>Ga0316192_10003035_pt1 | contig 12237 bp, 11 predicted proteins | sample MerIslwburrow_MG_FD_204931 | JGI IMG/M metagenome (GOLD analysis project Ga0316192, IMG submission 204931) | Coastal sediment microbial communities from Maine, United States - Merrow Island worm burrow | ecosystem: Environmental > Aquatic > Marine > Coastal > Sediment | place: USA: Maine...
GTCCTTGCAGGCAAGCTACCGCACCGCTCTGGCGCAGCAGACCATTGCGGGTCAGACGATAGAGAAGGGACAGCGGGTACTGGCGATTGTAGCGGCGGCCAACCGCGATGAGACGCATTTTGACAACCCCGAGGTGTTTGATATCTCGCCCCGTGAGCAAAAACCGCTGACCTTTGGTGGCGGTATTCACTACTGTGTGGGCGCTGAGCTGGCCCGTCTGGAGGGCAGGGTATTCTTTGAGGAACTGGTGCAGCGCTATCCGAACTTTTCAGTCGACGTGGACAATGCTCGCCTGCGCCAGGCCTTTCTTTTCAGAGGTTTTGACTCTCTCCCGGTTTGCTTGCAGGGAAGGTAGAGCCTGGCCGGAAATTTCGCGGGCGATTATTTTTTTTTCGAGCAAGGGCGTCTGCGTTTGGCATGGTCATGGTCATGGTCATGGGTATTGGCAGGGTAAAGGCTAGTTAATGGTGATTTCACTGCGTTGTGCTACTTTGAAGGTAGTGTCACTTATCAAATAAACGCATACGCAAGTAAGGAACCATGTTATGAGATTGACAGGCGTCACAGGTTTTTCCGCGCTGCTGATGGCCGCGCTGTATGTTCCTTCCGGTCTGGCGCAGGACGCAATTCCCACCAGGGACCAGCTGTCGCGCGTACACGGTACGAAAGAATTTTCACCTTACGCCGGTCGTTCATTCCCCACCAAAGTCCTGTTTGGTGATACGCACCTGCATACTGCGATTTCCGTTGACGCGGGCACCATGAATAGCGTGGGCCAGGAAGACGCTTATCGCTTCGCCCGCGGCGAGGAAGTGATGTCCACCGGTGGCCTGCGCGCCAAACTGTCGCGTCCGCTGGACTACCTGGTGATTTCAGACCACGCCGAGATGTACGGGCTGATGCCCAAACTGCTTGCCGGGGATCCCGGTATCCTGGCCACTGAGCAGGGAGCGCGCTGGTACAAGGAGTTAAAAAGCGGAGACCGGGATCGTATCTTTAACTCGGCGATGGAAATTGTCGCTTCACTGCAGCGTCCGGAGCCTCCCTTTAAAAATGACCAGTTGGTGCGCGATGCCTGGCGCGAATACACCGCCCTGGCGGATCGCTATAATGAGCCCGGGCATTTCTCAGCCATTATCGGCTACGAATACACCACCCGCGGGGGTTTTAACCTGCACCGCAATGTGCTGTTCCGAGGCGACGCTGCGGAGGCGAACCAGACCGCGCCTTTCTCCCAGTTTGACAGCCAGAACCCCGAGGATTTGTGGCGTGAACTGGAAGCGTTTGAGGAAAAATCCGGCGGCGATGTACTGGCGATCCCACACAATGGCAACCTGTCCAATGGTTTGATGTTCTCAGATAAAACCAATGCCGGGAAGCCGCTGACGCGCGAGCTGGCCGAACTGCGTGCGCGCATCGAGCCGGTAGCCGAAGTGACCCAGATCAAGGGTGACGGAGAGGCTCACCCCTACCTGTCGCCAACCGATGAATTCGCCGACTATGAAACCTGGGACGCCGCCAACCTCGATGGCACCGAGATCAAAACCAAAGATATGTTGCAGTATGAGTACGCCCGCTCGGCTCTGCGCAAAGGTTTACAGTTGCAGAAAAAACTCGGGGTTAACCCTTTCAAGTTCGGGATGATCGGCAGTACCGATGCCCACACCTCACTGGCTGCCGTGGAAGAAGAGAACTTCTTCGGCAAGCACTCCGGGGTAGAGCCGGAAGTGCATCGCTATAAGCATATGGTGATCAGGTCGCCCAAGGATCCGGAGCTCACGGTGTACGGCTGGCAGCAGGCGTCTTCCGGTTATGCCGCGGTGTGGGCCACGGAAAACACCCGGGAAGCTATTTTCGATGCCTATGCGCGCAAGGAAGTGTATGCGACCACGGGCTCGAGAATAGCGGTACGGTTTTTCGGGGGCTGGGAATTTGTTCCCGAGGATGCGCAGTCGCGCCTGCCCGCCGGTGTGGGTTATACCAAGGGCGTGCCCATGGGCGCAGATATGAGGACGGCACCTGAGGGTAACAAGGCCCCGAGTTTCCTGGTGGGTGCTATGAAGGATCCCTACAGCGGTAACCTTGATCGTATTCAGATTATCAAAGGCTGGATGGACAAGAGCGGGAAAACCCATGAAAAGGTCTACGATGTGGCCTGGAGTGACGAGCGTAAGCCAGGGGCAGATGGCAAGCTGCCGGCGGTGGGCAGTACGGTCGACATCAACAACGCCACCTGGACCAATACCATTGGCTCGCCGGAATTAATTACCGTGTGGACTGATCCGGATTTTGATTCGAAACAGGCCGCCTTTTACTACGCGCGGGTAATCGAGATCCCCACCCCGCGGTGGACAGCTTACGAGGCCCTGCGTTTTGACGTGGAAATGCCGGCAAATGTCCCGATGACGACCCAGGAGCGCGCCTACACCTCACCGATCTGGTATACGCCCTGATAATGCTGTGCGCAAAAGCCTGCTGCATTGCAGCCTAACGCCGGGTAGGCGTTTCGTTGTAAGCTTGGCCGCTGCCATTACATTCAGGACGAAACAATGAATCTTTCCAGTCTTACGGATTACCGGGTGTTGCCCGTGGTTACCGCGGTTGATGCCGAATCCACGGTTAAGTTGGCCCGCGCCCTGCAGCGCGGCGGTATGAAAGCCATTGAAATCACGCTGCGCACACCTGCCGCGCTGGACAGCATGGTGGCGGTGCAACAGGAGGTGCCGGATATTCTGGTAGCAGCGGGTACGGTGAACTCACCGCAAGACCTGGATAAAGTGCTGAATATTGGCGTGGAGTTTGCCCTGAGTCCCGGCGCTACCCCCGAACTGCTGCGCGCTGCCGCGGATTCCCCTATTGCTTTTGTGCCCGGGGTTGCCACCGCGTCTGAGGTGATGCGGGGTATGGCCCTTGGCTTCGAGGTATTCAAGTTGTTTCCCGCGGTAACCGTGGGTGGGAAGGGGATGTTGAACTCCCTGGGCGGCCCCTTTCCCGATATTCGTTTCTGTCCCACCGGGGGCCTGAATGCGGAAAACTTTCGCGATTACCTGGCGCTGCCCAATGTGGTGTGCTGTGGCGGTTCCTGGATGGTGAAGGCAGATCTGGTTGCACAGGGCAACTGGGAGGAAATCGAATTGCTGGCGCGACAGGCGATGTCATAGTAGCGCGCCAGGGTAGGGCGCCAGGACAGTACGCCAGGATAGTGCGCTAGGGTAACGTGGCGAGCTGCCGACACAGTTCATTAGCCCCCAGCAAGATACGCGCGGTAGGGCGTTGCACGTGGTCCGGTGGCACAAAAAACAAAGCGTCGTTGCGCACAGCTTTTAGTGAATCAAAAGCGCGCCAGTCATTTAGCCATTCCGGTCTCGCGGTATCCATGCCGCTGGCGACAATGGCATCCGGGTCCCGCGCCAGTACTGACTCGATGTTGATTTTTGGTGCCAGGGTAGTGGCGTCGGCAAACGCATTGACGCCACCGCACAGGTTGATCAATTGGCTGATCAGATGCTGGCCATTAACGGTTTGCAGTGGCTCATTCCAGATCTGGTAGAACACCGACACCGGCTGCTGGCGCTGATATTTCTGCGCCAATGCGGCCAGGGCCAGCTCAATCCGTTGCGCCTCGGTTTCACTGGTGGCCCGGGTGCCTGCCAGTTTGCCAATGGCTCTGATGGTATAGGGTATGTCTGCCAGTTGTCGTGGCTCGCTGACAAACACCGGGATACCCAGGCGCTCCAGGGTGGCCAGGGTGTCCATGCCATTCCCCGAGCCCCACAACAGTACCAGGTCCGGCTGCAGGGCGACCAGTGCTTCCAGGCTCCAGGACTGGAAGTTGCCCACCCGTGGAATATTTATCGCCTGCTCGGGATAGTCACTGTAGCCCACAGTGCCCACCAGCTTGTCCCCGGCACCGGCACTGAAAACGTTCTCTGCGATGTGCGGGGAGAGCGCTACGATGCGGTTTGCAGGGATCGCCAGGCGCACTTCGCGATCACTGAAATCCCTGACGACGATTTCCGCTCCCGCCGCGGAAATGCCCGTCCCCAGCACCAACAACAAGGTCGTACAGAGGCTGAAGACATGTCCGGGCCACGGTGAATGCCTCACTGGATAACCAGGGGTATGTCTGCGGCGGGGTGCGTGTTGACGGTAACATCCACCTTGAACACCTCGCGAAACATGTCTTGGGTAAATATGTCTTTCGGCGACCCCAGCGCCTGCTGCCGGCCCTGGTCCAGCACCAGGCACAGGTCGGTATAGCGTGCGGCCAGGTTGAAGTCGTGCAGTACCATCACCACCGCGCTGCCCTGGCTGGCCAGTCTCCTGGCACTTTCCATAATCAATTGTTGGTGCGACAGGTCCAATGCAGTAGTGGGTTCGTCCAGCAGCAGCAGGCGCAACGGTGCATCCTGGGCCCGCCACACCTGGGCAAATACCCTGGCCAGTTGCACCCGCTGTCGCTCGCCTCCCGAGAGTTGCGTATAGAGCCGATGGCGCAATGCGCAGGTATCCGTGGCTTCCAGGGTTGCCGCCAGCACTTCCCGGTCAACGCTGCTGCCGGTAGCGTGGGGGGTGCGCCCCAGCAGCACCACTTCCTCCACTGTATAGGGAAAATTCAATGACGATTGTTGCGGTAATACCGCCTGGGCGCAGGCCCTCTGGCGAACGGACCAGTCGGCTATCGGGCGATTTCCCAGCAGCATTTCGCCCGCTGTAAGGGCTGTCGCGCCACACAGCAGGTTGAGCAGCGAGGTTTTACCCGCCCCGTTAGGCCCCAGTATGCCCAGGACCTGTCCGGGGGCCAGCTGCAGATTGATGTCCTCTAGCAGGGCATTGCCCCAGGGCGCGGCGCAGGCTGCATGCAGTGACAACAGCGCACTCATCATTGCATTCCGTACTGGTAGCGTCGGCGCAACAACGAGATGAAGAAGGGCACGCCTATCAGGGCTGTGACCACTCCCACGGGTAACTCCGATGGCGCCATCACAGTGCGTGCAAGGGTGTCAGCGAGTAACAGCAGGCATGCTCCGGCCAGGGCGCAGGCGGGTATCAGGCTGCGGTGATCGGGACCGATCAGCAGGCGCACTATGTGTGGCACTACCAGTCCCACGAAGGCGATGGTACCTGCGAGTGCGACACTGGCCCCGACCCCGATGGCTACCCAGATGATCAGTCCCCATTTTATCCGGTCTACATCTATGCCCAGGTGACGCGCTTCAGACTCGCCCAACAGCATGGCGTTGAGGGCCGCGGCGTAGCGCGGCAGCGCCAGCAACACTGCGCCGCCGACAATAGCGGCAATTAACAGGCGTGGGTAATTGGCGCCATCCAGTCCCCCCATGCGCCACAGGCTGATGCGTCGCAGCATGTCATTGCTGGCGTGGTATTCCAGCAAGCTGCCGATGCTCCCGGCCAGTGCGGTCACCGCAATACCTGCCAGTAACATGGTCGCCACTGAAGTGCCGCTGCCTGACTGGGCCAGCCGATAGACCATCGCCACTGTCAGCAAACCGCCCAGAAACGCCCCCAGGGATACCAGGCTGAATCCCAGGTAGCCGCTGATGGCGCCGCCCGCTGTAACTATGGCCAGGCTGGCGCCCAGTGAGGCACCTGCCGTTACGCCGATTAATGATGGATCCGCCAGGGGATTGCGAAACAGGCCCTGGGTGGCAGCGCCGGTGCTGGCCAGCACTGCGCCTACCAGGGCGCCCAGCAGGGCTCGCGGTAGTCTGATCTGCCCTATGATGACCGTAGCCTGGTTAGCTTCCCCGTCCCCGAGGATGGCGGCCAGGCCGGCGAGTATATCGCCGGCATTCAGTATCACCGCGCCGCTGGACAGTGCCAACAACAGGCAGGCAGGTAAGAGCAGGTAAAGTGCCAGCAATACTCTGCGGGTGCGGGCACTTCGGCTTGCGGGTTGGGACCCCGCGCTAATAGTCGACACCCCGGCGCGCCTTGATGCCATTATTGTACGCGTGCCGGACTTCCTTGACCTCGGAAATGGTATCCATCACTTCCTGCAGTGCGGTGCCGCCGCCGCGCCCGGTCACCACCACGCTTTGCTCGCGGGGGCGGGATCGGATGGCCTCGATAATGTCATCTTCTGGCAGGTAGTCAAAGGCGATCATGTAGGTGAGTTCGTCCAGCACTACCAGATCGATACTGGCATCCTGCAGCATCGCCCTGGCCAATACCCAGGTACTTTTGGCCGCGGCGATATCGCCACTGCGGTCCTGGGTATCCCAGGTAAAGCCTGTGCCCATCTGGTGAAACTCTACCTGGGGACAATGATCGCGCAGGTAAATTTCTTCGCCGGACAACTGTTCGCCCTTGATGAATTGCACCACACCGACCTTCATGCCGTAGCCTAATGCGCGCATCACCATACCGAAGGCGGAGCTGGTCTTGCCCTTGCCATTGCCGTTAATCAGAATGGCGACACCGCGCTCGGTATCGGCGGCGGCGATATGCGCATCGACACTGGCCTTTTGCTTTTGCATGGCGGCCTTGTGTTTGGCGTCCTTCTTGTCTTCGGGGCTGTGGTCGTTCATAGCTGTTTCCTAGAAGGAGTATCTTACGCCAGCATAGCCGGCGGCACCTGATGTGTTGTAGGTGGGAACCTCGACGTAATTCTCGTCAGTGAGGTTCTCTACCCGCCCGTAGATCTCCAGGCTGTCCAGTATACGATAGCTGGCATTGAGATCGAGCACCTCGTAATCGTCGATGTCGCCGTTGAATTCATCCGCCACATCATGGGACACGCGCAGATTAAGGTTCAGCGTCAGACGACCAGCCCAGGGACGAAAGCTGGCGCCGATATTGGCCATATGCTCGGGCACGCGCAGCCTCGGCTCCCCATCGGCATCTTCTGTGTCGGTGTAGGTGTAATTTCCATTCAGGCTGAGGGAGAAGGGCAGAAATACCTCGCCCTGTAACTCCAACCCTTTGGAGGTGGACGCGCCATCGCCCTGTAGATAGCCGGAGAAATTCAGGCTGTCGAAGAAGATTTCATCGTCGACGTCCTGGTCGAAGTAAGTCGCCTGCGCATACCAGCCGCTATTCGCGTAGTAGCCAATCCCCAGGTCGTAACCCTCGCTTTTCTCGGCATCCAGTGCAGTTTGGGAGGCCGGCGGAAAAGCAAAAAAACTGTCGTTGTAAGAGATTTCGTAGAGGCTTGGCGCCCGAAATCCCGTGCCGTAGGTGGCTTTGAATTTCAGCTCGCCGTCGCCCAGGCCAAGCAGATAGGCGGCACTGGCACGGTAGGTGGTTTCTGAGCCGAAATCTTCATTGTCATCGTAGCGCGCGCCTGCGGTGACATAGACGTTCTCCAGGAAGCTGCCCTGGTACTCGAGGTAATAACCGTCCTGGTCCCGGTCGGTATCGAAGGTACCATCGTCGATGGATTCGTTTTTCCACTCCGCACCGTATACCAGCGATAAAGCATCCGACTGACGCCAATTGCCCAGATATTCCACCTGCTCCAATTCACTTTCAAGGCGGAAGCTTCTGCGCCCTTCAGCGTAAAATTTACGGTCGATAGAATTGTTGCTATAGGCCAGTTGGTTGGAGAAGGCCTCGCCCTGCTGTGACAGTGAGCCACGCCAGGCATCCTGCGCATAATCGTCACGACAGCGGTCAGTGGGTTCGAAGGTGTCATTGGTAAAACAGTCATCGTAGTCGTTATCGCCATCCACATAGTGCCCCACCAGTTCCGCGCGCAGGCTGTTGCTGATATTCCAGCCGCCGCGAGCGTGCAAGGTGGTATTTTCGTAGCCATCGTCATCGCGCAATACATCGTCGGTGGTTGTGGAATTAAAGCCATCAGTTTCGTAGCTGGAGCCTGACACGGCATAGTCCATCAGCTCGCCGCCACCGCTGATATTTCCTCCCAGTTGCTGCGTACCATAGCGACCGTACTCGGCGTTTACGGCACCGGTAAAGCCAGGCTCACCGCGTCGGGTGGTTACCGCCACCACGCCTCCGGCATCGGCGCCGTACATCAATCCCTGGGGCCCGCGCAGGACTTCAACCCGTTCAACGCCGTTGCTGGAAAGCTGCTCGAAATGGGGTGCTCCCTGAGGGCTGGAGGTGTCGGTTACGTCGATACCGTCGATGAGCAACTTGGTACGAAAACCGCTCTCACCACGTATGCGCAGTGAAGTGGCTTTGCCGGCGCCACCGGTGTTACTGACCGAGATAGACGGCTCGTAGCGCAGCACATCAGCCAGGTTGAGGAAACCGCGCTCCTGGATGTCCTGCCTGGTGACCAGGGATACGGAAGTGCCGACCTGGCGCAGGGGCATGGCTACACGCGATGAGGTGACGATAATTTCCTCCAGCCTGCTGTTCTCGGCCGCGGCGGGAATAGTCTGCGCGCAGGCTAATGCCAGTGCAGACACAGGGAAAAACTTGTTCATGATAGAGCCTCGATTGTCCGATAGTGGGCAATGAGGGAGGGGTGTCGCAGGACGCGTTACCAATGCGGTACGGTACAAGCTCTCATGAAGCCCTCCGCTTCATTGGTGTAGCACGTATCAGGCAGGTATCGGGCTTACAGAGAACTGTTTACCGTTGCGGGGGCAGCGGTGGAATCGGCCAGGGCCTCACCACACTTCCCATTTAACCCACTGGGCATTTCGAAAAACGCTGCGGGCACCTGAGACGTGGGCCACCTTACGGGCGGGGCTTGCTAAAGTCAATCAGCCCATGCCGCCCCAGGCCCGGGGCATTTGCATGTTCAGGCGCTCCATACCGCCGTTGACACCCAGGATTTCCCCGGTCACGTAACTGGCTGCTTCAGAGCACAGGTACAGGGCACCCATGGCGATATCCTCGACTTCACCGAGGCGCGCCATGGGGGTGAGTTCAACCATGGTCTGCTCAATTTCCGGCGTCAGTACGGTGTTCAGCGCATCGGTGCGGGTGGAGCCCACGGCAATCGCATTGACGCGGATTTTCGGCGCAAATTCCTGGGCCAGCTCCTGTGTCAGCATGGACAGGGCTCCCTTGGCAGTGCCATAGGCGGCGAAACAGGGGGTGGGCTTGTGGCCGGCGATGGAGGAGATGTTGAGCATGGTTCCACTACCCGGGCCGTTCACCATGAGCGGCGCGCAGATACGCGACAGTTCGAAAGCGGTGCTGACATTGAAACGAAAGGCTCCCTCGAACTCTTTGGCCGTGGTGTGGGCTACTGGTTTGGGAGGGAAGCCCCCGGCGTTGTTGACCAGGATGTCGATGCGCCCGAAGTGTTCCATGGTGGCATCTGCAAGTGCTTGCAGCTGGGCAAAATCCAGCACGTCGGTAGGTACCACCAGCGCACGACGCCCCAGGGCGGTGATGTCTGCGGCAACCTGTTGCAGGTCGGCTTCCGTGCGCGCGGCCAGTACCACGTCGGCACCGGCCTCGGCAAAGGCCCTGGCGATGGCGGCGCCGATGCCTTTGCCGGCGCCGGTAATCACCGCTACCTGATCTTCCAGGCGGAATTTATCGATGATGGACATGTGTTTCTCCTTTTTTATAGTGATGGCAGTGACGGGGCTATTGTTACGTGTTGATCATCCGCTCAGCGCAGTTCCAGGCTCTTCTGGCCTATCGAGGGTGGCGTGCCGCGCTGTTCCATGCCGGACTGCCCGCTCAGTGGGCTGGATTGGGTATTCAGTGCCCGCGGCAATTCCTGCAGGGAGGTCGCACCCCAGGTGTGCTGGGGCAGGCTCCTCACCAGGTCGTCGATATCCACCATGGACACCACGCCGATAAAGGGTTGGATACCCTGGCCGCCGCCGGCGAGGTTGTCCCATTCGGAAACCGTGCTGCCGCTCAGGTGGTGCTCCCGGTCGAAGGTAACCAGCAGGAACTCCCCGCGTATGCGGGCTTTACCCCAGTCCAGGGACAGGATATCCGCGCCCAGGGCGCCCAGACGGATGCCCAGGCTGTCCTCATCCACCTGCCAGTGCTCCCAGGCCAGCAGGTAGCCACTGGGGCTTGCCGATATGCGTTGCGGCGGTCCAAAAATGTTCAGTACCTCTGACAGGGGCATGCCCTGTTGCAATTTGTCCAGGTTAACGTGGGTAAGGTGGTCGCCCAGGTCATAACGCCACTGGGTGCAGCCCGCCAGCGCCAGGGCCAGCAGCGCCAGGACCAGCGCCTGGCAAAGCTTACTTATCTTCAGGCTCATGGATATGGGTCGAGTAGTCGCGCAGGATGTCATTGTCATCAAAGAAGAACACGGCGCGGTCATAGCGCGCATCCACAGTAAACCTGTTGTAGAGGATCAGAATATAGCCGTTGCCTTTGGTGCGCTCAAACAGGTAATACAGTACGGTTTCTTCATCCAGCGAGATGATCTGGGAGGGTGGGCCCAGCAGGGCAAGCACCTCGCCGCGGGTAGATGTCCCTTTCTGTAATTGTTCGGTAATAACCGATTGCCATTTAACCTCCACTCCGCGTTTGCTGTCGTACTGCACGCAGCCACTGAGCAGCATTGCGCACAGGGCTGCCACGATAACGGGACGTATTTGTATCTTCACTGCTTTCTCCACACGTCAAAAAATGGCGTACAGCATAGGACATTATGGGTGACGAGGATACGGCTGCAGGCACACAAACCTGGTCAAGTCTTTTTATGCGCCTCTGTTTGGGAGATGATGGTGCGGCTAATGATCGCGGGGAAACCTCATGCAAAATATTGAGATCACTATCGACCAGCAGGGCGTGGCGCTGCTGGCCCTGAACAGGCCCGAAGTGCTGAACGCGCTCAACGTGCCGTTGCTTGAAGACTTGTGCCAGGCGCTGCGGGAACTGGCTACAGACGAAAAGCTCAAGGCGCTGGTAGTGACCGGTCGCGGCCGCGGTTTCTGCGCCGGTGCCGATCTCAGTGGCGTGGGGCAGGGCGCGGCACCCGGCGATAGTATCGGGCAAATGGTCAGCGCGCAGATGCAGTCGCATTTCAACCCGGCTATGGAGCTGCTGTACCACTTTCCCCGTCCGACTGTCTGCGCTATCAACGGTATCGCTGCCGGTGGCGGGGCGGCTATGGCGCTGTGTGCAGATATCGTCCTGGCCTCCCGGGATGCGTCACTCAAGTTTGTGCAGGTTCAGGCCTTGGGAATTGTCGCCGACCTGGGCGCCAACTGGCTGCTGCCGCGCATAGCGGGTCGTTCCAGGGCATTGGGCGCGTGTCTGCTGGGGGATAGCCTGAAAGCAGAGCAATTACAGGAGTGGGGGCTGGTGTGGGAATGCGTGGATGCGGATCAGCTGCTGCCCAGGGCCCTGGAGGTCGGCAGCCGACTGGCCGCTGTGCCGGCGGCAACGGTGCTGGCCACGCGGAAGATAGTAGATGCCGCTGGCGAGAGCTCCTTTTCCGCAGCGTTGGAGCAGGAGCGTCTGGCGCAACGGGAGTTATGTGACCTGCCGGTATTCAGTGATTCGGTCGCGCGGTTCCTGTCCAGATAGAGGTAACTGGCCCGCGGTGGCGGGACCGGAAAAGCGCTGTGAGTAACTCTTTGGGGGAGGGCGGGCAGCCGGAGATCTTTGCTATACTGATTAGTCATGCACGGGCACTCAATCGGCCCACGATACGAATACGAGCGCGAGACCATGAGCGAAGAACTGCCCGCACCTCCGGTTGCGGTTGATGTCCCCGACGGCACCATCACCTCACTGGGACGCACATTGAGCTCTGTCATAGACGCGGGGCGTGAAATACTGGCCAGGCGACGTTTGCCTACACCAGGTAAAGTCAGCCCGGCGGCAGCACTGCTGGCACTATGCCGTGAACTGCTGGACCACCGCGGTGAAGCTTCAGGCCTGGCCCTGGCCAGTGAAATCGTCGAGGCTTACCGCTTGTTGCCGGAAAGTGAGAGGCTGGCGTTGTTTAACGGCCTGGCCGCGGATTTCGAAGTGGATCCCCTGGCTGTCCAGGCCGCCGCAGAGCAGTATCGGGACGCACCCGACCAGGAAAATCTCGCGGCCATTACCCGTGCCGTTGAAGCCCCGCGCCAGAAACTATTTCGCCGTATCAATATGGGGCCACAAGGCACCGCCACCCTGGTTACCCTGCGCGGCCACCTGTTGCAGGTGTTGCGCGCCAACCCGCACCTGAAAGGACTGGACTCGGACCTCAAACACCTGTTTATCTCCTGGTTCAACAAGGGCTTCCTGGAACTGCGGCGCATCGACTGGTCATCTCCTGCCAATGTGCTGGAGAAGATTATCGATTACGAGGCGGTGCATCAAATC
>Ga0316192_10003039_pt1 | contig 12234 bp, 12 predicted proteins | sample MerIslwburrow_MG_FD_204931 | JGI IMG/M metagenome (GOLD analysis project Ga0316192, IMG submission 204931) | Coastal sediment microbial communities from Maine, United States - Merrow Island worm burrow | ecosystem: Environmental > Aquatic > Marine > Coastal > Sediment | place: USA: Maine...
GGTGCTTTTGCAAACTGTTTATGCCTCCTATTAAAGATTACCCTCTTTTTTCAAGGGGCTCAAATTCACAGACATCCGGCCCGCAGTAATCGCCGACATATTCTGATTCCGGCCGGTACAGCATGGGTTTGGGTGCGGCACCGGCAAAATATTCTTCGATTACATGAGCGCTCCAGCCGGATATTCTCGAAATCGCAAATACCGGCGTGAACAGGCCTATTGGAATGCCCATGGCATAATAAAGGGAAGCACTATAAAAATCAACATTTACATAGATATCTTTGTTTTTGCGCTTCTTAAATTCAGCTTTTCCTGTTTTTTCTAACAGTTGTGACATTTCATACCATCGGGTATCCCCGATGCGCTCCCCCATTCTTTTGGACATGGGCGCCAGAATATGGGCGCGCGGATCATCGGTGTCATACACTGCATGCCCCAATCCAAAAATTTTGAGGCCGGCATCAAACTGCTGATTCACATAGGCTTCAACCTTATCCACCGAACCGATCTTCTTCAACATTTCCATGACACGCATATTGGCGCCCCCGTGAAGCTCTCCCGACAGGGAACCCACGGCTGCACCGACGGCGGCATACATGTGGGCGCGGGTTGAAGCGACCTCACGGGCGGCAAAGGTTGAGGCATTAAAGGAATGCTCGGCATGCAGCACCAGGCAGGTATCCATGAAGCGGCCTTCTTCTTCATCCGGCTCTTCGCCTTTGAGCATATAGAGGAAATTGGCGGCATGGTCCAGATTGGGCGATGGGCTTAGCGGATCCTTATCGTTGCGGATGCGATCCCAGGCGGCAAGGAGCGTGGGAAACTTCGCGATCAGCCTGATGGCCATTCGGACGGCGGCTTCCTGTGTTTGATCGGTGACATCCGGATCATGGTTGGCCAACAGGGAAACGCCGGCCTGCAAAACATCCATAACCAGCGCGTCTTTCGGCCGGGTTTTTAACGCGGCAATCACCTCCGGCGGGATATCTCTTTCTGCCGCCAGCTGGGCTTTAAATGCTTTCAATTCAGCTGCATCCGGCAGTTTTTCAAAAAGAAGCAAATAAGCCACCTCTTCAAATGAAGCTGTGTTTGCCAGATCCTGAATGAGATAACCCCTGTAGATTAATTTCCCGGCGGCACCCTGGACGTCGCTGATGCGGGTATCAGCGATAACCACGCCGCGCAATCCTGTATTCAACATCGGTCTGCATTCTTCTTCCATAAATCACCTCATCTTCTTACCTCACATGGGGGCTAAAAAGTGAATGGTCTTTGTTAAAACTGTTTATTATACCTGTTTTAAAAATGGATTTTGTATAGCGAATTGTCAAGAGGGAAATTAGAGAAATAGAAATCCTATATTTTGCCATATGGCACAAATATAGGCGCATCAACCGGCTAACCGTCCTTGGTTCATCAATACGGCATTTTTTCCGGAGGACGGCGTTCGGGTACATATTCCTGCGGGATTTTGCCCTCATTCCATTCTTTGGAAACATACAGGCTGCAGTAACAGCTGCCGAATTCTTCGATATCCGGAACACTGTAAACACAGGGGCAAAAGATGTCTCGGTCCAATTCCTTGTCACCCGAAAGCAAGCGGCAGGGACAGCCCATGTAGCCGTAATTCTCCCTGTTGGCGATCAACGCTTCCAGGAGTTCAAAGGTCCGCTCCTTATCCTTGTTAAAAAAATAGCCTTTGGGTTCCTGTACTTTTTTCATGCGATCATACAGTTCTTGAGGTGTCATTCCATTCCCAGAGCCTCCTTTATGTCTTTTTCTTTATATCCGACAATGACGGTTTCACCGATGATGATGGTCGGAAACGAACAGCGTGGATTAAATTTTTTGACATCTTCAATGATGGCTTTGCGTTCATCGCCCTCGAGCTTATCCACGTCAACAAATTCATATTTTATAGTACATTCACCTAAAAACTTCTTGGTGGCTTTACAGTGACTGCAGGTGCTCAACGAGTAAATTTTAACTTTCGGATGGGACATCGGAACATCCTTTCGTGATGTAGGATTTGATCGTCATCGTACGCTAAGAATACGTCACCAGGCAAAAAAACAATTCGCTCGTGAAATTTCGACGCATCAGATCGCCTTCATTCATCGGGCCAGAAACTCGAAAAATAGTATAAAATTAAAATAATTTCAATTAGAAAATTAAAATACCGAATAGATTACAATATTTGGCGATCGTCGCGGGAGGCACTCATCGCTTCCTGGATTCAATGGAATCATATTTCACACCAGATAATAGGGCCCCAATAAAAAGCAATTCATTATAATTTAAATTGTTTATGTTGCTATCGAATTGTCCGTCGGCGAGCCGGCCCAAATTTGAGACGATTTGAGACACCCGGGGATCATCCGCAGGTGCATCCGCGCTGAAGGTATAAACCGGGCCATGGAGCGTTATCGGGCCCCTAAAAACCCCCGGAATATCGATGAAAACAACTGATATACAGTCAGTCATATCGTCCGGTAACAAAATGAGCGATTTAAATTGTGGTTTAGAATAGACCATTCCAACGAGTCTCAGAATTGTTTCGTCTCATAGATTGGATGAGACACACCTGTATCATAAGACAAAAAAATTGTGGTTCAGGATTTGCAAATCAGCAATTCTGATAGGTGATAAAGATTTTCTATTAATTATTTTTCCGGCTATTCCGGCACCTTGTGTTATAAAGCAAATTAATATATATTATTTTAGTCTAATATATATACATTGGCACACAATTTGCCTAAATAGTTGATAATTTGTAAAAATTTTAATTTCTTAAGCGCCTTGACAAAAAGTTGTATATATCTTAATGATAATGATTACTAATTAAGCACATCATTTATCTGTTCCCGTTAATTTCATAATCTTCACTTTATGAAAATCAACCCTATTTAACCTAAATCGATTGTTCCACGAAGGGAGGAATTATATGCCAGACGAAAAAAAAGTAGTTCCTAAACAAAAGAAGCAGCTTGATCCCCGGGAGCTCACCACCTGTGAGGCCACCGCAAGGATGCTTACAAAGGCCCGCAATGACGGTGTCGAGCTCGCCTTTGATCGGGCGCAAAACATGAAAGCCTGCCCCATCGGGGCCGATTCGGCCTGCTGCAAGCACTGCTTCATGGGCCCCTGCCGGCTCAATTCCAAAGACCCGTACGGCAAAGTGGGGGTTTGCGGTGCCACCATCGATACCATCATGTCGCGAAACTTTGCGCGTGCCGTCGCCGCGGGTACCTCGGCTCACACCGACCACGGCATGGCCATGCTGGATTTATTTCGAGAGGTTCTGGAAGGCCACATCAAGGACTATAAGATCAAAAACGTTCAAAAATTGGAATACGTGGCCCGGGAAATGGATATTGAGACTGAAGGCCGCGAAGTCAAAGATATCGCCCTGGATCTGTATAAAGAGCTGGAGAGGACCTATACCCAGGTCGATGGCGAGATTCCGTTTGTCAAACGGGTTCCGCAAAAGACCCTGGAAACCTGGCGCAAGGAAGGAATCGTGCCCCGCGGTGCCATGCGCGAAATCATGGAGCTCATGCATCGGTCCACCATGGGCGTCGATCAGCACTACGCCAACATCACCAAGCAGTGCAGCCGCACCGCATTGGCCGACGGCTGGGGCGGATCCATGGTGGCCACCGAGATTTCCGATATTTTATTCGGTACACCGGCGCCGATGGCAATTGAAGTGAATATGGGCGTCTTAAAAGAAGACCAGGTCAACATTATCATTCACGGCCATGAGCCCAATCTGTTTGAATCCATGGTCGAATCGGTCGCCGAACCGACCCTGGTCCAGGCCGCCAAGGACGCCGGTGCCAAGGGAATCAACCTGGTGGGCATGTGCTGCTCGGGACTGGAGATGTTTGTGCGCCACGGAACGCCGCATGCCGGCAACTTCATGTCCACCGAAACCATCCTGGTCACGGGCGCGGTGGATGCCATGGTGGTCGATGTGCAGTGCATCAAACAGGCGCTGGCCAAAGTGGCGGAATGCTATAATACCCAGTTGATCACCACCAACCCGCGCGCACAGATTGAAGGCGCAAAGCATGTCGAATTTCACGAAGACAAACCCAAAGAGTGCACCGATGAGATTGTCATCCAGGCCATCGGCCGATTTAAGAATCGGGGCGTGGAAGTGGATATCCCAAAGATTGTCAACCATGGTGTGACCGGCTTTTCCCATGAGTACATCAATTACATGCTCGGCGGAACCTTCCGGGCTTCCTATACACCGTTGAACGACAACATCATCAACGGCCGCATCCGCGGCGTCGCCGGTGTGGTCGGATGCAACAATCCCCGCATGAAGCAGGACTACGTCCATGTGGAACTGGTCAAAGAGTTGATCAAAAACGACGTACTGGTGGTCCAGACCGGATGCTCGCAAATTGCACTGGCCAAGGCCGGGCTGACAACGCCGGAAGCCGCCCATCTGGCCGGACCCGGACTCAAAGAAGTCTGCGAGACCGTGGGTATGCCACCGGTACTGGGCTGCGGCGCCTGTGTGGACAACAGCCGCATTCTGATTGCCTGCGCCGAAATGGTCAAAACCGGCGGTCTGGGTGACAGCATCGCTGATCTTCCGGTGGCCGGCTGCGCACCCGAGTATATGAGTGAAAAGGCCATCACCATCGGGCAATACTTTGTAGCCTCCGGTGTGTTTACGGTCTTCGGCGTTACGTTCCCGATTGTCGAAGGCACCAAATTCCACAAACACCTGTTTGAAGAGCTAGAGGGAAAGGGTATGGGCAAGTGGGGATTTGCCATTGATCCCCATGAAATCGCCCAGTTGATGATCGCTCATATCGACAAAAAACGCAAAGCACTGGGTATCGACAAAGCCAGAGAACGCGTCCTGATGGATATGTCCGATCGCAGGGATATTGACGCGGCCTAAACCCAACAGCCGCTATTTATAAAAAATGGGGCCCCAACCCGGGCCCCATTTTTTATGCGCAAACATTATAAATTTGTAAGCGTAATCAAAAAATTTTAGTCGTTTTTAAAATCAAACACTCATAGCCGATTTACACACTTCAGACTAAGTGTGGGTTGTGTATGGCTAATATGCAATCGTCGTCCATAATTATCTGGTATCGAAATTGATATTTTACCTTTGCTTACAGCGCATCTTCGTGCTGCCGTATCCCCAAATAACAATGGCCTCGCCGTGGTGTTCCCAAAACGACTCGTTGCGCCCCTGGTATTTCGAACCGCTGCCGGACGGTTGCAGATACATCAGCGACACCTGGTCGCCGCGCTCGGCAATCAGTGTCGGCGGATCGGTCTGGAAAAAGGTGACAACCACCTCATCTCGCGGGTTGTCATTGCAAAAATACCCAAAAGGACCGTTCTCCGGCATTAGACGATAGCGCGCCTGCAGTTCGGCGATGCGCAAGCGATAGGCGCTCTCGGCGCAACTGCGAGGGGTCTGGCTCTTCCAGCAGTCGTTGCGTCCTTTGATCCAGCCGCGCTGCTCCGCCTTTAGCACGGGGGGATGCTCGTTGATCGCTTTTTGGGTGGCTTTAGCATAAACCTCGGTCAGCTTGCGGTCCAGTGCGGACAATTCGTCGTCATTGCAAATCATCTCCTCGATGCTGCCGGAAGCTTTGCCACAGTCAAAAGAGGGGTCTTCCGCCATGGCTGTGCCGACAATTCGACAGCATCCCAAAGCCATCATTAACACGCTTGAAAATAATATGGTCTTAAACGGCGGGTATCGCATTCTCGCTCCTTGTAATCTGATTGCGTAAATTACTAAACGAGCCACAGCCCGCTATGACTCCCGCGTTAGCCGGACTATTGCATCAGTCCGACTTCCCTGAAATATTTTATTGCACCGGGATGAAGTGGTGCAGAAAGCCCCTCGAGCATGCCCCCCTTTTTCAGATCGACAAGGGCGGGATGCTGTCGCCGAAATCCATCGAGATTTTCGAATACCACTTTCGTTACGGCGTAGACCACCTCCTCCGGGACTTTAGAGGAGGTGCACAAGGTGGCCACAACGCCGAAAGTGTCCACGTCGTCCAGCGGACCTTCCAAGCCAGTATAAAGCCGCTGCATCTCAATCAGGGTCTTGATGTAATAACTATTATCAGCCACCAGTTTGTCAATGTCCGGGCCGGAAATTGGGATAATACGGGCCTTGCGCTCGTTGGAGAGTGCCCGGCGAATGGTCTCGCTCGGATGCCCAACCGTGAAAAAATAGGCGTCGATGCGGTTGTCCTGGAGCAGGGCGGGCGCTTCAGAGGCAGTTACTGTTTACGGAGAAATATCCCTATTTGGATCGAGACCAGCTGCCTCAAGAGCATCGATGACGATCCGGTGCTGGCTGGAGCCCGGGTTTCCGAGGCTGACTTTTTTGCCCTTGAGATCCGCAATAGCATTTATACCTGCCCGGTCGCACAACCGATGATCAGGCTCATCAGCGTAATCGTCCCAAGTAACCACAGCGTATTCAATTTATCGATCAGTTGCCCGCAGCTTCTTGTCTTGAAAGTGATTTTACAGCTCTTCATTCTACACAACCTTTTTCCCTCTTTTTGTCCTGAAAAGATGTTTCAAATTGATATCGCAAGAATTTTTGGACTCGGATAATCAAGTTTGATGCCGGTTTCAAAATATTGCCTTTTTTGTGTGGTTTCTTCCGCTAATGCAAAAAGATAAACCCTTAAGTTGTTCGCCTGATAATGAAGATGCTTTTACTGAAATAGACCTTGATATGTCGTCCGCCTTTCCTTACCCCATCTTGGACAATAGGCCGGTTTTCCCTTCATAACGAGTTGAAAACATGCATCGCATTTCGGGCTGCACTTTATGATTGATCGATCCTTACCTTTTATAGCCTTCTTCGGCCAGTCAGGATCGACCCAAAGCATACGGGCTAATCCGATTAGATCCGCTTTTTTTTCTCTCAAAATGGATTCGGCTTTCATCGGCGTTGATATCCGCCCCGCTGCAATGACCGGAATGCCCACGTTTTTCTTAACGGCGGCGGCTAAGGATACCATGTAACCGACCCTTTTGGCTTTTTTCACAATTTCCGGCAGGAAAAACGATTCGTATGTCCCACCCATGGCAGAGATGTAGGCAATACCTTCTTGCTCTAAGCTTTTAGCCAAAAAGATGGACTCGCTCTCTTTAAGACCATCTGGAAGCCACTCATTAACTAAAAACCGATAGCCGACCGGGAAATCTCCCACAGCATCTTTTACGCGTTTTAAAACTTCTAACGGAAATTTAATCCGATTTTCAATTGGCCCACCATAAGCATCGCTGCGCTTATTGGTTCTAGGAGATATAAACTGGGCAAGCAGATAACCGGTGCCCCCGTGAAGTTCCACCAGATCAAACCCGGCTTTTTTCACACGTAAGGCAGCCTTTGCAAACTGTTTCTGGATGGTGGTTATCTCTCTTTTGGTTAGTGCGCGAGGGTTCTTTCCAAATGCGGGAACGACTGATGGCGCAACCGATTCTGATACATGTGCAAATCTTCCTGCATGGTTAATCTGAAGACCGGCGAGGCTCTTTTCCTTATGGATAGTATCTGCAAGTGTTTCTAAACCTTTTAAATACCGATTGTGGTCACACCTAATGGTTCGAATAGAACCGCTGCCTCTGGCCGTTATACTTGCATTCTCAACCATAATCATTGCAGCACCGCTTTTGGCCATCTCATTATAATGGTGAAGCAGCAGCCTGGACATCCTGCCCCCTTCGGCAGCGTATCCCAGATACAAAGGTGCCATCGTGATACGGTTTTTCAATCTAAGACCGTTCAGATTCAAAGGCTTGAACAGGTTTTGGTATACGGGCTTTTGCATTTTTCCCCCTCCGCTAGCTACCTCCATTAAATAAAAGCAGCAAACTTGTTTTTGGTAAACTGAAAGATAAAATTCTGGTCAATTGCCGGCGCTCTGTGCTCGAGTCAAAGGTGGCCGCAGGGACAGCAAATCTGAACGCGGCTGATTACTCCGCGCAGGACTTAACCATTTAGATAGCACGAGTTCGTCAATCATTCCATTAATTGCAACCTCATGCGTTTAGCTAATTTAATGAAAATCCCGTTGATGAATTTACTCAAACTCTCGTAAAACTTCTGTCTTAAGCGTCTATTTTGACTTATTCAGCCAGGCATGCGCCTCTTTGAGATGTTCGGATATTGGAATTCCCTGAGGACATTTTTCTTCACATTCAAAACACTCGACGCATTGGTTAGCACGTTTGTCTTCAGAGAGGTTACGATAAAGGAATCGTGGGGCTCTTGGGTTGTCGTATATAATCGCATCATTATAATATTCTAGTATAGCCGGAATTTCGACACCATTTGGACATGGCATGCAATATTTGCAGTTTGTGCAAGCGATTGGAGCTATCCTGCGGTATTCTTCCCTCACTTTATCAATAAGAATAAGCTCTTCTTTAGATAATGAGGCGGCACCTGAGCGATCAGCACTATCGAGATTCTCAATTACCTGCTCCATGGTGGACATACCGCTTAGTAAAGCAGAAACTTCAGAGTGATTCCAAATCCATTGCAAGGCCCAATCCGCAGGAGTGCGGCATGCAATAGCACTTTCCCATAACTCAGCGACAGATTTCGGTATTTTGGCCGTTAACTGACCGCCACGTAAGGGTTCCATGATCACTACGGCAAGTCCCTTTTTGGCAGCATATTGAAGACCCCTTGTGCCAGCCTGATATTCGATGTCCATGAAGTTGTATTGAATCTGGCAAAAAGTCCATTTGTTGTATGCATCTACGATGTCTTTGAACACGTCAAAATCATCATGGAACGAAAAACCAAGATATTGAATCCTTCCATCAGCGATAGCGTCTTCTGCCCATTGGAGAACTTTCCAATCCCTGAGTTTTGTCCAATAAGTTGTATTCAGGGCATGTAATAGGTAAAAGTCGATATGATCCGTCTTTAGCTTTTCAAGCTGTTCATTAAGAAAGCAGTCAAAGTCATCCGGAGTTTCAACAAGCCAGGAGGGAAGTTTAGTGGCCAACTTTACCTTTTCGCGATAACCATTTAGGAGAGCTCTACCCACAACAATTTCACCACGCTTTTCATGGTAAGGATAGGCCGTATCAAGATAATTAACACCGTGATCAATGGCATAACGGATCATTTCAATAGCTTTTTGTTCATCGACATGGGCCGGATCTTTTCCAATAATGGGTAACCTCATGGCACCAAAACCCAAAACAGATGCCTCCCAGTCTAAGTTTCCAAATTTTCTATATTTCATCTAAATTCCTTTTGGATAGAATACACTTTAAAAAATCCTTCAGTTTATGGGAGAAGATCGAATTCCTCATGTACGGACTGGATATGCACGGGTCCAAATGGTGTCAGATCAAAAGTTTCGTTCTTGCCTTATTTTTTCGTAACTTTCCTGGATCTCACGAAAGCGGCTTGTGGCAAATTCGATAAATTCCTCCGGCAGTCCTTTTGACATAATGGTGTCGGGATGGAAATCTTTTACCAATTTCTTGTAACTGGATTTGATTTCCTCGGTTGTTGATTCAGGTGTGCAGTTGAGGATTTTGTAATATTTATCAAGGTTATCGAAATATACAGCTTTTAAATCTTCATATTGATTATCGCTGATATTAAAAATCTCTTTGACTCTTTTTAAAGCGGCTTCTTCTGCTGGATGAAAGGTACCGTCGGCCGCAACGATCCTGAATAATAGATCAAAATAGGAGACCAGCAGTGTCGGCTGACTTTTTACCATTTCGAACAACTGGATTGCATAATCATCTATCAGGTATGGTGAGTTTTTGGCCTCGTTGAAAACCTGCCGGGCAAATTGCTTTTCTGTTTCGTCAATAGGCAATCCGTTGATAAAATCCTGTACAACTGCAATTTCGTCTTTCGTTACCACTCCGTCTATTTTGGAAATTTTGCCTAGGATTGAAAACAAACTGATGAAGAAAGCAGCCTGGGTCTTTTCAGCATGCCTGAATTCCGGTTCCGGTATAGCCCTGTTAGCCGGCCTAGCAAAATCAGTTTTTTTATCAACCAAGGCATGCCCCAGCGCTGCTCCAGCGATAGCTCCAAGAGGTCCGCCAAACAGCATCCCCAAAGATCCGAATGTTAGTTTTCCAAACCAACCCATTGAAATCCTCCTTTAAAAGAAATCATTTCCATGCGCATCTTCGAAATTGATAGCTGAAAAATAATGAGTGGTCAAGAATGCGAAAATAAAAGATAAATGGAGTTCGTCCTTTTATGGGTCACTAAAGGCAGATAATATTCCGTTGGTGCAGTTCTCATAATTACAAAATTCATGCTGTAATTGAAGCATATATCTTTTGTAGGTTGGCCAATCACAAATCAATTCTTTTTGTTTGACACCCCGTTCGCAGTATATTTATACTTCCGACTGCACATCACTGAAATTATTTTAATATACAAATTTGGATGGTACTTTGGATCGCACGACCCACCCCACCATAGTTGTTCTGTTTTCCGTACTTCTGGTTGCCCTTGGTACGGCCGGGTATATGCTGATCGAGGATTGGAATATGCTGGATGCGCTTTACATGACGGTGATCACCATATCCACGATCGGGTATGGTGAAGTCCATGCCGTCAGCCCGCAAGGGCGTATTTTTACGCTGGTTCTGATTGTTTTGGGGGTCGGCTTTTTTCTCTACGTGATCGGCAACGTGGTACAATTTTTGGTGGAAGGACGTATCCGCCTGGTTTTAGGGAGGCACAAATTGGACAAGCAAATAAACCACTTAAATGATCATTTTATTGTCTGCGGTTACGGCAGGATGGGACGCGCGCTTTGCCGATACCTCACCCAGAAGCAGCTCAGGTTTGTGGCCATCGAGAAAAATGTCGATCGCATTCCGATCATGAATGAAGACGGCATTCTTTATATTTCAGGAGAAGCGACGGCAGAGGAAAATCTGTTGAAAGCCGGGCTCAAAAACGCATCGAACCTGATCACCGCCCTGGGTACGGATGCGGACAACGTTTTCCTGGTCTTGCTGGCCAAAGGGTTGAATCCGAATCTTTACGTGGTGGCCCGGGCGAGCCAGAACGCTTCTAAAAAGCCGTTATATACCGCCGGAGCGGATGTCGTTGTATCACCATTCGATGTCGGCGCCAGAAGAATGGCGCATGCCGTACTGCGCCCGAATGTCATCCGCTTCCTAGAATTTGCTTTTGCAGATGAAAGCACCGACATTCATATTGAGGAGATTACCATTGCCGAAACTTCGAAACTTGTTGATGTTAACTTACAGGAATCAGGAATCCGTAAAAAATATGACCTGAACATACTATCCATCGTCAAGGCGGACGGTACCATGGTTTTCAACCCATCGGCCACTACCCAAATTAGTGCAGGCGGGTCAATCATCGCGGTTGGCAGCAGTGAAAGTTTGGTGCGATTGGAAAAAGTCTTAAATCCTTAGCAAAGTTCCAACTTTTGCAAAGGATGCATCTATTCAACAAAAAAGATCTCAAATTAACCCCCCACAATCGGGGGAAACAGTGAGACGTCGTCACCTTCCTGCAATGGGGTGTTTAATTTCTGCGGAATGTGAGAATAATGGCGACCGTTGATTAAGATTCGAATATGTTGATTGAGACCCTTTCCGGTTTCGTCGAAGACCATCTGCGAAAAGCGGTCGCCAAACATATAGGATAATTCATTTAACAGTTCAATTAGGGTCAGACTGCCAATTTCGAGCTCCAGCGCAGATTGATCGCCCATCACGTCTCGCAGGGTCAGAAAACTTCTGATGGTAATTTTCATTACACGCCCAGTTCGGCTCTAAATTCTTCAAAGTTGGCCCGATAGGCTGCCAGCTCTTCCGCGGACATTTCGTCCGGAAACTGCAGATCCACCTGGGTCAGCAAGTCCACAACCGTATTGGCATGCGGGGCGACCCCCAGAACACCCACCTTGCTGCCATGCTCCAACTTTATCTTGCCCAGCATAAAATCCGTTATAAATTTGCTTTGCTTGCGCAGGATCTTTTTCCATTCCTGGGGTGTGGCCGCAATAACATATTCCGCTTCTTTCAGGGCATCCGCTTCTGAGATAAAATCAATTTTGGTCAGCTCGCCTTTGTCGACAAACATACCGAATATGATATCCTTATCGATCCCCCAGGCGGGTTCCGCCTTCACCCGATAACACATTTTAGCGGATAATTTTTTGAGTTTTTCCCGAAATT
>Ga0316192_10003040_pt1 | contig 12224 bp, 8 predicted proteins | sample MerIslwburrow_MG_FD_204931 | JGI IMG/M metagenome (GOLD analysis project Ga0316192, IMG submission 204931) | Coastal sediment microbial communities from Maine, United States - Merrow Island worm burrow | ecosystem: Environmental > Aquatic > Marine > Coastal > Sediment | place: USA: Maine...
GAAGCAGTCCAGACTCCCATCCACGCCTGGAACCGGCTCCCTCTGGCTTGCCCGTGGCATCGATCACGAGTATCCGTCCGCCATGGCGATCAACGATATCGAGCGATCCGTTGGGCTCCACTGCGATGCCGACCGGCCACGCTGGAACGGGCCCTTCAGAAGGCAGCACCCATCGACCTCCCGGCTGCCAGTCGGGACCGAACCACTGAACGCTGCCTTCACCAGCGTTCGTGATCACGAACCCCCCCCCGGGGGTGCTCGCCAGCGCGGTCAACCCTCCGCCGAGAGGAAGCTCCTTCTGGACCCTCCCCTGTGTGTCGACTCGCAGCAGTTTCTCTCTGGCAAGATCGAAAACGAGCAGAGAACCTGTGATCTCGGCGGCTAGCTGGCCTGGAAGTGTACCTTCAGGAAGGGAAATCAACGTTTGCTGCATCTTGTCGATTCCTTCGAACGACAGGAGGTCACCTGTGCCCCGCAACGAGGCAATGTATCGTCGACCGTCGTGCACGAGGGCGATGGGGGCGCTCGGCAATTCTATGGCTCTCTGTAGCTGCCAAGTAACGCCAATTCGGCGACATACGATGAGCCTTGGAGAATGGACATCGGCCACCACGAGCTCGTCGTTCGCACCACTGGCCAAGGCCACCGGTCTTCGAATCTCCAGCTCCTCGGTATTCTGGAGCGACTCGACCCAGACGAGAATGCGCGGTAGGTCGCAATGGACTGGTGGCACCAGCGAGAACGTCCAGGACCAGGCCAACGCCATGACGACAACAAGGTTGCGGCTCCGAGACACTATTGACCCCCCATTTCTTTGTGACACCCGACACACAGGTCCCTCTCGGGAGATTCAAACAAGTACATCTCGCTGTCCGCATGATGAATGCCGTGACAAGACAGGCAGGTCATGGGGCTACCGGTACGAGGATCTCTGGTTTCTTCACCCAGGGGGTGGCGAATTCCGTGTTCGTGGGTATGGCAGGAACCACAAAGCTCCACAGAGTCGCTCACGAATAGAAGAGGTTGTTCACTCCCGTGAGGGGCGTGGCAAGTGGAGCAGGGGAGATCTCCACCTTCTTTTCCCTCGGCATGGGTCCGGTATCGTTCCGCTTCGCCGGAGCTAGCTCCCCCTGGGTTGTGGCACGACAGGCAAACGGACTGCTGGTCCCTCAACAGCATGGATGGCCCATCTCCTGCATGAGGATTGTGACAGGCTGTGCAGTTTCCACCACCTGCCGAGATGTGCCCGGAGGACGCTTCGCGTGAAGCCACTACCTGGTCTGCATGACATTTGCCGCACAGCCGATCCTGTGAGGTAACGGTGGCGAATGGCTCTGGGCTGCCAGCAGCCGCGTGGCAGGCGGTGCAGTCTCCGTTCTCGAACGGCGGATGGATCGTCTCTCGAAACAGACCTCGCTGCGCCGAGGCATGGGGGTCGTGGCACTGATGGCACGCCGCTCTTTCCACGGGATAGGACTTGTGCGAGGACTTGAACGTCGCGTCCGCGCTGTGGCAGCCAAAGCAGATCTGAGAGCTCGATCCACGGAGAAGGCCGGGAGCGTCTGAGGCGTGCGCCTCATGACAAGTGGAACATCTCCCTTGAGAGAACGGCGCGTGCTTCACCTGGCGCCCTTGCCACTGTTCGACATTCGAGTGACAGTTGCCGCAGAGACTCCCTCCTGCGGCAATCAAGAGTCCCTGGAGGTCGCTACCATGAGGGTCGTGGCAACCGGAGCACTCACCCGCAGCCACCGGAGCATGGACTCTGGGCTTGACCAATTCTGTCTGCAACTCGGAATGGCAGGTCTGGCACAAGGGACCTGGACGGTCTCGGAGAAGCGAGGAGAATCGAGCCACGTGCGGATTGTGGCAAGCTGAGCATTCGCCTGCCTCGACTGGAGCGTGCTGTACCCGTGCTCCCAATCCTTCGAGATCATGGCAGCTCAGGCATGCCTCGATTTCGTTGACGGTCCGATCGGCAGGCAGCTCCGCCCGGCCTGGTCGGACCGGGAAGAGAACCGCGGCCGCCAAGATGGAAACGGCAGCGCATCGAACGACGCTCATGGATGGATTCAAGGTGTACCTCCTGGCGGGGCAGGGATCTCTTCGTGGCAGGACGAGCAATCTCGACTTGCAAAGGGCTCGTGAACGATTGGCAGAAGCATACCGGCCGCATCGGAAGCATGCGGGTCATGGCATTGTCCGCACTGTAGAGAATCAGCTGCGAATCCAAGGTGTTGTCCTCTGAAATCCGCTGTCTTGCCGTTGTGGCATTCCTGACAAATCGTGGCGACGTCCTCGGTCAATAGACTGGGGTGATCTGCTCGGTGCGGACTGTGGCAGCTGGTGCATCCGTCGGCATCCTCTGCTGGCGGATGCGGTGTCTCCTCGGTGAGTTGCTGTTCGATCCCTGCATGGCAGGTACCGCACAGAGGACGCACTGGTGCTCTCAAGAATTGCGGGTTGGCGCTCGCGTGGGGTTGGTGGCACGCAGCACAGTTGTCGACCGCTGGCGCGTGATTGGAGCCGCCCGCGGGAGCGTCTGTCGCAATGTCATGACACTCGGTGCACAGATCAGCGCTCCTCGAGGTGAGGAGGCTGGGGTTCTCTGAACCGTGCGGCAAATGGCAACCGCGACAGTCGCCCTCCTCGAACGGGGAGTGTTTTGGCAGGGTTTCTGCGTTCTTGAACAGAGACTCATGGCAATCGACGCAAAGTCCCTGGCCGCTCTCGGTCAGCAGAGCTTTCGGCCCCGAGTGGGGGTTGTGACAGGCCGAACACTGCCCGAACGATACCGGAGCGTGGATCACCGGAAGGCCTGACCTGGCACCGATCTCCGGGTGGCATTCTCCGCACAGGTCGATTTGGCTCCGGACCAACATTCCTTTGCTTCCCGTGCCGTGTGGCTCGTGGCAGGCTACACAATCGCCCGTGGCCGGCATGTGAGTCACGGCGGAGCCTTCTTGTACGGGATCGCCGTGGCACTCCACACAGAGTGCTCGGCTTTCGGCTCTGAGCAGCATCGGCCGCTCGGAGGCGTGGCCGTTGTGGCAGCTGGTGCAGTCGTCGGCTGCTGAATGGGGGAAAGGCCCTTTCAGGACCTCGTCGATCGAGCTGTGACAAGAAGAGCACAGCTCGCGAGGCGAGGTCGCCAGCAAGGGGCTGAAATCCGACGTGTGGGCGCTATGACAGGCGAGACAATCTCCTTCGGCGAAGGGCAAGTGCATGCCGGCCGACCCATCAGGCGGAGGCCCTTCATGACACTCGAGACACACCGTGTCTTCAGGGGCCGATTGGCCTTCCAGATGGCAGGCCGAGCAGTCGAGCTCGGGATGCGCAGAGGCCGCGAGTAGATTTCTCTGTGGGGCGGAGTGCGGCTTGTGGCAAGTCTGACAATCTGTGCCCGCAACCGACTTGCCGAAGTGTCCTTCCTCGAAACCACCCGAGCTCTCGTGACACGAGGCACAAAGCTCTTCCGCTGGTGCCGTCAGCATGGCTGGCTCGGGCGATCCGTGCGGCTCGTGACAAGCCGAGCACTCGCCAGTCACAGGAGCGTGGACTACTGTACTTTCGAAATCGCTCCCCTCGTGACAGCCAGTACAGAGGTCTCTTTCGGCGCTCGCCAGAATCGCAGGGTGATCGGAGCCGTGAGGGTTGTGGCACATGGAGCATTGCTCGATGTCAGGATGGGTGTGATCCTGGCTCAGGCTGTCTTGCGCCTCGCTGTGGCAGTTCAGGCAAAGCTGAGGTTCATCCTCTTGCAGCCTGAGCGCGCCGACGAGTCCATGGGGCCGATGACAGGAGGTGCAGTCGCCCTGCGCCAAGGGTGCGTGGGGATTGCTCACATCGATATCGACATCGTCGTGACAGCCTTGGCATGTGCCCTTATTCTCGAAGCGGGCACCTTTTCGAAGCTGAGCCACGGCGGCCGGGGGCAGCAAATAGAGGCAAAACACGATGCCTACTGTCAGGGCTACGAACCGGGAACCGGAGTGTGTGCTGTTAGTCATCGTCAGTGATTTCCTCCCGGCATAGGGATCTAATGTCCATGCGATGGAGTTGGCTCGTCCTCTTCCTCTGGTGAACCGCTGACCGTCAGAGCCTCTAGGGCCGCATCATTGATCTCGATTTCAGAGCGCTCTCTCAACGTTTCGATCAGAGCGCTTCTCGATTCCTCGAACTTCTCTCTAAAGAGGGCCGACTTGATTCGCCCACGCGCTTCTTCCAGCGTGAGGAAACCCTGATCCTCCCTGGCTCCGACCCGCATGACCACGAGGTTTCCTGGGGGTCCCATCGGGCCAACGACATCTCCCGCCTGGGCCGTGAAAAGAGCATCTTGAATAGGATCGAACCCTGGCCGCGGTTCGAACCAGCCCCGGTCGCCTCCACTGTCGCGCAGGCGATCGATCGAGTGTTCGCGCGCCAGCCATGCGAGGTCCGTGCCTTGTCGAAGCAGTTCGGCAATTCGATCGGCTTCTTCTCGTGTCGATACCGTGATCTGGCCGACCTGTACCCTGGGAGGCTTGTGAAAGGCATCTCGATGCTCTTCGTAGTAAGCAACGATCTCTGGCTCCTTGATCTCGATGGCTGCACTCAGAACTTCATCCAGGTATCGCTTGGCGAGAAGATGCGTCTCGAATGCGGCGACAGCTCTCTCGGTTTCAGGGGTCTTGTCGTAGCCGCGGGAAAGAGCTTCCGCCTTGAGCAGCTGCGCTTCGACAAGGGCCTGGATCACAATGGGCTTCGAGGCCATTGCCGCATCCTCGTTACGAACACCGGACCAGCGGCGTTGGAGAGCGTAGCCCAAGGCTCCGGCAGTGATTTCGTGATCACCGATCGTCGCAACTGTCGCAGCAGGATTCGCGATCTCGGGCCTGAGCCGCCCATCTGGAAGCCTCTTGTAGCCGATAGAATTGACCAGCTCCCAGTCGATCGACACGGAGTGACTCTCGAGCAGACCTCCTGACAGCTCCTTCTTGAGGAGAGCAGCCTTCCTGGCTCGAATCTCGTCCCGACATTTCTTCTCCAAGCTATCGAAACGCTCAGGATTGGCTGGGGCGAGCTCCTCGATGCGAACGATCGCCCATCCGACGGTCGTCTGCAACGGCCCCAGGATACTGCCAGGAGTACTGGTAAAGATGGAGCTCGCCACGCTTCGAGGTAGGTCGATTCTATCGACATTCTCTATGAGGCCGCCGCGGGCGCTGAACTGGTCCTTCGAGCGTTCTTTGGCAAGAGCTTCGAAGTCGGACCCATCGTCGAGGGTCGCGATCAGAGCTTCAGCCTCTTCTTCTTCGTGAAGGGTGATCATTCTTATCGTTGCCGTTTGGTATTCGGTGTCGAACACCCCTCGAACGTCCTCTTCGGTGATCTTCAATTGGTCGGAAATCTCGACAGTCTGGAGCCGTTCGAGAGCTGATTTCTGTCGCAAAGCCTCCAGCTGTAGCGGGATGGGCTCTTCCTCATCCATTCCCAGTGCCCTGGCCTCCTGGGCGATCAGGAGCGTGTCGATCACTCGATCCAGAAGATGTCGCAGATCGAAGTCATTTCGAGCTCGTTCCACCTGGCCGGCATGCATGGAGCTCAACCCTTGCTCCAGGCTAGGGGAGTAGAGGGGTTCTCCATTGACGACGGCGAGGATCTCCGATCCCTCATCGACCTCCTCTGCGGCGAGGTTTGCCGGCTCCGGCTTCTCGGATTCCGCTGGACTCCCGAGACCTACCAGGATCATCAACCCCAAACCCAGGTGCAGCACAGTTCTTCCGACGCTCATTCAAGGACTCCGATTGTAGGCAGTTAGTAAGGGTTCGACTGTTGAAGATCTTTCAGCAGCTCTCTTGACAGGCGCTGCGCCAGCTCGCCGCGCGAGTTGACCCGACCTGCGCCGAACGGTCCTTTCCTATGGGAGCCGCTTCTTTCGATGGCGCCACTCCAGAGGATGTTGCCAGTCGCCGCATCCACGAGGCGCAAGGATATCTCGACTCGAGGTTGTGGCGCTGTCGCGCTACCCGTGACCTCGTAGATCTCCACCGCGCCTGTCAAGATAGCGGCAACGGCGCGTTCCGAAGCCAGCTCAACCCGCAGCTCGCGGGTGACTTCACCCCATCGGAGCACACCCTGGCGCCGCAGAATCTCGCTGATCACATTCGGGGAAACGAGTTGCAGCCCCAGTTGCTGGCTGACATCCCGTACCGCCTCCGTGACGGTTGCGGCGTTGGCCGTGCCCTGCTTGGGAGTCAAGCCGGCCAGGGGCACGAGTGCCCACTTCCTGCCGTCGGCAAAGGCCTGCTGAGAGCTGGCCAAGGCCGGCGAGCTCACGGCTCCTGCGATCTCAGCTGCCAGCTGCAGCGCAACTTCCCCTGCCAGATCTGGGATGTCATAGGTCACCCCCAGCCCGAGCCAGGGAAGTCCGTTGAGGCCACTCCTGGCCACAAGTCCCGACCAGTGGAGCTCTCCGGTGTCGGCTCTGTAGACCTGAGCCGACGCGGTCAATGCGGGTATGGTCCGAAGGCTGACGTCATGCAGGGTGATGAAGACGAGCCAGTCGGTCTGCAATGCAGGCCGAACTCGTCGAAGGCGATCAGCCGAAAGGTCCGCTGTCGATCGAATTCGCAGGCTACGCATGACATTGCGGACATCCTCCGCGCTGGCGAGATTGAGTTGCAACACCAGCTCCCGCTCTACCCCTTGATGGAGCGCCTGGCCCGCCGAAAGATGACCGGCCTGATTCTGCAAAGGCAAGAGCGCCGCGGTTGGCTTGTTCAGCGGTATGTTCGCGGCCGACAGCTGAGCACACACCGCAGCCAGCCACAGACCTACCAATGTGGGTATGCGGAGGGGCATGAGTTCATTCGACGAGGCTTTGGAGTAATTGCCTGACGCAGAGTCGGGTCGTTTCCGAAATGGGAGTCCCGCTGGTGCCGAGTACCTTGGCGCCAAGAGTGCTGCCTTGCTCGGTATTGGTAGCGGCCCAGACAGTGGTGCCGGTCTCGGTCTCCACCATTCGAGCGTCGATTGTCACGACCGGGATTGAGACCCGTCCGGACCTCAGAGTCTCGGACTGGGTCACGCTGCCCATGATCAGGGCCTGCACGTTCAGTTCCTGGCCGAGGCTGACGATGTCTTCTTTGCTGGGGAGTGCAATCCGGCCGTAGGTCGCACCGGGTCGGCGGGAGAGTGCCGCTTGGACTTCCCCTGCTTCCACGACGTCCAAGGAACCGGTCGCGAGCAGCTCGGTCGCCATAATGCGCGAAACGCGCTCGCCAGCATTCTGGTCGCGCGTCAGGTTCTCGAAGGGTAGGACAGCCACCCGCTCGACGAAGCCGAAATCGAATCCCGGGTTGGCAAACTCGGTCGGCGAGATATTTCCCGAGCAGCCCGCGAGCAGCAGCAGGACCGGCGCCAGCAGAAATGAGGAAGAGTGTTTCATATCGGCTCGAGCTCCTATTGTGTCAAGTTCGGGACCTCAGAAGAAGATTCGGACTCCAAAACGACCGGTGCTGATGACGTCGGTCCCCAACCCAGTCAACGCTGTCTCTGAGCGCGAGAAACTGCCGACCAGAGTCATGAAATGAGTCAGACGATAGGTAACGCTGATGTTGTTGGTTCCGGTACTGCGAAAATCACCGGAGCTGAAATCGGAATACGACGCACTGATAAAGAGCTTTGGGCCCGGCGCGTAAGAGATGTTGTAGATCTGATTGACCGTGCCCGTGCCCGTGCCGCCAATGTCCGTGAGAAACCAAGTGCCGGAGAGGGTAATGAAGGCGGTAGGAGTCCAGGTCGTGAAGGCTTGAAAGTTGATCCGATCGAACAGAGTCTGATCAGAAGCGTTGGGCTCTTCGCTTGCAACAGTTTCGTACAGGGTGTAACTAAGGGTGCCTCCGAATCGCCAGTTTTGATAGGGCTGCGCCTGTAGAGTCTCCGACCAATTCCAACTGTCTCGCAGCCGATCGGTCAAGGTGTCCCTGAACCGGGCCCAGGAGAGGTTGGATCGAAGGTTCAGGCCCGGCAGGAGGTCGGTCAAGGCGAACAGCCGGACGCCCTCTTCTGAAGAGAGAAGTTGCGATTCCTGGAACTGATCTCGACGCTGGACTGAAAGGACGGTATCGACCGTCGGTATCGGAGTCCACCGCAGCCTGGCGGTGTATCGGTTGAGTGTTCTCAGGAGCGGCGCGGTAGGTCGGAGGTTCTCGGTGTCGTCGTAGGAGTAACCGAGGTCGAAATCCAGATTCCTCGCCAGTCCCACGCGAAGGCCAGCACCTGCATGACGCGCCCTGTAGTCTCGACGAACCAGGCCGGCTGCGAAGTCTTCGTCGTTCGTGGTTGCGAAATCCAGGCGCGTGACAATCCTCTCGGACGGCTGGTAGACGAGATTCCCACTGGCTCTGTAGCGGTTCGAATCGAAATCCGTGCGGCCAGCTTCGACATCCAGATCGAGCAGCGCGCGAGCTTCCGTCACCAGCACTTCCGGAATGGAATTGGACGAGAGATTGACCGCCTTGAAGAAGCGAGCTGTCGTTTCGGGAAGGCGGATCGTGTAGCGGAGAAAGTCCTGGTCGAAGTCGGAAGTTGTGCCGTCGACAAGCTCCCAGACGAGATTGTCACTGCTTTGGTACACGCGCCAAACGACCCCAGGACTCGAGACGCTGTTGACGGATATCCACAGGCTCGTGATGGGTTGTGTCAGACCCAGGTCGAGCCCGATGTTCCGGAAGCTGTTGGCCGCGCCAATGTCTATCGGCGGCGAAACCGGGGTCTCCACATCACCGTCGATCAGTGTGGGAGCCGGATCCAACTCCCCGAGCTCGGGCGAAGTGTCGATCGCGAACAGACCCTGGGTCGCCGGGATCGGATCGGCTATCTCACCGTTGCTTCCCAGGACAGTCTTCCTGTCGACTTGAGCCAGCGAGGTGGCGAAGGAGCCCCGCAGCTGGTTCTCGAAGAAATCCCTGGAAGCCCTCAGCCTGATCTCGTTCCGGGTCTGGTCTGAGGAGTCGGACTGGTCCTGGTTTTCGAGGGCATTGTGCTGGAAGGTATACGAACCACCCCAGTGGCGCCGATAGTAGTTGGTTTCGAACGCCAGCACTTGTTGTCGGGTGTCCCTGCCGAAGAGATCCAGATCACCCACATTCTTCTCATCGCGAAAGCTCAATTGATACCGAGGACCCTTTGCCGGACGCCAGTTCAAGTTGGCTGTCAGCGAGTCGAGATCGAACTCCTCGGACCTCGAGGGTAGCTCGTTCTTGGCGGTACGCCTGGCAACACCCACGAACCCAGTCAACCGAGGTCGGTTGTAGCGGAGCTCGATTCTCGGTTCCCTGGAGTCTCGCATAAAATCTCCAGATAGGTCGGTTGTCAGATCGAGACTGTACTGCGAGTATCCGAGGAACATCGTCAGGTAGGGGCTGACGGGCTGCGTCAGCGAGAAGTAGTACCTTTGCTGGAGTTGGTCCTGGCCGACACCGTTGTTACTCACCGTCGTGGCGAAGAGGGATATCGCGCCGCCGAAGTCCAGGGCATCCGCCGACTGCGGCAGACTCAAAGCCGCTGCGACGCCGAGCGCTGCCAAGGTCTGAAGTTGCGAACGCATGCCGCTTTGTTTCGACACCAGGCTCTGCCTACGGGCTCGCCATCAATACGGCCAGGGCCCTTTGCACCACTTCTCTTGATATGCAAGGTCCTGACCGCGGTGATGATGTCAAGTAGAGCCTCCAAAGTCACCGCTCCAATGGGTAGTGGTCGGTGGGACCTGGGGGTAGGTTTCAAGCTACCCAATCGATCGGTTTGTTCTGCAAGCTCAGAGTAGAGGCCAAAAAAAACCCGGGGCCGAGACCCCGGGTTTCGATGGAAAACTTATCTCAGCCAGCCTATTGCTTCGGATCGGCCGGACTACCGCTTTCCCTTTCATCGACATCGAACTCGTCCTTCGAGTGGCACTTGTTGCAGAGCGAGCGCTGATTGACATCCTCATAGGAGCCGCCGGGCATGGCCCAGGAGCCCGACTCGAGGCCGTCCTCTTCGAGGAAGGTGATGTTGAAGTCCCACCGGCCCGCGTCCGGAGCCGAGGTGGCATGGGCACGGTGGCAGGAGACGCAAACAACCTTGCTGACTCCAGTCGGACCTAGCGTCGAGTCGGTGACTGCGCCGCCATCTTCGAAAGGCGTAAGGGCGTAGTAGGCATCGACCCCGGTACCGCTGCCACAGGGGCCACCGTTCGGTGGGTTGTCGATGCAGTCCGAGGTGCCTCGATAGCTGTTGTAGACCTGCGCCTCATGGAGGTCGAAGTAACCTTGCTCGCCGGCAGGATGCACGAAGGATCCAGTGCCTCCCAGGTGGATGCCTTCATGGCAAGTTGCACACCATTCGCCGGATCCGGAGATGTAGGCGTTGTGGTTGGTGTCGGTCTCAGCCCCGTCCCTGAGGCCGATTCCGTCCGCTACCCAGGTAGCGTTCCAGTTGACGTCTCCAGACGAGTAGGCGGAAACCTGACCGCTCTGGTAGAGGAGGCGATAGGAGCCGGTGCCGTGCGGATCATGGCAGCTGGTGCAGCCCATGTCAGCCGCCGGGTAGACGCCGCCGGGAGCAGTCGTCAAGATCGAATCAGCGACCGTGTTGTGGATTCCGGAAATGACACTGTGACCCGCCGATTCGCCGAGAATCGGGTCGGTGGAGCCACCGTGACCGTCGTAGATGTTGGTTTCTTCGAGGAAAGTGAAGTCGCCGCCACCGCGCTCGGCGCTGTAGGTCGGAGCCTTCGGGTCGGGTGACCAAACGTGATAAGACTCGCCACCGTCGTGGCAGTCCAGGCAGACGTCGGTCTTGTTGGCGTACAGCAGAAGATTGGGATAGCCCTGGCCAACGGGCAATTGACCAGCGCCGCCGGTCGGTACGTTCATCGGCACCCCGTTCTGGCTGTTGTGCATGGTATGGCAACCGTTGCAGTGAGCGACACCGCCGTCATGGTAGGCGAAAGCCGGGGCGGCGAGAATCACTGCGAGGGCCACCAGGAGTAGGGTTTTGTTCATTTCGCTTCTCCTTTTACTCAGTTAACCGATTTTCTGGTTGATTCGTGGTCTTGTGTTCCTTCGACCTTCAATGAGAGCAAGGGGCATGCCAGTTTCGATGGTCCGTTTCGGGTGGACATCGCTATGCATATATCGCTAGTCGTGCATGCAAATAAACTTCTTGAATACCGTAACTTAGCAGACATGACCTGGGTCCGATGTGTGGAGAAATCCGCTCCGAATGGAGCGCGCGGCGCTTGCGAGCCAGGCCCCAACGGACTCGTCGGCCCAGGGTGTGGGGAATATTCCCCACCCTGTGATCACTTGTGAGGAATTTCACGAGCTCGACTGAGTTCATATAGCAAGTCGTGCATGAGTCAGAGCCAATCAGCTGGAACCCGAGTCGTGGGGGGCAGCGTCGATAGGCTTCTGTCAGGCGTCAGACTTCCGATCGCTTGCCGGCCTTCGCCTGAGACTCGCTGTAACGCACCAATCGGTGCAGCTGCTCCTTGAGATCGGAGGCGGGATAGGGCTTCTCGATGAAGAAGCAGGAGTGATTCAGCGGTCCGAGACCGGCCTCTTCGGGGCTGTGGAAGACGCAGGATTCAAAGAGTACGGGGATCTTGGGCGAGTGGGACTGGCAGACAGACTGAAACTGCCGCCAGGGCAGTCCGTCGGGTCCGATGTTGGCGATCACCGCCTCCGGTGGGTGTTGCTCGAGGGCCTCGAGGGCCTCGTCGAAGGTTGAGACCTCCTCCAGGTCTACCTGGCCATCGAGGATTCTCTGGATCAGGGAGATCAGTAGGTGACTGCCGTCGAGGACTAGGAACCGCATTTCACTGCCTTTCAATTCATGCAGAACAGTCAATGTAACTGCAAGGAATGGGCCAGATACCTATCAGGGCCCGGGCGAGGGTAGGGGCTTCCAGGGGGCTTTCCTCCCTCCCGCTGCAAGAACCCCCTGAGATCCCCACCGACACCTGGACCAGATCCTCGTCGTCTGCGCAAGACCCGAGTACGGGAACCGGTGATGTTGCGCCGTGCACGCCCACCCACCCCGGCCGGCAGAGGCGCCGCGGGCGGGGGCAAGCCCACCGGAGGGCGCAAGGCCCTCCCCTACATCAGGTGGATGAGAAGTCGGACGACGTTGGTCCCGGGTCAACCGCCCAGGTTGAATTTCTTGAGGCGGTAGCGGAGCTGGTCGCGGGTGACGCCGAG
>Ga0316192_10003042_pt1 | contig 12221 bp, 13 predicted proteins | sample MerIslwburrow_MG_FD_204931 | JGI IMG/M metagenome (GOLD analysis project Ga0316192, IMG submission 204931) | Coastal sediment microbial communities from Maine, United States - Merrow Island worm burrow | ecosystem: Environmental > Aquatic > Marine > Coastal > Sediment | place: USA: Maine...
GCAAAAGCTGACCTGCGTCGCCAGGGCATCAATCCGCTCAAGGTCAAAAAGAAACCCAAACCCTTATTTGGTGGTGGTCCAAGAAAAAAGCCAATCACCCCGAAAGATATCGCTATTTTCAGTCGCCAAATGGCCACAATGATGAGTTCTGGTGTGCCGCTGGTTCAGTCATTTGAAATTGTTGGCCGCGGTCATGAAAACCCCGCCATGCAGGAAATGCTGCTCAAGATCAAAAACGATATCGAAGGTGGTAATTCATTTGCTGAGGCACTATCAAAGTTTCCCGATCAATTTGACGGACTCTACTGCAACCTGGTTAACGCCGGTGAACAGGCCGGTATTCTTGAAACCATGCTGCACAAGGTTGCCCTCTACAAAGAAAAAATTGAGGCCATCAAAGGCAAAATCAAGAAGGCCATGTTCTACCCTGCTGCGGTTGTCATCGCGGCATTCGTTGTTACCGCCATCCTGTTAATCTTTGTCGTGCCCCAGTTCGCCACGATGTTTGCTGACTTTGGTGCCGACCTACCAGCCATGACTCTCATGGTCGTCGCCATGTCAAACTTCATGGTCGAATCTTGGTACATAGTCTTCGCTGTTATTTTCGCAGTTATATACGCTTTCAAACAGGCCAAGCGAAAGTCCAAGGCCTTTCGTGATTTTCTCGATGTAGCCACACTCAAGGCGCCAATATTTGGTTCATTGATGCACAAGGCTACCATCGCCCGTTTTGCCCGCACCCTGTCCACCATGTTTGCCGCTGGCGTACCCTTGGTTGAAGCCATGACCACCGTTGCCGGCGCCGCTGGCAACGTCGTTTACTCAAACGCCATCTTGCGCATGCGTGACGAAATATCCACCGGCATTTCACTGCAACAGGCTATGCGTCAGACCGGCCTGTTTCCCAACATGGTGGTGCAGTTAGTCGCCATTGGTGAAGAGGCGGGTTCCATTGACGCCATGTTAGCCAAAGTCGCCGACTTCTATGAAGAAGAAGTGGACAATGCTGTCGACGCCCTCAGCAGCCTGATGGAACCCCTGATCATGGCCTTCCTTGGCGTCATCATCGGTGGCTTGGTTGTGGCGATGTACCTGCCAATCTTCAAGATGGGTCAAGTCGTTTAACAAACTATTAATGCATCACTAAATGACCTTCCTTGACTACCTTGAAGCCAGCCCGGCATTTTTTATCACTGCCGTCGCCCTGTTTGGCGCGACCGTGGGCAGCTTCCTGAATGTAGTCATCCATCGCCTGCCCATTATGATGGAACGGCAGTGGCAGCAGCAGTGCGCCGAACTCAACAATCCAACTGAAACATCAGCGCCAACAGAAACATTTAACCTGGCAAAACCCGACTCACGCTGCCCCCATTGCGGTCACAAGATTCGCGCCTGGGAAAACATCCCCATCATCAGCTATCTGTTTCTACGAGGGCGCTGCTCAGCTTGTGGCGCAAACATATCCATTCGTTATCCCATCATCGAGGCTGTCACAGCAATACTTTCAGCCTTAGCTGCCTGGCAGTTCGGCCTTAGCTGGGAAACGGCAGGCGCACTGCTACTAACCTGGAGCCTGGTCTCGTTGACCATGATTGACTTCGATCACCAACTCCTGCCTGACAGCATTACCTTGCCCTTTCTCTGGATCGGTCTGGCTCTCAACCTGTTCGGTGTTTACACCAATCTTGGCTCAGCTGTCATCGGTGCCATGGCTGGTTATCTGTCTCTATGGTCGATCTACTGGGGCTTCAAACTGCTGACCGGAAAAGAGGGCATGGGTTATGGCGATTTCAAACTGCTAGCCATGCTCGGCGCCTGGATGGGCTGGCAATCTTTGCCCGCTATCATCTTACTGTCATCACTGGTCGGTGCTGTGATTGGCATCGGCATGATCGTTATCCGCGGCCGTGACCACAGCATTCCCATCCCCTTTGGCCCCTACCTGGCCATTGCCGGGCTGATTGCCTTTTACTGGGGTACAGACCTGACAAATGCCTACATGCGCATCAGCGGTCTAAGCTAGCGCTTGCTTCTGCCGGCCTGTTCAGGCCACACTCCCTGCATGTTAATCATTGGTCTCACAGGCGGTATTGGCAGCGGCAAGTCTGCCGTCAGCCGGTTTTTTTCTGAACTTGGCGTTCCAGTTATCGACACCGATATCATCTCACGCCAAGTTGTGGAACTCGGCCAACCGGCCCTGCAACAGATCCGCCAGACATTTGGTGACGAAATACTTTCAGCCAATGGCGAACTGGATCGCGGCAGACTAAGGAATATTGTATTTGCAACACCAGGAAAACGCGCGCAGCTAGAGGCCATCCTTCACCCACTCATTCAACAAGAGATGCTGCACCAGGCCAGCCTGCTCAATAGCCCCTACTGCATCTTTGCCATCCCGCTGCTGATCGAGGCCAATCAAACCGGTCTCGTCGACCGCATTCTGGTCATTGACGCCCCGGAGAAACTACGTCGCCAACGCATAAAACAGCGTGACCAACTGGACGACAACCAGATCGATGCAATCTTCGCCGCCCAACTGCCACCTCAAGAACGTCTCAAACACGCCGACGACATCATCCACAATGATTCAGGCCTGGACCATCTACGCATTCAAGTTATTGATTTAAATCGCCGATATACAAAGATAGCGAAATTGGAAAAATATTGAGGAAAACGGTCAACTTCATCGCATTTACTGCAAGCAGCGGTTTACAGTCTATAATGTTCGGGTAAACTACGCCTTACAAACGTTAGCCTCGTCCACCGCAAAATGTGAAGAAATCCGACCACAGTTATGCTGCATAAATATCAAACTCAACCTGTGGAATCTTATGGGCGTCATCAAACCGTGTCTGAGCTAATAACCTACGAACAACCCCTGAACGAACGCATTCGCACCCTTCTGCGGCTTGAATTCCTGTTCGCACAAGCCAGCGCTCACACCTATCGCCATGGCAACTGGGATAACCGTGCCGCCATCAACAGCCTGTTCGACCTCATTAGCACTTTTAGCCGTTCCGACCTCAAAACAGAAGTCATGAAAGAGCTGGAACGTCAGGCCGTTTTCCTGGAAAAACTGGCACAGAATCCCCAGGTCGATGCCAAGCGACTGGAATCGGTGCTGGATGAGATGGATGTGTTGATTGACCGCCTGCACGACCTCAAGTCTCAGGACATGGATATTCGCAACAACGAATTCCTTAGCAGCATCAAACAACGCAGCCATGTCGCAGGCGGCACCTGTGACTTTGACCTGCCAGCCTTCCATTTCTGGCTATCGCAGCCGGAAGAAAAACGCGTCATGGATATGCAAAGCTGGATGGCACCATTTGAACCTATCAAACAATCAGTCAATCTGATTCTGCGCCTGATCCGTGATAGCGCCCAGACCACTAATGAAATCGCTGAGGCAGGTTTTTTCCAGAAGTCACTGGATCAGAACAATGTCTGCCAGATGATCCGAGTAACCGTTGCTGGTGACATGCCCTGTTTTGCTGAGATCAGCGGTGGCAAACATCGGTTTACCATTCGTTTCCTGCAAACTACTTTTAGCGAACGACCAACCCAGGTAGATCAAAACATCCCCTTCAAACTCACCTGCTGTATGTTATGAGCCAAACCACTGTAAGCTGCCCCACCTGCGGCAAAGATGTTGTTTGGAATAACGAATCGAAATGGCGGCCCTTCTGCTGCGAGCGCTGCAAGCTAATTGATTTAGGTGAGTGGGCCAGTGAATCACACCGCATCCCCGGCCAGGAACTACCCAACCCAATAGAATCAGACGACGATCACAACAACCACTAAGCTCTCCTTTAATTTGTTCCCCGGATTACGCTATTACTTCATTTATGCTCTACGGGTATCCGGGCTACTAGATTGTTTAAGCCCATCAAGTGGATGATGGCAAGGCGAAACGGAATTGAAAAAGCGGACGAGTGCATGGACGCACGAGGTAGGGCAACGCAGGAGCAGATTGCCGAGTTTACAGTTGGTAAATGAGCATTTTTCAATTTTGTTTCAACGCAGTCAGCGCCGCTTCAGGGGCTTAAACACCCGGCCAGAGACTGCGAATCGCCGCAATCCCCTGACCACCCGCTGCAAATGCATCCGCCAGATCATCACGACTAACACCACCCAGGGCATAAATAGGAATCGGCATCTCATCCACCAATCTGCGCATCTCATCCCAACCCAAGGGCCCCGTATCCGGGTGACTCTTGGTCCACTTAATCGGTGACAACAGGGCAAAGTCGGCATCAAGTTTCAATGCCTGCTGCAACTCTTGTTCAGTGTGACATGAAGCCGCCACCAACAATTCTTTGCCCAAAGGACGTTGAGTTAAAGCCTGCAACTTACCGCTGCTAAGCTGAACACCATCGGCACCGACTTCCGCCACCCACTCAGGTTCACCATTCAATAACAGCCTGGCACCATGAGCATGGCAACGCTCTACCACCTGTTTAGCCAATGCTTTATATTCCTCTGCAGCCATGCCCTTGGCACGCAATTGCACCAGACGCACACCTTGCTGCAAGGCTATTTCCAGATTAGACAGGAATTCATCTGGCGCATCTGGCGAAGGTGTAATCAGATAACACTCTGGCAATTGTGCCGCAGCAATAATAGGCAGATTGGCTTCTGGAAATTCGCGTTCAGACAAGGCTTCAGCAGCACACCATTCAACCGGCTGACCTTCACGGCCATGCGCCTCACCACTAAAACCATCCACACGCCAGACATCCAGCAAGACTGATTTATCCGAATATTGATGATACACCCGGATCAAGGGCCGAGCCTGCTCGACATCAATGCCAAGCTCTTCATGCAGCTCACGTTTTAAGGCCGCCAAGACATCTTCATCGGCCTCCACCTTGCCACCGGGAAACTCCCACAGACCACCCTGATGTTTATCCAACGGACGTTTGGCAATCAACACCTGCCCCTGATCATTACAAATCACGGCCGCAGCCACATGAACATATTCCATAACTATTCTTTTATTGATAATGATATTAAAAATGGCACTAGCAAGAGATTAAACTTCAGAGGCAGCGCGCAGCTTTTCCGCATTGATAGCATGGCTGCTGGCAAAACCCTCGACATAACGACCGGACTCAGGGATAAAACGGTAAAGCGAAAAATCACTAAACTGAAACATCATCTCGGCGTCTGGCAGTCGGGCCAGATAAAGCGCTTTAAGCTGCTCGTAGCAGTCATCATCGCGAGCAATTGCCGCAACCCGACCCTGCAGGGTCAAACGCGCCAACTGTTGTGGATCACCCTGACCATCGTCCGACTCACTCAGAGCCAGGGACACCAGCGGTTCAGCCTCAAGATTGCGGGTATGTTTGGCCAAGCGACTCAGATGCATCACCAGACCAGAAAAATCTGCCTCGGCGACAAAGGCCACCCATGAGACATATGGCTGTTCTTTATCCTGCGTCCCTAAGCACGCCCAACGCTGACCACGCAGCAACCGCGCCAATCGCGCCGGATCCATGGGTTTCATGGCTGATGTTTTAGGGCCTGTTAACATTAATTACAAACTCGCGTTGCGGTCCCTACTCAAACGTAGATATCCAGAAAGCCGACGCGATCAGCGTCAGCAGGGTGAGTCAATTGGGCATTGGTTTTATAGGCGGCCAGCGCACGCTCTGTCTGAGAATGATAGCCCTCAGTCGAACGGGCACGCTGCTCCTGATGACGAGCCAGAAACTCTTCTTCACTCAAACCCGCAGAGCGCTGGTCCTGGCCTTGTTTGTTGAGCAGTTCGCCTTCCAGAGTCTGCTCTGCCGGTGAATAAGACTTCTCCGGCTGAACCGCTCTGAGTTGCTGGCGCTGCTGCGACTGCGCCGCAGCATCACGCGCCTGTTGTGCAGCCTGAGGATCATACCTCACCACATTATTGGCATAATGTGAGATAGCTGCTGCACTCATATTTTTATAACTGCCTACTCCAATACCCGTTTAAAACCGGGCTAGCCAAACAGAACTAAAAAGACATCCTCAAACCAATATGCCAGCCCTTGTCCAGGTCAACATTCCGATTCTGCGACAACGATGCCCGCACATTGCGATAACCGACATACACCGCAGCCTCGGGCAACACTTCATATTCTGCACGAGCAGAAAAATCCCAAAATTTATTGGCATCACCAAAGGTGGTCACATCGGGGCCAAAATAAAACTGCCCAATCACACCCATACGATTTATCTTAGGCGGTACAAACCAGGCCTTGGCACCCAGAGCAACAGTACCGATATCATCACCACTATCGAGTGAAACGCCATAACCCTTGATACCAACACCCAGGTGCATACCCGGCGCATGGCTACCCGCCTCACCCATCATTTCAATACCACCAAGAATCATTACATTGTCTGACTCGGTGTACATAAAACCAAAATCGGCATCGGTGTGACCCGTGCCGCTGTAGCTGATTGGTGTAGCATAACGCAGCAAAGCTGTGTCATTACTCAAACTCAAATCCAGCTCACGCGCTCCCGCCTCAGCACCAAACACACACAACAGTGCAGCAACACTCGCTCGCAATTTCATAACCATACTCCCTGATTGATTCTTCTGACCCACCCATGGAAACCGGGCAAATTTACAGCGAGCTATAGTATCACGACGCGAACAGCACTCAGAAACCCTGGAGTTCCCGAATTTCTTATATTCCAATAGATTAAATTTAGACTACAACAGTCGGGTTTTCCAGCTTATCAAGCCCGTCCACGCAGTGCCGCTCTGGCGCAAACCCAGACATCAACTCGTGCCACACCGGCACGTTTCAAGGCTTTAGCCAACATCTCGGCCGTGCTGCCCGTGGTCATCACATCATCGACAATGGCAACATGGTTCACCCCCGGCATCGCCGCCACCTCAAATACCCCCTTCAGATTGCGACGCCGCGCCCTGGCATCCAGCCCGGTCTGCGCCAGCGTTGGTCGCAAACGACAACAAAGGCCTGGCTTCAAGGGCAAGCCAAATTTGCGTGCCAACGGCCGCGCCAGTTCCAGCGCCTGATTAAAACCACGCTGCCGCAACCGCGATGCATGCAACGGTACCGGCAGCAACAGCTCAGGCAGATCCAACTCAGCCACAACAACCCGCTCAGCCATCAACTCACCCAGCAAACGGGCGCTGTAAAGCTTGCCATTGAACTTCAACGATTGAATCAGATGATCCACTGGCGACTGGTAATCAAACGCCGCCCAGGCACTATCAAAAGAATGAGGCTGTTGCTGACATTGACCACAGATACCGGCCTGCGGCCCCGACTGAGACAAAGGAATGGCACAACCAAGACAGGCCGTCTTGAGATAAGGCAGCTCGCTGGTACAAGCGGCACACAAATCCCGGCCAGAATGGCCCGCCCGACCACACAACACGCAGCTACCAGGCAAAAACCATTCATGGCTATTTTTTAGCCACTGGTTAACTATATGGAATTTTCCGGTTGACAGAAACCGACCAGCCATTAACATCACCCCCATGACGCATTCAGCCTACCTAGGCACTATAAGTTAAGGAAACCAGAATGGACAACGCCACTTACAGCAAAATCGACCAAATCACCCTCCGCGTTCTCAATGGCGGCGAAATGAGCGCCGAAGAAGGCCGCTGGATGATTAACCTCGACGATGACTACACCCCGTGGCTGATGGCCAGCGCCGACCGCATCCGCAAGAACTTCCGCGGCAACCAGATTGAAGTCTGCGCCATATCCAACGTCCGTTCAGGTAACTGCTCAGAAAACTGCAACTTCTGCTCACAATCAGGCCATCACAAAACCGATGCGCCAGCCTACGACTACATCCCGACCGAAGATCTGGTGGCTCAAGCCAAACAGGCGCGCGAATGGGGTGCCAGCGATTTTGGTGTGGTCTCCAAGGGCTGGGGCCTGCGCTCCGACAAAGAAGGAGAAAAACTGGAAGAATATTTTAATGCCATGGATGATGGCAGCGACATCGGCCGTTGCGCCAGTCTTGGCGCCCTGACCAAGGAATCCGCCGGCAAGCTGAAAACCATCGGCATGGAAAACTACCATCACAATCTGGAGTGTGCCGAAAGCTACTTCGACGAAGTCTGCACCAGCCACACCTACCAGGAAAACATCGACACCATCAACAATGCCCGCGAGGCCGGTCTGCGCGTTTGCGCTGGTGGCATCCTCGGCATGGGCGAGTCGCTGGATCAGCGTATCGAGATGGCCGAGACCCTGCGCAAACTCAACGTCGAGTCAGTACCACTAAACTTCCTCAGTCCAGTCATGGGCACCCCCATGGGCAAACAAACACCGATGAAACCCTATGAAATTCTGCGCGCCATCGCCACCTACCGTTTCATGCTACCTAAAGCAGAGATCCGCATCGCCGGTGGCCGTCAGCATCTGGGCGACATGCAGTCGATGATCTTTATGGCCGGTGCCTCAGGCGTCATGATTGGCGACTACCTCACCACCAAGGGTCGCAGCGTTAATGATGACCTGAAGATGATCAAAGACCTGAAACTGGAAGTGCGTGGCAACACCCAGCAACGCCGTGAGCAAGAACAGGGGCAAGCAGCCACTGCATGAAAAAGTCTAGATGAAAGATTTAGCCGCCGAACTTAAGCGGCTGCAAGACGAGCATCTCTACCGCCAACGACGCATTATCGATGGACCCCAAGGGGTCCATCTCAGTGTTGGTGGCCGACAATTGCTTTCCTTCTGCAGCAACGACTACCTTGGTCTGGCCAACCACCCCGAAGTGGTCAAGGCCATGCAGGCGGGTGCCGCTCGCTGGGGCGTCGGCAGTGGCGCCTCACACCTGGTCAATGGTCACTCCAGCGCCCACCATGCCCTGGAAGAGGAACTGGCCGCGTTTACCGGCCGACCACGGGCGCTGTTGTTCTCTACCGGCTACATGGCCAACATGGGCGTCATCGCCGCCCTCTGCGGTCGTGGTGATTATGTCTTTGAAGATCGCATCAACCACGCCTCGCTATTGGATGGTGGTCTGTTGTCACAGGCACAGATGCAGCGTTATCGCCATAGCGACGCCATTGCCCTGAATCAAAAACTGGCCAAACACGACAACGGTGAAAAACTGGTAGTGACCGATGGTGTCTTCAGCATGGACGGCGACATCGCCCCGCTGCCCACACTAAGCCAGACCGCCAAACAACACGATGCCTGGCTGATGGTCGACGATGCCCACGGCTTCGGCGTGCTGGGTAAAAACGGCGGCGGCTGCGTCGAGCACTTTGGTTTGAACATTGAAGAAGTCCCCATCCTCATCGGCACGCTGGGCAAGGCATTCGGTACCTTTGGCGCCTTTGTCGCCGGACCGGAAGAGCTGATCGAATACCTGATCCAAAAGGCACGACCCTATATCTACACCACTGCCCTGCCGCCCGCAGTGGCCGAGGCCAGCAGCACCAGTCTGAAACTACTACAAACTGAAATATGGCGCCGCGAAAAACTGCAGGCACTGATCAAACAATTTCGCAGTGGCGCGACAGAGCTAGGACTGGAACTGATGACATCAGAAACACCGATCCAGCCCTTGTTGATTGGCGACAATCACAAGGCCATGGCCATCAGCGAAAAGTTGCTAAAACAAGGCATTTTGATAAGCGCCATCCGCCCACCCACCGTGCCCGATGGCACCGCCCGGTTGCGCGTCACCTTCTCGGCCGAACACAGTGAAGACGATGTAAAGCGTCTGCTCAGCACACTGGAACAGATCACATGAGCCTGCTGCACACAGAAACATTCGGCCAAGGCCCGGATCTAGTTCTGACCCATGGCTGGGGTCTGCACGGCGGTATCTGGCAACCGGTCATCGATGCCCTGCAGGAGCGTTATCGGCTAACGGTCATCGACCTGCCCGGCCACGGCCACAGCCCAATGCCCGCCGGTGGTTTTGATCTAATGCGCCTGTCGCAACTAATGCTCGACGCAGCACCGGCAAATGCCACCTGGATCGGCTGGTCATTGGGCGGCATGGCTTCATTGAACGCGGCACTGCACTGGCCGCAACAGATAGACAAAGTGGTAATGGTGGCGGCGCAGCCACAGTTCGTGCAAACCGCAGACTGGCCTCACGCCACCCCGGCCAACAACCTCGCCGTATTCACCGACAATCTGACCAACAACACCGAGCAGACCCTGAAGCGTTTTCTCGGCCTACAGGTACGCGGCACTGCCGATGAAAAAGAGATGCTGCGAGGCATCCGCAATATTGTTGATCAACGACCGCTACCGCAGACAGAGGCGCTGCGCCTGGGACTCGAGATTCTCAGCAACACCAACCTGCGGCCGCAGCTAAACCAACTGCAACGCCCCATACAATTCATCCTCGGTGAACGCGACATGCTGGTGCCCATTGCCACTGCCGAACTGATTCAGAAACTGATACCCCAAGCCAGAATCGACATAATGAAAGAGGCCGGCCACACGCCGTTTCTATCCCACACGGAACAATTCCTGGCCCTGCTAGAAGATTTTATTTTGAAGACTCCCCCTCCTCCAAGGAGTACCCAAACAGCGGGCATAAAGGGGCTGGGGGGTGGTGTTTAAAATGAAAAAGCCATTCAACTCCCTGGGCACTACCAGTAATTTATCACCACCCCCTAACCCCCTCCTTGGAGGAGGGGGAACGAAGTTTTTCTTAACCATCGAATATTCATATGGATAACACTCCCTACCAACTCGACAAACGCCTGATCCGCGAATCCTTCGACCGCGCCGCCGCCGGTTATGACGAAGTCGCCCTGCTACAAAGAGAGGTCGGCCAACGACTATTGGAACGACTCGACCTGATCAAACTGCAACCGCAACGCATCGTCGACATCGGCGCCGGCACCGGCGAACTCAGCAGCACCCTGAGCAAACGCTACAAGGGTTGCGAAGTAATCTGCCTCGACCTCGCCCCCAACATGCTCAAACAGGCACGCAAACGTCAGAGCATGATGGACAAACTATTCGGCAAACAACGTTTCATCTGCGCTGACGCCGAACACTTACCGCTGGCCGACAACAGCGTCGACATGGTCTTCTCCAACTTCGCCATCCAGTGGTGTGCCGATCTGGATCAAGCCTTTGCTGAATTCCAGCGCATACTCAAACCCGATGGTCTACTGCTATTCACCACCTTCGGCCCCGACACCTTAAAAGAATTACGCCAGGCCTGGCGCGCGGTGGATAACGATGTCCACGTCAACAGCTTTATCGACATGCACGACATCGGCGACGCCCTGCTGCGCGCCAGCCTGGCCGACCCGGTAATGGACACCGAACACCTGACTCTGACCTATAAAGACGGCATGGGCGTAATGCGCGACCTCAAGGCCATGGGCGCCCACAACATCACTTCAGGACGCAACCATGGCCTGACCGGCAAACAAAAACTCAAACAGATGCTGGCAGCCTACGAACAGTTCCGCACCGCAGACGACCAACTACCCGCCACCTACGAAGTGGTCTACGGCCACGCCTGGGGCAATGAAGCCCCAGCCAAACAACAACACGACGAAGACGGCGCAGTGCACATTCCGCTATCACAACTGCGTCGCTAATCAGATACAAACTGTTATTTGTAAGCACAAACCATATGCCCAGCTATAATTGAGATGGAGGTTTTCAAAATGAAAAAACACTCTCTTAAAGCAACGCTTCAAACAACGCTCCTTTTTTTGTCTCTTGGTTACATATCGGTTGCAACTGCTGTGCCTCCTGGAATGATTATTAATTTTACTAAAAGCCCAATGGGTCTGGTGACGTTTTCAGGGACTCTGCATGCGGAAAAAGGGCTGACATGTGACAACTGCCACACCGATATTTTTCAAAAAAAGAAGGGAACAACCCAGATCACGATGTCAGACCACGCTGAAGGCAAGAAATACTGTTATACCTGCCACAATGGCACCAAAGCCTTCAAGACCAAGGGAAATTGCGGTCGATGCCATAAAAGATAATAAGGTGAATTTTGCTAACGACCGTAGAAACTAACCTCCAGATTTCACTACGTTACATCCAGGCTACAGCTTTACGGATTTAGCCATCACGGCAGCTTGCTTCCCTGCCGAGCCACTCAAAGCAAAACCACGCAACTGTCCTGCTGCATCAACAAACAAAGCCTTGATGGCATCATCCGTCTGCTCAATCTGCCACTCACCCTCAACACTTGGCGCTGGCGGCAAAACCGAAATCGGATAGACCGGCGTTTTTAAT
>Ga0316192_10003044_pt1 | contig 12206 bp, 11 predicted proteins | sample MerIslwburrow_MG_FD_204931 | JGI IMG/M metagenome (GOLD analysis project Ga0316192, IMG submission 204931) | Coastal sediment microbial communities from Maine, United States - Merrow Island worm burrow | ecosystem: Environmental > Aquatic > Marine > Coastal > Sediment | place: USA: Maine...
ATCTCCACGAGGGATTTGCGTTTCCAAAAAGGTTCGGTCATCGTCCCGTACTTTGCGACACCATAGACCGAATATCCACATGAAAGCGGTACTACTTGACTGGGACACGATGGGCCCGGGCCTCGATATCACTGAACTGCAGGCGCTGTTGCCCGATCTCGAGATCTTTGGGGATACCGAGGACGACGAGGCGGCCGAGCGTATCGGTAACGCAGCAATCGTCCTGGGCAACAAGGTTCGCCTGAATCGGCGCATTTTCGAGGCTTGCGCCGATTTGCGCTTTATCGGTTTGACAGCAACCGGCACAGATAATGTGGAACTGGAGGCCGCTCGTGACCACGGCATCGCGGTAGCAAACACCCGCGCCTATTGCACAGCATCCGTCGCCGAGCACGCTTTCGGCTGTATTCTCAATTTGGCGCACGGTCTCAGCGCCTACGCCGACGATGTTCGCAACGGCGCCTGGCAAACCGCCAATAACTTCTGCCTGATGACCCACCCGATCAGTGAGCTTGCCGGCAAGACCTTGGGACTCGTCGGTCTTGGCGCACTCGGCAACGGCGTCGCAAGACTGGCCAAGGCATTCAATATGTCGGTGCTCGTCGCAGCACGCCCGGGCAGCGGAGACGTTCCCGAGGGCCGTGTGCCAATGGATGAATTGCTGGCTCACTCCGATGTCATCTCGCTGCACTGCCCTCTCAACGAAACAACGCTTGGCCTGTTCGGGGCCCCTGAGTTTGCCGCGATGAAGAAAACGGCGATCTTCGTAAACACGGCGCGTGGAGGCCTTGTCGAGTCCCAGGCCCTGGCCGATGCACTACGTAACGGCGAAATCGCTGCCGCCGCCGTCGACGTTTTGCCACAGGAACCACCCGTCAACGGTGACCCACTGCTCGACTACGAGGGCGACAACCTTATGATCACGCCGCACATCGCCTGGGGAACGCTCGAGGCCCGACAGCGAGCCGTGGACGAGCTCACGGCGAACATTGCAGCGTTCCTCAACGGGAAAGATAGAAACCGAGTGGTTTAGGCGCCGATAATCTGCCGTGCCCACTGCACAATCTGGCGCACGCGCGGGGACCCGAGATCGTAGGCCTCGTCAAACGACACCCAGCGCCACTCGTGGTGCTCTGGTTCGCCCGTCTCGGGTGAGATGCCCATCTCGACCTCTTCCTGGTTAGTGGTTGCGATGAAATAGCGCGCGATCTTGCCGCGGCTGTAAGGGCCGGTTTCGAAATAGCGGTCACCCCAGTCGAAGGACAGCTCCGTAACGCCGGTTTCCTCGCCGACCTCGCGGATCGCTGTCTGCATCGGTTCCTCACCGAGCTCGCGGATTCCCTTCGGGAAATCCCAGTGGTGAAATGCGCGCAGCATCAACGTCTTCCAGCCAGTCTCGGCGCGTCGCGCAACGACGATGCCGCATGACAGCTTTTGCTCGCTCATGTCGGCGCCCCTCTAAGCACGTCGACAGGCGCAGCATTTATTGCGCCGCGCGCGGCGAAGAACCCGCTGATACAGACAACGAAGATGCCCGCACCAACGCCCGCCAGCCAGATTAGCGGATTGAATTCATACGGCAGCTGGAACAACTGCACGGCGACGACAGCCGCGAGAATTGAAGCACCAGCCGATGCGAGTACGCCTGCCGCGGCACCCAGCGCAGCAAACTCGGCCATGACGCCCGCGAAGACCGTACGGCGGCGCGCGCCCAGCGCTCGCAGCATTGCGCTCTCGAAACGTCGCTCATCGATTGTCGACTGCACGGCAGCAAATAACACTGCAATACCTGCAGCCAGCGTGAAAACAAACACGGCCTGTACCGCCAGGCTGGCCTTCTCGATGATGCCGCGCACCTGTTGCAGGATAGCGCCAAGATCAATGACCGAAATGCTCGGGTGCTTGCGCATCAGGTCAATCAGCATCGGCTGCTTATCCTCGGCAATGCGCATGCTCGATATAAACGTCGTCGGCATATCGTCGAGCGCGCCAGGCGACAGCACAATAAAGAAATTTGGCTGAAATGAGTCCCAGTTTACTTTACGAATACTGGCAATTTCGGCATCAACTTCACGGCCGGCAACAAAGAACTTCAAATGGTCACCGATAACGAGGCCCGTATTCTTTGCCGACTCTTCCTCGATCGAGATAAGCGGCGGACCGTCATAGTCGGCTGGCCACCATTCGCCGTCGAGAATTTCGTTACTTGAGCTGAGTTCTGCGGACCAGGAGAGGTTTGCTTCGCGGTTCGCCAGCCACTCACCCTCTTCATTCGGATAAGTTCGCTCCTTCACCGACTCGTCATTGATCGTCATCATGCGCGCGCGCACCAGCGGCGTGAAAGTCGGCGCCTCCACATCGTTGGCGGCAAATAGCGCCGCAACCGAGTCAAGCTCGTGTGGCTGGATGTTGATCAGAAAGTGATTGGGTGCGTTCTCATCAAGCGTTGCCCGCCATCCCTCCAGCAGGTCTGTACGGACCAGCGTGAGTAGCAGTAGCACCGTGATACCAAGCCCGAACGCAACGACCTGGACGGCGCTGTCGCGGCCCCGACGTGACACGTTCGCGAGGCCGTAGCGCCAGGCCACACCGACTCCCGAGCGCGCACGACCGATTATCGCGACCAGCCCGCGACCTACGAGGTACAGCGCGCCGGCGATGACGACAATTCCACCTATCAGGATCAGCAACATGCGCGGATCGCCAACCGAGCGATAGAGCAGCATGGCAACGGCGGCGAGCGACAACCCCCCGACGAGCAGGCGCGAAGGTGCCGGTGGCATTGCGTCGTGCCGCAGGACGCGCAGCGGCGGCGTGTTTCGTAACTGGATCATTGAGGGCAGCGCAAAGCCGAGTAGTAAGACCATCGCGCTACCGCTGGCCAGTATGACCGGACGCAGCCCCGTGGTCGGCAGATCGCCTGAGAGCAGATCGGACAGTATGCCGGCGAGAATTTCTTCGGCGACGTAGCCCACGACGCTACCGGTCATGACGCCAAGCAAACCAAGCAGCAACAACTGCACGAGCGCCACCTTGATGACAAACCCCTGGGTCGCGCCAAGGCTCTTCATCAGCGCCACGGTATCCATACGGCGCTGTGCGAAGCGGCGCGCCGACATGGCCACCGCGACGGCGCTCAGGAGCAGGCTGATAACCGCCGTAAATGACAGGAAGCGCTGCGCACGATCCGCTGCATTGTAGGCGCGCTCACTGCTCTCCTCCTGGCTGCGAATGCGAATTTCGTCGGGCAGCTTGTCCTGGATGGCGTCGTTGAATCCGCTTACATCTGCCTCGTCGCCGGCGACGAGCAAGGCGTAACGCACGCGGCTGCCTTCACCAATCAAGCCGCTCTTGCCGATATCGGCAATATTCAGGATCACGGTGGGCGCCAGCGATGCAAAGCCGATCGACTGATCGGGCCGGTATGTCAGGACGGCCGACACCTTGAGTTGCAGCTCTCCAATGTCGAGCACATCCCCGACGACGGCCCCGACACGTGCGAGCAGCGCACCATCCGCCCAGACCTCGCCGGCAGCGGGAATGCCATCAACCTCACGTTGTTCGCCAAATAGCTCATCAGCGACGCGTACAGCACCTCGCAGTGGGTACTTTTCGCTGACGACCTTGATCGTCGATAGCGCATTCTCGTCGCCGTGAAACACTACCGACGGGAAAGACATGGTGTCCGCCGTCTGCAAGTTGTACTCGGCCGCCATGTCGCGCCACTCCTCAGGCACGGGGGCCTGCGAGCGCAAGCGCAGGTCGGCCGCCAAGACTTCGTTGGCCTGACGCGCAACCGCCTTGCCAATGCGATCCGTCAGGAAGCCGACGGCTGTGAGCGCGGCAACGGCAAGGCTGACCGCTGCAAGCAGGACTAAAACTTCGCCGGACCGCAGTTCGCGGCCAAAACTGCGTAGCGCGAAGAGTACGGCTTTCAAGCGACAGCTCCGCTGTCGCTCACGAGCTTGCCCGCATCGAGCGCTAGTACGCGATCGCAACGCTCTGCGAGTTCGTTGTCGTGTGTCACGAGAATCAATGTCGTTGACGAACTGCGATTCAGCTCGAACATAAGCTCCATGATGTTGGCCCCGGTTCGACTATCGAGATTGCCTGTCGGTTCGTCGGCAAACAAAACAGCAGGCTCGGTGGCAAAGGCGCGCGCAATCGCGACTCGCTGCTTCTCACCGCCCGACAGTTGCGCCGGGTAGTGGCTCCAGCGCTCCGCAAGGCCGACCTTGTCAATGATGTCCCGTGCCTGCCTGCGCGCATCCGCATGCCCTGCGAGCTCCAGCGGCAACATGACATTTTCGAGCGCATTGAGGGACGGCACGAGGTGAAAAGACTGGAACACGAAGCCGACATTGTCAGCGCGCAGGAGCGCGCGACCGTCTTCGTCCAGGCTCGAGAGATTGCTTCCGTTCAAGTCGACGTACCCGCGCGTCGGCAGATCCAGACCTGCGAGCAGGGCCAGCAAAGTGGACTTTCCGGCACCGGACGCGCCCACAACGGCGACAGTTTCGCCAGCAACAATACTGAAACTGACGTCCCTGAGGATGGTCAGAGTCCCTTCAGGGCTGCTAACCTCCTTACTCAACTCATGTGCTTCGAGCACCTTAACCTCTGATTGATCCAGCATGCGAAAAATTCTGACCCTTGTTGTGTTATTACTGGCCGCCGGTGTGCAGGCAGCGGAATCCCCGACCGTGCTGATCTTCGGTGACAGCCTCAGTGCCGGTTTCGGTATAGACGTTGACCAATCCTGGGCCGCTTTGTTGCAGAACCGGCTCGAGGAGCAAGGGTACGAACATCGCGTGGTTAACGCCAGTATCAGTGGTGAAACCACTGAAGGTGGTGCAACGCGTATCGACAAGGCCCTGGGTACATTCGCACCGGACCTGATTATCCTGGAACTCGGCGGTAACGACGGCCTGCGCGGTTTTCCACCCTCCCGGATCAAGGGAAATCTCGAGGCCATTGTTGCTCGCGCAAAAGCATCCGGCGCCGCCGTTGTCCTTTTGGGAATCCGCATCCCCACGAACTACGGCGCTCGCTATACCCAGGCATTCGAGGCCGTCTACGCGGAGGTGGCCGAGGAACTTGGCATCGAATGGATCGAGTTCTTCATGGAGGGCGTCGCAATGAACGACGAGTTGCTACAAGAAGATCGCATTCACCCGAATGTTACTGCACAACCGATTCTCCTGGATAACGCCTGGCCGATAATCCGCGATACACTAGACGCACACTAGAACAAGAGAGGCACCGTGGAAAAAGTTTGGCTCAAATCCTATCCGAAAGGAATGCCGGAGGAAGTTCCGACGCCGCCGTGGCGCTCGGTCAAAGACCTGTTCGAACACAGTTTCGCCGCGTACCCGGATAACGCCGCGTATACGAACATGGGCAAGACGCTCAGCTACTCCGACCTGAACAACCTGTCGATGCAGTTTGCATCCTACCTGCAACAAGAGCTTGGACTAACGCGCGGCGAACGCGTTGCCATCATGCTACCGAACATCCTGCAGTACCCCGTAGCCATGTGTGGCGCGTTCAGGGCCGGGCTCGTCGTCGTGAACGTCAACCCGCTCTACACCGCAAGGGAACTCAAGCACCAGCTGCGAGACTCCGGTGCGCGCTGTGTTGTCATTCTTGAGAACTTCGCGCACATCCTGGAAGAGGTTTTCGCGGACACCGATGTTAAACATGTCATAACGACCGGTGTTGGCGATTTGCTGAGCTGGCCGAAAGGCTCGATCACGAACCTCGTATTGCGACATGTAAAAAAGGCCGTGCCGGCGTACCGCTTCGCCAACAGCACTCCGTTCAAACGTGCCCTCAGGGTGGGTGCAAGCAAGAAACTAAACGCTGTCGATATCGGTTTCGCCGATATTGCCTACCTGCAATACACCGGTGGTACGACAGGCGTGTCCAAGGGCGCCATGCTCAGCCACCGCAACATGGTCTACAACGTACAGCAGACCATCACCTGGCAGGCAGATGCGTACGACGGCGTCGAACCGGTCATTGCCATCACGGCGCTGCCGCTGTATCACATTTTTTCACTGGAAGGGAACTGCCTGACGGTGATGGCCCAGGGCGGCGAGAACGTACTGATCACGAACCCACGTGATTTTGAAGGGTTTGCGAAAGAGATAGCGCGTTTTGATTTCAATCTGTTCACGGGCGTTAACACGATGTTCGCCTCGCTCATGCACACGCCGAGCTTTGGCAAGATCGACTTCAGTAATCAGCGCGTCTGCATCGGAGGCGGCATGGCGGTGCAGCCCGCGGTCGCCAAAGAGTGGAAGCAGAAAACCGGGCGGACGATCCTGCAAGGTTACGGACTGACAGAAACGTCTCCGGTCGCGATCTGTTGCACTATCGACAGCGAGTTCACAGGCACGATCGGGCTGCCTGTACCGTCAACCGAGGTCATGATTGTCGGCGACGACGGCAACAACATGCGGCTCGGCGAGGTTGGCGAGATTTGCATCAAGGGCCCACAGGTCATGGAGGGTTACTGGCAACGCCCGAAAGAGACCGCTGACGTGATGCTGCCCGGTGGTTGGCTCAGGACCGGCGACGTCGGCCGCATGGACGAAGACGGCTTCGTGTGGATCGAAGATCGCAAGAAAGACATGATTCTCGTGTCCGGCTTCAACGTGTACCCCAACGAGATCGAGAACATCGTCGTTGAGCTCGACGGCATCCTGGAAGCGGCGGCTATCGGTATCCCCGACGAGCGCTCAGGCGAGGCCGTCAAGATCTTCGCCGTCCGCAAGGATGAAAGCGTCACTGAGCAGGACATCATCGACCACTGCCGCAAGAATCTGACCGGCTACAAGCGACCCAGGGTAATCGAGTTCCGTGACGAGCTGCCGAAGACTAACGTCGGCAAGATCTTGCGCCGCGAACTGCGCGACGAATAAAAAGAAGGGGGGACATGCTATTGCGTGTCCCCCTTCTACAGATGGTATTTCGGGCTCAACTCATGCACAGCATCGACGAGTACGCCGAGATTATCGGGATCGATATCGGGCGTGATGCCATGACCAAGATTGAATACGTGCCCCGGGCCATCGCCGTAGCTGGCAAGCGTCTGTGCTACCCCCTCGCGGATTACTTCCGGGCTTTCGCGCAGCGTCGCCGGGTCCAGGTTGCCTTGTAGCGCAACCTTGTCCTGTACGTACTCGCGCGCCTGTGCGAGGTCGGTTGTCCAGTCAACGCCTAACGCATCGCAGCCCGTTTCGGCCAGGTCCTTGAGCAGCGGGCCGGCACCTTTCGTGAAAAGAATTACCGGAATCGTTTGACCGTCTTTCTCGCGTGTCAGGCCGTCGATGATCTTTTGCATACTCGCCAGGGAAAAGCGGCGGAAGTCGTCTGGGTCGAGCGCAGCGCCCCAGGTATCGAAAATCTGCACCGCCTGTGCGCCCGCCTCGATTTGCGCATTCAGGTACTCGGTCGTTGTTTCGGCGACCTTGTCCATGAGTTCGTCGAGGACTTCAGGCGCCTCTTTTGCGAGCCCCTTGATCGTCAGAAACTCTCTGCTCGAGCCGCCTTCAACCATGTAGGTGCCGCAGGTAAACGGACTGCCCGCAAAACCGATCAATGGCACCTCGCCATTCAGTTCGCGACGGATGGTTCTGACGGCATCGAAGACATAGCCGAGTTCTTTCTCGACGTCAGGCACGCGCAGGTTGCGAATCGCTTCGGCCGTCTGGACCGGGTTTCTGAACTTCGGTCCCTCTCCGGTTACGAAATAGAGGCCAAGTCCCATCGCGTCCGGAACCGTGAGTATGTCGGAAAACAGGATGGCCGCATCGAGCGCATAACGCCTCAGCGGCTGCATTGTGACCTCACAAGCAAGGTCCGGGTTGCGGCACAAGCTCATGAAGTCGCCAGCCCCGGCGCGCGTAGCCCGGTATTCGGGCAGGTAGCGTCCCGCCTGGCGCATGATCCAGAGCGGCGTACGCGATACGGGTTGGCGCAGCAGGGCGCGCAGCAGAAGGTCGTTTTTTAGTTTGCTCATCGGGCACCCACCTGTTCTACGATAGATGCCTGCATCGCCTCCGCCGCCGCGCGCGGGCTTTCCGCGTCGCGAATCGGGCGACCAACCACTATGTAGTCACAGCCATTCTGAAAAGCCGTTTCAACGGTCACTACTCGCTTCTGATCCCCTACCGGCTTGTTGTCTACCGGGCGAATACCCGGTGATACAACCAGCAGCTTCTCGTCGACGAACTCCCTCAAGGCCGGCACCTCGAGCCCGGACGAGATAACGCCGTCGCAGCCAGACTCCAGGCACTGTTTCGCCCGCGAAAGGACCAGGTCGCGGACGTCACATTTGAAACCGAGGTCGTCGAGATCGCCGCGATCGAGGCTCGTCAGCACGGTTACGCCCAGTACCTTGAGCGTTGCGCCCTTGTTCTCGGCAGCAGCTTCCATGATTGAACGGTTGCCGTGGACGGTTACAAAGGTCGCTCCGCGATCCTTGAGGGAACGCACAGCGGACCCGACCGTGGCCGGAATATCGAAAAACTTCAGGTCACAGAATACTTTCTTGTCGCGCGCCAACATCCAGTCAAGCAGCTCGAAATACTCGCCACTCATCATGAGTTCGAGACCGATTTTGTAAAAAGTCACCGAGTCGCCCAGCTCCTCGGCGAGTTCTTTCGCACGCGCGCAGGTGGGTACGTCCATGGCGAAAATCAGGCGGTCCCTGGTGGGGATATCTTTGTGTTGCACGGGCGCTCCTTTGAATCAGGCGCAGAATGATATCAGCCTGCGAGCCCCTCGTGTGCAGCGATCGCGTACCGGTCGGTCATGCCGGCAATGTAGTCAGCGATTACCCTGGCGCGGGCCATCTCATCCAGCCTCGCCGCTCTCTCGGCGAACTCGCCCGGCATCAGCGTCACATCGCTCGTGTAGGCATTGAATAGATCCTCGACGATACCCTGGGCGCGCCGGGTCATTTCCAGCTTCTGCTCATGGCGGTAGAGGTGCTTGTTAAGGAATCGTTTCAGGGACAAATGCTGCTCGTACACGCCTGGCGACATGCTGACCAGGGGATCGCCGACTTCACGTACGTCTTCGATCGACCGCACACCTGACGCGTCAATTCGGCGTTTGGTTTCTTCGATAAGGTCCGTCACCACCATGCCGATCATGCGACGGATGATCTCGTAGATGAGGCGGCGATCTTCGAGCTCGGGATAGCGCGCATGCACGACCTGGTACTGGGTTTCGAAGAGCTTCTGCTCACGGAGCTGCTCGAGCGTCAGCAAGCCGGCACGAAAACCGTCGTCTACGTCATGGTTGTTGTACGCAATCGCGTCGGCAATATTCGCAATCTGCGCCTCAAGGCCGGGTTGCTTGCGTTCGAGAAAGCGCTTGCCGATGTCGCCAAGCTCCCGGGCATTGTGCGTCGAACAATGCTTGAGTATCCCCTCGCGCGTCTCGAACATGAGATTCAGGCCCGGAAAGTCCGCGTACTTTGCTTCGAGTTCGTCGACGACGCGCAGGGACTGCAGATTGTGCTCGAAGCCACCGAAGTCACGCATACACGCGTTAAGCCTGTCCTGCCCGGCATGCCCGAACGGTGTATGGCCGAGATCGTGTGCGAGACAAATCGCTTCAGTTAGCGGTTCATTGAGATTCAATGCGACGGCAACCGAGCGACCGACCTGCGAAACCTCAAGCGAGTGTGTCAGTCGCGTCCGGTACAGGTCACCCTCGTGATTGACGAACACCTGCGTCTTGTAAACCAGGCGCCGGAAAGCAGTGGAATGAATGATGCGGTCCCGGTCGCGCTGGTATTCGCCGCGATACGCCGGGGACGGTTCGTCATAATATCTGCCGCGACTGTGCGACTCGTCGGCGGCGTACGGTGCAAAACCTTCGCCCATCAGGCGGCGGCTCCCACCAGCTCATCGAGCAGACTTTCATCATAGTCAGACGTGACGTGGCTGTCGCCGATCGCATTGAGCAGGACAAATCGCAGCTGCTTGCCCTGCACTTTCTTGTCCATACCCATGGCGCTCATCCAGACGTCCGCGGCGATTCCCGGCGGTGCGGTTGGCAAGCCCGCCGCTGCGACAAGAGCTGCCAGTCGCTGCACGTCGGCCGCGGCAAGGCCGCTGAGTTTTGCTGCCATGATCATGCCAGCCGCGACGGCTTCGCCGTGCAGCCATTCGCCGTAGCCCTGACTTTGCTCGATCGCATGACCGAATGTGTGTCCGAAATTAAGGATGGCACGACGACCGGTTTCCCGTTCGTCCTCGGCGACCACTTCCGCCTTGATTTCGCAGCAACGACGGATCGCATGTTCGAGTGCGTCCGGGTGACGCGTTATTAAGGCGGGCATGTTCGCCTCGAGCCAGGCAAAAAACTCCGCATCGCAGATCGCGCCATACTTGATGACCTCAGCGAGCCCGGCGCTTAGTTCGCGGTCGGGCAATGTACCGAGCGTGTCGGTGTCTATCAGCACGACTTGTGGCTGGTGAAACGCCCCGATCAGGTTCTTGCCCTGCTCGTGATTCACGCCCGTCTTGCCTCCCACGGACGAATCCACCTGCGCGAGCAGCGTGGTCGGTACCTGGATGAAGTCAACGCCACGCATGTAGCACGCGGCCGCGAACCCGGCCATATCGCCAACGACACCGCCACCGAGGGCGATAACGGAAACATCGCGATTCGCGCGCAACTCTACGAGCGCGTCGAGAATGACCTGCATTGTCGCAACAGTCTTGTATGCCTCGCCATCGGGAAGCATCACACTGGCGACATCGCAACCCGCGAGATTTGGCAGGAGTTTTTGATAGTAAAGCGGTGCAACCGTCTCGTTGCTGACCACCAGGCAATCGGTTCCGCGGACGAACTGCGCGAGATCGAAGCCGCCATCCAGCAAGCCACGGCCGATGACTATCGGGTAGCTGCGATCGCCTAAATTTACGTGGAGGGTTGAACTCATGCGCCGTAGGTTAGCTTATTGCCTCGATGATCTCATTCGCTACGGAGTGAACTTTGCGGCCGTCGGTCTCGACAACCAGGTCTGAAATCTCGCGGTACAAGGGATCACGCTGCAACAGGAGCTCTTCGAGAATCCCCCTTCGGTCGCCATTTTCGAGCAACGGCCGGTCGCGCCCTTTCTTGGTACGAGATACCTGCTGATCAACTGTGGTGTAAAGGTACACAACGAAGCCACGCCCGCCGAGATGACTGCGATTGTCCGCGTTGATCACGGCACCACCGCCAGTCGCGAGCACCACGTTGTCCATCTTCGTGAGATCATCGATCGCGGCAGACTCGCGCTTGCGGAACCCCTCCTCGCCCTCTTTCTCGAAGATAAACGGAATATCAACGCCGGTCCGGGACTCCACCTCGTCATCGCTGTCAGCGAACGTCAGGTGCAGTGTTCGCGCGAGATGTCGGCCAACGGCAGACTTTCCTGCCCCCATGGGTCCGATCAGAAAGATATTCCTGGGATGTTTCATAGCGCGATTATGGGGCCCTTAAAGAGAAAGCCAACCCGAGGGTTGGCTTTCTTGATCATTCGAGAATGGTCAGCCTAGTAGATGCTGGAGCCTTCCTCAAGAATGCGCGGCGTTACGAATATCAGCAGTTCGGCCTTGTTGTCCACCCGCTGCTTGCTGCGGAATAATGCGCCCGCAAACGGAATGTCGCCAAGGAATGGAACTTTCTTCAGCGTCTCGCGGCGCTCCGTCTCGTAGATACCGCCGAGAACAACCGTCTGGCCATCGGCGACGAGCACCTGGGTCTCCACGGCACGCGTATCGATACTCGGTACCGTGCCACCCAGACCACCGGTCGAGATGATTTCACCAACATTATCCTTATGAACCTTGAGGTCCATGATGATGTTGTTGTCCGGCGTGATCTGCGGCGTAACCGTGAGGCTCAGCACCGCTTTCTTGAACTGAACCGTTGTAGCGCCCGAAGAAGCTGACTGCTGGTACGGAATCTCGACACCCTGCTCGATCTTGGCTTCCTTCTGGTTTGCCGTGATCACACGTGGCGTCGAAACGATCTCACCACGACCTTCGGCTTCGAGAGCCGTCAGTTCGAGGTCGACCAGGTAATCCGACTCGAGGACAGCGAGCGCAAAGCGGCCAGCCGCGTCTGCGACCGGTACGCTCACGTTGTAGCGATCGGTGAGCTGCGGAAGCTCGATCGGGAAGACCGTGCCGTTG
>Ga0316192_10003045_pt1 | contig 12205 bp, 7 predicted proteins | sample MerIslwburrow_MG_FD_204931 | JGI IMG/M metagenome (GOLD analysis project Ga0316192, IMG submission 204931) | Coastal sediment microbial communities from Maine, United States - Merrow Island worm burrow | ecosystem: Environmental > Aquatic > Marine > Coastal > Sediment | place: USA: Maine...
AAATATTTACTTTGAAAATCATATAAATAAGTTGAAGAAATATTGACCATCCAATAAAGCTTGAGGTAAGGATGAAAAACGTATTTGATTTAATCCAATCAACCATTTCGGAACTTAAAAAGGAAGATCCCTTCGCTCCTTTTATCAATATGAAATAAGTAATTATAGAAATTGCTAAACCACCCCATATTGATCCAAAATATTTGAAAGTTCTCTCATAATTAAATGAAAAAACTACCCTCACAATCCACTGAACAAATAGACCAACAGAAAATGCAATGATTACAGAAAGCAAAATCCCTGTTATTATCAATAATGCAGTACTGGAATTTATATAATTGCCTAGTGTCCCAACAGAATCTCCCAAAGCGGAAATTTTAATAAGTGATACAGCTACTGCTGCTCCAAGTAACTCAAAAACAATAGAAACGGTAGTAGAAGTTGGAAGCGCAAATGTGTTAAATAAATCAAGCAATAAAATGTCAGTCATCATTACTGCAAGGAAAATGATCATGATCTCACTGAAAAAGAACTGATCCGGGTGAAAAATTCCCTTTCTAGCTACCTCCATCATTCCGCTTGAAAATGTGGTTCCCACCAAAATCCCCAAGGCTGCAATTATCATTATAAGTCTGAAAGAGGCAACTTTCGACCCGATAGCAGAGTTTAAAAAATTCACAGCATCATTGCTGACGCCCACAACAAGGTCAGAAATTGCTAAGATTATTAGAATTACGACGATAAAGATATAATATGATTCCATTATTTAAGTGACTATATATAATGGTAAAGGTAGATTCTAAATTGAGGAATGATTATGAAAAGTGTTTAATTTTGTATTATTTTAACGTTACGTAAAAGTTAAGCATATTAACTTAATGTTAACATTTTTAAAAACTATTCAATCGGTCGTTTAATACCTATAATTATTCGTCAATATACTTTTAATGAACAGGAAAACTATCTCTTTTTACAATCAATCCTCCCTTAATTAAGATTCTATGGAATTCGGAATATATGATTTTTTAAACCTCATTGGCGCCCTTGGATTTTTTATCTATGGCATGAAGGTTATGAGTGATGGTATTCAAAAGGCTGCTGGAAATAGAATGCGCCAGATATTGAGTGCTATGACAAAAAACAGATATTTAGGTGTCTTTACTGGCTTTCTAATAACTGCGTTAATCCAGTCCTCTTCTGCTACTTCAGTTATGACCGTAAGTTTTGTGAATGCAGGATTACTAACTCTTGTTGAATCTGCCGGTGTAATGATGGGAGCCAATATTGGCACTACCATTACCGCATGGCTTGTTTCGATTTTTGGTTTTAAAGTGAAAATCGCTTCCATTGCGCTCCCTATAATTGCAATAGGTTTCCCTATGCTTTTTACAAAAAGAGGGAATATTAGGTTCTGGGGAGAGTTTATAATTGGATTTGCATTATTGTTTATGGGATTGGATGCTTTAAAAGGCACTGTCCCGGATCTAAAAAATAATCCAGAAGTTTTAGCATTCCTTGCAAATTATGCAGACATGGGAATTCTATCAGCAATGTTTTTTGTAGGTGTTGGCACTATATTAACTGTTATCATTCAATCCTCCAGTGCCGCAATGGCATTAACCATCACGATGTGTTACCAGGGATGGATTCCTTTCGAGATAGCTGCACCAATGGTTTTGGGTGAAAATATTGGAACCACCATTACCGCAACAATAGCGTCAATTGTTGGTAATGTATATGCAAAAAGATCAGCCAGGATACATACATTATTTAATGTTATTGGCGTCATGTGGATGTTATTAGCATATCCATTTTTTTTAAAAGGAATTAATTATTTCATGGTTAATTCGATGGGATTGCCATCCCCATTTGAAAATAGCGAATCCATCCCGATTGCGCTTTCCTATTTTCATACCGTCTTCAATGTTACCAATGTTTTGTTACTTATATGGTTTGTACCAATCCTGGTAAAGGTCGCCACAAAATTAGTTCCCTCCAGAGGTGAACAGGATGAAGAATATCATTTGAAGTATATTGGAAGAGGCCTTTTGACAGCTCGCGGTTTGGAGTTGCTTGAAGCAAAACAGGAAGTTGGAAATTTTGGTGACATGATAGAGAATATGGGAAAAAGATTAAGGAAACTGGTCGATAAAGATAAACCAAGTAAACAATATAAGCAGATTGAGAAAATCTATAATATGGAAACTACTTCAGATACTATGGAGAAGGAGATTTCAAATTATCTGCTTAAGGTTAGTGAAGCGCGCCTGTCTGAGAAGTCATCTGTTGAAATTCGTAGTATTTTTTCCATCACGCATGACCTGGAGAGAATTGCAGATATTTTTGCTAAAATAGCTAAAGAATATGAACGCAAAATTGAATTAAATGCTGAATTCCATAAGATCCAGGAAAATGGTATTAATTCGATCCAGGAAAAAGTTGAAGAAGCCCTTACCGTAATGGCTAACAATGTGAATAACTGGGGTAAGGGATTAAACCTGGAAAAAGCAATTTCAATAGAAAAAGAAATTAATGGAATTCGAAGTAAACTTCGCAGAAATCACCTCGAAAATCTTGAAAAACAAAAATACGACTATACAAGTGGCCTGATTTACTATAATATTTTTATTTATTTTGAACGTTCTGCTGATCATATTATGAATGTATCTGAAGCTTTAACCGGGCAGATTACTTAATCTATAGTTCATTTTTCATATTTATAATGATGATTCTTTTTTAGTTAATAATAAATTAATAATTACTTAATTTTTAAGTAATAAATAAGTCAAAAATTAACTTCAAATTGCACCCTCATATTATTCAGATAGTATATTATTAATAATTTATAACTTAATAAATAATGTATCGCATTTGTAATTTACTAATCCTTGGAATTGCTTTATTTTTTATTTCCACAGTGTCTCGCGGTCAGAGTAATGAATATAATTATCCCGAATTTGACTTTTCAAAAGGGATAGGCATTAAGGCTCCGGATAACAGCTTTTATCTTAATTTTGGATTAAGGTTTCAACCCAGAATTTCTTATACCTCTAAAGATCTTTCAGTGTTCGATTTGGGTAATATTGAAGCACGTATTCGAAGACTACGTCTAAAATTCAATGGATATGTTTTTGATCCTAAATTTGCTTTTAAGGTTGAATTGGCCTTTGAAAACACATCCATAACGTTTGAAAATGCAACTGTCCCGAATATTATTCTTGATGCGGTTATGTTTTACAAACCAAATAAAAATTGGTCATTTTTATTTGGGCAAACAAAATTACCTGGGAACCGTCAAAGGGTGGTATCTTCCGGAAATATTGAAATGGTAGACAGAACACTAGCCAATTCCCGTTTTAATATTGACCGTGACATGGGCGTTCAAGCTCATTATACTAACAGCATTAACGAAGTAGTCTATGCTATTAAAGGAGCTATAACATCTGGAGAGGGGAGAAATTTTATTTCTACTGACAATGGTTTTGCATATACCCTACGAGCTGAAGTGCTCCCAATGGGAAAGTTCAAAGATAAAGGTGACTATTCTGAAGGTGATCTTGCAAGGGAAGAAAAACCAAAACTTTCTATAGGTGCAACAGCCTCAACAAACAAAAATGCTATAAGGGAGCGAGGCCAAACCGGTAGGCTATTATATGAACCTCGGGATATGAACAGCTATTTTATTGATTTAATATTCAAATACAATGGATGGGCTTTTATGGCCGAATATTTAGCAAGAACTACCGACAATCCATTGACTGTTAATAGTGATGGCAACATACGGTACGTATATGCTGGAAATGGGTCTTTTATGAAAGGGAGTTATGTTTTTAAAAGTAATTGGGGAGTTGCAAGTAGTATTACCTGGGTGAATCCAATTGAAGAAATAGCTCAATATACAAGTGATGTTACTGAATACGCAATTGGCGTTACAAAATATATCAAAGGGCATAAACTTAAAGTACAGTCGGATATTGCTTATGAAAATCGGCCTACGGCCTCTGAACAACAACTTATTTTTGATAACTGGCAGATTCGATTCCAGGTAGAAATAGGCATTTAAATCAATCTTTACTGGTTAAATTTTTTATGGCCAGCCAGGCCATTAATCCTGCTCCTAATTCGAGTGCGGATTCATCAATATTAAATGTTGGTGTATGCACGAAAGAAGTAATTCCTTTTTCTTCATTTCTCACTCCTAATCTATAAAAGCATGCATCGACCTGCTGGGAGAAATATGCAAAATCTTCAGCGGCCATCCATATATCAAGATCAACTATATTTTCTTCTCCTACATATTCAGCTGCAAAGGATCTGGATAGCATGGTAAGTTCTTCATTGTTTTTTAAAAAAGGATATCCATTTAATATCTTGAATTCAATTTCTGCGCCCATCCCGCCAGCAATGGCTTCTGCAATTTGCTTCATGTTTTGATGTGCAGATTTCCGCCAATCTTCATCCAGGGTTCTAAATGTTCCCTCAACGTATACTTCATCTGGAATTATATTCGTTGCGCCATTAGCGATCACCTTTCCAAATGACAATACTGTTGGTGTTTTAGGATTAGCCCTTCTGCTAACTATCTGCTGTAAAGCCACAATTATATGAGAAGTAATTAAAACAGGATCAATATTGTTATCAGGCATAGCTGCATGACCTCCTTTACCTATTACTTTTATATATATTTCATCAGCACTAGCCATATACATTCCTGGCTTAAACCCAACCTTACCTGCAGGGATTTGCGACATAACATGCTGACCAATTATCTTATTAGGTACTGGATTTTCTAGTACGCCATCTTTAATCATTAAAGAAGCCCCCCCTGGTATTTTCTCCTCACCAGGCTGGAATATCAATTTTATGCTTCCGTCAATTTCATTTTTCAGCTTATTTAGGATTTTAGCAGTACCTAAAAGAGAGGAAGTATGGACATCATGACCACAGGCATGCATTACACCTTCATTAACTGATTTATATGACACCTCATTTTGTTCTACTATTGGTAAGGCATCCATATCAGCTCTCAGGGCAAGTACTTTTTTCGAAGGATTTTTTCCTTCAATTATTGCTACAATTCCCGTACCTCCAATCCCTTTTTGAGGTGATAGCCCATATTCCCTGAGCTTATTATATACAAATTTTGAAGTTTCATGCTCTTCAAAAGACAACTCCGGATGAGCATGTAAATGTTGTCTGATCTGAATGATTTCAGCAGCATACTCCGAGGCCAACTTTTTAATATCTGATAATAAATTCATAGAGGGGAATTAATCAATATAAACCTGTTCAGGAACAATTACTGCGTTAGGAAACATCTTTTTCAGTTTTACAAGTGTTTGATAAGCATCAATCCGATTAAAATAAGTGCCTACTTTTACTCGATAGCTGGGGGAAATAAATTGTATTTTAGGCTTGGCTTCAGGCATCACGCGAAACACATTCAATCTGGCCTCATCAGCTTCGCTTCTGGAATTGCTATTATGCACAAGAACTGTATACTGGGAATAAGGAATGTTTTTCCGAATTATCGCTATACTATCCAGCACACCATCTAATGCTACGGTAATATCATTTTCAGGCTCCACAAAAGGGGCCCTTTCTGTGATTTCATCCACCTCTATGGGACTAACATATTCTGAAATCTCAGGTAAGGTTGCTGAAAGATCTTCATTATACTCTTCTGTAACTGAAGTGGGTACAGTTTTAGGTGCACACTCTGATAACACAAAAGCTATGGATGCTAACAACAGATATATGAATTTAATTTTAGACATCAGGATTTAATCAATGATCACACATTTATTACTGTTGATGTCTTCTTCTACCTTCTTATATTTCACATCCTTTAATACCTTACCATCAACATATTGTACATTAACCCGGTCATTCCTGCCGGCTACTTTCTGCGATTTCGTCGGAGCCATTTTTTCAACAGGTGGACGCCCCCTTGTTTCAGCATGTGCTCTTGGCCCTTCTAGTGCAGAATGAGTTTCTTCCTTGGTCTCCTGAAGGTTTTGTTTGGCCCTACGTTGCCTCCGGGCTTCTTGTACCTCATCAGGCTCCTCGATAGGAATAACTGCCTTCATCAGGAAGGAAGTAGTATCTTCATTTACTTTGTTAATTAATAACTTAAAAAGTCCGAAAGCTTCGAATTTATAAATAAGTAATGGATCTTTCTGTTCGTAAACCGCATTCTGAACTGATTGCTTTAAATCATCCATTTCCCGAAGATGCTCTTTCCAAATATTATCAATGATAGCAAGGGTTGCCATTCGTTCCAATGATAATAATAAATGCTTACAATCAGAATCTATATTCTTTTGTAAGTTTGAAGCAACACCAATCTGTTTCTTCCCATCAGTAAAAGGAACAAGTATATCTTCAATAGTGGCTCCTCTTTCTTTGTAAATGTTCTTTATGATAGGTAGTGCCCTGGTACGTATTACTTCATTTTTATCATTATAATACTTGAAAACTTCGTCGTATAACTTCTCTGTTAAATCAGCTTGATTTATTTCATTAAATTCTTCCTGTGTGATACTAAAATCTATACCAAAAGTTGAAATACAACTAAGCTTTAGTCCTTCATAATCTTCGCTACCTTTGGAACTGGTTGCAATTTCTTCTGCAGTTTCATAAATCATATTCATGATATCTACTTGCAGCCTATCCCCAAACAATGCATTTCGTCTACGCTTATAGATTACCTCTCGTTGTGAATTCATCACATCGTCATACTCAAGAAGCCGTTTTCTTGTTGCGAAGTTGTTTTCTTCAACTTTTTTCTGTGCCCTCTCTATAGATTTGGTAACCATTGAATGTTGTATAACCTCCCCTTCTTCAAGCCCCAACTTATCCATGATCTTTGCAATCCGTTCAGAACCAAACATTCGCATCAGGTTGTCTTCAAGTGATACAAAAAACTGTGATGATCCCGGATCTCCCTGGCGACCTGATCGTCCTCTTAGCTGCCTGTCTACCCGTCTTGATTCATGACGCTCGGTACCGATGATAGCAAGACCACCTGCAGCTTTTGATTCAGCTGTCAACTTAATATCTGTTCCTCTACCTGCCATATTAGTGGCAATTGTTACCGTTCCTGGTTTTCCGGCAAAAGCCACAACCTCAGCTTCACGTTGATGTTGCTTTGCATTTAATACCTGATGAGGTATCTTTTTTATATTCAGCATACGGCTAACAACCTCCGAAATTTCGACAGAGGTAGTTCCGACAAGAACCGGCCGGCCCTGCTTGGTTAATTCTATAATTTCCTGGATAACACCATTAAATTTCTCGCGTACAGTTTTAAATACCTTATCTTGCCGGTCATCTCTTACAATATCTTCATTTGTGGGAATTACAACGACATCCAGTTTATAAATCTCCCAGAACTCACCAGCTTCAGTTTCAGCAGTACCTGTCATACCGGAAAGCTTATGATACATCCTGAAAAAATTCTGAAGGGTGATTGTAGCATAAGTTTGTGTTGCATCTTCAACTTTCACATTCTCTTTGGCTTCAATAGCCTGATGAAGACCATCAGAGTACCGTCGTCCTTCCATCACCCGGCCGGTTTGTTCATCTACAATTTTTACCTTGCCTTCAACCAGAATATATTCGGTATCCTTTTCAAATAAGGTATAAGCTTTAAGTAATTGGTTAACTGAGTGAATACGCTGGGACTTTTCAGAATAATCTTTTATTACTTTATCTTTCTTAGCCAGTTTATCAGCATCCGATAAGGTAGTGTTGTTCTCCAATTCAGCAACTTCATGACCAATATCTGGTAATATGAAAAAATTAGAATCCTCACCTTCGTTTGTTATCAGGTCAATCCCCTTTTCAGTTAAATCAATGCTGTTATTCTTTTCTTCAATAGTAAAGTAAAGTTCTTTATCAGCTTCAGGCATCAGTTTGGCATTATCCTGAAGGTAAAAATTTTCAGTTTTTTGCAGGGTCTGTCTGATACCGGTTTCACTTAAATATTTTATTACAGGCTTGTGCTTAGGCAGGCCGCGAAAAGCTCGCAGTAATGCTAATCCTCCATCTTTATCATTATTGTCAGCTATAAGCTTTTTGGCTTCATTTAACAATTGTGTAACCAGCCGCTTTTGATAGTCAAAAAGCTTTTGAATCCTGGGTTTTAAATCATAAAATTCATGTTCATCACCCTTGGGAATAGGTCCCGAAATAATAAGTGGAGTTCTTGCGTCATCTACTAATACGGAATCAACTTCATCCACCATGGCATAGTGGTGCTTACGCTGTACCAATTCATCAATATTACGGGACATATTGTCTCTGAGATAATCGAAGCCAAATTCGTTGTTTGTCCCATAAGTTATGTCAGCCTGATATGCTTTCCGACGCGCATCGGAATTAGGCTCATGCTTGTCAATACAATCTACAATGAGTCCGTGGAATTCAAATATGGGCCCCATCCATTCAGAGTCCCGTGTTGCCAGATAATTATTTACCGTTACGATATGAACACCTCTTCTGGCCAGGGCATTCAAAAAAGCTGGAAGAGTAGCAACTAATGTCTTGCCTTCACCTGTTGCCATTTCCGCAATTTTTCCCTGGTGGAGGACGACACCTCCAACTAATTGAACATCATAATGCAGCATTTCCCACGTTATCTCATTTCCAGCTGCTATCCACTTGTTATACCAAATTGCATTATCACCTTTTATTTCAACATGACTATGATTAGCTGCGATGGTCTTATCATGTAATGTGGCTTTAACCTCAAGTTTACCAATGTCTTTTAGCCTTCGTGCGGTTTCCTTTACGACAGCAAAGGCCTCAGGCAGGATATCCATGAGAATTTCTTCCAGCCTTGTATTCCTGTTCTCCTCAAGCTTATCAATTTGATTAAATAATTCCTCCTTTTCCTGAACTGATACCGATTCATCCGTATCAATCTTCTCATGTATATCTTTTATCTGGTCATCAATGTCCGACAACCTTTCATCAATTTTACTTTTCAATGAATCCGTTTTACCCCGTAATTCATTGTCACTTATTTGAAATAATTTGGTATATTCCTCATTGACTTTATCCACATAGGGAAGAACCTCCTTAATATCTCTATCTGACTTAGAGCCAAATACCTTCGCAATACCCTTTGAAATAAGACCTATCATATGTATAAATAATTGTAGGTGATTTAATTAAAATCAAAATTACACTGTTTTTAAAAGAAATGATAATCACCCAATCTTTTTACCACTACAATTCAACCCAATTAATAATTAAGAATAGTATCTGCTTGCTGGAAATGAAAACTTTTGAAGTGTATTTTAGATATATATTTTTCTTCCAATAATAAAAATCATATTTCTATGACTGTCAGTAGTACCAAAAATATATAAATCGCCACCTTCTTGAATACCGGTCTTTTCTCTTATCTCTTTAACAGATGCCGGAAAATTCCTTATAGCGATATTTCCGCTTTTAAATTTATATTTTTTAATTAAAATATTAAACGTACATATTTCGATGATTTCAAAAATCCGTCCCGGGAAATTATCGATAAGGTTATTATTAATATATAAATGACTATTTACCGCTATTTTTTTTAACTTGTATTCGCTACAAATTGAATTGAATAGACCTGCTTTTCGAATAGCAACATTTGGATCGTAAAGAAACTTTCCTTCTATCCCAAATTCACATATAGTCTCCTCATCTTCATTGAAAATCTTCTTGTACTCCTGTACAATGGTACCTGCAATATTTACAGTTATAATTTGGGTACTACATGGACTGTTGGATAGTACAAACAAAATTTCCTTACACTCATTCTCAATGGCAAGCACATGTACCTCTGATAATCGACTAATCGTCCTCAATGCATATTTAATATCAAGGTAAGGCGCTGCTTTAATAATTGTTTTTTCAGCCTTTTCATGAAATACATCTATCAAATCTAAGATGTTAGGTTCAGAATCTTCAAGTTTAAAAACTTTCTTTCTCCCGGATCTTCTTGAAGGATCAATATAAATGCAGTCAACCAAACCACTCCAGGATTCTAAAAATATTTTCGAATCCTGACAAACTGTATTGATGTTCGAGCACCCAAGTTTTTTGAAATTTAAATCTGCAATTTTGACTAAATCAGGATCCTTTTCAACATACCATACCTCTTGTGCTTCCTGCGAAAAAAAGTATGTATCAACACCCATGCCTCCAGTAAGATCCAGGACTGTGCCTCTTCTAATTAGTTTAGCCTTATAACGAGCTGCTATACTGGATGAGGCTTGTTCCACAGAAATAGGAGGAGGAAAAATTATCTCCTCGTTGGTAAACCATTCAGGGATTTTTTTTCTTGCTTTATTCCTGGAAAGAATTTGTTGAGAAACATATTTCCTTATTCCACCATCATGGTTTTTCAAATGTAATGAAACTTCAAAAGGATCTAAAAATTCATTATCCTTAATGAGCTTTCGAATTTCATTATTGTTATAATAAGATATCAATAAACAAGGTTATTGTCTCTAAGATATTCCGCAATCTGTATGGCATTTGTAGCAGCTCCCTTTCTTAGATTATCTGCGACTATCCACAAATTCAAAGTTTTTGCCTGAGTTTCATCCCTCCTGATTCTACCAACATACACTTCATCTTTGCCGTGAGCATTTAATGGCATAGGGTATACATTGTTCTCAGGGTCATCCTCAACAATAACACCTGGTGTATTCGTCAATATCTCTCGAACATCATCAATCTCATATTCAGTTTCAAATTCTACATTCACTGCCTCCGAATGCCCCCCCATAACAGGTATCCTTACGGTTGTGGCTGTGACCTGAATTTGTTCATCATTAAAGATCTTTTTAGTCTCATTAACCATCTTCATCTCCTCCTTGGTATATCCATTTTCCAGGAAAACATCTATATGAGGTAATACATTCATGTCAATCCGATATGGATAGGCCATTTCACCTTCTATTCCAGAACGTTCATTCATCATTTGATCAACGGCACTTTTACCAGTGCCTGTCACAGATTGATAGGTACTGACTACAATTCTATTAATCTTATATCTTTCATGTAATCCCGAGAGTGCCAACACCATTTGAATAGTTGAACAATTTGGATTAGCGATTATCTTGTGCTCTGCAGTAAGCTCCTTTCCATTAATTTCAGGAACAATCAGTTTGTGATTTGGACTCATTCTCCAGGCGGAAGAATTATCAATAACTACAGTGCCAGCTTCCTCAAACTTAGGAGCCCAGGTTAAGGATGTGCCACCACCAGCAGAGAAAATAGCTATATCCGGTTTTTGGTCAACAGCATCTTGCATGCCTATAACAATGTAATCTTCTCCTTTATAAGTAATTTTCTTTCCAACTGAACGTTCCGAAGCTACAAGAAGCAGTTCATCAAAAGAATAATTTCTTTCGTCTAAAATATTTAACATTTCTGTGCCCACCAGTCCGGTAGCACCTACAACAGCTAATTTCATAATGATCGTTTTTTCAAAATATTTCCAAAATTAGTACAAATATCATGGTATTTTATTATTTTAATATAATCTTATGTATGATTTTCTTTCAACCAGCTTTGCAATCCTGTATTGCCTTGAAATCATATTGAGCGGCCTGATACTGAAAGACCCTGTAATGGAAATTTCAGGCATGGAATATAATTCTATTGAAGTCCCGCAAATACTGAACGGCATAAAGGATATTGAACCATTATCACCATCAGTGGTGATCAATGAAATATTATTTGACTACTATCCCGCAGCAGCTTTACCGGATAGTGAATATATTGAAATTTTTAATGCTTCTAAGGATACCATTAATACCAGTCAACTAATTTTAAATGGAATCCCTATGCCCGAGTCATACATTTTTCCTGAAGAATATCTATTAGTTTGCCCTAAAAACAAAATAAACCTATTTGAATCCGGGATTAAGATTATGGGTATGGATACCTGGGACATATTAAACAATGAAGGCCAAACAATTACTTTACACAACCAGCAGTCAATTTTATTAGATCAGGTAACTTTCTCAGCTGATTGGATAGAAGATAAAGAAAAAAAAGAAGGTGGATGGAGCCTTGAACTAACTAATCCATATGCCCCATGCCGATGGAAAAGTTACTGGAAAGTTTCCAAAGATCTTAGTGGAGGCACGCCTGGCAGAGAAAATTCCGTACTTGATATAAACCCAGACCATGAAAATCCTTT
>Ga0316192_10003047_pt1 | contig 12204 bp, 8 predicted proteins | sample MerIslwburrow_MG_FD_204931 | JGI IMG/M metagenome (GOLD analysis project Ga0316192, IMG submission 204931) | Coastal sediment microbial communities from Maine, United States - Merrow Island worm burrow | ecosystem: Environmental > Aquatic > Marine > Coastal > Sediment | place: USA: Maine...
ATAGCGGCGATACCGCTCCTCGACCCGATTCGTCGTCGCGAGCGCATCCAGAACCGTCATCGCACAGCTCCCTGAATCAGTGGTGGTCAACGCCGGCGTCGGCGAGTTGAATCAGCTGACCCCGCAACACGGTCATCGCCAACAGGAGATCGCGGTGGACGAGACGTGGGGCCCACCCCACCGCTTCGTGGAGCGCGTCCATGGCCTCGCGGTGGATGTCGGTGCCCAACAGCACGTGGTACCAGGCCGCAAGGGTGAGGGCGGGAACCGAGCCGTGCTGTTCGGTGCCCGGTCTGGCCCTGCGCCGCTCCACCCGCTTGCCGAGCTCGTCGGGTGGCATCTCGACCCGAACCGACCAGCGTCGAAACCAGTGCTGGGCCTCCCCCGACCCGACGTTGGCCGCCAGCCACTCGAAGTTCGCGAGCTGGTACTCCTCCCCGGTGAGAACCCCGCGCGGCACCAGGTCGAGGACGGCTCGCAGCTCTTCGAGTCGACCGGCATCGAGCGCAACCTGCACCTGATCGAGGGGGCCGCCGAACTCGATCTCGTCGGCGATATCGGTCGGGTCATGCCCGAGGTGGGCCCCGATCCGCCTCCCCGCATCGTGGGAGAGCGGCGTCCTCAGTTCCAGCAAGGCGGCGAGCGCCGCGGACGCGCTCCATGCCTCGTCGGCCAGGTCATCGTCGGCGAACGCCACCCAGCTCTTGTCCATGAGCCGCGGCGCCAGCTCGATCGCCAGGTGCAGGTTGACACCCGGGTCCAGCTCGGGCCGAGAGGCGATCGCACTGAGCGACTGGGGCACATGGCACCGGCCGGCCACGATGAGGTCGACCGTTCGCTGGAACTCCCTTGTCGCCACGGACCTAGGCTCCTGGTAGAGAGCGACAACCGCGGCGAGCAGGGCGTCCTCCGCCACCTCGGCCAACTCCGCCCCGTTCAACTTACGAGGAACCCGGCCGGTGCCGACCGCCAGTTCGAGCAGATCATGAGCGTCGCCGCCGGCCAGGTGATCACGCCGAGCCGTGATGTCGGCCGCATCCCCAACGGTCACCTCGATCACGCCATCGACCGCACCACGGGGTCGGGGCGTGGTCGTCCACCCATCGTCGATCACGATCTCGACGAGATAGTCACCGGATGGCAGGAGATCGTCGATGGTGCAGAGATGCTCCCCGACGGTCGAGTCGGGAATCCGCTCGGTCACAGGTGGGTCCCACGGTCGCGACCGCGACCACAAGCGGAGCACCCGGCCCGACATCTGCTTGACGTGATCCCAGGTGATGGAGAGATGGGTCGAACGGCTCGCCACCCGCGCCGTCACCACCAGGTTGGCGGCCACGAAACTACTGCGGACCCGGGCCACCTCGATGGGGACCGCCCCGACCGTCAGGACGAACACGAGCCCGCCGCTGGTCATGTCGGCGATCGTGTCGCGGAACGGCGCCAGCGACAGGGTCTGTCGGCCCTCACGACCAGACGTGGATCGCGCCGGGACCTGCTGGCGGACCCAACCGCGGGAGTAGAGCCCAAGCGTGACGTCAACGCCGGGACGGCCGGCCCGCACGGCGATCATGTTGACCTCGCCATCGAGGATGTCGGACTCGTCGATCAGGCGAACCTCAGCACCCAGCTCGGTGAGCGGTTCGCTCGCTCGGCCGATCCCCCACAACAGGCGGTCGACCCGCACCCGGAGCGCGACATCTCCTTCGGCCCCCGACACGGCGACCGCGACGTCGGTTGCGCCGGCGGCCGCGCTGAAGCTCGCCGAGGTCACGCCCGTTCGACCGTCGAGCCACAGCTCGTCACCGACGACGACGTGCACCGTCGGCGCCGGGTCGCGGGGCAGAGCGATCCGATCCGGCCGAGAGACGGTCAAGCCGTCGATGACGCCGAACGAAAGACGCAGATCGGATCCGAGCCGGGTCCTGACCACCAGGTCGGCGCGGGAGACGGACGAACGGGACCGACCGGGGGGACAGATCCGAATCCGGTACTGGTCCGAGCCATCCAGCCGTTCGCACATGTCGGCGGACCTCGTCGTCCACTCCTCGTGCCCGATCCGGAGACGAACGACGACCGTGGACGGGTCGATATCGGCGGGCAGACTGACGACGGGCCACTGATCGAATACCGGCACCCCAGCGACCGAGGTGACGCCGGCCAAAGGCTCGGTCTCCAGGCTGGTGCCGCCGGTCGGGTCGCCGGTCGGGATGCGCACGGCAGCACCGCCGGCATCGACCTCGAGCGCCCGCAGACCCACCAGAGAAATCTCGTCGACCCGGTAGCCCGACCACTGCCCGCCTTGATCGGGTAAGACCTCGACGATGTCGGGGGGCTCGACCGTTCCGTCGGCCGCGACCGCTCGAATCTCGACCTGGTCATCGGTCGGGCGCAGCGCCCAAACCGACGCCGACCTCACCCCGCTCGATGCCGGGATGTAGCGCCCATCGGCTGGGTCAAAGAGCAGCACCGGCGAGCGGAGCTGGGCCTCGAACACGGTGAGGCGGGGTGCCTTTTCACCGATGGTGCACGAGACCGACCAGGCCGATGCCCGGTGGAGCGGGACGTCGCGCGACTGGTGCCGCCAGGCCTCGAAGCGATGCTGGCGGTCTCCGTTGTTCACCGCCCAGATCGCCAGTTCCTCGCGGTCGACGGCGGGGAGGCGAACGAACGGGCCCCGCGGGTCCCAGGGGTCGATCTCGACCGTCGGCGGGTGCGACAGGGCGCGAACCTGATCGGCGTCGGTGACCTCGTCGGGGTGATTGGCTCGATGGTCGAGGTAGCCGGCCACGATGTAGGGCGCGAGGCCGACCGAACGGGCGATGGCCCAGGTGTCGGACTCAGAAGCTCGGGGGCCGGAATCTCGGGGCCCCAGAGCGCCGGGGCCGGAAGCGCCGACCTCGGCGACAAGGTCGATGCTGCGGTCGAGAAAGTCCACCGCCAAAGGGCCGCCCCACACCAGGAATCTCGCCACCGGCACGTCGGCCAGGGAGAATGACGATGGGCGCGACCGCCAGTGCTCGAGGATATCGGGGGCAGACCCGAGCCCACGGGCGAGGGCGGCGTGGAGAACCCGGAAGTAGTCCGAGAGCGAGCTGACCGGGATCCCGCCGTGGGCCAGGATGCGAGACACATACCGCTGGGCGCCTTCCGCGGCGACCATGTCGTAGAACGGTTCGAGACCGAGATGGTCGAGGGCCCGGTCGAACGACTCGCACAAGCCCTGCCGCGGGTTGGGGCCGAGGAGGGCGGGCACGCTCAACTCGGGCCAAAAACTGCCGGACCGATAGCGGAAGATCCCCTCGGTCACGAGATAGGCGGCGACCAGCCCGGGGTACTGGTCGCCCCATCGCGCCGGGACGGCGTGCCCTCGTTTGCTCAGCTCCGAGACGGCCTCCACGATCTCCTCGTGAAGCCTGGCGGTGACACCGATCTCGCCGACGACCCGGGCCCCGGTAAGTCGGTCGATGAGCGAACGATTCAGGCTGATCGGCTCGCCCCAACGGGGGCTGGGTGGTTCCGATTCTCGCCCGCCGGTGCTGATCTCGGGTGCCTTGGCCGTGTCCTCACCTCTCTCGTCCTGGTCACCGGGAGGCTGTGATTCGGGCACTACCGCTGAGCCATCGAGGTCATCGTGTCCAGACGGTGCCGGATCAGCGGATGGTTCCCGAGGCTCGACCTCCGCTAGAGATGATTCGAGGAGATCAGATGGTTCAGGGAATCTCCACGGCAGGTCCTCGTCGGGGGCCGGGTCGTCCCGTTCGGAAGCGGGGGGCGAATCCTCGGGCGGGGGCTCCGGCAACCCGGGCGGACCATCGCGCCCGTCGTGGAGCCGGTAGCCGGTGCCGGTGGCATGGCCGTGGACGAGATGTTCGAGACCGGCGAACAGGGGATGCGTGTCGTCGGTGGGCAGCAGGGCGCCCAGAATTTCGTCGGCGATCAGCTCGGCCCGTACGCGGGCCGAACCACTACCCGACAGCACTGTGGCGCGCAGCCAGTGTGCAGCTCCCTCGTCCCGAATCTGGCGACGGCCCAGATCCACGAGGGCCGAGTGGACCGACCGGGCGAGGAGATCCTCGAGTCGGTCGGCGTGGTCCTGGTCGGAGGCAGCGGTGTCCTCGACCGGCTCGGACACGCCGCGGCGGACCGCGGTCGTGAGTGTCGACGCGAAGTCGGTGATCGGACGGAGATCCTTGTACTCCTCGGCCTGGCGCTCGCTGAAGCGACGGCTGAGCGCCCGGATCTGGCTCCACGCCGCGGCGGACCCGGTCGCCTCCAACCCGAGCAGCGCCCGCCAACGCGAATGGAACCGCTGGAGCCCGTCGACCAGGTGAGCACGAAGGACCGACGACGACACGACCAGCTCCGGGGCGTCGCCCTCAATGGGGCCGGTCCCGCCTCGACGGCACAGGGTGATGAGCTCGTCGATCTGGCTGACGGTTTCGGCATCGCCCATCGGGTCGAGGGCGCGGTTGAGGTCCTCGAGGAAAACGCGCCGGTGATCGGCCACATGATGCAGGGTTCGACGCACCCCGTCACCCAGCTCCCGGCCGAGTCGGTCGACCGCCTGTTCCAGTGACGCGTCGAGGTGCATCCTGCGACTGGCCGTCGAGGCGAAGTTCGGCCCTTGCACCCCGTCGAAATGGGTGAACGCGATGGCCAGCTTGGTTGCGTGGCCGGTCGCCGCGATCTGGCGCAGCGCGCCGAACGTCGCCGCCTGCATCGGCTGGAGTGCGTTGTCGGCGAGCACGATGGTGTCGACGCGGTCGAGCTGATCGACGACGTCGGCCGGCAGCGCATCGATGGTGTCCACCGTGTGCCCCAGACCTTCGCTGTCGACGAACATCAGGTACAGGTCGTCATTCGACCAGGTGGGCCGGAGCGGGCCCCGGATGCGAAGCCCGTCGATGATCGGGCTCACGGTGGCGCCGAAGTGGTCAGCGTGGTTGGACGAGATCGGGATCAAGGCCCGGAAGAACTCGGCGCGGTGGTCCGAACGCATGGTCCAGAACTCCGGCCAGGCCTCGGTGTCATCGAGGTGCACCGTCCCCTGCTCAATGCGGTCGACCCGTGACCGCACCCCCTGCAATACCGACTCGACGAGGGCCCCGAAGTCGGGGTTGCCCGCGAGCACACGCGCGACATCCTGGTCGAGGTCTCGGCGCGACTGGTCGGCGGCGTCCAGGTCGACCACGCCGCTGACCAGCGTTTTTAGCTTGGCGAGAATGGTGGCGTAGGGCTCGGCGGGATCGTCCACCGAGTCGACGTCGCCCAGCAGATACCGAAGCCGGAAGCGCTGTTCGGTGTGTTCGAGCAGGGAGCGCACGATCGAGGACTTCGATCGCCCCTCGGCCATCGCCACCGCCGAGGCGATCAGGTTCTCCTCGATCAGGGTGCGGACCTCGTCTTTGGAGAGGAACGTCGCCACCGCGTAGTAGGGGCCCGGGGCGAGCAGGATCTCGTTCTCGGCGATCGTCGTGCGCGCCCGTGAGACGGCGGGGAAATCCTCCCCTGTCGCCTGGGTACCGAGCATCTGGCGGATCAGCGTCGTCTTGCCCGAACCGGTGGCGCCGAGCACCAGAATCGTCTTGTAGCCGCTGCTCGCGTTCGGCCCGGGGAGCTGGTGCTCCCGTATCTCAAAACTGCGGTTCCCCATGGCCGCCCGCCTTTCCGCTCCTGCCCAGAAGTGTGCCTAGGTGGTACACGGCTTCCTACGTCGATCCCCAGGTCGGGCGCGAAACCTTCCGGCCAGCGACTATGACCCGCATGGTTCAACGACTTTCGCGGCCGTGCCGGCTAGCGGTGCGCAATGACACGCTGAGGCGGGTTCTGCAACAGTGTCAAAACATGGTGCCGGTCTCGTCTGGAGATGATCGGCTGCAGACAGGGGACTCGATGAGCTTGTTCGACTATGCAGACAGTGCGGTCGAGATCGACCCGGTGGTGGCGGAGTCGCACCGTTCGGTCTGGGACCAGCTCCGTCGGACCGGTACCTGGTGGACCGGGGAACAGATGCTGGCCATTGCCGGCCGGGCCCGGACCGTGTTTGCCCAACGAGCGACCGCTCCCTGGCTGGTCGAGCTCTCCACCACCGACGATGTCCTGTCGAGGAGCACGCTCACCGCCATCGACACGATCGCCCGCACCCCCAGCGCAGCCAACCGCGAATGGGCCCTCCGGCGCGTCAAGGAGCTGGGCGCGGGGCCCTATGTCGAGCTGGTCGGTGTGGTCGCCACCATCGTGATGGTCGACATGTTTGCCGTCGCGGCCGGTGTCGCCGCCACTCCCCTACCGCAGGCCGACCCCGGTGGAACGGCCCCTAGTCGGGAAACACCGGAAGGGCTGGCCGACATCGGGGCCCATGTACCCATGCTCGAGCCGTTCGACTATGCAAACGTGGCAAGGGCTCTGAGTATGGTCCCGAGTTCGAACCGGTTGTTCCGCACCACGAGCGTCCCGATGTATTCGGCGCCGGGCATGAGCGACCTGGTGTGGTCGACCCCCTTGGAACGCCCACAGGTTGAGCTCATCGCCGCACGGGTCGCCGCGCTGTGCTTCTATTGAACGACGGCCCACTCCACCCTGCTCCGTGCGAGCAGTGAAGCCATCGGCCGCGAGGTAGGCCTCGACGCGGTCGTAGGCCGTGCTGTTGACGACACCGGCGTTCTCCACGGTGAGACACTCGCCGCGTTCGCCGAGAGCGCCGTTCGCGACCTCGACGATCTCGCGTCGCGACGAGCAGAGCTGATCGCCACGATCGGTGCCGCCGGTGCCGGTCAGGCGAGCGCGACGATCGCCGCCTTCTCCGGATTGGTACGGGTCGCCGACGGGACCGGCATCCCGGTCGATGAGGGCCTGGCTGCCGCTTCCGAACAGATTCGCAGAGATCTGGCACTCGACAGCTTCTCCGGTGCCGCCAACTCCTCGCTCGACACCGTCGAGCCGCAAGAGTTCACCTCCGTGGACACCTTATGGAGCTGAATGCCCGGGCCGTTGAGAGACCCGACCAAAGAATCGTTTGCACGAAACCCTGTTCCGATGCAACGCTGCGGCACCGAGAGGAGCTCGCATGCGCCGTGGTGGTCAGCGAGGACAACAAGATCATCCTCGGGATCATCTCCGAGTTGTCACCGCGAACAATGAGCTGTGCGGGATCGTGAGCATGGGCGACCTGGTCAAGGCACGGTTGCGCGAGCTAGAGGCCCAGAGCTCCCAGCTTCGGGACACCACCGACTGACCGGGTCCAGGTCACGGGGCGATGATCGCCTCCAGCACCGGCCAGTGCGGCTCGGCTCCGCCCTGCGGGTTCAGGGGGATCACCACCATCTCGGTCGCGCCCGCGTCCCGATGCTCTCCCAGGCGAGCGATGATCTGGTCAGCATCACCCCACGCCACCAGCGTGTCGACCAGGCGGTCGCTGCCCCCGTCGACCCAGTCGGACTCCTCGAAACCCTGGCGGGCCCAGGCCCGTTGGTAATAATCGAGCCCGATGTAGAAGGCGACGGCCTTGCGGGCGAGGCGTCGAGCCTCGGTCGGTTCATCACACAACAAGCACATCTGGGTCACGTTCAACTCCTGGTCAGGACCCAGTGCCGCTCTCACCGTCGAGGTGTGCGCGGGCGTCTGCAGATAGGTGGAGATGCCGTCGGCTCGGCCGGCGACCAGGTCGACCATCTTCGGGCCATGAGCGGCCACGAGGACACGCGGCCGATCGACCGGAGCCGGTGAGGCCAGCTTGGCGCCCATGACCTCGTCGAGATACTTGGCCAGCTTGGCCAGAGGTGGCTCCCACCCGTGACCCCGCGCCCCGACCAGCATGGCGTTGGACACCCCGAGGCCGAGGGCAAAACGTCCTCCTGACAGCTCGGCCAGCGTGCGCGCCCCCGCTGCCGCGGCGACACCGTCACGGGCATAGACGTTGGCGATGCCGGTGGCCACCCTTACCGCGGTGGTGGTGCTGAGCAGATAGGCGGACGCCGCGAAGGGCTCACGACCGAACAGCTCCGGCACCCAGATCGTGTCCACCCCGAGCGCTTCGGCCCGCCGGCCGAACGCCACCAGATCGTCGCCCACCATGCGATCGGTGTTGAACATGACCCCTACTGCGCTCTGCGCTGCCATCTTGATACTCCCACGTCGACTGGTTCACAAGGTTGGAGGCGTCATGAGGTCGGAGGCGATCCGGCCTCGTCTGTCGCCATTGATACAGGGGAGCCGCCGCGGGCGGCTTCACCCAGGATCTCACTTCGAGCGTTCAGGTTCGAACTGCATCACCGAGCGCAGCCAGCACGATGGCGGCATCGTCGCCGAACTGGTTGAAGACGGTGAAATAGGTTATCCCCAGCTCATCGGCGAGCCCGCTCAGCTGGGCGCAGATCTGATCGACCGTGCCAAAGGCCAAGAACGGCGAGGTGAGTACCGTGGCCACCGGCCGGCCTTCGCGTTCGGCCATGGTGCGAGCCAACAACTCCCGGTCATCGGTGATCGTCAACATCTGCAACAGCATGTGCAGCTCGATTCGGTCGGCCCGGGCCCCGGACTCCCTGTTCACCAGGGCCACCCGGTCCGCGAGCCCGGCCCGGTCGAAATGGGTGGCCTGGTTCCGGCCTTCGTCGTCGGGACCAAACCCAGTGAAGCCCACGATGTCGGCCGACCGCGCTCCCAGCGACAGCACCCGGTCCCCGTTGCCGCCGATCAATATCGGCAGACGGTTTCTCTGGGGTGGCCGGGGAACCACGAGATGGTCGGTCAGCTCCACGCCTGGCCCCGACGCGGTCACCGGGCCACCCGCAAACAACTCCGAGAGGGCGTCGACGGTCGCCGCCAGCCGGTCGACGCGGACACCAGCCCGCTCATAGGGAATCCCGGCTCGCTCGTATTCGGGGCGCGCCCAGCCCGCACCCAGTCCGAGTTCGAGCCGGCCGCCGCTCAACTGGTCGATCGTCGCGGCGTCCTGGGCCAGCACGGCGGGATGACGGAAGTCATTGTTGATGACCAGTGTCCCCAACCGGATTCGCTCGGTGGCACTCGATACCGCCTGAAGGGTCACGAACGGCGAAGGGGCATTGAGATGGTCGGACACCGAGAATGTCGAGAACCCCGCCCGCTCGGCCCACCGGGCCCGCTCCACGAGCTGACCTGCAGCGCCGAAACCCGCCGCGCTCAGACCGAAGCGCACGAGGTTCGGGATCCTCACCACCGGCTGGTCAACCGCACGATCACCCATCGACCCAGTGAAGCACCTATCGACCCAGTGAAGCCGACTCCAGCGCGTGGGACTCGAGGACCGATGGCGCGCGTACCCCCGGCTCGACCACTTCCTGGGTGCTCGGGCGACCGGAGCCGGGTCGTGGTCGGTTTCGATCTCGACGAAGGGACGCCGGCGGACGGCGTGACCGCGGTGTTCAGCGACCGGGTTCGGGTCGTCGTCGAGGCACTCACCTCCGAGGGCAGGTGACGGGAGCACGACCCGCTGGCCCGGAGACCGATGAGGGCACAGACTGCACCCATCCGACGAGCTGACCCCGCCACCGATCGCGCTGGCCCGCCTGCTTCCCGATGCATGATTGCCCCCAACCACCGGGTCATGTGACAATCACCTGATGGGCATCGACTATCCGGACCTGGTGCGCGGGGACCGCGTTCATTCCAGTCTCCTGCACGACGATGAGGCCTTCGCCGACGAGATGGACCGTATCTTCGTGAGGGGGTGGGTCTTCGCCGCCCATGAGTCGGAGATCAAAGAGCCCGGCGACTGGGTGACCCGTCGGCTCGGCAACGAGTCGGTGATCGTGGTCCGCGACCAAGACGGCGCGGTCAACGTGCTGGCCAACCGCTGCTCTCATCGGGGAACGGCGCTGTGCTGGGAGCACCGGGGCCACTCCTCCTCATTCCGGTGCACGTACCACGCCTGGACGTTCGGGCTCGACGGCGGCGTGCGGTCCATCCCCTTCCCATCCGGGTACGACAAGAACACAGAGGACCTCGGCCTGGACGTTGCCGGCGCGATCGAGAGCTACCGGGGCTTCGTGTTCGTGAACCTCGACGGGTCCGCGGGGCCATTGTCGGACCATCTCGGTGAGGCCGGCTACGCACTGATCGACCGGTTGTGTGACCTCAGCCCCAGCGGCGAGGTCGATCTCTCGAAGGGCTGGATCGCTCATCGGGTGCAGTCCAACTGGAAGCTGTGGCCGGAGAGCGACAGCGATGGCTACCATGTCGGGTTCGTTCACGCCTCGATGTCGGCCACGACCGACACGTACTACGACGACGTGGCGATCGGGGGCGAGGCGGTGAGCAGTTCCCGAGCGCTCGACTACGGACGGGGCCACATCGAGCTCGACTTTCGACCCAGCTTTCAGTCAGAGCTGGCCTGGCTGGGTACGACCCGCGAGAAGGTCCAGGGGTACTGCGACGCGCTCGAGGCCAGGGTGGGCAAGGCCCGGGCTGACCAGATGCTGTGGGACGGTCCACCCCATGCGTTCCTGTTTCCGAACCTGTTCCTGGGTGAGCTTGTGATCGCCATCGTGGAGCCGCTCGGGCCCGGTGAGATGATCCATCGTCACACCTCGTTGCAGTTCGAGGGCGTCGACGATCGGTTCAACCAACGCCTGCTCCGCCAGACCGAGGCCGCGGTGGGACCGGCCTCGTTCATCACCAGCGACGATGCCATCACCGCCGAGCGCATTCAGTCGGGCATCGGCGGTACCGAACGCCGCTGGGCCGAAGGTGGTCGGGGGTGGATCGACCTGAGCCGCGGGCAACACCGCGAGACGCGTGACGAGCAGGGGGTGCTCGCCGGTGACCTGTCGGACGAAACCACCAACCGGGGGTTCTGGCGGCGGTACCTGGAGGTCATGGTCGAACGGGCCCCGGCGTGACCTCACTCGAGGTCAGGGCCGAGGTGGAAGCGTTCGTGTACCGAGAGGCGCGCCTGGCCGACGAGTTCGAGCTCGACGCCTGGGAGGAGTTGCTCACCGATGACTTCCACTACTGGGTGCCCGCCGGCCGGCTCGAGGGCGACCCGGCCGAACAGCTCTCCTACCTGAACGACAACCGGACCAGGGTCGCCACCCGCATCCGTCAGCTCAAGACCGGGAAGCGTCTGGCTCAGCTCCCCATGTCACCGATGCGTCGCGTGGTGTCGAATGTCGAAGTGCTCGGGGAGACCGACGACGAGATCGAAGTCGCCGCGAACTTCGTCCTCTACGAGCTCGCCGCGCAGTCCAGCCACGAGCTGCGGGTATGGCCGGGCCATGTGCGCTACCGGCTCCGTCGACGCGACAACGGATTGGCTATGGCGGCCAAGTGGGTGGAGTTGGTCACCGCCGAGCGCGGGCTGCGGAACCTCACCTTTCTGATCTGACTTCTCCGGAGCGGCTGCACCCCGGCCTACGAGTCGGGCTCAGCCGGTAAGGGCAGCCTGGAAGTCCGCTTCGACGCATCTGGTGAACATCCACTTGCCCATCTCCGCCACGATCGAGCGGCGTTCGGTATCGCTGAGCCCGGGGTCATCGTGAAGGTCGGTCACGATTTGGGGCACAGAGTCCGCGTCACGCTCGGCGCGGATGCCGCCATCATTCGCCGTGTCGAGAACGAGGAACGAGCCACCCGGGTGCGCGTAGCGGGGCCAGTCCGCTCGGCTCGGGCACGACGGCTTCCCGTCCCGAGCGAACGACGCCCAATACGCGCCCATCGCCCGGCTGAGCTCCTCGCGATCCTCGCGGGCCCAGTCGGTATTGAACCGCGGCAACGATGACGTCCTGGTCGACGGCGAGTGCCGATCCGTCATAGAGACCTGACCGGCCCCACACGTTGCCGCCGCCATGGATCCACACCATGACCGGCAACGATCCGGTCTGTGCGGCCGGCGGCGCGTAGATGTCGACCGCCAAGCAGTCCCGAGACCCTGAAGCAGCTGGGCCTCTCGGGAGGGGTCGAGGGCACCCTCGGGGATGTGGACGTCGAGCATGGGCATGTGGTTTCTCCAGGCTGGTTGGACTGAGCCGCTATCGGCTGAATGAGGTTGTGGGGTTCATCAGGCCGCCAGGGCCCGGTGGTGATTGGGCGATGCAGTGGGTCGGGCCGGCGCTGAGGTCCGGCTGGATGACCGCTCTCCACCCTCAGGGCGGCCCAGCTTGCTCGGCGAGGGCGTCAGGCAACAGGCTGCGGCGATGACGACGGGATCGGTGTTCCGAGGCTGGT
>Ga0316192_10003049_pt1 | contig 12201 bp, 10 predicted proteins | sample MerIslwburrow_MG_FD_204931 | JGI IMG/M metagenome (GOLD analysis project Ga0316192, IMG submission 204931) | Coastal sediment microbial communities from Maine, United States - Merrow Island worm burrow | ecosystem: Environmental > Aquatic > Marine > Coastal > Sediment | place: USA: Maine...
GACGACATTAGCTTGCCCCCCTTTGATTATTATTTCTGAACGATGACGGCATAATCCATATGAGTCAATAATTTTGAGAGAATAAGTTAGAATAGTTGCAGTTTGATGGTTTTCATAAGTACTATTTTAGCCACACGGCTTAAAAGGCCGCGGCACTAAGCCATAACTTTAATAATAACAACAAATTAAAATAAGGTAGAAGTCAAAGCGCTTTTTCTCGTTTTATCCAAATATATCCAGTATATTCCAATATAGTCCCCACCATCATCTGTCACCTATATGTCACCTGAACGATATTCCTTCTTTAAAGAAATGATCAATGAATTGATAAAGTCTTGAATGCTTAGCACGTAGGATTTTCAGTTCTTTGTCTATCACCTAAGTTTAAAAATAACACATCAACAACTAAGAAAAGCAATAAAGTTACCCATTCTTTTTCCTGAAATAAGCTAAGGACACGTAGGACGCAATATACGGTAGGTTTTGAAACAAAATAAAAGGACTTGCACTTGCAGTATGTCTTTGTTTTTATTAGTGCTGGAAGCAGGTTATGAATCCGCACACCCACGCGGGCAGTTATTCCTGGCCTGTTAGCCGCTGATTACTTTAACCAATTCCGAAAACAACTCAGCCAGTGAATATTTAGTAAAGATCAGGGGGAAAAAAGGGATCAGGAGCATCAGCATGCTTATAAGCAGTGCGTTACGGTTGATAGGAATTACTGTCATCGCCTTGACTGCCTGTAGATAGCTGCCGTTGATATCGGCCATGGACGAATTATCCAGACTGGGCAGGAGATTATCATCGTCTGGCATATTCCCCTCCATCCACTTTTCCCGGTATAAATTATTGTGATACTGGATCAAACTGCCAAACCTGTAAATGCCGTTGACTTTTGTCATGATCAGCAACGGGATAAAGGACAGTAGCGGCAAATGGACAATCAAGGGAATGGCAATGGCAAAAGCGATGATCTGAAGAACGAAGTCGTCAAGGATCTTACCATGGTAGATGATATATTCACCAATGGTTGCCGCAAATATCGCTGACAGGGCCAGACTTACGATACAAAAGGCCGCCGGAACCACGTTCAGATACTCCAGCCCGGCCGACTGGTCGGCATGGCTTGCTTCAATCCGTAAATTCATTCTTGAAATTCTGTATACTGTTATCGCCCAGATGATCCAGCGCCAGAACCAGCGGGCCAGCAGGAGTTGGTAAACCGGCATGGAAACGAAAATGTAATAAATAGCCGAGAGATTAATATCAGAGGCACTGTCGGTTATTGAAATTCGCGCATTATTCACCGTTATATTTCCCCAATTGAAGAGGAGCACACCATAGATCAAGAGCAGGAAGAAAATTTCCGGGATCCATGAATCGGACATTTTTTCTGTCTGTGTTTCGATTTTTCGGAAAGTAGCCTCCTCTTTGGGTGGGATCAACCTTCGGGTTGAGTTCATATAGTCATTAAATGCCGGATCAATCATTTTCTCCACCCAGATCAGAAAAGGTACCACGACCAGCAGCCGGATGTGCAGTAGAAAATCCTGGGCAACCCCCAGCTGCCCGTCTTCACCGAGAAAGGTGCCATCAGTGAAGGATAGTATGATCAGTGGCAGCCAGCCTAATAGAGAAAAAACGATCGACCGTAGTAATAATCGCTGCTTACCATGTTTTAGGATACCCAATTTTAATAGCAGTGAATAGATCAGACCACCACTCACCAGAGAATATGTTTTATCCTCATTCCAGCTGATAAATTTTTCTTCCTGCATTTTACAACACTCCTCAAAATCAGATGTATTTCATTATATCTTTTTTCCGGCAAAGCCGGGATCAAGGACTACTCATTTTCTGAATTTTCCTTCAAGTGCATCAGATAATCATAAACGAGGTCATCGATCTGCTTAATAATGATAAAAATTCTTTCGATATATATTCCGATAAAAAACAGATAAACAGCATCACTAATCCAGATAACGTCTATTGCCTTGAAAATCCTGGCAGCGGCAAAATATCTGACAAAAAACGTAATCAATATCATGATGAGCGTCGAAACACCCAAATGAAATTCAATAATTTTCTCACTTTTATTTAACCGGATCCTGTTAGTAAACTGATATACTTTTCCTGCCACTGCACCGGCAAGTGTAAATAAGATATAGTAAAATGGGAGATCTTGTGTAAAAGAATCATAGATTACCATGACGAAGAGGAAGCCCACCATAAACGAACTTATAAATTTGGAACGAATAATTTTACTGCTGACATAGCGATGATAAAATCTGTTTTTTGGCTTGATCTTGTGGCTCATCATTCCCCACGGCAATTATTTTGACTTAAATTGCACATATCTCCGGGTTCGATACATACATTATGCTTTTTTCCAGACTCTGCTCACTTATCCCTTAAAAGACAAGACTTGCCCCCAGATTAATCGTTTCCAGGCGGAGCGGTGTATCGGTTTGGAACGGCCAGTTCATATCTTTCTTTCGCAGGGAATAATAACTATACAGATATGCAGATTTGAGTACAAAATTTATAATTGGCCCGAGAACAGGCTGACTGTTGACAAAATCATCGGCAAGGTGGCCGATCAGCCCGTAGCCGACCTCGGCCAGTACAAAACTGCCAGTCCATTTCCAGAACTGATGCCGCGGATAAATTACCGCCGTCTCATAGTAGGCATTCAGCTGGATCAGGGAAGATATCTCCACCTTGATACCATAAAGGGCCCGGTCCCCGAAGCGAAATTTTCCCGGATATTGGGCCAATATAGTAGAATCATTCATTGCATCTTCCCCGCTACCCGCATCAAAATCAGTCAGCCTGGTCCAGACAAATGCCTGACCCACGTATGGTGATATGGAAAAATCATGGCCCGCCGTATAACCGATACCATCATTAGTGCCAATCCCAAAGCGGTACGATTTTGTGGTGATCTGATCCCCTGCCGCCTCTGCCGGATGGATAGCGTTGTTCAAAAAAGATATAAACAGATACCGGTTATTGAGCTCCACATTCGCATCCGAAAATTTGTCAATCTCGCTGCGCCCTACTTTAAATTCAAGATTACCAACCGGGGCAAAGGAATTTCCGACATCCGCATGAATTGGTGCACCGACGCCGTAATTGAGATCATACATCTGGCGTGATTTAAACCAGAAATCTTTTACATGCTCGTCAAATATATCCTTGTATACCGGAAACCGGTCCAGTTCGAGGAATGGCCGTTTACCCTGTTCGAGATCCAGCTCCATGCCTTCCGTATAACGCAGCTGCTGCAATCCCATCTTATAATAGGGCACATCAAGTAATATATAGTCAGGAAATATCTCATTTTCACGAAGAAAATTGATTCGCCAATCCTTGGCAAATGTCCAGTAACATGATTTGTAATCAAGTGCCTCACTGAGTGAATCAACCATGTTCATTTTGGACTTCGCTTTATCCTCTGAGTCAAGCGCCAACAGCCAGTTGGCACCAAAGGAAACTGTATTATGGGATTTTCGTGGTTCACCCACGGCTTCCGGAAAAAAATCGGTCCAGTGCCCCGGATGCGCCGGTTCTGTACCGATAGATCCTTCGATGGCGATATCAGAGCCGGGTACCAGTTTCCTCAGTCCCCGGGCAACCCCTTCGGTTCGGGTCAGAAATAATATTTTTTTTTGCTGTTCTTCGGTCAGTCCGGTAAAATCAAGGGACGCTGCACTGAGAATATCCTCCTCTTTATCCGGCTTCACATCAACGACAATCGTATGGAGCCGGTCGTCATCGAGAAATTCATCCAATATTTCTTTCAGCGACGACATGGGTGCGGCGATAAAAGCCGGTCTGGCAGAGGATCTCTTCTCCGGGATCGGCGCACTCTGAACTACCAGAATATCTTTAAAATCTTCCAGCTTTTTTTCAGCCACAGATCCACGCACCGTAGTGGCCACTCTGAGATCTTCATCATGGCTGACGATAAAACGTTTATCTTTGGTCAACCGCACATCCAGTTCAAATCCCTCATAACCGGCACGCAGGGCATTCTCGAAGCCCGGTATGGTATTGGCAGGATAAATGCCCTCATAATTTGACGGCGGCTGGTAACACAAACCACGGTGGGCGATGGTGATCGTTTTAACCTGTGGTTTCCAGATATATGGTGCATAATATTGCAGCTGGACATGTTCTGTTTTCCCGGCCGGTGTCATCAATCTTAGATTTATCTTATCATGGTCGATAGATTCAATGACCATCGCGCCGGAATTTTCTTCATTTTCTGCCTGGTACCAGTAATGGGAAACCCGGCCATTCACCTGCTTACTGGCAATATAAAAATCTGGCAGGAAGGAACCTTTGATTCCGGTAAAAAAGGAGCCATTAATAAAAAACTGATCCTTATATAAGTAAAGCATGTTTCCCAAAAATGGATTTCCCGGTGAGGGATTTATTTCGCCATTGGCCAGACTATAGATGGTATAAAAACCGGTGTTAAGCGCCGGTGTTTCATCCTGCAAGGGTGGTGCCTGCAGCAGCACATTGTGGCCGCTGCAGCTGCTGAAGAAAATTATTACCGTTAATGAAGATAAAAGAATTCCAATCCACTTAATATTTTCTTTTAATTTATGTATTAACATAACGTAATTGTTCATTGTTAACATCTTGTCAACTCGCGCGATTGTCTTCATGACCGGTTTTCCTGTCTAACCGGCGGCGGGTGAGACCCTGAGCAACTTTGCTCACAATTCCCACAAATATTCCGATCCCACCGATGGCGAAAATAATTGTGAATATTTTTGATATGTCTTTTTGAGGGGTAAAATCACCATATCCGATTGTGGAAATGGTCATAATACAAAAATAAATCGAGTCGACCACACGCCAGTTTTCAACCAGGCTGTAAAAAGCGGTTCCGGTCAGCAGCAGGACAAAAAGAATATAGAACAGGGCGCGAAACTCTTCATCCGTTTTCCAAAGTTTTTTTATGATCAAGATTATACTTATCATGGTACGAATTTTATTTTTTTCATTATTTGAGCTGTTCTTTGCGGTTCAACGAAAAGGTTAGCTGATTTTCCCATGAAGATACCGGTGATAAAATTGTTTTTTATGTTTAGTGTCGAATTCATTTCTGGCGACCATAGCCCTCAGGTAATATCCGCCTCATCTGCATGAATCACCGTTTTTTGAGCAATTGCCGAATCTATAGGGGACCGTTTACGTGATACCATTAAATGTTGTATCAGCGTTAATTCAATTTCAGGTGATTTATCGATTTTACAATAGTCAATTATTATATCTGTGTCTTCGGCATATACCCGAAAATAGTTCAGACAGAAAACTGGGACATAGATCGATGGAAGTATGCCAAAACGCGGCGGTGTACGTTCGAATCGTTTTAACCAGGTACCCGTATTTATTACCAGGCGGTCATCTATTTGTTGCAAGGACGGTTTATGTGTATGGCCGTAAATAAAGGCAACGATGTCCTGATTTTCGGTGAACACTTTTCCGGCGGCATGAATATATGAATCCTCTTTTTCACCTGTTAATTGTGCCGGATCCAGCTCGATTCCAAATCGTATTAAAGTCCTTTTTAAATCCCTGATAATAAAACCAAGCGGTATGGACAAAGCGAGTGCCATCAGTAATACAACGGCATTTATCATCAGTATCATTTGAAAAAGACTTCCTACCATTCCCAGAGAATTAAAAAAACGGTTATCAAGAAAAATGTTTGTACCGGTTATGTTGAAATATTCCAGAAAAGCCCCAGCCAGTACAAACAGGGTCAAACCGGAAAGTAATAAAAAAGGCATTGCCAGCCAGCGTAAGAGCGGACTCATTTCGTGGTAAAAATAGTTAGACATTATCCAATCGGGTATCATCTCTGTCGGATAAACGGATTGAATATCTTTAAGCCAGTTATAATGCCCGCGACCTGAGAGTCGCCCGGCCTTCCCAACCATGTTACTTGTGATAAAGTAACCCACAGGCAGTGCATAGGGATCGCCAAAACTGGGCGAGCGGTTCGCTTCATCATATTGACTGCCATGTTCTATCCACAGGCGTCGATTGGCGATGCTACGCGTTATAGCCGGCTTTTGTTCAAGCCAAATGTTATATTTTTTTAACGCTTTGACAAAATCAGGATAGCAGGCAAGTTCATAGTCATGATTACCCGGTAAAAGGGTTATTTTAATTTTTTCGCCGGCTCTGTAAAAAGCGTTGAAGATGTTTGGAAATTGGTTGATGATTGCATTGAATTTATCGATACCATGAATATTTGTAAGCTCCCACAAACCAAATGCATCACCTATAATAATCAGTTCTATGTCCTTTTTCTCATTGGCAATCTCATCCAGAAAGCGGATCAATTCAGCTTCAAAATCACAAACACCGAGCGCCTCATCGCCGCCAATATGCAGATCACTTATAAAATAATATGTTACAGACATGCTTTTCCCAACTTGACATTATGAGTTTACAAGATTAGCGATCCAATTGCTGAATGTATAATTAGTTATATACGCTACCTGTGGATTTGGTCCAACAATATCATTATGGTACGACGGTTTTTACCACGTTACCCGCCAGATTGCCGGCGATGCCGGCAACATCTATCATTGGCGGAACCGGGATCCCGGCCCCGAGATTTTTGTGCGCTCTGGCCCAGATGGTAAGGGATGTCCGGGCCACCAGAATTTTGCTATCTATCTCATTGCGCCAGGCAACCACCTCATCCTGTTTGACAATATATTCCACTTTGAGATCATCCAATTGCTGAAGCAGTAACTCAACTTCTTTTACCTGTCCCAGTAGAAATTTTTCTGCTTGTACCAGATTATCATGATTCGCTTTATCCGCTGAAGGTATAAAGTAGCGTAGCGAAGCATTCTCCTCAAGCAGTTTTTTCAGTTCCGATTGATCACCGATCCGGGCATTATACAGCCGGGTAACGGACAACATCAGCTCTTCCTGGAGTTTATGGAGCCGTTTATAATTTTCCCTGACGGCTTTATAGTCGTCTTCAATCCCCTTGTCAAATCCGGCAATAATTAATGGGATCAGATTCTGGAATTCATCGATCCGCTCCAGCACCTCCGTAACCACACTGTTTACGATCGGTTCCGCGGCCGTCAGGCCATCAAGATAGGTTTTTGCGTTTTTGATATTTTCCAGAATAGTTTTGGCTGTGCTTATATCCACACGCAGGCTGTCCGATCTTTTTTCTGCTAATGTCTTTTCAATTTGTTCATTCAGATAACTGACCAGCATCCGGTTCTTATCTTTTTCCGATAATCTGGCATTATTTATCGCCACCAGCTGATTGGAATAGTAGATAATCCCTTTCAGGGATTTGAGGATCGGCACGGCTATCATTCGTGCCTTTTGTAATTCCGGCATCGTCGTATATGTTTGCAGATTTTTGTACTGAAACGGCCTTTCAATTTTGATCGCTTCGGCAAAAAGCGTACGGGTATTTTCGGCAAACGGAGACATGTCCATTTTGCGTGAGCCTTGAAAAACAGAACAGCTCGTAAGCATTACAGAAAACAATACCACCAGACTGAGTAATTTCATCGTTTATCCCCTTATCCTTTTTTGGGTAGTGTAAAAAAATAACCACCCCGCGTTAATCTGACTCCATCAGACTTTACTGGGCAGGCAGAGTACACAGAGTATATTCTTAATATTATATATGTTAATGCTATTTATAGCTATCGCATTTACTGAAACAAAAATTAGCAGGAGGCCTTAAGCATTCACCTTAATTTGGCAATAAATCGGCAATCTGCACAAATGTGTTAACACATGGTCAAGACAACGCAAATATATCAGCATTAATAGATCAGACGAAAATTATTGACGATCAAAGTGCTGTTTACACCACCCTCATAATATATTCCATTGGCGCTGGAGGCAAAAACGACAGATATGTGGGTGATCTTATCATCTACATTGCCATATAGGTTGTTTGCCGGTTTCTGGTAATCCGGTGTCTCTACCGGCAACTGACCATAAATAATATTCACATTGATGGTCTCAAAGTCGCTTTTATCACCAAAACGGTACCATCCGGTACCAACCCGTTTTACAGCATTTTCATCTGCCCTGTTTTCAAGCAGGACATAAACATCAGCGGAATCTGTTTTATCCAGTGTTGTTCCGCGATTATCTTTATAGGGAGATCCAGCGGCATATTTCAAATCAACTGAAAAACCTTTTGGCCTGGCAGTAAAGGAAACACCAAACCGGGCCGATGATGGCGGATCAAGAATATTCAAGACAAATGCACCCGTGAACAGTGTTGCTGAACCCATGCGCTGTCCGATCGCCAGGATCCCCAGATCCTTGGTTACCAGTTGGGCGGCATAATCTGAACCGCTGATCAACAACGGGGTTGTATTGTAATTATCCTCATTAAGTACGGTTACACCATTATTTGCGGTCGCCCAGATACTGTTTTCATCCAAACCCGGTTCCTGAAAATTCTTACCTGCAGGGGTGTACCAATCATCAAATCCCGAGTTTTCCAGCTGTGGTTCAGCCCCTTCCTGTTTGACAGCTACAGCATAAACCGCTTTTTCCCCGTTCTCAGCGGTAACCGTATATTCCTGTGGATCGCTGAAGTCGCGGGCAATATCAGCGGCGGGTGTAAGTGTGGCGAATGTTGACAGGAGAACGGAATCCGGTCTTAAGGAAGTAATATCACTGGCCTGGGAAACGGTAAGGTAGATTTTCAGACTGTCCTGCCTGATGACCGTATTTCCAGTTTGCCCTTCCATAGAAAAGTATAAGATTTTCCTGAATCCGGATTTGCCGAAAAAAATCTCATCGATACATGAATTCAAAAACAAAACGGAAAAAAGTGCTATAAAGATAAGGATGATTTGAAACTTATTTTTCATCATTTTTCTGTCTCTTAGTAATAATAGTAAAATCCTACGCCCATCTTTAAAATATTTATATTGAAATCAGCAGAGACTAAAGACTCAGATGCACCAGCAACGCCGTTCACCTCGGTATCGGTCCATTGGGTTTTGATACCGGCAATTTCCAATCCAACCTCGATGGCAAAACCCTTTTCGATCTGAACCATCAATCCCGGATAAAACAGCAGTTCGATCGATCTCCGTTGCGTATAGGTGCGTTCAAGAATATCGCTGGTCACTTTTTCGGTAAGCGAATTTTCGACTACACCGCCGAGTTTGATCATATTAAATACATTAAAACGCTGTGAGGCATCAAGTGAAAAATAATTCCGCATCGTTGCATACACAGACCATCCGATGGTTCTGCTTTGAATATCGGAAAGGATATTCTGCGTACTGAGTTCTGTCCCTTTTCTGCTATCCGAAGAATAATTTATCAGGGCGCCCAGCGAAAAATGATCTTTTATAAAATAACCCTGGTCAAGATTGATGTTGATGTTGTCTTTATGCTGATCATAAATTTTATAAACCAGTACATCTTTATTATCCGTGTTTTTTGCGGAAAAGTTAAAGGAAAGCCCGCTAAAGAAATTTCCCTTTTCCAGTAAAGATCTTTCTGCATTCTGGCATATAACGGTTGCCGGAATGCTGAGTAGCCATAAAATGAGAATTATTTTTTTCATCATTTCTTCTAAATAGTTTAATTATTATAGTTGCAGAAAATTATTGACCTGAGGCGTTCAGCATGGAATTGAACAGAAAAATACACCAGCTATATGCTGTATCTTATCCGTACCCGATAACCTCACAGAGGTACGCAGGTCATGGCATTTTCGATTTTACAGAAGCAGCATTCGTACGATATTTCTTTGCTGAATGGGTTCTCTTATTCCTCCGGAGCATGAGTCCCGGCTTTTACAGCACTGCGCATCCGGATGGCGAAAAGCAACAATATGATACCGCCAATCAGGGCAAAAATGCCTGCCATGGACAATAGTACAAAAGATGAGAACAACGGATTGAAAACCAGAAGCAGGCCGAATAGAAGGGACATCAGGCCGCCAATGATCATCGACCATTCACCGCTTGCCTTGTGCAGCCGGAATCCACTGACCAGTGAAGATATACCGGAGACGATCGCCAAAAAACCAACCAGATAGGCAAAAAAGGTTGTGGTTAGCAGCGCACTTAGTACAGGTTGTGAGAGCACGGCCAGGCCGGCCAGTATGCTGATGATCCCTGTAAAAATAGCCCATCCCCAATGTTCCAGATTCTTGCGACCTCTAAGCGAGGCTATGACCGTAAAAATACCATCGATCAGCCAGTAAACCCCGATATATATCATGATTACCATCAATACGGCACCAGGATTGGCAAACAACAGAATGCCGAGTAGTATGGCGGCAATCGCCCGCAAAAGAACCAGCCACCAGATATCCGAAAGCATCTGATTAAGTACGTTCTTGGTTTCATTAGCCATGATTAATTCTTCCTCTTGAAATGAAATTATTCCAGGTATTATTTTTCTGTTTCCGGTATGAAATAATGGATCTTTAGTATACCATCATCCCCGTTAATTCCCAATCTTCAGGAACGGCGGGGTGAAGATGATCACACCGATCTCAAACCGGGAACTTTTTGATCCGTCAAAAGCGGCGCCATAGGTAAAAGCAGGAATCACTGTATTATTAGGTTCCCAGCGAATGCCGACTTTATATTCCGGTTTGGAATACAGATCACCTGCGGTGCCGAATATTTCACCGACAATCGCTGATTCCGGGATGATATTATAAACCCCCAGCCGGGTCGAATAGGTAAATCCCCAGACGGCTTTTTTATCATCCCCATAATCAAAGTCGATCATTGCACCCGGCATGATATCCCAGGATAGCATATTGTCAAAAAAGGAAAGGGTGACCGGGACGGCGGTCCACATATTGGTGTGCCGGTCGACAAACTTCTCCTGATCATAGTAGCCGGGTGCCTTGCCATATCCGAGAAAGACGGCACCGCCGCCGGTTTTGGCTTCATTCTCGTAGTACATATACTTCACATAGACGGAAGTCGTGAAGTGCTGCGGAAGTTTGAGTTCTTTATTTTCCCAGAATAACCAGCCCTGTATAAAGAATTCCCAGTTAGGGATAAGTGCAAATGAATTCGCAATGGATGCATTTCTCTGACCTTCTGTAAGCACAAACGTTCCGGTGCCATGGGGCAGGTCAGATAATTATCGCTGTTGAATTGCTGTGCCCTGCACGGCTTACTGAATCCAATCGCAATAACGACTAGAAACATCATAAAATTTAGAAACTTTCTCATCTTGACCCCTCTTGTAGCCCACTGCCCTTTGCCCTTTTGCCTTTTGCCTTTAACTTTCGGCCTCTAATCAAAATTCAAATTTAACCATATACTGAACCCTGCTTCCTTTTCCCAAAGCACCATTTGTAGTCTTCTGCGTACCCCACATATACTCTACACCTGTAGATGCTTCATTACTGAGCTTATAGAAAAGATTAACATGGCCAATTCCACCCTGTGCCAGTGCATACGCAGCCCTTGATTCCGGTGTCTCCAACCAACCGTAATTATAGCCAAGATTTGAAGAAAACTGATCATTCCATCGGTGCATATAACCAACAACAAATGCAAATGCGAGCATAGTTTCAAGCTTGCCCTGATTGTTTAATACCGCATTAGCTTGACTACCTGCAAAAGCCATAATGTTTTCTCCGGATCCCTTGCCGTAAGATATATTCCAGGTAAAGAAGTCTTCTTTTCCAATGTACTGTCGTCCACCAAAAACAACAGATGCCTGTAATGCTGTGGCATCAGGTCCGATACCCCCACCATCCCATCGTAATTGAGCGACTTGAGCTCCAAGTAGTGCTAATCCGCTTGACCAGTAATAACCCAATCGTCCTGCCAATAGAGGTAATCCCAAACTGGCTTCACCATGCAGATCGTTGGGGTTTTCAATTCCCATAAAGTCGAGCATTTCTAAACCAACTGCGAATTTCCAATTATCGTTTATGTTATGATCATAACGTATTTGAGTAGAACGTCCACCATACAAAGCATCACCGGCAGCAAAGTCAATATAGATTGTAATCGTTTCAAGAAACGAAATAGTTGTCCAGGTTTGTCCAATAGTAAAATTTCCCGCAGTGATATAAGCATGACGTAATCTAAATTGACTGCCTGAAGTCCAGAAATCACCTTCAATAAAAACTCTTAATGGAAGAGCATCTTGAGCCACCCTTCGCACATCAATATT
>Ga0316192_10003051_pt1 | contig 12194 bp, 15 predicted proteins | sample MerIslwburrow_MG_FD_204931 | JGI IMG/M metagenome (GOLD analysis project Ga0316192, IMG submission 204931) | Coastal sediment microbial communities from Maine, United States - Merrow Island worm burrow | ecosystem: Environmental > Aquatic > Marine > Coastal > Sediment | place: USA: Maine...
TATGATTTGAGAAACCTCATCTGGAAAGATACCGTCAAACTTTTGAAAAAGAAAGGACCCGACTCTATTGTTAAAGAATTGGATCAGTTGTTAGTCATGCGTTAAAAAAGTCAGTCAAGTTGTGTTATTTATCATCTGCTGGCAAGAAAGGTCAAGCGCCTCCTGCTTTAATTGTGTATAAAGTTCAGGAAGACGGTAAACTTGACGAAATTCAAAAAATAGAACTTGAGAGGCCGCCATTGCCATCAATAGTATCTCCAGATGGGAAGTTCCTTTATCTTGCAACATTTAGAGGGGTAAAATCAAATAAAAACAAGAAAGAAAAAAGGGTCATTTTAAAGCCCAATATCGTGACCTATTCCATTGCAAAAGATGGAAAACTCACGGAGGTCGCTAGGGTTGATGCAGAAGTTGCTTATTTCTTTATTTCTGTAGACCCTTTGGGAGACTATCTTTGGGGTATGGGTAGCAAAAAAGTTATTGCACATAAGATAAAGGAGGGCAAGTGTATAGCTGCGGTTGCCAATGCTCCAACAGACCAGGGGGCACATGGTGTGTGTTCCGACTCTTCAGGTAAATTTATTTATATCCCTCATATTGGCACCAATCAAATGTATCAGTATCGATTTCTAAGAGAGAAAGAATCTTTTGAAGCTCTAGATCCTTTGTCAGTTGAGGGGCCAAAAAATCAAACGAGTAAAGATCCTAGGCATATAGTTGTTCATCCAAAGTTAAATGTTATCTACACATCGAATCAATTTAGAGGTGGGATTTCTTCGTGGAAAAAAAATGCTGAAGGAAAACTTTCATTATGGCAAACGATGTCAACAGTGCAAGAAAAGGTAGATTGGAATTCAGGAGCTACAGATATTCGTCTTAGCCCTGATAATTTGTTTGTTTATATTTCTAATGTCGACGGTACAAATAAAGAACCTGACGAAGGCAAGGGTACTATAGCGGCCTTTAAAGTTGACCCCACTACAGGAGAATTGTCAAAATGTATTGACAGAGTTGCGACGGACAGAATGGTTCGTTCGTTCGCTATCTCTGCATCAGGAAGGTATTTATATGCAGCAGATTCAAGATCTGCTACTATTTTTATTTACAAAAGAAATTCAGCTACAGGAAAACTAACTTTATTAAAAAAAAAGAAATCATACCAAGGCCTTGGTTGGATAACAGCAGGATTAGGGCGTCAGGTGGTAAAGACCAAGGCCGACAAAAACTAGATAGTGAAAAAAGGAAGTCCTTATAAAATTGGTAGTGTCAGATAATTTGTGTAAATGACCATAACTGAGCGTACAACCATTTACAATATCACTCCATACAATTCACTTCTTTCTTCTTCAACAAGACACATTGCGATATTTCGGTTTAAACCACATTCCAAAGTCGCATCCAAAACCTTAGCTTGATTAGATGTCGACAACCATTCTACGCAATTTACGGCAATTTTTTTAATCATGTTGTTATTATATTTGAATTGTGATTAACATGCCAACTGTAGGACAAGTGTTCTGTAAATCTAGATCAGCTTGGAATTTCGTGAGACTCAGATAGAAGAGTTTAGGGCTTTGAAACCGATAGCCTAGAATAGTACCCATACGCCACCATGTAAAAATGGGTTACCGAGTATTGAGAAAATTTTGGTTTTCTTATATGAGGTTTGCTAGTGACCTCCATCACACTTTCTCAGGGATGCTGAGTTAGATTTTGTACTTTTTATTTCCAGAACGTCTTTTTCCCTTTATTTCTGTAGAAATATGTGGATTGCCAATCGTAGCACTTAGTGCTATAATTAATACAATGAGATATTTTAAAACCAAAGACCTCAAAAAATGGGCTAGAAGAGAGCGAGTTACCGATGTCCATTTAATGCAGGTCTATGCCGAATTTATTGAAGGTTTATATGAGGCTGACCTTGGCAATGGCCTCTTTAAAAAAAGAATTGGCCTTGGGAACAAGGGGAAAAGTGGCGGTGGCCGCATTATCCTCTTTTACAAAATTGATGATGCAGTGGTGTTTTGTATGGGTTATAGCAAATCTGAAAAAGACAACATTACACAGGAAGAAAAAGATCATTTGAAAGTGTTGGCCGATCTATTTCGCTCTTTTAATGATAAGAAATATGATCTAGCTGTGGAAAAAGAAGTTTTGTTTGAGATTGAATGAAAGGAAATGACATGGTAGCTAAAAATAAATCTAAAAGCCCTATTATTGACAGTGTTAATAATATCATGAATGATTTTGTTGAGGCTGGATTAGTTGATGATATTACCATGCGTGAATTTAAGGCTCTCAAGATCAAAACACCAAAACAATACTCGCCCAAAAAAATAACAAAAATTAGAAAAAATCTAGGTGTGAGCCAAGCTGTATTTGCCAAACTGCTCAACCTCACCCCCTCAACTGTTCAGAAATGGGAAACGGGTGCCAAAAAACCTTCAGGGGCATCCATGATGCTTTTACATATTGCCGACAAAAAAGGTTTGAGTGGATTGATTGTTTGACAATCATCCACGAAGCCTTTCAAATACTCTTGTCCCTGTATGCCTTTGTTTTCTTGGCACATTTTTATCATCTTCCAGCCATTTATCAATTATCGATTTGAACTCTTCTATCGCTGGATGAACGATTGGTTACGCCACTTGTAAAATGTCACGGTAGCTACTCCGTGTCTCCTGCATACGCCACCAAACAAAAACGGATTTCCGATAGCAGAAGTGACAAAGTTATTTAGGGACGTTGTTTTTCTTGTGGGCGAGGTTATGTTTTTCTAACCCAGAGTTTTGTTTATCTTTTTGTCAAAGAACTATATTCAGTTTACCAAGTTGTCTTTATGTTTCACGTCTTTACCTTGTGTTCTTATTTCCTTCACCATACAATGACCTTTATGGATTACAAAAGAGCGAAATATGACTTAGATCATGTGAAGAAGCTTATTAAAAAAGATGCTTTTACAATGATTCGTAGAGCTTCAATAGATGCTTATTCACAATTTGGCTTTGAAGATGAACAAGTAAAGGAAACTTTCTTAAACCTTGAGCGTAAGCATTTCTATAAATCAATGGATTCCACTATCAATCATAAAACTCGACAAGATGTTTATCATTTTCCCTATAAAAACGGCAATATCTACATTAAATTTCAGTTGATAAATGTCAACCAATTATCTATAATGGTAATGTCCTTTAAGGAGAAATAAAATGCCTAAAACTCAAGATTGTCATGTATGTGGTTCTGAAAGTGCTGCTGTATACAAAAAAGCTATCCCTACTGATATTAAGCTAAAAGGCTTTAAAAAATTCACAGTAGAATGCCCCTCTTGGGAATGTAAATCTTGTGGAGAAATTTACGGAGGAAAAAAAGAAAATGCCGTTCTCTATGAAAAGATAGCTCAAGAGAAAGCTAAGCAACTTGCTAACAAAGTAAAGGCATCTGAGATCACTAGCCTAACACTAGCTGCAAAAATGCTTCACATGAGCCGACAAGCTGTTCATAAGGCTGTAAAAAAAGGACAGATCAATTATGTTCTTATTGGCAATCAAATGTGCCCCATCATCAAAGACATCGAGCACTACGCAGAAACTAGAACTGCTTAAAAATCTAAACTTCTCCACCAAGTGTTTTTTGCAATTTAAAGTGTGTCAGGTTCTTCTCAGGAGTCTGTTTTATAGTTCTAATGAATTAGCTTTAGCAACATTTTCTTGATTTAATTTTTCAACTTTACCAAAATAATTCTTTTCACTAGCTGTCATATCACCACCAGTAAAAGGCCTGTACTTATCACGCATCAAGACTTGAAAATACCTCAAGCTCGAATCTGTACCTTCCCAGCAGCTTTGAGCTGCTATATCATCCGTAAACATTCCAAACATTTGAGTACGGACTACATTAAATCTAAGCAAGCATTGCAAAACTTAGCTAACAACCCTCTGGGAAGAAAAATAAAATCCGAATTCTAGAGCTTTGCAAAACATCGAATCAAAAGAATCCAGTGTTAAGGTTTTAGTCGCAAATCCCTACGACTACTGTTCAGGTTTTACTTGCAAATCACCATTCGACTCAGATGAATAAAGTCTACCGACAACTTATTCAGTAAAATCAACTCGCAACTCTAGAAATTCGACCTTGCCGCCTTCATCTCCAAAACTCACATTTACCACCAAGTCTAGAATTTCATTGAAATTTGACACTGGGGCCGTTCCAGTCCACACATTTCCACCTAAAATATTCAATGAGCTCCATAGTTTTATGTTTCCTATTCTTTTGTTCTCTTCTACTGAACCACGCAGATCAATATTGATGATGGTAGCATTGTTGACGCCATATTTTAGCGTAAGATCTACGTTGTTTGGTTTGGTGTCGCCCTTGACGTATGTTGTTTGAATTGGAAAATGAAACCAATTGGATCCTCCTTTTTGCCTCACAGTTCCAACGCAGTTATACGGTGTAAAACTGAAGTCGTTATCTTTATTATTGTCTGGCCTTAAAATTATTCCGGGCACTGATGTTGATACTAGTATTGGTTTACTCATCTCTTAAATCCTTTGTTTGTTGTTTTTGCTTCACGTTAACATATTAAAGTATAGCTATTGACGATTGATCTAAAAAGATATTGCGTTAAGTTATGACGTAAAATTAATGACGCTTATGAAACATTTGAATCGTTTGAATCAAAATTTCCGCAATTGACATTCACGAATGAATGGAATTACGATCAAAAGAAACCTGTTCAAATTAAGGTATATCAAAGATCACCAAAATTGAACGCCCCCACCCATTCAACCCTGATGTGATGATTACTAATTTTGTGAAGGAGAAAAAGACAAAATCTAAAGGGAATATTTTTGTTGATTTTTGGTAAATGGATATTTTTTATCTTCTCAGGAGTACAAATTTACTATCCCTGAGGAGAGTTTGGAGTTAGTTGGGTGCTTTGTTTTCTTCGCTGCCATTTTTCTTAAAATTTTAATGGTCGTCAATTATGTTACCGGACGCGCTATTAAGCAATACACAATCATTATTTATATACCTATCACCAATCTCAACTTTTTTTTCAGAATATAGAACTTTATAATTATCGGGCAAATTTCCTTTTTGACGTTCGCCACTTAAAATTAATGTTTGGCTATCCACACCATTAATTTGCAAAGTTACTTCAAGAGGAAACGTTACATTCTCACTCCCTGTATAAGGTCCACAAAAAACTGTAGACCCATCCTCAAACTGAAACACTTCTTTAATATGTAATTCTAGCATATCTTTATTTCCCTGCTGCTTTTAATGCCTTTAATGCTACCACATCTGCATCGCTCAATCCTAACATTTTACTATGCCTGATCATAAAGTCTTTTACATGTGTTTCTGCACTTCCCAATCCTTGATGTCCAAGCCTTTCTATAATATCCAATCTATGCTGAGTTCCATGTAAAAACTCCTCTAAAACAGCCGCTTTGCTTGGATTCTTTCTTAATAAGATATTTTTCATATTTGCTCCACCAACATTTGCTTCAGCACCAATATAATTTAAATATCTTAACTCTTCTGAGCCTTCTTTAGCGATGGTTACAGTTCTTTTTTTGCTAACACTCTCCAGTAAATTTGCTGAAGCTTTTTCAACTCCAAGTGCTTTATTAGAACTATTCATGGTTATCTTACCACCATTCCTCCCAGAAAGCTTCAAAATACCATCACCACTTGATTTAGCAATGTTTGAAAGTTTTGAAACAATCAATGGTATCCCTCTAACACCCGCCGCCTTTAATATACCAGGGGCAAGAAAAATCAAATCGATCTCTGGATGTTCCATATAAAATTCCATACCTTGATATGTATGGTATCCAGCAACCGAACGCTTTTTATCAATTGCATGAAGCATATCAATTATGCCATTTCGATCGAGAGTTTTGGGTTTTTCATTAGACACTTTTTTCTTAACAGGTTTTGTAGCACTCTTTTTAGCAGGCGTCGAGTTTCCACTACTAGCACCAAACAACCCAGCTACCCAATTCGAGAACTTCATCATTGGTTCGATAATCCCAGATAAAACTCTGTCTTGCATATCTCCTGCTTCAAGCCCCATAGGATCAGTCAAACTCCCCGAATTATTATCAAACGCAGAGTACAAACACCCCAAAACATCAGCCTCAGCAGGATCACGAGAAATAAACCTCCTCATCACAGGGTCCATATAACGTGCCCTCATGTAATACCACTTCGTTTCTTCATCATAGAAAACACCCCCAAACAAAAACGGGTTACCGTGTTTCTCTGAGTGGAAAATGTGTGTTTTTAGATTGAAAATAGCGATTTCTTTTCATAACCTGTCTCCTTTTTCATTTTTAAGAAAGGAACAATTATGAAAATCAATCAACTCTGGCTTGTAAAAAATATCTTGGAGTATGTCGAAAGCACTGTTCACCTCGAAAACCAATTTCTCTTGGAAGAAAATCGAATCCTCAAAAAGAGAGGCAAAGAAAACCTTGTCCTCAGCAATGAAGAAAAAATCTCACTTGCTGAAATAGGACGCAAACTCGGCATCAAAAAACTTGGTGAAATATGCAGTATCTTCAAACCTCGTACCATTATGAATTGGTACTACAAACATATTCGTGATGTCCACACCTATCCACAAGATTCCAAGCGTGGTGTCGGACGACCAAGTACTATGGGTGATATTGAAAGAGAACTTATCAAAATCGCCAAACAAAACAGACGTTGGGGTTATGGGAAATTACAGGGTGCCTTGCGTGACATCGGATTCAAATATGTCTCTAAAGAAACTGTCAAAAGACTGCTCAAGAAACATGGCATCCCTCCAAAAAAAGATCGTATGGATTACTCTTCTTGGCACGAGTTTATTAGAACTCATATGGATGTTTTATTTGCCACTGACTTTTTCACGATCAATATTGTGGACATCTCTCGTGGGCTCAAGGTCAGAACTTATTATGTGCTGTTCTTCATTCATCTTGGAACTAGAAAAGTCCATATCGCTGGAATCACTGAACACCCTGATAAATTTTGGATGAAACAGATGGCCAAAAACCTCACGGCTTTTGATGATGGATTTCTCAAAGATGCCAAATATCTGATTCATGATAGAGACACCAATTTCATGAAGTCAGGTTTCCGTGACGTCCTAAAAAACTCTGGCGTGAAATCTATCGCCACTTCCAGAAAATCCCCTGACCTCAATGCTTATGCTGAAAGGTGGATTGAATCCATCAGAGACGAGTGCTTGAATCATGTCATGATCTTTAGAGAGAAATCTCTTCGATACACCATCAAACAGTATGTCGAGTTTTACAACCACGAAAGAAATCATCAATCCCTCGACAACAATCTCATTGACCCTCAAGTTTGCTTACCTACATCTGGAAAAGTCAAATGCAAAAAACGTCTTGGTGGGCTTTTGAAATTCTATCGAAGAAAGGCTTCTTAACTCCTGAGATGAGCTAACACCTCTGAATTCACTCCACCATTCCAGCCACAGGTGGTTTGGAATACAGCATCGGTACGTACTCGCACCAACGTTTCCAATTAATTTCTTACAACTTTTCAAAGATCGTGAACTGCTTTTTTTATTTGGCCAGCTCTTCCAAAAATCTTACGCTTCTGTTTTAATTTCTTCAAGCGTCATTTCTTATAATTTTTACTGTCCTCGAATTTTGTTACCGGACGGGAGGATCAAGAATACCTAATTCAGAACCTGGGATTACGTTGACCTGCCAAATATATATCCAACGATTCCATTGTGAATTGCCCAAACTCAACAAAACAATCAATAAAAACAATATTACAATACAAAATATAATACGTTTATTCATCTGATTTCATACAAATACAATGGGATTTCCTTCAACTTTACTCACATTGATTAAATCCACAATATCGTTCAGCAACTTGATTATGTAACCTAAACTTTCAACATCCTCTCTAACTTTCACTTTATTAATCACATGTTCAACATTCATTAATAAATCATCATTTTTCTGACAACTGATAACAGTTCCACAATGGGAACCAGAAAATAAAATATTTGACATTAAGATGGAATCAGGTGTCGTATATTTTGAAATAATTTTTTTTGCATCAGCTATTAAAATAGCATTACCTAATCTCTTTTCAATCGCTTCAAACTCACAAACTGGAACATCTAACGACATTGCATCTTCATCATTTAAATACAACTCACCCGTTTTTTTATCAAGCTTTAATTTATATTTTTCTCTTAACTGAGCATCTACATGGTCTTCTTTTTTGTAAACAACCGCATCTAATCCCATTAGTGTTTCACTACCCCTTCCGCCGTCCGTACTATTACCCTTCCAACTAATGACCCTTTATTTCCTTGAGCCCTCATAATTTGTTGCATGACATAATCAGCAGTAATGCCATTTGCATTATCTAAATATCTCGTATCAATTACAATGTTTTTGCCTTGTCTCATTGCCTTTTCAATAGCATTTTTCATTGTATTCTCACCAAGCTCTGTCAAAGTTTTCAACTCTGTTTTAACACCATTAATGAGGAAATCCGCTGTTTTACCAGCACCACGCTCAATTGCATGTACATAGAATCCCATGTCCAACATTTCATCTGCAAATGCTCTTTCAACTACGTCTAAATCTTTTAATGCTCTTTCGCTTCCGGTTAAAACACTTCTCTTGTTCTTAAATGCTGCTTTTATAGATTTCCAAAATTTACTACCTTTTTTTCCTATTTTCAAGAATGAAAACGCAAATGTAGCACCTGTAATGGCTTTAGTTGTACCACTCTCGTTTGGATTTTTGAGAACATGATAATCCCTCACGTGTGAACTTACTGGAAGAATATCAAGTGCGAAATCAGCAGTTGCCATACTAAGTTTTCTAACCAACCACCTATTTCTCTCATCATCATCCATTTGTTTTTGTTTAGCATACGCCTGATTGACAACTGCTTTTACTCCAGAAACAGCATCTTTAATTGACGCTTTTTTACCATTATTTACCTGACCATAATTAAAAAATAGACCAGGATTTCTTCTACGATCACCAGAGTTTCTTTTTACTATAAAATTCCACACACCATTTGTATGACTCGTAGCATCCCATCCACTTACACGCCAACCTCTAGCCATCAGATATCCCAATTTTATTTTCACATCCAAGGATTCTGGAGAATTATTGTGCAAGCCACCTGTAAATGTATCACTCCAAGAAGCAAGACCCATCGGATCAGTCAAAGATCCACTATTATTATCAAAAGCCGAGTAAAGATTACCTAAAATATCAGCTTCTAAGACATCTCTAGAAAGAAAATGCCTCATCTCAGCATCATAATACCTCGCCCTCATATAGTAATACTTCGTCTCCTCATCATAAAACACCCCACCATGTAAAAATGGGTTTCCTACAGCAGATGTAGTAAATTCAGATTCCGAAGTAACTTCTGGCGTGACAATATCAGTCTGATATATCTTGAGTACATCACCAGACGAAATAGTAAATCCTGAAAGATCTCCTGCTACAAAATAACTATGTGTGTAGAGTCCCGTACCTTCATCAAGTCCCGTTGAGATCGAAGAAATTTGAAAATATTCCTCTGGATTTCCACCACTTGTAATGCCCAACATTTTGCAATGAAAATTCCCACCACTCCACGTTGTATCAGTCTCCGTAATAACACCACTCACAATATCCCATGTTGGTGCAGTCGCTTGATGTGCAACGAGACTCGTTGTTGTCACTACTGCGGGGGTATCTACGGTGACTAAATACGCCTTACCATATAGGTTGTAGTCATAGTTATGGCGCATTCATTGGAAGTCATTTGGAGTCGGTTGACTGTCAAGTTATAGTTTATTTACATAACCAACGACTTGATAAAATATCATTGATTGATAATTATATCATTTGAATATTATATTAATTCTTTTAATTTAACTTTAAAAACAAACTTCTGACCTTAATAACAATCAATTATTCTGTCTGAATGGACTTTTAACTCTTTTCGATATCCGTGAAATTTCAATGTTTCTAAAACCACATGAATTCCTTCTTTTCTTGCGAATTTCATAGCTGGTGCAAAATCTGAATCTCCAGTAACCAATACAATTGTATCTACCACTTGCCTAAGAGCAATCCAAGCAATATCTAATCCAATCTTCATATCAACCCCTTTTTGATTAACATTTGGCTGTAAATCATCAGCTTCAAGAGGTCTATTATTTTGTACGATATCTTCTAATCGATCTCCTTTTAATTTCCATCCTTTTCCGGTCAACGTACCTCTTCTCACAGCAAAAAAATCTGTCACTTCTAAGGTATCGATTAAAGATTTATTGGCCTTAAAAAGATCCGTTTTAGATAGTTTCATTTTAGAATTATCTATAGGATTGGTCATATCCTTAGACAACGGGCTGCAATCATAGTAATAAGCTCTAAACAACTCACCATCAAGTTTAAGAATGATTCTCTTTGTTAATTCAACAATATCTTCTGGAGTAGGATAAGCTTTATTGATATTTTTTAAACGCTTTGAAACAAAACCACCGTCAAACATGACAGCTACTTTTTTCTTCATTCATTCCTCAAAAAAGATGTCCCTTGTTACGCGCCTCTTTCGAGAACTTATATATGCGTAAACTAGGGACTTTTTTATAAACTTACTGCTTATATTATACAAAAAATATAGTAATAAGATTTCATCAAAAACCCTCGTTTTTTACGTAAAAATGCGGGTAACTTGACAAAGTGCAGTGAATACGAATAGAATTTATGCATAAATTCTATTCGTATTCAAGCACAAGACGAAATCGACAAAACAATACAAATGACCAAATTATACAAATTATTTAATTCTATAGTTATAAATCCGTGAACGCTTTAAAAAGTCAATTTTAAGATGTCTTGTTTATAGTTTTTGAAAAAACATATGTGACAGACTTCTTACTGCTTCATTCTCTCCACAAAATCACCCATACTCCCCTGATCCCCTCTAACATAAATCTCAGTACTTTTAACACTCTTATGCCCTAAAAAAAACTGCACCGCCTGAATATCAGCCCCATTCCTCACCATATGCGTAGCAGCCGCATGACGCAAATCATGACTACTAAACCCCTCTAAATGCGCCAATCTCATATGACGCCTCAAAAACTTTCGATACGTCCCCTCAGCCATTATTCCACCTCGATTGTTGCACCATAGATAATCACCAGTCGGCTTAAATTGTGGCCTCACATACGCCAAATAATCAATGACATATTGCATAGCCAATCCACCTATAGGAATTTCTTGACAGTCTCCACCTTTTCTTGTGATTACAATTGTTTTTCTATTTTCATTAACATCATTTTTCCTAAGACCCAAAAGCTCCATTGATCTTATCCCCGCAGCATATTGCACCAAAATCATGCAGCGGTCACGATAACCTCTCTTTGTATTGATGTCAGGTGATAAAATTAATTTCCTAATCTGACCCACCGACAACACCTTTTTGAGTACCCGTCTAGTTTTCTTAGCCTTGGGGATCATCCCCCTCATATCGGTTAGCGTGTGGCCTTGTTCATAAAGGTAACGATAAAAAGCTTTCAAACTAGATAGATTAGTGTTCAATGTTTCTGCCTTTAATTTTTCTTGCCACAGAGATGATATTTTTTGAAATTCTTCAGGTAAAACTTCAGTGTACCTTTTGCCTTGTATATATTTTTCATATTTTTTGAGGACTGACCGATAACACCTTATCGTCTTCTCTGACAAATTTCTTTGTCTCAATGAGATCACCCATTGATTTTTAAGCGTGGCATTTTTCATTAGAGGAATCCTTTTTGAAAAGGATGATATTTAAGATGCAAATCTTTTAAAAAATCTACTCTAGGAAAAACATAACTAAATACCGTACTGATTGAAGCATGACCTAGATAATCTTTGATCTGTATCAATGAACTGCCATTTTCAAATAGTGTGGTGGCGCAAGCTCTTCTTAAGTGATGCGCTCCTGAATATTCAGGGAGTTTGATTTTTTGAAATATTTGGTAACCAGATTGGAAACACCATGAGAATTGATATGAGGAAATAATTGTTTTGCGTTGTTGGTGATTTGCAAGTAAAACCTGAACAGTATTTGCGACTAAAACCTTAACACTGGGTCCAAAAAATAACGCCCGTAGGCGGCGTTGTCAATCATAAAATACTTTCTTCGCT
>Ga0316192_10003056_pt1 | contig 12184 bp, 7 predicted proteins | sample MerIslwburrow_MG_FD_204931 | JGI IMG/M metagenome (GOLD analysis project Ga0316192, IMG submission 204931) | Coastal sediment microbial communities from Maine, United States - Merrow Island worm burrow | ecosystem: Environmental > Aquatic > Marine > Coastal > Sediment | place: USA: Maine...
GTGTCAGTAATGGCATTTTCACAAGGAGTTACAACCTCTTCTATTGGAGGGAAAGTAACAGACAATACTGGCGAACCATTACCGGGGGCTACAGTAGTTGCAGTTCATGTTCCTTCAGGATCAAAATATGGAGCTGCAACAGATTTTGATGGCTTTTACAGGATTTCCAACATGAGATCTGGAGGCCCTTATAGAATTACTATTTCCTATGTTGGTTTTAACGATTATGTACAGGAAAATGTAAGCCTGACTTTAGGACAGTCAAGTAGAATAAGCACCGAATTATCTGAGTCGGCTACAGCGCTGGATGAAGTGGTTGTAACCGGGGTAAGTGATGGGGTTTTCAGTTCAAGTAAAACAGGTACGGAAACTAATGTCTCACAAAGGGATATTCAGACCTTGCCCTCTGCCTCACGTTCCCTTGCCGATTTTGTAAGGATTACACCCCAGGCACAGCTTACTGAGGGCAATGATGGTTTTTCTATTTCGCTTGCCGGTCAAAACAACAGGTACAATGCCATTTATATTGATGGAGCGGTAAACAATGACGTATTTGGATTGGCGGGATCAGGTACAAATGGGGGACAAACAGGTGTAAATCCGTTCTCCGTGGATGCTATTGAGACCTTCCAGGTGAATATTGCACCTTTTGATGTAAGGCAATCAGGTTTCTCCGGAGGATCTATTAACGCTATTACCAGATCTGGTTCCAATGAATTTAGTGGTTCTGCATACGGTTTTATCAGAAATCAGGATCTTGTTGGAAAAACACCTCCTGATTTGGTAGGTGATGATGAGCAAAGAGAAAAAGTATCAGATTTTAGTGCTTATACATACGGCTTAAGGTTGGGTGGACCAATTGTAAAGGATAAACTGTTCTTTTTTGTAAACTACGAAAGACAAGATGAAGAAACACCCCAGCCTTTTAATTTCAGCAATTATACAGGTAACTCATCACTTGCAGATATTGACGGACTTTCGAATTTCTTGCAATCTACTTATGGCTATGACCCGGGTATCTTCGATAACAACACAAGGACACTTACAAGTAATAAACTTGTGGCGAAAATAGATTGGAACATAAATCAGGATCACAAGATATCTTTGAGGCATAGTTATGTCAAAGCTGAGAATCTGGAAGCTCGTAGCTCTGGGAATAGAAATATTGGATTTATCAATGGTTCAGAAGAATTTATCACATCCACAAATTCAACTGCCTTGGAATGGAGTTCAAGGTATGGGGATAAATTTGCCAATAACTTTGTCTTAGGCTATACCCGGGTAAGGGATGACAGGGATCCGGCCGGAGTTCCATTCCCAACTGTAGATATACAGGATGGCGGAGGCACAATTTCATTTGGGGCTGAACCTTTTTCAACAGCCAACTTACTGGATCAGGATGTTTTTACAATTACCAATAATTTTGATGTTTATGCTGGCAGGCATACATTTACTTTTGGTACTAACCTCGAATTTGCAAAAGTTAAAAACTTATTTTTTGCCTTTAACTATGGGGATTACACTTTTGAAGACCAATTTGATGATGCTGGCACGCTACTTTCCAGTGGTTTGAATCAGTTTTTAACTATTCAAAATAGCGATGTGTACCAGCATGGATATTCTTTGGTAGGAGATGGTACTGTTGGGGATCAATCGGACGGCGCATCAGAATTCGATACCTTCCAACTTGGTCTTTACGTTCAGGATGAGATACAGGTATCAGACAATTTAAAGGCAACCTTAGGTTTCCGGGTAGACATACCTTATTGGTCAGACGGTCCTGTTAATGAAGATTTTAATACAAGAACCGTTGGATTGCTTGAAGCTGCCGGCAAAAACTTACAAGGCGCCAGAGTTGGACAGGGTATAAGCCCAACAGCTATGATTGCTCCCCGCGTTGGATTTAACTGGGATGTTGATGGTAACAATACCACACAAATAAGAGGTGGTTTAGGTGTGTTTACATCCAGACTTCCGCTGGTATGGCCAGGAGGCACCTATAACAATAATGGCGTTACAGGAGGCTTTATGTTTGAATTTGATCAGCCTTTTGAACCGGACGTAAACAATCAGTTTAAAGATCCTCTTCCTGGCACTGGTGGTGTTGGGGGTAATATAGATTTAATTTCCAAAGACTTTAAACTGCCTCAGGTTGTTAAGTACAATATTGCGATAGATCAGAAATTGCCTCTTTGGGGATTGATAGCTTCCGCAGATTTTCTTTATACAGATGTTATTACAGATATCTATTACGAGAATTTAAATCTTAAAGGTCCTGCTGGATTTTATTCCGGAGCAGATAACCGACCCTTTTATGATAGAAGGGATTTAATTGATGACACTTATGGGGGTGTTTATTTAGCCTCTAATACGGGTGGAGGTGATGCTACCAACTTTACTTTCTCGTTGAGAAAACCGTTTGAGAATGGTTTTGCCGGACAGGTATCCTATTCATGGGGTGATTCTTTCAAGGTTTTTGATGGCACTTCTTCACAGAATAGCTCTCAATGGAGAAACATACAATCTGTTAATGGTAAAAATTCCAATTTACCGGTTAGTCGTTCAGATTTTGCACTGGGAAACAGAGTAACTGCGAATGTTAGTTATGAAGTTAGATGGAATGAAAATGTCAAAACAACTTTTGGTGTTTTTTATGATGGGTCACAATCCCAACCTTATAGTTTTACCTATAGGGAAGGACGCGACTTGTTAAATGATGATTCTCGAGACAATGCATTGATGTATATTCCGGCATCTCAAGACGAAATAGTTTTTTCAGGCGATCCTGCTGAACAGGCCGCTAAATGGCAACAATTAGATACCTTTATCAACAGCGTTGATTATTTAAGAGAAAACAGAGGAAGCTACGCGGAGAGAAATGGCTCTCGGGGCCCATGGAGTAATATTATTGATTTGAAATTTCTTCAGGATTTTTCCTTTGATGTAGGTGGTAAAAAGAATACCATTCAAATTTCTGCAGATATTTTTAATTTCACTAATCTTGTGAATAAGGATTGGGGAAAGAAAAAATTTGTCAGACAGAATGTAAGTCCGCTTACTACTGTTTCTACCGGTGATATACCAACATTCGATATTAATTCAGGTGTTATTAATGATGATGGATCACCGAATATTGTTGAATTGGACGATTCAGGATTGCAGTCTTCCAGATGGCAAATGCAACTGGGATTACGTTATATATTTAACTAAGTTTATAAAAAATTGAATAGAAAAGCCCCAACATTTTTGTTGGGGCTTTTTAATTGCTAAAATTCCGTATTTTTAGAAAAAATAAATCAGTATGGAAATTTTACAAACGGCTCATTCTTACCTGGCTTATGTGGTTCTGGCAATTCTCTTTATTGCAGTAGCTAATGCAATTACGGGTTTAATGAGCAACAGAATGTTTACATTGGAAAAGGATTTTAGGATAAGTCTTTTTGCCCTTATACTTTCGCATATACAATTAATTTTGGGTCTTATCCTGTTTTTTGTTTCATCCAATGGGCTTGCTGCAATTAAAGAACTTGGAATGGGCGGTTTAAATTCGGCCGCGAGACTTTTAGCAGTGGAACACCCTTTTATCAATATAATAGCGATAGTTTTAATCACTATTGGCTGGTCTCGCCATAAAAAGTTTATGGAGGCTAAAAAGAAATTTAAAACAATAGCCATTTTTTATGGTCTTGGTCTTGTACTCATCTTGAGTAGAATACCGTGGGGGCAGTGGTTTAATTAAACTATATAAATTATGAAACTAATCAATACGCTGATAATCCTGTTTTGCAGTATAGTAGCTCTGGCGCAGGAACAATCTTTATTTAACGGGAAAGATCTTTCCGGGTGGACTATTTACGGTACAGAAAAATGGTATGTGGAAGATGGTTTATTGGTTTCTGAAAGTGGCCCTGACGCTCAATACGGTTATTTGGCAACAGATAAACATTACAAGGACTTTACACTTACACTGGAATTTTTTCAGGAAGCGGATGGTAACAGCGGAGTGTTCATAAGGTCTACGGTCGATGGAACCAAAGTTAGTGGTTGGCAGGTAGAAGTTGCCCCAAAAGGACATCATACCGGAGGGGTTTATGAATCCTATGGCAGGGGCTGGTTAATTAAACCTGAGGCTGAAAAAGAGGAGGTACTTAAAGAAGGGACCTGGAATATCATGAAAATCAGGGTTATGGGAGATGAGCTTACCTCATGGTTAAATGGAGTGGAAATGGTTTCCATTAAAGATGATAAAATTGGTGCGGGAGAAGGCTCTATAGCACTACAGATTCATGATGGCGGGGGAATAAAGGTGAAATGGAGAAATATTAAAATTACCACTCCGGAGTAAATCCTATTCCGCTTTTTTTATTAGAAAGGCATAAACCGGGAAATGGTCGCTATATCCACCGGTGTATCTTCCTGCTACATGGGTGCGAAATGGATATCCTTTGTACTTCCCTGTTTTATTCCTTAAGAATGATGGGTGATAGATACCCGCTTTCCAAAATGTATATGAATTCCGATTTTCATTTATAAGATTTCTAGAGAGTAGAATTTGGTCGAACAAACTCCACTGATCTCTATAGGCGAGAGACCCGTCACCTTTATTATATAGGGCTTCCATTGGATTAAAGAAAGCAGGACTTTTTGCATTCTCCATATCAGACAATATCAGCGTATTTTTTATACTGCTATCAGTAGGATTATCATTAAAATCCCCCATACTAATTATTTTGGCATCAATGTTAAGTCTCATCAGAGAATCTATTATTCTTCTGTTGAGTCTAGCAGCTGCTTTTCTGTAAGGCCTGCTTCTTGCTGCTCCTCCACTGCGGGAAGGCCAATGATTAACAATAATATATAGTTCTTCGCCCTCTAATAATCCACCTACTAACAGCTGATCTCTGGTGTAGTCTCGTTCATCAGAATCATTAAAAATCAAAAGTCTGTGACTCTTAAATGACATTGGAATAAATCGGCTGCCTTTATATATTAGTGCCACATCAATACCTCTCTCATCCGGGGAATCATAATGAATAATATTGTAATCGTAAGGCCTAAGAAATGGATGCTTTACCAGGTCCTCTATTACTTTCAAATTCTCAACCTCACAAAGACCTATTATATCAGGGCAAGTCCGTGTAGTTGATTGTCCAATCTTTGAAAGCACTTCAGCTATATGAGTTATTTTAAGCCTATAACGATCTAAGGTCCAATTATAATTTCCTTCCGGGGTCATTTCATCATCAAAATACAGTGAATCGTTAACCGTATCAAAAAGATTTTCAACATTATAGAAAGCGATAGTGCGAATACTATACCGGTCCTCTTTTTGGGATTGAGCAATATTTGATAAAAGAATAAAAATCAAAAATAGATGCTTTGAAACCATAGGGTTTTATTGTCTCTAACAATTACAAGGTTTTATTTATGGCAAGTTATACCTGAGTGCCGCATGCAAAATGCAGCGAGTAAGAATACTTTGTGTCTGAACCTTATGGCAATTTGTATGCGATTTATCCGCTGTATTTTTATAGTCTTTTTATTTTTTCAAATACTTAATGGCCAACAAATAAGTATAAACGGGAGTATATGGGATGCACAAAGTGGTCGGGCAATTTCTTATGCAGCTATAGAAATTGAGGGTACTTCATTAAAAGTATATACTGATAAGGAAGGGAGGTTTGAAATAATCACAACTTTAAACGGGGCATTCATTTTAGCCATAAAGGCCAAGGAATATATTGTAAAAAGGCTTCCTGTAGACATCTCTCTAAACGAATTAAAGTTGGGGCGAATATTAATGGAAAAAGATGTTTCTATTGATCAAAATGATATTTTAATAACACTGACTGATAACCAAATTATTGATGGGGAATTAGAGGGAGGAAGTTTGGGGATGTTAACAGCTACGCAGGATGTCTTTTTAAGCCGTGCTGCTTTTGATTTTGGGCAGGCGTTTTTTAAAGTAAGGGGCTACGACTCCCGAAATGGCAGTATATTAATAAATGGAGTCCTAATGAATAAACTACGTGATGGGAGGCCACAATGGAACAATTGGGGTGGTCTAAATGATGTATTAAGGAACCAGGATTTTTATTTAGGATTACAGGCATCTCCATATCGGTTTGGAGGCCTTCTGGGAATTACCAATATAGACACAAGACCATCAGGACTTCGCCCTGGATTTAGATTGTCTGGTTCCCTTTCTAACCGGACTTATTCCGGGCGTATTATGGCAAGTTATACCTCCAGGAGGACTAAGGGCAATTTTATCTATTCTCTTGCAGCCTCTAGAAGATGGGCAAAGGAAGGTTTTATAAACGGAACACTGTATGATGCCTTTTCCGTATATGGCGCAATGGAGTATCAATTCAATACTAATAATGGTTTACTTTTTACGGGAATTCTTTCTTCCAATCGCCGTGGCAGTTCCGCAGCTATAACCGAAGAGGTATATCACTTAGCCGGAAATAAGTACAATCCCTATTGGGGCTTTCAGAACGGATACTATCGCAATTCAAGGGAACGCAAAATTATGGAGCCCATAGTTATGCTTAACTATTACGGTAAATTTCGAAAACTTCGTGTCAATGCAGGAATTTCTTACCAATCTGGCACCTTTTCAAAAAGTAGAATAGGTTATTTTAATGCTCCTAATCCCGACCCCACCTATTTTAGATATTTACCTGGTTTTTACATAAACAGCCCAATTGGCGCAAATTTTTTAAATGCTAATCTGGCTAAAAAAGCTTTTTTGTTAAAACCTCAATTACAATGGGAAAATCTTTATAAAGCAAATTCTACGAACTCAGCGAATGGACTGGCCGCATATATTTTATATGACGATACTAGCTCGGATAAACAATTGACTCTAAATGCTACCTTTAATATTAAGCCTAATGACGTGATTTCTATAGACATGAATTTGTCTTTTAGGAACACTATATCCAATAATTTTGCTAAAATCAGTGATCTGTTAGGTGCTGATTATCATGCAGATAGAGATCCTTTTTCAGAAACCCGAAATGATGTAAATGGGCAATTAAAAAAGGGTAAGGGAGATACCTTTAATTATGATTATACTCTCAATTATCAAGTATTTGATGCTTTTGCCCAGATGAGTATGTTTAAAAGTAAATGGAACTTTTTTATAGCGGCTAACTATACCAATTCAAGGAACCAGAGAAATGGATATTTTTTAAATGAACGCTTCCCCGAAAATTCAATGGGAAAAAGTAAGCCCGTTCAATTCAGTAATTATGGGATTAAAGGCGGATTTACTTATAAATTTAATGGGAGACAATGGATTATTACAAATGGAATACTCTTAAATAGAGCCCCTTTACTGGTAAATACCTTTATAAACCCGAGGGAGAACAATGCAATCGTCCCCAATTTAAATAACGAAAAAATCACGAGTTTTGATATAAATTACATTACCAGGTTTCCAAACCTTATTGGAAGATTAACCTGCTATTATACCCGTTTTCAAAAGCTTACTGATATTAATTTTTTCTTTGTTGATGCAGGAGTAGGTTCAGATTTTGTACAAGAAGTAATTACTGATCTTGATAAACTTAATATGGGAATAGAGTTGGGTTTGTCTTACCAGCTTTCTTCATCTGTAAATTTATCTGCGGCCTTTGCCCTGGGGAAGCATGTTTATGCCAGTGATCCCAATCTGGCAATAAATTTTGATACTGCAGGGGATGAAGATGATTTGATCAACATTGAAGGAACAAAAGACTTAGGAATAGCAAAAATTAAAAACTATAAACTACCAACCGGACCCCAAATGGCACTTTCTTTGGGAGTGGAATACAGAGATCCCAAGTTCTGGTGGATTAGCGCCAAAATCAATTATCTGTCTGATAATTACGCCAGTATATCAGCTATAAGAAGAACCCGGAGTTTTTATTTGAATCCCGAGACAGGTCAACCATTTGATATTGCCACACCGGATAATGTTGATAGAATCTTAAAGCAAAAACCTTTGGGTGATATTTATCTCTTAAATCTTGTAGGAGGTAAATCCTGGTTGCTAGATGGTAAATACCTAAGTGTATTTGTGGGTGTAAACAATGTATTTAATACAGTTTTTAGAACCGGAGGTTATGAGCAAAATAGAAATGGTAATTACGGACAATTAGTTCAGGACAATCTGAGTGGTTCACCATCATTTGGCCCTAAATATTGGTTTGGTTATGGGCGGACTTATTTTTTGAACCTTGCCATAAGCTTTTAAGATAAAACAGAGTCAACTAAATGGATATGAATAGTTATTAAAATGAAAAGTACAAAGAAATTGAAACCAGCTTTTTTGCTAAAATATTATTGTTTGCTTTTAATTTTAAGTTGCGTAAAGAATCCTGATTTTAAGAGCCCGGAAACTCCCTGTAATAATCAATTAATGGCTAATGTTACTTTTGATGAGGTCAAAAATTTATTTGAAGGAGAAGTAATCCAAATACAACAGGATTTAGTAATTGAGGGTTATGCTATCTCATCAGATCAGGCGGGAAATATTTTTAGCACACTTCATATACAAGATGATCCAATAAACGCAACAGCAGGTTTTCAAATAGATATAGACCTCAGGGATTCTTACTTATTTTATGAGTTGGGAAGCAAAGTTTATATTAAACTGAAGGGGCTATATTTAGGGAAGAGTAAAGGTGTTTACAAGCTGGGAGGCGTGTTCACGTCTTTTGGAAATTTAAGTATAGGAAGGCTGCCAGCTACCGCGGTACGGGATCATCTGTTTCTTTCATGTGATCCCATTAGTAATTTGGTTCCTAAAATTATCTCCATATCAGAACTAAGCGAAGACTTAATTAGCACTTTAATACAACTGGAAAGTTTGGAGGTAATAGCGGAGGAACAAAACTTAACCTTTGCTCTTCCGGAGGAGGAAACCATAAGGAATCTTACGGATTGCAATGGTGGTATGATTGAATTATTAAATAGTGGATATTCAGATTTTCAGGATACAATATTACCTTCGGGTAATGGATCTGTAACTGCGGTTCTTTACAGAGAAAATAATGATTATCAGTTAATCATTCGCAAATTAAATGATATGGATATGCAAAATGAGCGTTGTGCAGATTCGGAAGTTCTTTTGACATCTGACCAAATATTTATATCTGAGATAGCTGATCCCAATAATAATGCTGAAGCCCGATTTATTGAACTTTACAACGCGGGTAACAATCAAATTCAATTAGATGGTTGGTTTTTATTAAGATACACGAATGATAATGTTACTTCAGGATCTGAAATAAATCTTTCAGGGATAATAATTGATTCAAAGAGCACTTTGGTTTTCTCGCCCAACGCGACAGAATTTGAAACTATATACGGATTTCCTCCTGATGTTGAAGTAGGAACCAATAGCCCGGCAGATTCTAATGGCGATGACAATTTAGTGCTGATAGACCCTTTTGGAACCGTAATTGATATCTTTGGAGTCATAGGAGAAGATGGTTCCGGCACAAATCATGAATTTGAGGATGGAAAAGCCGAAAGGAATATAAATATTGTGACCGGGAACTCTGTCTTTACATTTAGTGAATGGACCATTTATAATGATACAGGAGGTTCCGAAACTTTAAATTTACCACAGAATGCACCTGAAGATTATTCGCCGGGAATACGATAATTTATTAATAACTGTAACCATTTGTATGATCTAATAGTGATAGTTTTTTTATACATTTAATTCTTATGGAAGACACAGTAACAACTTTTTTCAACGAAATAAGAAAAGGAAATATTGAAAGAGTTAAAGAATTGGTTACAGAATTCCCCGATCTGGTAAATTCTTTAGATCAGAGAGGATCAACTCCTTTAATTCTTGCAACATATTATGATCACAGAGAGATTGCAAACTTCCTTTTGGACCAGGGAGCTAAAATTGATGCTAAAGATGCTTCCGGTAATACTGCGCTAATGGGGACTAGTTTTAAAGGCTTAATTCAAATAGCCAAGGATTTAATAAACAGAGGGGCTAATGTAAATGTCAGAAATGAGATGGGTGGCACTTGTCTAATTTATGCTGCTACCTTTAATAGGGAAGAATTAGTAAAGCTGTTACTGGAATATGGCGCAGATGCATCCATGAAAGATACCCGGGGAAATACAGCCCTGGATCATGCTAAAATGAAGGGATTTCCAGCTATTATATCTCTTCTGGACAAAAATGATATTTTGTAATGATTGAGCAAAATATACTTAAAATAGCGCTGATACAAACCGCATTAATATGGGAGAATCCTTTGGAGAATAGACATATGTTTTCCGAAAAGATAAGGGAGATTCCAAGCGATACGGACATGATTATCCTGCCAGAAATGTTCACAACCGGATTTACCATGAATCCGGAAAGAGTAAATGCCAAAGAGGGAGAAATTACCGTAAAATGGATGAAGGAAACAGCCAGAGAAAAAAACATGGCTTTGGTTGGGAGTATTTCATTTAAGAAAAAAAATAGCTTTACAAACCGACTTTTTTTTATATATCCTGATGGTACTTCCAAGAGCTATGATAAGAAACATACTTTTACATTTGCCGGAGAGGATGAAGTATATGATTCCGGGACAAAGAGATTGGTGATTTCTTATAAAGGATTCCGTATTTGCCCTTTAATATGCTATGACCTTCGATTTCCGGTATGGTCGAGATATAAAGGAGATTATGATGTTTTGCTTTTTGTGGCCAATTGGCCTGAACCCAGAATTGAAGCCTGGGACACCTTATTGAAAGCAAGGGCTATTGAAAACATGAGCTATTGTATTGGGGTTAATAGATTGGGTGAGGATAATAATTCACATAGATACCCTGGCCATTCAGCCCTATATGACCCTTTGGGAAATCAGATGGTTTTCTCTAAAAAAGATGAGGTTCTCTATGCTTCATTAAGCTTGAAACATTTAAAGGATTTAAGGGCCCGATTTAAATTTTTAGAGGATAGGGATCATTTTAGTCTAAAACAGTAAATGTTTCAATTTTTTCCCAATTGGCCCGCATTTCAATAACACTTGGGTAGTAGATAACTTTTTCTGGTTGAATCTTCTTTAAATAATTTCCTGTATCCCATTTCCCATTTGCATTGCTATCAAAAATAATCCGGACAAGATAATTTCCGGGCTCAAGGGTATTAAAATCAAGGGCTTTCGCTTCGGACACATATATTTCCCTGTATAATTTCTCTTTTGCATCGGTTAATTGTACAATAATGGGATAAGTTATTTCACCTGCTAAATTCAAGCGCAAATTGCCAAAATCAGCATACCCACCGGTAGATAATCTATAGTTAATCGTATCATTAGTTTCCCCGAAGAAGTCTGTAATAGAATTAGGAAGCAAATTTAGATAATAGATCTCATCAGCCTCTTTTTCAAAGTCCATAAGCATCCGGTTTTTTGCGGTGTCTAATTGAGCTTTGAAATTAACTGCTATAGTATCCTTGTTGAAAATAGCCATCTTTGTTGTGTCTATAGCAACAACCGGAATACTGGATGTGATATAGAATTCATCAGCGAAGTTTATTTTGCTTCGATGACTGGGACTAAGCATCAAAGAATCGGCAGCCAGTTTTCTTGTTTTTACCGTAAACGTATCAATTTTCCTCAATCTCTCATTAGTCACCTTAAAAATGATAGAATCTATTTCAAAAGGGGTGAACCAATAGTTAAGCGTATCTTTTTCAGGATCTTTGACAACAAGAGTGCTTATAGAATCAGGGATTTCCGTTAAAGCTTCAATATCTAACTTTACATCACCGCCAGAATAGCCAAATATAATTTTGTTAGCTGCCGCATAATTTGGGGTCTTTAAACTATAATTAGGGATCTCTTTAAAAAGATTAAGAAGATAAACAGTATCCGTTGGCAGTGAGACGGTGTCTTCAATAAAGCCTATTTTATCCGTATTCTGATCGAATACATTGTTTTTAGATTCATCTTTGATAGCAATAATGGCATAATTTCCCGCTTTGAGGTATTTAAGTTGGAAGATAGTGGTACTATCCAGCGTATTTGTAATATAATTGGGAGGTTTATTAAAGGTTGTTGAATCGGTATACGCGGTATCTATTTCGTATAACATAACACTAATAAACTCATCTGCCTTTTTATTGAAGGCATCTTTAACTACCCCTGATACCGTTAATGAATCAATATAG
>Ga0316192_10003057_pt1 | contig 12182 bp, 2 predicted proteins | sample MerIslwburrow_MG_FD_204931 | JGI IMG/M metagenome (GOLD analysis project Ga0316192, IMG submission 204931) | Coastal sediment microbial communities from Maine, United States - Merrow Island worm burrow | ecosystem: Environmental > Aquatic > Marine > Coastal > Sediment | place: USA: Maine...
TGAACCAACTACAGCCGGAAAGTCCGGTCTATAACTTCTCTGCGGCTCTCCGGATGAAAGGGACGCTTTCATTCGATGTCTTGCAAAATAGCTTGCGTCAAGTGTTTGCGCGCCATGATGTTTTGCGGGCCTCATTTGAACTTGGTCAGCATGAACCCGAACAAATTATTCATCCTTCGCTAGAGCCCGCGATTGCAGTGAAAGACTATTCTGGTGAAAAGAGCGTTGCCGCCGAGTCGCGCGCCTATGCCTTTGCAGAAGAAGTTCTGCTGCAGCCATTTTCTTTACAATCCGCTCCGTTGGTTCGTTTTTATCTTCTCAAAATAGCTGATGATGATCAAATATTACTCGGAATATTTCATCATATTATTGCCGAATTGTGGTCGGCGACTATCCTTTTTAGCGAGTTGGCCAAATTTTATACAGCCGAAATAAACGGTTTGGAAGCGCGGTTGCCAGAATTACAAATTCAATATAGCGATTATGCCGCCTGGAGTCAGCGTCAGATATCTTCCCATAAATATGACGACCAAATCTCTTTTTGGCGGCAAACGCTCAAAAAACACCCTTCGCACCTGCATCTGCCAACTGATAAACCGCGTCCTGCCGTGCAAAGCCTCAGAGGCGCCTGGAAATCGGCTCAGCTTGCGCCGTCACTGTTAACGGATTTGAAGGCGCTGGCGAGGCAAGCCGGGACAACTGTGGCGACGGTTTTGCTCGCCTGTTTTAAAGTGTTGCTGTCGCGCTATTCAGGGCAATATGATATTTTGGTTGGGTCGCCGGTTGCGGGAAGGGGGCGCACCGAAACGGAAGGTCTGATCGGCCTTTTTATCAATACCGTTGTGCTGCGAAGTCATGTGCAACCCTCGCAAACTTTTATGGATTTTCTACGCACGGTTCGTGAAAACAGTCTCAATGCTTATTCGAATCAGGATGTTCCATTCGAAAAATTGGTGGAGGAACTGAAACCGGATCGCGAAGCGGGTCACACACCGTTGTTTCAGGTCATGTTTGCCGCTCAAAAGGCTCCTGAAGTTGAAATCAAGTTTGCTGGAATAGATAATGTTCGTTTGCTCGGATCAGCTGAAATTCACAATCGTTCGTCCAAAATGGATCTGGCCTTTTTTGTTGAAGAAACCGAGGTGTTGGAGGTTGGTTGCGAATATAGCTCAGATCTGTTTGAAGAGCCAACCATCCTGGCGCTGATTGAGTCTTTTGAATGCATCGTCAAGCAAGTTGTCAACACACCTGAGATTCGTTTACAAAACATCGATATTACGCCTTTGAAGCAGAAAAGCGTTATGGCCGCCTGGAATGCAAATGACGGCGCCTTTGATCGGTCTACACCTGTTTATCAATTATTTGAACGCATGGCGCAAAGCTCGCCCAATGCTGTTGCTGTTGTTGAGCAGAAACAAGAACTGAGGTATTCCGAACTCAACTGTCGCGCCAATCAACTAGCCCGCCGCTTGCAAACACAAGGCGTAAAACCTGGATCTATCGTCGGCGTCTGTGTGGAAAGATCCATTGACTTTGTGATTGGCATTTTGGCGGTTTTGAAGACGGGAGCCGCCTACCTGCCACTGGATCCGGCATATCCGGAAGAGCGTCTGTCGTTTATGTTGAAGGACGCCGGAGTCTCTGTTTTGTTAACACACAGGTCATTGGGAAGAAAAACGTCATTGGCTGACGCTCATTTTTCTGTTTTGCATCTGGACGGCGATCCAGCCCTGGTCAAAACACAATCGAAAGAAAACCTGTTGGCAAACACGCAGCCTGATGATTTGGCTTATGTCATTTACACATCCGGCTCAACAGGACGACCGAAAGGTGTTTGTATTTCTCATTCGGCTCTTTTAAATCTGGTTTATTGGCATAACAAAGATTTTTCGGTGACTGCCAACGATCACGCTACATCGGTTGCCGGTTTGGCTTTTGACGCGTCGGTTTGGGAAATATGGCCCTATTTGTCAGTTGGAGCGACGTTATATCTGGCTCCGGATGAAGTGATTTTGTCCCCGGTCGCCCTGCAGGAATGGTTGAGCGACAATGAAATATCCATCACATTTTTGCCCACGCCACTGGCGGAACGGGTGCTTGGGTTGGACTGGCCAGAGCGCGTCCCTTTACGGATTTTGCTAACCGGTGGCGACAAATTGCACAATTTCCCGGATAAACAACTGCCTTTTGAACTGATTAACAACTATGGGCCGACAGAAAATGCGGTGGTTGCCACATCCGGGAAAATACCTGATTCCGTAAAATTTACCGAAGTGCCGCCTTGCATTGGTCGGCCAATCGATAATACGCAAGTATACATTCTCGATGAAAACCTGATGCAAACACCCGTCGGGGTTCCAGGTGAGATGTACATCGGCGGGAAAAGTCTTGCGCAAGGATATCTGAATCGCGCTGATTTGACTGCTGAGAGGTTTTCACCCAATCCATTTGCGCAAGGAACCGGCTGTAGGATGTACAAAACCGGCGACCTTGTTCGTTACATGTCAAACGGAGACATTGAGTTTCTGGGAAGGTTGGATGATCAAGTGAAAGTGCGCGGGTTCCGAATTGAGCTTGGTGAGGTTGAAGCGGCACTGGGTCAGCATGAAAGTGTTTCGGAAGTGATTTGTCAAATTCGTCAGGATAGTGGAAATACAAACCGGCTTGTCGCCTATATCGTCCCGGTTGCCGGGTCAAATGTGGATGAGGTCGCCCTAAAGGGAATGTTGGCGAAAAAATTGCCGGATTATATGATTCCGGCCAACATCGTATTCCTGGACAGGCTGCCGTTAACTGCCAATGGCAAGATTGATCGGGACGCTTTGCCAACGCCCGACAGCGTCCCACTCATGACGAAAAAGGATTATCAGGCGCCAACTTCAACCATTCAAAAACAGTTGGCATCGATTTGGAAGGAAAAATTATCTATCGAACGAGTTGGACTAAACGATAATTTCTTTGAACTTGGCGGGCATTCGCTTCTCCTGATTGAAGTGAATACATGGCTAAAGTCTAACTTTAATAAAGATATAAGCATGATGGATATGTTTAAATATCCAACCATAAAAGCCCTGTCTGAATTTTTAACCGACAGTAAACCTGAAAGTGAAGAAACGACTGATTCTCGCGGAAAAACCAGAAAAGATTTCATGAAACGCAGAGCTGCTTCGCGATCAAAAAGATAAGCTACCGGAGTTCGAAAAATGAATAGTGACCCTAACTCAGAACATTTAGATCATATTGCAATTATTGGCATGGGATGTAGATATCCGAAAGCCCGCAACCTGGGTGAATTCTGGATCAATTTGCGCAATGGAATTGACTGCATTTCGCGCTTGTCTGACGAGGAGCTTCTCAAAGCGGGTGTAAGCGAGGACTTATTGCGCAACCCGAATTATGTCAAGGCAAACAGTATTCTGGAAGATGTGGATTGTTTTGACGCCACATTTTTTGGTTTCACGCCGCGTGAGGCGGAAATCATGGATCCGCAGCATCGGTTTTTTCTTGAAGTTGCCTGGGAAACACTGGAGCACGGCGGCTATGATAGCGAACGTTATAAAGGAGCCATCGGGGTTTTTGCCGGCGCAAGTATGAACTCATACCTGCTGAATAATCTCCTTACAAATCGCGCTTTGATTGACGCAGTTGGCGGCATGGGACTTAGTGTCGGCAGCAATGTCGACTCGCTCAGCGCCCGGGTTTCTTATAAATTAAATCTGCGCGGCCCTTCTTTCGCCGTGCAGTCGGCATGTTCGACTTCTCTGGTTGCTATTCACCTCGCAGTGCAAAGTCTGATGGGCGGTGAATGCGACATGGCTCTGGCCGGTGGATCCTCAATTATTTTTCCGCAAAATAGCGGATACTTGTATGAAAAAGGCGGCATTTTTTCATCGGATGGCGTTTGCAGGCCATTTGACGCCGATTCAGAAGGAACAGTTGGCGGGCGCGGCGTCGGTGTTGTTTTGCTCAAACGTTTTGAAGATGCGCTTGCAGATGGCGACGCCATTCATGCCATTATTCGTGGTTCCGCCGTTAATAATGACGGGTCATTTAAAGTTGGTTTTACAGCGCCAAGCGTAGAAGGACAATCTGCAGTCATCACCGAAGCTTTGGATGTCGCTGACGCTCCCGCAGAATCCATTTCATACGTCGAGACGCATGGCACAGCGACAAATCTTGGCGATCCAATTGAAGTCACTGCGCTCACCAAGGCGTTCCGAGGCCAGACAAAACGCAAAAAATATTGCGCCATTGGTTCGTTAAAAAGCAACATTGGCCATGCCGACACCGCCGCCGGGGTTGGCGGATTGATAAAAACCGTATTGGCGCTGAAGCATAAGCAGATTCCGCCCAGCTTGCACTATAAATCCCCCAATCCTGAAATTAATTTCGAAGACAGCCCGTTTTTTGTAAACAACGTATTGAGAGATTGGCCAGCCGGAGAAACACCAAGAAGGGCGGGGGTTAGTTCGTTTGGCATTGGCGGTACCAATGCGCATATTATTGTGGAAGAGACACCTGTTTTAGAAGCGGGTGGCGCCTCGCGTCCGTATCAGTTATTGCTGTGGTCGACCAAAGGAAAGTCGGCGCTACAGCAAGCCACTGAAAATCTTGCCGGGTTCATTTCCAGTAAAAACAGCGTTGGACTGCCGGATCTTGCGTACACATTGCAGATAGGCCGACATCAGCTTGCGAATCGTAGGTTTTTGGTCAGCGACAGCGTTGATGACGCGGCTAATGTTCTAAAAAATAAGCCTGCCGGACGAATGTTTTCAGCTATTGCCAATGAAGAAAAACCGCATGTTGTTTTCATGTTTTCCGGACAGGGCGCCCAATATGTTAACATGGGCAAAGGGTTGTACGAAACCGAAGCCGATTTCAAACAAATAGTCGATGAATGCTGCGCTATTCTTCAAAACAAAATCGGGTTTGATTTGCGTGACATATTGTTTCCGGTCGAGGAGAATGATGAAGTCAGGCAAAAAATGAAGCAAACTTCCATTACGCAACCGGCTCTTTTTATCATAGAATATGCTCTGGCCAAGCTGTGGAATTCGTGGGCCGTTCATGCAGATTCGATGATTGGCCATAGCATCGGCGAATATGTTGCCGCATGCCTTGCGGGCGTTTTTTCAATGGAAGAGGCTCTTCTCCTTGTGACGGAGCGGGGTCGCCTGATGCAAAGTATGCAACCTGGCTCAATGCTCGCTGTTCCATTGCCCGCTGGTGAAGCGTCCGCGCTATTGCAGGATGACGCCGTCATTGCAGCCATCAATTCGCCCTCTCTCTGTGTGGTTTCCGGAACCGATGCAGCAATTGATGCAACGTGGGCAATATTCAAACAGCGGAATATTGAATGCAGGCGGCTGCACACATCGCACGCATTTCATTCGGCAATGATGGAGCCGATGTTGACTCAATTTACCGAGGTCGTAAAAAATATTGGACCTAAACCGCCCAATATGCCATTCATATCCAATCTGACTGGCAGTTGGATTACAGCGTCGCAAGCGACCGATCCGGCTTACTGGGCGCAGCATTTGCGTCAACCGGTGCTTTTTGCCGATGGCGTGACAGCGTTGGCAAAATCAGAGAATGTGCTTTTCCTTGAGATTGGACCGGGCAAAACATTGTGCACCCTTGCCAAACAAACAGTTCAATTGCCTCTGCACGCAGCTATCGCTTCAATGCGCCATATTCAAGAGGAAACACATGATTGCCGCGCCTTAATGACAGCTTTGGGACAACTCTGGTTAAATGGCGTCGATGTTGATTGGAACGGATATTATCAACACGAGAAACGCCGCCGCGTTCCCGCTCCGACCTATGCGTTTCAACGGCGTAAATACTGGGTTGAACCGCAATCTGTGACAGACGGAGTTGCGACGCGCCCCAAGCCGAAAAAATCAGAACTGGATGACTGGTTTTATTTGCCAGCCTGGCGAAGTTCTCCGTTAGGGGCGGCAGCCGACTTTTCGAACAACGATGTGCAATTTCTTGTTTTTGAAGATCAGTTCTCCTGCGCCAGGCAGCTAAAAGCAAAAGTAGCAGATGGAAACCAGGTTATTTCTGTTGTTCCCGGCGATAGTTTTGCCAAGTTAAGCGAGCAGGAATTCGTCATTAACCCTGAAAGCGAAACCGACTATCAGGAATTGATGAAAAATCCTCTGCTGCAAGGTCAGGGGGTTTTAAATATCATCTATTTGTGGTCATTAACCAAAGCTGAAAACGAAACTTCGGGTCAGATCAATGACTTTTATAAGTTGCTTACATTGGCCAGAGCGTTGGGTGAACAACAACCGGATCGGTCGATAAAATTGATTGTGGCGAGCAATGGCGCCAACGAAGTTTTCGGTGAAGCCGTCACCAGTCCGTGGAAGAGCGCAATCGCCGGGCCATGCCGGGTCATACCTCTTGAGTATACAGGCATTGTCTGTCGAAACATAGACATCTCCGTAACGGATAACAGCGACTGGGAGAACATTATTGATGCGCTTGTCACTGAATTTTGCTCCACGCCTGACGATTCGCTGGCGGCCTATCGAAATGGTCAGCGTTGGGTGGAGGACTTTTCTCCGGTCAGGCTGTCAGCAAACAGTAAACAGCGTTTTCGCAAAGAAGGCGTTTATCTTATTACCGGAGGAATGGGAGGAATCGGGCTTTCGATCGCCAGCTTCCTTGCGTCAAAATACCAGGCCAGACTTGCTTTGTTGGGTCGCGGCGAACTGCCTGAGCGCAGCCAATGGCCGTCTATTCTCACCACGGGAAGCGCAGACTCAACCAGCCGAAAAATTCAAGCGATTCAAGATTTGGAAAAGTCCGGCGCCGTTGTAAAAACTTTTGCTGGAGATGTTGCTGACAAAGCGCAGATGCAGAAAATTGTCGTTGAAATTAAAAAGCAGTTCGGTGAAGTGAACGGAATTGTTCACACGGCGGGCGTTGCCGGCGGCGGTATTATTCAAATGAAAACGAGAGAAGCCGCCGAAAAGGTGCTTCGACCTAAACTTCAAGGTTCAGCGGTTCTTGCTAAGGTTTTTCATTCAGAAAGCCTTGATTTTATTGCCCTCTGTTCTTCGCTTGCTTCCACAGTTGGCGGTTTCGGACAGGTTGACTATTGCGCCGCCAATGCCTTTCTGGATAGCTATGCGCAATATCTTACCGCGAAAACTGGCGTCTTTACTGTTTCAATTGATTGGGACACTTGGAGTGAGTCGGGGATGGCCGTGGAAACAGAAGTGCCGACCGAGTTGCGCAAGGAACGGGAGGAGGCCTTGCGCATGGGAATAACCGATGAAGAAGGGCAGGAAGCTTTTGCCCGAATTGTTAACGCCAACTTTTCACGCGTTTTGGTTTCGACAAGAGACTTTAAACCGCGCATCCTTGAAATAAGGGATAGCCGGCCAGGTAATGGTGAAAGTGATTTGGCGGAGCAGTCGACTGATGAAGGTAGAAGCACCGCTTATGAAAGACCTGAACTCTCGGTCGACTACGAAGCCCCTTCAGGCGATTTCGAGCAAAGCATTGCTGAAATATGGAGCGAGATGTTTGGAATTGACAAAGTTGGCGTAAACGATAATTTTTTTGAATTGGGCGGGCATTCTTTATTGGCTGCGCAATTGCTAAACCGAATTTCAGCAAAATTTGGCCAGACTAAATTATCTTTGCGCATCTTGTTTGAAAAATCAACGGTTAGGGAGTTGGCGGTGTCTGTTCAGGAGTTTTACGGCGACGCCAGGTCGGAGGCGAGGTCGCTTGTTGATGTTTTGCAAGCGTATGAAAACCCTGAACGAAACCAGTTGTTACAAGAATTTTTACGGCCAATTGTTGCCAAAGTTTTGCAACAGGAAACGGATGCCGCAGCTTTTCCTGCAAATGGAGATTTTCCCGGGTTTGAATTAGATTCTGTTGCAAAAGAAGTGATTTGGCATATAAGGAAAGAGTTGCAATTCAGACTCTATGCCCATGAGATTGTTAATAAAGCAAATCTCTCCGGGCTTGCTGAATTTGTCCTGAATGAATTTGACAAAGTTTCCGGTCGCGAAATAGCATCCGAGTCCATCGATAGCTCCGTTTTTTCGATCAGCAAATTGCCGACAAGAACGCTTCCGGATAAAAATTCAGGCATGATATTTCTTCTTTCAGCGCCGCGCTCAGGTTCAACTTTGATGCGTCTGATGCTGGCCGGACACTCAAAATTGTTTTGTCCGCCGGAATTGGGTTTGTTGGGTTATCCGGATATCAAAATGTTTGCTGATTCTCAGAAGGAACACGTCGTGCATGGCGGATATGAATCGCCGCTTTCGTTCATTTTGTCAGAATTGGGGGCGGATGATAAACTGTTTCCTGCATGGCTTCAGCGCAATGCGTCAACTCAGGAATTGTTCAGAGAACTGCAATATTTATGCGTCGATAGAACCCTGATCGATAAATCACCGTCGTATGCGTTGAACGCGGATATCCTGGCAGTCATCGAGCAATTATTTGACAAACCCAAATATATCCACCTGGTCAGGCATCCATACGCAATGATAGATTCAGCGGTCAGGTATCGTTTGCAGGTATATTTTAACCATGAAAAGGCCAATCCATATTTGTTTGCAGATACAGTCTGGACCTTATGCAATAGCAATCTTGTTTATGTTGAAAAAAATATTGAGTCCGAACGTTTCGTGCGGGTCAAATATGAAGATCTTGTCGGCAGGCCTGAGCAAACCTTGCAACAGCTTTGCGGCTCCCTTGGTCTTTCGTTTGAAAAAGCCATGCTAAATCCATATCAAAAAGGACGAATGATTGAAGGTCCGGGTGATTTAAATATTCTTGGACATGACAGCGTAGACGCTGGTTTAGGCGCTAAATGGAAAACGCTACAGCTTCCCCGTTCACTCAGCGCTGAATCTGCGCAATTAGCCAGAGAATTGGGCTATGAATTGCCTTATGATGAAGTTGAATCATCGGTGACATCTGATATGGCAGGTAAACTTTTGGAAGATATCGATTCTCTTTCAGAGAAGGATATGGATCAATTATTGAAAAAAATGATGCAAAAATAGTAATTCTTCAACGGAATGGAGTGAAAAAATGACAGATTTATTGTTCAAAATGCGAGTTTGGAAATTTATAACCTGCTTGATGGTTTTTATAGTTCTCGCTCCGCTTCTCGCTCGAGCAGTTGCTTCGGAAAAAAATCATTCGAATCAAAATAATAATATGCTGTTTAAGCGTAAAGTTCTCGGAATTCAACGAATTCTTTTTTTGAGGATAAAGTATCCGGGTGACAACGGCGGAACCCTGTCGGATAGTCAAATAATAGAACATAGCAACCAACTGAAAGTAGGGTATTCAACGGGAAGTTACGGAAAGGTTGACGTTCAAATCGACATACCGCCTATGCTGACCATGCCCAGACCGGACACCTATTACGCTGACCCGGGATCGCGCCTGAAAGTTCGCAATGACGCGGTGTTGTTGGCAGAAAAGTTGGGATATGACATTGATTCTTATGATAATGAGGTTGTTTTTAGCCGCCAAGTATGGGGGGGGCGTCAATCGTTAGGCACTCTCAATGTGCGAACTACGCTGCTTGGCGCAACCGGGGTTCATGTTACAGCGCATGAGCTGGGTCACGCATACCAGTGGCATCACGCAGATTTTTGGCTGGTGAGCAGCGGGTCGCCGATTTCTTCGACGGGAAAATCCATTAATTATGGAGATAATTTCGACATAATGGGTAATGGATTCTCAGGGATATTTACGACTACAGATAACTTATTTCACCATTTTCATCCCTGGCTGAAATATCGGGTTGGCTGGATTGAGAGCGACAATTTATTGACGGTTAATAAATCGGGCAGCTACAAAATTCAGGCGCTTGAAACAACTCCACAGGCCGGCGTCAATACGGCGTTGATTATTCGCAGAGATCCTGAAAGTGACTATTGGATCTTTTTTCGTTCATCGGAAGAAGAAGTGGACTATGGGCCTCTTATTACACTTGTGCGGAACAATAACTATTCCTCAACCTTGTTATATGATATGCACCCTGGCTCGCAGAGAGTTAAAGATGATTGGCGCGACGCCGCCCTGGGGATTGACGAGACTTTTACCGATGGACAGAATAGCATTAGTGTAAAGACAACTTCCGTCAACAGCAATGAGGTCACGGTGGATGTTACGATCGATGAAAATAGACAAACTTCAGTGGATTTACTTCCGGTTATTGACTTTGTCGCCCCTCTTGCCGGAGAAACCGCAACCGGAAATGTCCATTATGAAGTAACAGCTTTCGACCCGGATGCAGGCAGCTTGAATGGGCAGGGAATACAAAGTGTAACCTTCTTTTTAAGCGGTGTCAGCGACGTTCTTTTTAGTAAATTGAACAAAAAACTGGATCCTCCGAGGCCTTATTTTGTCAGAGAAGTTACTTTGCCGCCTTATGCTTGTGAAATCGATACAGATGCTTTGCTCAATTTGGATAGTCAGTACTTTATGGTTGCCAAGGCTGTCGGTGAGAACGGCGGGGTTAAATACATGTGGCTCGAACATTTTATCGACAACACCAACATCGTTGCGTCGCCGTCGCTGGTTTCTCCATTGGATGCGGCTGCGAGTCAGCCAACCGATGTTATACTGCAATGGAATGCCTCGCCAGCGGCCACATCTTATGAACTGCAACTTTCCATAGATTCTGGCTTTATTTCTTTTGTCGCTGATGAAAAGGGTTTGAAAAACACGCAATTGCAGATGTTTGGTCTAACTGATAATGCGCAGTTTTTTTGGCGCGTTCGGGCGCGCAATGCGGTCGGGGCGGGCAAATGGTCGCCATTACGTAGTTTTACAACGGGCGTGAGCGCGTCGGCGGCGCCCCTTTTGCTCTTGCCTGAGGATGGCGCGGGTGATATTCCGGTGCAACAAAATCTTACATGGCAGGCTGCCGTTGACGCGCAGTCTTATCATCTGCAAGTTTCAACGCTCAGTGATTTTTCGAGCCTTAAAATTGAACAAAGCCAAATTAATGGCACATCTTACCAGCTTTCCGCTCTCGATAACGCCATCCAATATTATTGGCGCGTGCGTGGTGAAAACGTCTCCGGCTTCGGATTGTGGTCTCAAGTAAGGAACTTTACAACAATTATTGACCTGCCGAATAGCCCTGAATTGCTCTCGCCAGCGAATGGCGCAACTGATGTGTCTGTTGCAACGGAAGTGATGTGGAAGGTGTCGGATCGCGCCGCTTCCTATCATGTGCAGGTATCTGTCAGCAACGATTTCTCAACGATTCATGTAGAAAAGGATGGCATATCCGAGCTGCGCCAGAATCTTGACACGCTCGCTGAAGCCACAACCTATTACTGGCGTGTTCAGGCAATAAACGTGGCAGGCGAAAGCGACTGGTCGCCGGCGTGGGGGTTTACCACGGGGAAGCCGAATTCAGTGAATGACGGTGACGACGTTTTGCCCGAGGAAATTGTCTTAAATCAAAATTATCCCAACCCCTTTAATCCCGAAACAACAATTACGTTCAGCATTCCGAAAAACGAAATGGTTCGCCTGGCGATTTTTGATATAAGTGGGAAATTTGTTCGGGAGTTAACACATGGTCGACTGTCCGCGGGGAAACATAGCTTTGTATTTGATGCTTCCAATGTTGCAAGCGGCGTCTACTTCTATCAACTCTCCGCTGGCAAGAGTGTGCGTTTTAAGAAGATGCTTTTGTTGCGATAAGTTAAACGGAGCTTTTTGGGGGGGGAGTATGTTTCCCGCTGTTTCGAGTTGGTTCAGGCTCTGTATAGATGAAGAAAACGTCAACTGGCCGGGAACGGTTAGGCGCGATTCCCGGCAGAAAACGTTAAATATATAAGTGAGAAACCCTTTTGCGGAGTGGGTTGATTGCCCTGAAACACAAACTCGACTATCCGCAATTTGCTTTGCCTCAATTATTGAATAGCTTTTATTTGTTTTTTTCATTTCTTTGTACTCTTTGTCGGCGCAATGTCGTCAAGTTGAGGGAGTTCACAGATAATGATTTCCTCTTTACGCTGGTTCATTTTATAAATATTTGTTTTTGTATTAGTTTGTCGTGACTAATCGTTCTATTCCAGCGAATAGTCAACTCGTTTGGGAATATTTGATTTATTATTCTCATGCAGCTTGCTATAATTGCTGGTTGATGAGCTGAAAAGCTG
>Ga0316192_10003058_pt1 | contig 12177 bp, 14 predicted proteins | sample MerIslwburrow_MG_FD_204931 | JGI IMG/M metagenome (GOLD analysis project Ga0316192, IMG submission 204931) | Coastal sediment microbial communities from Maine, United States - Merrow Island worm burrow | ecosystem: Environmental > Aquatic > Marine > Coastal > Sediment | place: USA: Maine...
ACAGCTCCCCGATGCCTGCGCCAGCTCCAAAACAGTAATGGGTTTATTCAAATTGGCTTCGATATAGTCCCGCGCCCGTTTAAGTAAGATCTGCTTTCTGTTCGTCAGTTTGAACTGGTCTGTAGTCTGCGAATTTGTTATTGCCAGCAGCAAGTGGTGTATGAGGTTGAATTCCAATTCGCGTATTGTTTCTGAGCTGTTTGCTGCTGTTTTGATTTGCGTCAGATTCAGGCTGATACATCGTAGTTCACGGTGTATCGTATTCATATTTGAACGGTCACAGTGGAGCACCTGCTGCACTTTCCCTATACTCGCCCCGACCCGCAGGCTGCATGACTCTGCAACTCCATTGACCAGGGCTTCCGAAATGGAAAGCGAGTAGCCTCTGAACTGTGGATTTCTTGCGCAAGAGCAGATGCAGCATTGAAGGCATTTTGTGATCGTTTACTGGGTTTGCCCATTTCTCTGTCTTCAGCGACTGATCTCAGGATACATAAGGTTATCTCGGCGCATTTAGGACTGCAGCAGGTTGTAAAGACCATTTGTCGATGGCTTCAAGAATTTCTTCATCTGCGGAGAACAGGTTTACATTGGCGAGAAATCGCGTTACTTGGGCGAATTCCCGTGCTTTATAGCTTTGTTCCTCAATAAATCCTGTGAAATGGACACGTTCTCGTATCTCTGCAGCTCCTCGGACATTTGTTTCCAGATCGAAAACGCCCGAAATTAAACGCCCATCCGAAGCCCTTTGGTATGGTGCTGGCACTGACTTTCCTCCAGGTCCAGCATGTAGACGGTCATAGTCATCTCCACCTTCCACTCAAATAGCCATGCCTCTCACCAAGGGACTCCGATCGCCCGGTCTCAATGCCATAACGCGATGAATTTTAATGAGATGGTGGGCCCGCCAGGACTTGAACCTGGAGATGTCGGATAGGATAGCCTGCCTGGGTACCTGAGTCATGCCGTACCAAATTGAAGGTCCTCGGAATTTTCTCTCCATGCCGTCTCTTGGCGGTAAATACAGGTCTATGTGATCATTGATGGCATTTTCACTTAGTGCTCTAAAGCAATGACCTGAAATATTACTGCTACACTTAGTATCAGGAGGGTGAGTAGAAGAGAGGGCAAGCCGCAGAGGACTGCCAGAGCCATATTGGTCATCAATCACCCTTCGGACGCCTTGGCAAGTACGTAACTCGCAATAACGGTTGGGTGGTCCAAGTCCACCGGCGAGATCGCTTCCTACCGGGGCGTTTCTATTTGCTCACTTAAGTGGCTTTCTTTCTCGCCATCCCGATGAACCCCAGCAAGCCCGAGCCTGTGCGACATGCAGTTCAGTCTCCATTAGGTATGAATTATCTAGAATCAGACTGGATTGACATGTTAAGTTTATTGAATAGGGATAAGGAATAGCTGCCATGCCACACGCCATCATACACATTATCAAAGGCCAATCTCAGGGTGCCGCGCAGACTCCCGGTGAAAGAAATGAAGCCCTTGGACTGCTTGCACTCTGCTGGCTACTGACGGCAGGTGTTTTTATAGCCGTCAAATGGGCGGGCACTTATACCCCGCCCTGGACACTGGTGTTCTTTCGCCTGCTGTTCGCAACGCTGTTCCTGCTTCCCTTTGTTGCTTCCCATTACAGGGAGATGGCAGCCCGGTTGCGAGATCATTACAAGGTCATCCTGCTCATTGGCGCACTTGGCCTGGCGCTCACCCAGGGGGCTCTGTTCACTGCACTTCACCATTCATCGGTGATCAATGTCGGCATCGTGTTTTCGGTATGGCCCATCACTGCAATCATCCTTGCCGCTGTTTTCCTCGGTGACCGCCTGACATTGTTGCAGATCTTCGGCGTCATCCTCTGTTTTGCGGGTGTGATGGTGGTCGTCGCACAAGGGGATCCCGACACCATCATCCACATGGGTGTCAATAGAGGAGATCTTTGGGTTCTTGTCGCAATTCTGTGCTTCTCTTTTTATACCGTAATGATAAAGAAGATCAAGATTGACCTCGCTGCATTACCGTTACTCGTTCTCATTCTTGGATCGGCAACCCTTGCCTCGGCCCCGTTTTATATCTGGGAAATAATTTATGATCCGCGCATTACCGTTGACTGGCACGATATCGCTGCCATCGCTTACGTTGCTATCCCGGGCGGCGGCATCATGTATCTGCTCTTCAACACAGGTGTTGCGATGCTGGGAGCTGCAAAGGCAAGCGTCACATTTTATCTGCAGACTCTGTTTACGGTAATCCTGGCTTATTTACTGCTGGGAGAGCAGCTGCACATTTACCACGCAGTGGGGATTGCGCTTATCGCAACAGGTATAATATTCGTCACTATAATCAAGGGCCGGCGATGAAATTGTTCTTATCAATAATGCTTCAAGATGTCAGCTGGCTGTAGTTATATTGTGTCGTGTTACTCTGGGGTGTTGGTTTCACAATATGTTAGTTCGCCGGTTCTCTGACATTCGAGCATGAGGTCCTGACTTTGCTGCAGATTACAGGTTGGGCATTCTGCTTGGGTCGCTAGCATCCGGTTATTGGGTGTGCGGATTCAATCCATGCCGTGTGCGCCGTACCAAGGCGGCCGGATCGGGCCCCTGAGTCTCGCCACACCGAGTCGGAGAGTCAGTCGAGTCGCGGCTGTTGATGCCCCCGCCATGTGACACACCAAGGGGTTCCGATCCCTCGGCCTCAACGACATAACTATATGAATTTTATGTGGATGGTGGGCCCGCCAGGACTCGAACCTGGGACCAGGGGATTATGAGTTTCCTTTTCCCATCCAGGGGGCACAAAAAATGGTGACCCGAAGGCACAGATGTTGAAAAAATCTCAGTGCTTGTTCATTTTGTCGACGTAGGCCATGCCGAGCGCGGACAGCACGAAAGTCATATGTATGATCACGTACCACATTAACTTGTCATTGGCGATGCTTTGCACGGCCATAAACGCTTTCAACAGGTGAATGGACGAGATGGCAACAATGGATGCGGCCACTTTCTGTTTGAGTGATCCGGAGTCAAGTTTGCCGAGCCAAGACAGTTTTTCCTGTCCTTCTTCCAGGTCAATCGCGGACACGAAGTTCTCATAACCGCTGAGCATTACCATTACCAGTAGTCCACCGACCAATGCCATATCCACAAGGCTGAGGATCATCAGGACCAGGTCAGCTTCCTTCATGGAAAAGATTAGCGGGAATATGTGGATCGCTTCCTGAAAAAATTTAATACCCAGAAGTAATACGGCAAGGCTGAGTCCCATATAAATGGGTGCCAGCAACCAGCGGCTGGCATACATGGTGCTTTCTATAATACGTTCCATTGATGATGCTCTCTGTTACGGTCGACGGATTTTACCTGATCATGTGAATCATTAAGAGGGCTTTTCTACATCGCCCGGGAGCTGCGATTTCGTGCCCCGTCCGTGCACCCATAATCCCCCACTTGTCGGAACGCCGGCTGAGCCATCTATTTTCGACACGGTATCCCCGCCGAGGTCCTATCCTTTGATCCGGTGACTATGAGTATCCCGTTCCCCGCGCCATTCCGGGGCAGACGTCCCACGGGTGGCCTCATCTATATAGGAATACCGGCGGCGGGGAAGGGGGAGTGCACCCACCCGGTGACTTACGATCTCTTTGCCTATCTGCATGTGGCACCGTTGCCTGACTGAGAAGGGTAAGAAGTGGGTATGGCTGGACCTGGCTTACTGGCACCGGCTGAAACTGAAAACGCCGTTACCGGCTACAGACTGCCCGCTAATCTATGATGTGGATTTTATGCTTTGACAGTCTGACCTGTCATTCGTTACAAAGACCCAATGATGGCTATCACAAGCATTACCAGTACAGCTAATACAATAACCTCCCAATTATATATTGATTTTCTAATAGGCATGGCAAACCTCCTATATTTATTATAGTAAATAAGTAGTGGCTTATTATTGCGCCCCCCGTCCTGGTGGCGGGGTTTCTATGTGAAACCGGGGCGATTAATCGTCTGAATCGATTGCCGCCAAGCCATCCAGTACCAGGGCGCGAGGACTCACTATGCCAAGAAGTGCGTTATCCTTTACAACCAGAATGCGCATCAGCTTCAGTGAGGACATGAGGCGCGAACAATAACGGATGTCCATGTCGGGGTCGACGCAGATCGCTGGTTTGGTCATGACTTCATAGACATTCACCCGGCTGGGTGCCCTATCCTTGGCCAGCACCTGTTCCGCAATATTTGACACCAGTATGAGACCGTACTCGTCATGCTCAATCCTTTTGTTGACGACGAGAACGGTGGTTTGCAACCTATTCATTTCGTTAAGGGCTTCCTTGACGGTTGCCCCACCGTCGATGGTGCCGTAGTTTGCCTTCATTACGTCTTTTACACAGATGCGCTTTATGTTTGTCATCAATAATATCTCCAGAGTGAGCACCTTTTATTGGTTGTCAGTAGCATAGCCGTGCCGGGATTGGTGGAAAAGAGAAGGCGGGGTTTTCTTTCCGCCAGTGTATGCGACGGCCTACAGCATGCAATTGGGGCTGCAGACCGACGCCTCGGGGACTCAAAAGTTCCCGACTATGGTCTCCAAAGAGGCCATGTTCTGAGCATAGCTGCTGAGAGGGATAATGTTAGTGGCAGAAATTGGCAGTTTCGTAAGCTGTGCTTAACTTTGAGATCAGAATAATCCACAGACGGCACTAGCTCATGGGGTGATACTGCGCCTGCAGGGGCTGCCTGCCCCCGCTATCCATCCCAGGGTGAGCGGTGTCTATGATATAGGAATCACGGCGCCCGGGCAGGGTGAATAGTTTACTACCCTGTTGATATTTTCGCTTGCCGCTGTTTCTGTAAGCTGAAGAATTCACACATGATTTAAATGGCTCCCCGGGGCGGGCTCGAACCACCGACCTGGTCGGTCGCAGTCAGAGGACCTCTGGAGAAGGGGCTCGGATTGTGGTTCCGGCCGGTATTATTTAGTGGCAGTCAGTAAATCGTTCGCAGTGCGCGGGATGGTCCAGTGCGAGGAAGGCTTCGGGATGCCCCACTGTCTGCTGACCGGCGGGATAGACCATAAATCCCTTCTTGGCGGGGCGTTCCATCGTTTGTTAATCGATGGGATAGACCAGAACCCGGGGTCCGAATTAACGACATTTCTTTGCTTGACGTATCGGGCTGCAGTGTCTTCCGCGAAAACCGCCGGCGACAAGGCGAGCAGAGCGGGAAACATGCAAGCGACGATGATTCTGTGTTGTTGTGATTTTTTCATGTATCTGCCATCAATGACTGCATGTCGTGCATACGTTGTGTAGGCTGTCGACAGGATTCATTTTTTCTAACTGTGCGCCTGATGGTAAGCGTTTGATATTGTCCTAAAGTAGGACAGTCAGGCATGGCGATAATGAGTTCAGAAGAAGATTAAACGGGTCTGACCTGAATGGCACTTACTTAAGGAATAAGCATCTGATGTAAAGGATAAAGAAGGCTGGTTCAGGTGATAAGATGCGAGTTACGAAACCATCACCCATCACCCGAGGAACCAGCCTTTATGCATCCTGCTCAACGTGCCTGTTTACATCAACAACGTATTCGCAGCCATGCCACTAGCAGTGATTCCTATGCCTTCTTCAATCTGCTTGCCGACTCGGAGTTTCTGAATCCAGTGGAGTTACTATTGCCCGCACACCGGGAACGGCTGTTTCCACCAACCGGGACGCTGTCGATGTTTCTCGCTCAAGCGATGAGTGCAGATCGCTCTTGCCAGGAGGCAGTGGATGATGTGACGATCAAGCGATTGGTGGGGGCGGGCTGCCACTGTGTAGTACCCATACAGGTGCATACTGCCGGGCACGGCAGGGTTGCCATTGGAACTGGTCTCTACACTGACCCGCCACACCGGCTGTGTGATGGCCGAAAGCACCCCGGAAACATGGCATTGGCGGGGTCGCCCGGTGAGGCTGGTGGATGGTGCGACCGTGGCATTGCCTGATACAGCGGACAATCAAGAGGTCTACCCTCAGCCCGGTAACCAACAGCCCGGTTTGGGTTTTCCCCTCTGCCGCCTGGTCGGCATCAGTTGTTTTGCCAGTGGACCGGTACTTGATGCGGCTATGGGGCCTTGCCGGGGCAAAGGAAGTGATGAACAGACATTGCTTAGGTCGATACTCGATACCCTGGAAGCCGGTGACATTCTGTTGTGTGCACTGCAAGCCAAAGGCGTGGATGGAGTTTTCGAGCAACAGGGTGCACGGCGACGCAGCACAGATTTTCGCCGTGGTCAGCGGCTGGGTCAGCGGGATCACCTGATTGAATTGCAAAAACCGAAGATCAAACCCGCCTGGATGAGTCAGGCAGCGTACGATCAGGCGCAGGATACTCTGACAGCAAGGGAATTGCGTACTGGCTGCAGATCCTGATGACGACACTGCTCTGTCCAAAGCAAACGAACAAAGCAGCCCTGAAGGCGCTCTATCGGGATCGTTGGCATGGAGAAGCTGGATTCCCAAAATAATTAATGCCGCCTCGTGTGTTTTGCGAATTGATACTCAAGCCTGTGTCTGGCTAATTATGTTCTATAATGCACATAGGCATTATGTGGATTATTACGCAGTTACTTGGTCATTGAGCTACCACATTCTGAATTGCGGATATCGGCGAGCACGCATATCTACCAGCCAACGGAATACAATTATCAAAGCAATACCGGAGTGACCATGACAGAGATGCTCAGAAGTGTTCTTGTAGAAGCGATCAACGATGAATACAAGGCCCGCGCTACGTATCGCCTTGTAATTAGCAAGTTTGGTGAAATACGACCATTCACAAACATCGTCGAAGCCGAGGGACGGCATATACAAGCGTTACTGCCTTTGTTCGATAAATACGACATTCCTATCCCTGACGATGACTGGGAATCGCGTGTTGAATGTCCCGCGTCTATTCTTGAAGCGTGCCAAGCGGGTGTTCAAGCAGAAATAGATAATGCAGAAATGTATGAAAAGTTGCTGGATTCAACAAAGCAATATCCTGATGTACAAGTAGTGCTCAAGCAATTGCAAAGAGCATCAAGAGAAAACCATCTGCCAGCCTTTCAACGCTGCGAGGAACGAGGCGGTGGTGTTGGAGGAGGTCAATGCCTGGGGCAGCAGCATCGACGAGGTCGCAGATCCAGATGAAGATTGTTCAAGAGTATTAGAGTTATGAATTGGAAGGGTCGAAAGTTTATCCGGGATATTGTTATACATACCCCGATTATCAAAATGACTTTTCTGTTGGTCATTTTGTGGTTGTTTTTTTCAGCCGGTATATATTTCGGTGAACGCGGGCTTGAGGGAACAACGATAACATCATACGGAAGGGCTTTGTATTGGGGGATAGCAGCCTTTTCTACTGCTGGCATAGCTGATATGCCGGTAAGTGGTACATCAGAAATCATAGGGGCCATATGGATTGTAATTGGATCTATAGTCTTCTTTGGAGCAATTGTGGCTACTGTTACTGCATATTTTATGCGTCCCCTGCAGCGTCCATCAAAGCAAATCATAGATACAATTGAATACAATCTTGAGCAACTTGATGATTTATCTGTTGATGAGTTAGAAGTGCTCAAAGAAACAACTGACTCTCTCATCGAGCATATTGAAAAAATAAAAATATCCCAGGCAGCCGAAGATAAAGCTAGTAACAGGAAAAGAGATACGTGAAGTTGGTGTCACAATTGATAGAAACTTTCCTTAAATGCGCATCAGTGCTCGTATATGCTGAACAACAGCGCGACCCAGGGCATGTGGTTCATAGCCGCCTTCAAGTGTGGAAACCACATGTCCCCCAGCATATTGTGCGGCCACCTCCATGATTTTGCACGTTATCCAGTAATAGTCACTGTCAAGCAGATTAAGCTGACCCATGGTATCCTCGAAATGTGAATCAAACCCGGCAGACACCAGAATGAGTTCAGGTCTGAACCTGTGCAATGCCGGTATCAGGTGATCCTGTACCGTCTGCTGAAACTCATCACTGTATGCACCGGCGTCGAGTGGAGCATGAACAATGTGGTGACTATCCATGACCAGTGAGCTGTCTGGATAAAACGGGTGCTGGAATACCGAACACAGCATTACACGATCATCAGATTGAAATATGCTTTCGGTACCATTGCCATGGTGGACATCGAAATCGACAATCGCAACACGATCAAGGCCAGTGGCCAGGGCATGGGCTGCGCCCACCGCGACGTTATTGAAGATACAGAATCCCATCGCGCTGCTTCGTCCCGCGTGGTGCCCCGGTGGCCGGATGCCGCAGAATACAGTGTCGACCTCGTTATGTATGACCATGTCGACACCTTGCAGCATGGCACCTGCGGCACGGTAAGCTGCTTCCCGACTTTCTGGTCCCATCACGGTGTCCGCATCGAGCGTTATCAGACCGGATTTCGGAGCGTGACGTTCGATTTCATCCAGATATTCAGGCGAGTGTACGCGACAGAGTTGCTCACGGGTTGCACGTGGCGCGTCAAGCCGCTTGAGGAGGTTCATCAGACCATCCGAAATAAGTGTATCCTCGATGGCATAAAGACGTCGCGGCGATTCCGGATGGTCACTGCCAGTCTCGTGCAGCAGACAGGCAGGATGGGATATGTAGGCAGTGGTCACGTTAGGTAGCACGAGTTGCTATGATTGTCTCCATCTTAACAGTCCGACTGGCGTGTCACACGAGCTGAACTTGAAGCAAGGAGTTTTTTCAGAATATGGGTAAACACTATCTCAACAAGCTGTTTGAACCAGGATCAGTTGCTGTATTCGGTGCCAGTGATCGCCAGGGTGCGGTTGGTAATCTGGTTTTCAGAAATATGATCGAGGGTGGTTTCAAAGGTGATGTTTTTCCGATCAACCCGAAACACAGCAAGATACAGGGTCACAAGGCCTACCCGGATCTCAAGAGTATTGGCAAGCCCATCGACCTTGCAGTTATCACAACGCCGGCCGTGACGGTACCCGGCATCATCGAATCCTGTGGTGAACACGGTATACGCGCTGCAGTGGTTTTATCGGCGGGTTTCCGCGAGACAGGCCCGCAGGGTCTGAAGCTGGAGCAGGCCCTGGTGGAAAACGCGCGCCGCTACGGGTTGCGCTTTATTGGCCCTAACTGTCTGGGTTTAATGCGCCCTGATACGGGGCTCAACTGTACCTTCAACAAGGGTAATGCCAGCCAGGGAAAGATTGCGCTGGTGTCACAGTCCGGTGCTCTGTGTACAGCGATACTGGATTGGGCTGCTGCAAACAATATCGGTTTTTCGGCTGTGGTTTCCACCGGCATTTCAGCAGATACCGATTTTGGTGATGTTCTTGATTACCTGGTGAGTGACCCTAAAACCAAAAGTATCCTGCTTTACATCGAGGGAATACATCACGCGCGTTCATTCATGAGTGGTCTACGGGCCGCTGCGCGTGTCAAACCGGTTATCGCACTCAAGGTAGGTCGCCACATGAGCGGCTCAAGGGCCGCCATGTCCCACACCGGTGCCCTGGTCGGGGCCGATGACGTATTTGAGAGCGCCTTGCGTCGTGCCGGTGTGGTGCGTGGCCTGCGTATCGGAGACCTGTTTTCTGCAGCCACCACCTTGACATCTGTGTTCAGAGTGAAGGGTGAGCGTCTAGCCATTGTCACCAATGGCGGTGGTCCGGGAGTAATGGCAACCGACCGTGTGACTGATCTTGGTATGTCGTTGGCAGAGTTGTCGGAGGACACGCTAAAGAGGTTGAATGCAGTGTTACCGGAGACGTGGTCACAGGCCAACCCAGTGGACGTCATCGGTGATGCCACACCCGAACGTTATTCACGGGCGGTCGAAACCTGCATGAGTGATCCCGGTGTCGATGGCCTGCTGGTCATACTGACTCCCCAGGCAATGACCGATCCGGCCGCGGTTGCAAGGTCGCTGGTTATGCTTGGTGATAAAAACCACAAACCGCTATTGGCGTGCTGGATGGGTGACATCCAGGTCGCAGAAGGTCGCCAGATACTGCGTGATGCCAATGTGCCCACCTTCCATACTCCGGAAGCCGCGGTCGAGGCATTTTCCTATCTGGTAAATTACTACCGAAACCAGAAATTGCTGCTGGAAACGCCAGGACCACTTTCACTTGGCAAGGCACCTGACGTCGAAGGTGCACGGATGATTATCGAGGGCGCGCTTGCAGAGGGCCGTAAAGTACTTAGTGAGTCGGAGTCCAAGGCGGTGTTACATGCCTTTCATATCCCGACTGCTCAGGCCAGTGTAGTGCGGTCACCCAACGAGGCGCTGGTCCAGGCCGAAAGTATTGGTTTTCCGGTGGTATTGAAGATTAATTCTCCAGACATCACCCACAAGTCCGATGCTGGAGGGGTGCGCCTTGGTATCAGCAACGCACAGGCTGTACGTAGTGCCTACAATGACATGCTGGACTCGGTGCAGAAAAGCCGACCGGAGGCACATATTGACGGGGTCACCATCGAACCGATGCTACAGCGGCCCAACGGCAGGGAACTGCTGGTAGGTCTTGTCACAGACCCGGTGTTTGGTCCGGTCATTACCTTCGGTGCTGGTGGCACCGCCGTCGAGGTTATGGGTGATCGGGCAGTCACTTTGCCACCGCTTAACCACAGACTGGTGCAGGACCTAATCGGCCAGACGCGGGTATTCAAGCTGCTCGGTGCATTCCGCCATATGCCGATGGCTGATATGGAAGCACTGGAGCAGGTACTACTGCGTGTCTCGGAAATCGCCTGCGAGCTTCCATTGGTCAAGGAACTGGATATCAATCCACTGATCGTCGATGAGCACGGGGCCATTGCCGTCGATGCGCGCATGGTCGTGGATTACCATTCGCAGACTTCTGAGCCCTATGACCACATGGCAATCTACCCTTATCCCGGCCATCTCGTGACAAAGTGGCAATTACCTAATGGTACTGACATGGTGATTCGGCCAATACGCCCGGAGGATGCCGAAATCGAACAGGCATTCATTCGGAAACTCTCACAGCAATCGAAATATTTCCGCTTCATGCAGTCCATTACCGAGCTTAGTCCGCAAATGCTGGCTCGTTTTACCCAGATCGATTACGACCGGGAAATGGCTTTGATCGCAGTGATGTATGTGGACGGTCAAGAGACTGAAATCGGTGTCGCACGTTACATTACCAACCCGGATGGCAAGAGTTGTGAATTTGCTATCGTGATCGCAGACAACTGGCAGCAACAAGGTATTGCACACCGCTTGATGCAGCTGCTAATTCAAACAGCCCGCAGTCATGCACTGAGGATTATGGAGGGTGATGTGCTCACCGATAACCGCGAGATGCTCAATCTCGTGTCGAAGTTAGGCTTCAGTATTTACCCCTGCGAAGAAGAAACCAGCATGGAACATGTTGTTTTGCACTTGTAGATCACTCCAACTTAGGCTGAGACATTCTGCCATTCGTCGAACGCTACTTCGGAATCCCACGCTCATGCATCCTCCCCAATGCACCACACCAGGGGACTATGATCCCCCCGGCCTCAACACATAACGCCATGAAATATATGAGAAGCGGTGGGCTCGACAGGACTCGAACCTGGGACCAGGAGATTATGAGTCCCCGAATCACTTTGTTTATGAGTCAGAAAGCCGAAGAATCCTGAGCGCTTTTCTGTCGGCCCCTCTGCCGAACTATCGATACCGAACACCGATACCGAACAGGTCTCAGGTAAATCGAAGAAAAGGAAGAATTTGGGAAGACGAACCGAACTCCGCCGAACCGCACCGAACCGAGCTTCCGAAACTGGCGACGTTGCAAAACCGGTGGTGTCATGTATCGGTATTCCCGAATCGATCACATCAAGAGTTCTTCTAATGGTCTTTCAGAACGACAGTGCCAGTAGACCTTACTAGTGTGGTGTAACGAATAACGTGTACATATCAGAGGCCCACAAATGAGCCAAGACAAGGCGCAGTCTGCAGTTAATGGTTATTCCCTTAACAAGGGCTGCAACGCCGTATTGGGTTATTTGTGGGCCTCCCTTCGGGCGAGACAAGAAGCCGTCATCTGCGGTGTTGCGTCTCCTGGAAAGGGCACGCCATTCCCGTCGAGACGCGCCTTGCAGCTAACGGCTTCTCGTCTCGCTGATATGTACACGTTATTCG
>Ga0316192_10003059_pt1 | contig 12177 bp, 11 predicted proteins | sample MerIslwburrow_MG_FD_204931 | JGI IMG/M metagenome (GOLD analysis project Ga0316192, IMG submission 204931) | Coastal sediment microbial communities from Maine, United States - Merrow Island worm burrow | ecosystem: Environmental > Aquatic > Marine > Coastal > Sediment | place: USA: Maine...
GTAGACGAACATTGGATGGGTGAAGCGCTTAAGCTTGCACGGCAGGCACAAGATGCGGGAGAAGTACCCGTAGGTGCTGTCCTTGTAAAACAGGATCAATTAATATCCAGCGGTTATAATCACCCCATCGAATCCCATGATCCCAGTGCCCATGCTGAAATAATTGCACTGCGAAATGCCGGAAAGCTTCTAAATAATTATCGATTATTGGACACCACTCTTTATGTTACCTTAGAGCCGTGCGTTATGTGCGCCGGAGCTATGATACATGCAAGAATAAAACGTTTAGTGTATGGGGCCAGAGATCCAAAAACCGGTAGCGCAGGTGGGAGAGTGGATGTATTTGCTGGTGGTTTGTTTAACCACGAAATTGAGGTGTCAGCAGATATACTGGGGGATCAATGTGGTGAATTGCTGCGCAGTTTTTTTAAACAAAAAAGACGGTAAGAATGGGTATGATTTCTGGAATGGGCTTTGACTATTCGGTAATTAATTCGCCAGATTAGTCAGTATTTTTGCGCGATTCCCTTTCCTCATTTACGATACCTTTAAATAAATGCTAGCTGATTGGTGCTTATTTATTCAATTTCCAATCAAAAGTTTTGTGGAATCAATCTGCTAAAAAATAAATGACACTGGTAAGTGTGACATATTACCAAAAAATATGCGTCATATTCATGTTGCAGTTAGAAGACAGGTCGGTATACTAATCTTCGTTGTAAAGGACTTTACATACTAATCAACTAAAAAGACATGGCATATGGCACCAACTCAAGAAAATCGCGTTTTTTCTGTATCAATTCCTTCTTTAGGACCTGATGTTCTTTTATTTAGTGCCATGTCGGGTACGGAAGCACTTGGGCGCCTATACCAATATGATTTACAGCTATTAAGTGAAAATTTCTCAATAAATTTGGATGATGTGTTAGGCCAAAGCATGACGATCAGTATGCAGTTATCTGATGGTAGTGTTCGGTATTTTGATGGACTGGTAGCCCGATTTTCCCAGGTTGGGAATGTAGGAGCTTTTGCATCCTACCATGTCACATTGTATCCGTGGCTGTGGTTTTTAACTCGAACATCCGACTGTCGCATATTTCAGAATATGACGGTACCAGAGATTATTAAACAAGTTTTTCGTGATTGTGGATATACCGATTTCGAAGTATCTCTAAGTGGCAACTATCGTACGTGGGAGTATTGTGTTCAATATAGAGAGACTGATTTTAACTTTGTCAGTCGATTGATGGAGCAAGAAGGTATTTATTACTACTTTTTGCATCAAGATGGCAAACATATCTTAAAGATGACCGATTCAATTAGCGGCCATGATCCAATTGTTAATCCGGATGTTGCTTTTCTACCGCCGAGCGAGAATGTTGTAGAAGAGCAAGACCACATCACATCATGGTCATTTTCACGCGATGTTCAACCCGGTGCTGTTGTTAATGATGATTATGATTTTAAGAATCCTAAAGCGAATTTAGAGGCAAAATTGTCCAGTCCTTTTCCGCATAACCGGTCTGATAATGAAATCTACGATTACCCTGGTGAATACTACAATGCCGGAGATGGTAATAACTACGTAAGAACGCGCCTGCAAGAGATGCATGCGCAATATGAGCGTTCACATGGTGAAGGTAGTGTTCACACGATTTATACGGGTGGTTTGTTTAATTTAACAGAATACCCGCGCGATGATCAAAATCGAGAATATATGGTTGTTGGCTGCAGTTATCAGCTTAAAAACGATGAATACGAGTCCACGGGGATTGAATCGGAAATCGTGTTTAATGTTAGTATTGAAGCCATGGATAGCAAAACCCAATTTCGTACCGCGCGCACCACACCCAAACCCATGGTGCAAGGCCCCCAAACTGCAGTAGTTACGGGTCCTGCTGGTGATGAAATTTGGACTGACAAGTACGGTCGAGTAAAAGTTCAGTTCCATTGGGATCGTTATGGTGATAATGACGAAAACAGTTCCTGTTGGATTCGCGTATCCAACCCATGGGCAGGAAAAAACTGGGGCGCTATTGCATTACCGCGTATTGGCCACGAAGTGATTGTAGACTTTTTAGAAGGTGACCCTGATCAGCCAATAATTACGGGCCGTGTATATAATCAAGACAATATGCCACCCTATACTTTACCCGCCAATCAAACCCAAAGTGGGATGAAAAGTCGTAGTTCCAAAGGTGGGACTGGGGAGAACTTTAATGAAATTCGTTTTGAAGATTTAAAAGGCAAGGAAGAAATTTACATCCATGCTGAGAAAGATCAATTAAATGAAGTGGAAAATAATGAAATCACTGACGTTGGTAATGACCGTACAGAACATGTGGCACACGACGAAGTTATTAATATTGACAATGATCGAACTGAAACAGTTGGAAACAATGAAAATATTACCATAGAAAACGACAGAACGGAAAATGTAACTAATAATGAAAATGTTACAATCGGTAAAGAGAGATTCCACAAAATTGGTACTAATGATACATTAGACGTCGGAGATAATTTATATATTAAAGCTGGCAAATCGATTATCCTGGAAACAGGAGCAGCTAAGATCGATATGCAAAGTAATGGTGATATATTAATTTCAGGTGCAAATATTACAGTTAAAGGTTCAGCTAAAGTTACCCAAACAGTGGGAGCAGCTATGACAATTAAAGGAAATCCAACTGCTGTCAATTGATGGTAAGTCACTATTTATTTGAGTTGAAATAGAACAATGAAGAATGTATATGGGGCAATCACAGTAAACGATTTTCAAACTGAATTTGCGCAATCGAATTCTTCTGAGAGTGTCCGTGATCTTACAATTGGAGTAGTGATTGACGTTAGCGACGCAGGAGCACCTTTAATTGATTACCCAGGTAATTCTAGTGCAAGCCCTGTTCAAGCACTAGCTACTGTCGATATAAGCAAAGCATCTATCGGTAGGCAAGTGGCAATTCTATTTGCTGCTGGAGACCTAAACCAACCTGTTGTGATGGGGATGATTCGCAATCCAATTGATAATAATATTGATAGCGAACAACAAGAATCAGACAAGAATAACGAAGATGCTCAGAATTCCAAATCAATTGATGAAAAAATGGATGAAGAAAATTTGGTGTTCTCGGCAAAAAATCAAATAACACTTAAATGTGGCAAAGCAAGTATTACTTTGACGAAAGCTGGAAAAGTAATCATCAGTGGCGAATATGTTATTTCAAAATCAACGGGAGTTAATAGCTTAAAGGGTGGGTCGATCCAGTTAAATTAACAAACGTGTTTAAAGTTTAATTGAGGAACCGCTTAGTTCCATAGGTATTAATTGATGTTACAAGTAAAGAATAACTCTCCCTTTTCACCTGCGATTAGCCTTTTTCCCAATCAATATGGCATTGACACTTTATATGTCATAATTAAAGCGACATTCACTCTGCAATCTGGATATTCACTAAAAATTGCGGATGATCAAATAGCCCCTTTTAAGGAAGATGAATTCTGGGGAGATCCAATCGACAGTAGCCTTAAACAGGCTTCGGACTATCATATAGGTAAACAAGCAACGGATGTTATCTTATTGGGTAGTGCTTGGGCGCCAGATGGACTCGCAACCAATCGTATTGATGTCGGCCTCATGGTAGCCGAAAAACAAAAAATGTTGGCAGTGTTTGGTGATCGATTCTGGGATAATGGAAAAATAACAGAAGCAACCGCGTTTAATTCGATGCCTTTAGTATATGAGCTGGCCTACGGTGGAAAGTACATTGTACCCGATGACGCTGAAAAGATACTCATTGATGAGAGAAATCCTGTGGGTCGTGGATTTCGTGGCGAATTAAAAGATAGCGAGGTTGATGGGTTACAGTTACCCAATATAGAAGACCCAAATAATCTGATACAAAATATGGACGATGTAGTTGATCCTGCGGGCTTTGCCCAAATTGCCCCTTCATGGCTGCCAAGACGTAATTATGCGGGCACCTACGATGAACAATGGATACAAAAACGTGCACCTTACTTACCAGAGGATTTTGATGTGCGGTTTTTAAATAATGCACATCCAGACTGGATTTTTGACCGTTTTTTACAAGGTGGGGAACCTGTCAAAGTTCATAACATGTGTCAAAATGGAGCTCTGGATTTTTTACTCCCAGTTTGCCGTTTGACCAACAAGGTGAAAATAAAAGGCAATATAGAAGAGCCACCATTAAATTTGGAAACGGTTGTGATCGAACCTGATGAAGAAAGACTATCTTTAGTCTGGCGATCAGAAATACAGTGTGATAAAAAGACGTTAGACGTAGAAGAAGTTGAAATTGATTTACGGGAACTACATGTTTAGGGCTGTTATTTGTGTCAAGTGATTTAGCGTATATCTGTGCTACAGGGATGCTGACAGCAGTTGGCGATGATACGATTTCTACTGCTTCAGCCGTACGGGCAGGTATTAATCGCTACCGTAAAAGTATTGTTTATAATGATCGGTTTGATTCAGAGATATTGTCTTTAGTCCCTGATGAATGTTTGTCTCCACTAAGTAGTAAATTGGATTCAATTACGAGTATGACCTCAAGGCAGGTGCGGATGCTGCGTTTAGCAACTCCGGCAATTAACGCAGCGCTGGTTAAGTTTCCTAAAGATCGACCAATAGCGCTATTTTTGAGTTTGCCGGAAACAATACCTAATCTGCCTGTACCTGCGACTGATGCGTTTCTCGATCATTTAATACTGCAGTCAGAAGCGAATATTGATCGTTCAAAAAGTTCGGTATACCCTTATGGTCGTGCTGGAGGCATGATGGCCTTAGAGGCAGCTATGCAAGCCCTTGAATCAGAAACTCATGATTTTGCGTTAGTGGGTGGTGTTGACACTTATTTGGATTTAATGTTATTAAGCACACTTGATGCAGATAAACGAGTAGCGGCCCATGATGTTATGGATACGTTTACACCAGGGGAAGGAGCCGGCTTTTTATTGTTGGCGTCACAAAGAGTTAGGCAATATTTAGGGCGGGGCATATTTTCAATGATAGCAAAACCGGGTTTGGCAAGCGAGAAAGGTCATCGTTATAGCGATGAACCTTATTTAGGAGATGGATTAGCCGAAGCGTTCGCTCTTTCATTAGAAGATCAACAGCCTATACCGATCAAAACCATATATGCAAGTTTTAACGGTGAAAATTTTGGTGCAAAAGAGTATTCAGTCGCTTGCACGCGTAATAGTGACAAAATTGATACTGATGTCAAAATAGAGCATCCAGCAGACTGCTTTGGTGATATTGGTGCTGCATTTGCACCTGTCATGCTTGGCTTGGCATCCATTGGATTATATAAAAACTATATTAAGGGACCAGTGCTCGCATTTTGTGCCTCTGAAGGGGAGCATCGTGGTGCAGCATGTATACAATTGGAATCGTGAAAATACAAAACAGTTTTTCACACATTTAGGAGAGTAGTTAATGGCACAGACGACATTCACAAACGGAAGAGGTATGGTACATAAGGGCAGTGGTGGTACCAGTATTGTATTTCCTGATGTGTGTAAGACACCTATCGGAAATTCCACACCGCCTATTCCGTATGCTAATGTTGGTGTGTCCTCTGATACAGTAAAAGGGCCAAAAACAATAACAACCGATGGCAAAATGCCAATGTTTAAAACCTCACAATATTCCAAATCGTCTGGAGATGAACCAGGTTCGGCGGGTGGCGTTGTTTCTGGTACAAATAAAAATGTATGTGAATTCTTGATGTATTCATTTGATGTTAAAATGGAAGGCAAAAATGCCTGTCGTATGGGTGATCCTTTGTATCACAACAAAAAGAATATCTCTGGTTAATCGTAATATTATATAAGGATTCTTTGTATGGATATGGGTGAAGCAATTAAAACGCCAGAAGCAGTGAAGCCTGAGGAGTATTGCGATAAAAAACCTGCAACTGGCAACAAGTGGAAAGCCAGAATAAACCAATGGGGTACATTGCAAAATTGTACAGGTACAAGGCTTTATGCGAATTTGCGAAACGAAAATAAACAAAAAATTAAGGCTAAGGAGGAGTTGAATCCATGCTTTGTTGCTAAGGCAAAAATAACACAAGCAAACTGGAAGTTAGAACTTTGTGATCCAAATACATTTCCTGTACAAGCTCACCATCTAATTCCCAAGAATCATCTGCCAACTCACGGTGTATGCGTTTGGTTAGCAAAAGATTATGCTGAAGATAGTATTTATCAATTAGCCGAAGATAATTGCTACGATACAGATGATGTGCCCAACGGCTACTGTTTACCTTATGCAACACCAACATCAGATTGGAAAGCTGCAAGATCACTAGATGAACCTGAGGCATCGTTAGAAAAGCAGAAAACCGCCTTTGATATGATGAGACGAACCAATCGTCAATTACATCAGGGTTCCCACGCATCAAAGCCTTATGAAGAACCTGCCGCAGCAGATGAAGCTGGCGAGGAAGATTTTATTCATGAGGAGCATCCCCCTTATCTAGAAGCAATTAATGAAATGCTAGATGTGGTGCAAAATGGTGCTGGGGCGCATATTCAAACCTGTAAAGAGTGCAAAGAAAATGGACTTAAGAGCCTTGCTCCCCTTAAATCCATTGCAACGCATGTGCACGAAATATCAAAAATAACCTATGCACGTGTAAAGTCAAATAATATTTTTGTTAGTGAGTACGCGTATAAATTCTACAAAAAGTAAGGCAGTAATTACGTTTAAGGACCAATTATGTATTACAAACTAATAAATGACCAAGATCCAACCAGAGGTTATATTGCAAAGGTAAAAAACAAACATATCACTTTGCAAACTGGTAATGTTGTTACAAAAGACGAAATAAGTGCATTGACATTGCCATGGCCTTTTTCCTTAAATCCTGGATTTCATGAATTAAATCTGATCGATTATTACGGTAGTGCTAAGCTGATGAGTAAAAAATTCATTGATACTTTAAAATCAGTAGGAGTAGATAACTTACAAACATTTGAAGCCGATATTACTAATAAAAAAACCGGTGAAAAAGTTGAAGACTATTATGCAGTAAATATTGTTGGGCTAGTTTCTTGTGTTGTGGAGGATCAGTCAACCAGTACACCATTAGCCGATGTCGAATATATCTTTGATTTAGTAATTGACCCGGCCAGAGCCAAAGGCTTTAATATTTTTCGATTGGCAGAAACCCGAATAGACGTGGTTGTTTCAGAAAAGGTGGCTAATGCAATAAAAGCGGGAAATTTTACTGGTATCGAATTAGAACCTATTAAAGAAATAAGCAATTAAGAAAGAAAAAAAGAGAAAGGAAAATAGGGGCACTGATGCATTAATGCGTTAACGAAATGGCGAAATTAAAAAAAACCAGGTGTCCGTCAATCTGGGGGAGGTTCACAGTGTTCCCCTTCATACTAAGTGCTTGGCGCACTCAGTGTCCCCCATTTATTTCTTACAGTTTAGTACCAAATACAGACCCAATCATCTTAATAGTTTCTGGGCTATCCCATTGTTGATAGCCGCGCACTTTTTTGAGCACTTTCCCATTGGCGTCAATGAGTAGAGTTAAGGGAATTGTATTGGCTCCCAACATATTTTCCATTTTTAGCTTGTGATCTGCGTAGTTGTCGAAGGTGACGCCCAGGCGCATAAGAAAATAAAAAGCGGCATTTCTGTCATCGTCAGTAGATATACCGATAAGATTAAATTGCTTTCCACCATAACGCTTAAACAAGCGATCTAATGATCCCATTTCAGCCCGACAGGGCTGACACCAGCTGGCCCAAACGTTTATGATTAGCGGTTTTCCACGTAACTCAGACAAGCGGAGAGTATCGCCACCGAAGCCATTAAGTGTTGCTTCGCGCAAAACGCTACCTACTGCAACCTCACCCGGTGTGCTTGCAAAAGCGCATGTCGAGACCAGCAATAGAAATAATACAATAATTACGTTGATTTTCATCGTAAGCATACTTGATTTATAATGATGCGATTATATCAGAAGTGCGCTGCTTGGGACAATGAGCAGGGTCGGAGCTTACATTTTACACACCAATAAAGTTAGTGCTATTCGTACAGGTGTTTCTCCAGTGCTAACATAGAGCGTATAGTTTTAATGTAAAATGTAAGCTTCAGTCCTCAAACTCGGTTTTCCCCGGTTACACACATGCTGTGAATCTAAGGAATTAGCTGTACTGCTAATTCATTAATGTAGTTTTCGATTGCTGGGTAACCGTTAGTCATCACTCTATTGGCACTTTGATACAGTTATTAAACAGGATCTTCTATAAGGTTCAACTGTGCGCTTTGTAACGAACCCTTAGTCTGCTCGAATAATCCATTTTGTAGAAAAAACACGGATTGTGAAAGAACGTCCTTTTTATTCATTATGAATGAGTGCGTGTAAGGTACAACTAAAAAATCAGACATTCCCACCACTTTGGCTCCTTCAATTGATACTTTACCATCGTCTTCACCAGGGATTAGTTTTGCCGCCCAAGCATCGAAAAAGCTATGTTTATTACCTGTGATAATACCCACCGGATAGTCAACCGGGCCCAGGCTTAATGGCATACTATTCAGACCGGTTCCCAGTTGTTGGCCGGCTGGACCATTTATAGATTTATATAGCCCCCAATCACCTATTTCGTCAACTAAAGGGCTGCCCTGATTGGGTGGGCTGAGCATGACTACGCGCCCAAGATTCGTGAGTTTTTCATGCGCCAAATAATAGCGTAAAACAATACCACCCATGGAGTGCGTAACAAAATGGATTTTTGTGGTTTTATCCTGTGCACAGGCCTGCAAACCTTCTGGAACTGCAATATAGGCAAGTTCTTCAATGGGTTTTTGCCGTGAAGGGTAGTCTATGTTTGCGGTTTTGTACCCAGCATTTTTAAGATATTTATCCAGTTTCGCCATGGATCGATCGGTGCGTGCCAAACCGTGTAGCAATACCACACATTCGTTGGCTGTTGACTTCAGTGAGGAATTTAAATGCTGCTCCTCAGCAAAAGTTTTGGTAACAAATAACATTGCGTAACTGAAGACACTCAAGGTCAACAGTGTTGCAATTAGGGTCCGTCCGAATCTGTCCAATGGAGCAATGGTTTGTATTTTCATAGTGTATCAACCCTTTTATTATCAAATGTATCCTATCAAGTATGGGTATTTATTGACCGTATTCAATAGTGTGGCATTGTATGACAAGCGATTGGCGTGGATGGCCAATAGATTTGGAATAAATCACAGGTAGAAAACTAGGTTATTTGCGTATAAATGTCTCCAGATGTCTATCTGGTGGTTTTAAATGCCAAGCGTTGATTATATTGATCTAAGTCAATTTCCTTACTCCCAATCCGGACTATGTTATTAAAAATTATCAGATCGATCGCGTCTCGTTTCCGTGATTGTGAAGTGGGAGAAAATACCAAAAGAGCGTCGCACACATTTCTAGTCTTTGGTAAATTATTATTTACCTGAACTCTAGCAGAAAGTCTAAAATGCTTGTGTAATTTGTAACAGAGGAAACCTGGTATGAAAACGCTATTAATGTTACTTTTAATGGCACTCAGCATTTCAGCGTACACGCAAGAGCTTGTCGCAACGTCAGTGTCTATAGGCAAACCAGGCGAAATTCACATACGTGTAGGTGACTTGAGGAATTCAATGGGTCATGTTGTCGCTCTATTATTCAACAAACAACAAGGCTATCCGGACGCCTCTGATCTGGCTTTACATAAACTCAGTGTTACTATCCAAAATAAAACAGCTCATCTGCAATTCTCGAATTTGCTTGCCGGTAAATACGTGGTTTCTCTTTTTCATGACGAAGACAACAATGGAAAACTAAACCGAAATGGGTTTGGTGCACCTGCTGAGGGTGTAGGTGTATCCAACAATATACCAGGTAACTTTGGCCCCCCGGATTACAAAAAATGCCAAATTGAAGTGACACATGGTAAGACTGAAATCGCCATTGCTATGAAATATTTCTAACACACAAGATCGAATCACTGCTTTTTTACCGGGTCAAGTAAGTCTTATAACATTTTCCACAATTTGCAGAATATAAATGATTTCAACAACATACTTCGGTCCGATCTGATGCCCGGTGTTTGGGTAGGAATAAACGTTAAAACGGGCTAGTATGACTTATTTAGAACAACATTTGGGTAAAGAAAGCAATGAAAGCGTTAGTCAAAAAACATGCTAAAGAAGGTTTATGGTTGGAAGATGTGCCTATCCCTGAAGTGGGTAATAATGATGTTTTGGTAAAGATTCAGAAAACAGCCATTTGTGGTACAGATGTACATATCTATAACTGGGATGAGTGGGCACAAAAAACAATACCCGTACCGATGACCATTGGCCATGAGTTTGCCGGTGTTATTTCCGAGATGGGGGCCAATGTCGAAGGCGTAAATATTGGCGATGTGGTTTCAGGTGAGGGGCATATTGTGTGCGAACGTTGCCGCAATTGTCTGGCGGGTCGGCGCCACCTTTGCCCGCATACTATTGGCATCGGCGTTAACCGCACGGGTTGTTTTGCCGAGTATCTATCGATACCCGCCAAGAATATTTTCAGACCCAACACGGAAATCCCTACCGACGTGCTGGCTTGTTTTGATCCTTACGGAAATGCGGTTCACACTGCATTGTCTTTCAATATGGTGGGTGAGGATGTGTTGATAACAGGGGCAGGTCCCATCGGTATTATGGCAGCGATGGTGGCTGCACATTGTGGTGCGCGTAATATTGTCATCACCGACCTTAATGATTACAGACTGGATTTGGTAAAGAAAATTGTGCCAAAAGCCATCCCGCTGAATGTCAAAAAAGACTCTATAAGTCGAGAGTTTATGCGTAGCTTAGGTATTTTGGAAGGCTTTGATGTCGGTATGGAAATGTCCGGTTCACCGCACGCATTTAGAGATATGCTTAGTAAGATGATTAACGGCGGCAGTATCGCAATGCTAGCCATTATGCCAAATGGTACCGGTATCGATTGGGATCAGGTGGTTTTTAAGGGCTTGTATATAAAAGGTATTTATGGTCGAGAGATATTTGAGACCTGGTACAAAGGGGTAATGATGGTGCAAAGTGGCATTCCATTGGAGAAAATTATTACCCACCGTTATCATTACACCGAATTTCAAAAAGGATTTGATGTGATGCGATCAGGCGAATCGGGCAAGGTGATCCTGAACTGGGAAGAGAATTAAAACTACACTGGAGTTAGATTGTTAACCATGAGTTACAAGAGCGCGAAAGATAGCCTGGCAAAGGATCTAGCGGAAATAAAAGAGGCTGGTTTGTGGAAAACCGAGCGTATTATCGCATCCGATCAAAAGAACGATATTACCCTTGCTGATGGCAGTGAGGTGGTAAACATGTGTGCCAATAATTATCTTGGTTTAGCGAACAATCCCGAAGTCATACAAGCGGCAAAAGACAGTTATGATCAGTGGGGTTACGGTCTCTCTTCCGTACGTTTTATCTGCGGTACTCAGACTATTCACAAAAGCCTGGAAGACAAGGTTAGCCAGTTTCTCGGTATGGAAGACACTATTCTTTACGCGGCCTGTTTTGATGCCAATACGGGGCTTTTCGAGACAATCCTAACTAAAGAAGATGCTGTTATTTCTGACGAGTTAAATCATGCTTCGATTATCGATGGCGTGCGTTTGTGCAAGGCCGCTCGTTTTCGATACAAAAACAATAGTATGGAAGATCTTGCAGAAAAGCTGAAAGAGGCGAAGGCAGCTGGCGCACGGCGTATTTTGATTACCACCGATGGTGTGTTTTCAATGGATGGCACAATAGCCCAGTTGGATAAAATTTGTGATCTAGCAGACAAGTACGATGCAATGGTGCATCATGATGACTGTCATGCTGTAGGGTTTATGGGTAAGCATGGCCGTGGAATCCACGAATATTGTGGAGTAATGGATCGTGTAGACATTATTACCGGGACATTCGGTAAGGCCCTTGGTGGGGCCTCTGGAGGTTATACCTCTGGTCGTAAAGAGATCATCGATATGCTTCGCCAACGTTCGCGACCGTACTTGTTTTCAAATACCTTGGCGCCGGCAATCTGCGCAGCGTCAATCAAGGTGCTGGATATGTTGTCGGCGTCTACCACTCTTCGTGATCATTTAGAAGAAAATACG
>Ga0316192_10003060_pt1 | contig 12175 bp, 11 predicted proteins | sample MerIslwburrow_MG_FD_204931 | JGI IMG/M metagenome (GOLD analysis project Ga0316192, IMG submission 204931) | Coastal sediment microbial communities from Maine, United States - Merrow Island worm burrow | ecosystem: Environmental > Aquatic > Marine > Coastal > Sediment | place: USA: Maine...
GCGCCGAAAAGCGTGCAACTCGCGTTGGTGGTAATGGGCAATCCTCCCGGCAGATGGCCGACAAAGACTTTCAGCATGCGTATTAACCGGCCGGCGGACTCACCGGAGGTGATGATACTGGCCGACAGGATGAACATCGGCACACACACCAACGCCGACGGTGTAATCCCGGTGATGACCTGTTGCACCATGGTAATGATCATTTTGGGCGCGAAATCCGGCATGTAAACGACCAAGTAAAGGATTAAAGAACCCAGGAGGGTCACCATAAAGGGAAATCCGAACAGTAACATTGTCGCCAGACTGATTCCAAAAAGTGTCATATCTGCGTCCCCCCTATCTCTTCATCTTCGTATTCGCTTTGTTGATCCGGAGACTGCCAGGGCTCCTTTTCGGTAAAATTTTTGATAATCGTTCGGATATACTGGATACATGCCAGGCCGAATCCGATCGGTATAATCACGTAAAACGTCCATTTGGGTGCGCGCAGGGCCGGTGTCATGTGTCCTTTACTCATGGCATTGGCCAGATACTCGTAAGAGGCCCAAGTCATGATCGCCATCACAAGGGCACTGATAAGCGAGATGATAATAATGAAAGTTTTTTCCATCTTCGGCGGCATGGCATCCAGAAACGCCCCCATCCGGATGTGCCGTGCTTTTCTGACACCGTAGCTGACACCGGTAAAGGTGGTCAACATCACCAGAAACATGGAAACTTCCTCCGCAAAATAGATGCTTTGGAAAAATGTGCGGGCAAACACATTGGCAATTAGCAGAATTCCCAAAGATGCCACGCAAAAAACAAGAATGGATACCTCCACCCCATTGACAACTACGCCGATGTATTTGTTGATTTTTTGAAAAGAGGTCAACTTTTTGGAGCCGTCGCTTTTTTTATTCATTGTTCAAGTCTCCAATATACTAATAAGACTGTAATCAAGTAGACATGAATATAGCTTTTTCCAACCTCGAAGCATTTGCCAATTTCGAAGTGGCTCAAGGCGCAAGGCACAGGGCAAATAAATAAGTGCATGGCACTGCGGCAGCCAAGCTACCGCAGTGCTTTTAGAGTCGGTTATTTGATGCCAAGGGTTTTTTTGGCGTTCTCGATATCTTTTAAGAGCGCATCCAGAATCTCCTGGGAACCTTCCCCCCCTATTTTGGTATATAGGGGATAAACGGTCTCCGCCTTGGCTTTGAACGTGGCGATGGTGGCATCATCCAGCACGGTGAATTTCAGCTCGGGTTTGGCCTTTTTCATTTTTTCGCCATCGCTGGCGTTTCTTTCGGTAATCCATTTCCCTGCTGGAATGATGGCATCAATCCAGAACTTACGCATCTCCTGCTGCGCTTCCTTGGTCAAACCGTCGAAAAACTCCTGATTGACGGTGGGGATTCCGATAAACGGTTCGCTTTTCAGCTGGGTCAAGTAGTCCTGCACTTCATAGAATTTCATGCTATAAATTGCAAACAGCGGGTTGACCTGGGCGTCGATAAGACCCATCTGCAGACCGCTGTATACCTCTCCGTAGCTCATGGGTGTTGGAGCGGCTCCATAAGCCTTATAGTCTTCCACCAGCAGCTTGGAAGACATCAGGCGAAGCTTGAGCCCATTGACGTCATCCAGTGATTTGATCTCCTTTTTGGAGGACATCCACTGCCAGCCTTCAAACATGATCGACAGCGGAACCAGGTCGTTTTTTCTGAAGGCTTTTTCCAACAGAGGCATAAACTCACCGTTTTTCACCATCCAGTCCAGAATTTCCGGGACTTTTTCGGTGGGAAAGAGGTAGTTCAATGCCAGTACCTGGGCCTGGGGTACAAATGAGCTGATCCAGGCGTAATCGGAAAACACAAACTGCACCACACCCATCTGGGCCAGCTCATTGATATCGCCGGTGGCGCCTAACGTGCCGTAGGGATAAACGGCGATATCAATCTTGCCGTCGGACCACTTTTTCATATGATCGGAAAAATTTTTAGCCCAGACTGTCATAAAATCGCCTTCAATTTCTTCCGATGCCAGTTTGGCCTTTATGGCCTTGCCCTCATACGCTCCGGCGGTCGCCAGGCCGACGGAAACCAAAAGCATCAAAATTATGGCCATACTAATAATCTTTTTCATGACGATACTCCTTTCTATTGTTGGGGTTGTTTGTAAGGTTGCATTCGCCTTATTGCAACCAGGTTCTAATTTTTGTTATCACCTCCTCCTAAGGAATATTAAACCGTCTGCATTCTCGAATCGAATTATCAATCCTGCCCCCGGACATCTATCGCTTATGCCCTATTGGGACCATCGCCAATCCCGGCAATACCATACCGTGTTGCCGCAATTCGGCTTAAAATGGCTGTATCCACATTACTGCCGCTTAACACTACGGCCGTATGCCGGCCAATAGAGTTGTCCTTTCCACCTATCAGCATCGCGATTCCCACAGCTGCAGCACCTTCTATGACCAAACGCTGCTGCTCGAAGGCAAAAAACATGCCTTCTGCGATTTCATCTTCGGTTACCAGGATGATATCGTCCACCAGCTTCTGTACCAGTGGAAAAGTATATTGATTATCCAAGCCGATCCCCCCGAGAAGTGCATCGGCCAGCGAATCTTTTTCTTCAATTTCCACCGGTTTTGCCGCCCGGATGCAATGATACATCGCCGGTGCGACTTCCATGGAGACCCCCACTACTCTGATATTCGGATCTGCTGTTTTCATTGCCAGTGCAATGCCTGCAATAAGTCCGCCTCCGGACAGGGGCACCACCACTGTGTCCACTCTGGGCAGATCTTCTAATATCTCTAACCCGATGGTTCCCTGTCCGGCAATGATCAAGGGATCATCAAAAGCTTGGATCATCGTCAAGCCCTGTTTTTGTTGCAGTTCGAGGGCATGACCATAGGCTTCATCCTGGCTTTCACCGTACTGGACCACTTCAGCGCCAAGCTTTCGCATGGCATCCAGACGATATTGCGGCACCCGGTTGGACAGGCAGATAACCGCCCTAAGGCCGAGACTACGGGCTACAAAGGCAACTGCCCGCCCGTGATTTCCTGTAGAAAATGTGATCACCCCTCGTTTTTTCTGATCAGGTGATAAGGAAAGGAGGGCATTGGCCGCGCCCCGTATCTTAAAAGATCCGGTAGTTTGCAGGTTCTCCAGCTTTAAATAAATATCCTTTCCGGTACGCTCGGATAAAATCTCCGAACGCATCAAAGGCGTTTTTAGGGCAATTGAAGCAATACGCCCTTGGGCTTCAAAAATATCTTTTAATTGGAGACGATCGGCATTTATCTTCATTGTTAGTAGTGCCTTACAAGTGGCAAATATAATAAAAAGTCCTTTATCGATGCAACTGGTGGTTGACTTCATAAAACAAAGTCTGTATATTTGTCAAGCATAAAGTGATATTGTCACACAATGAGATCATGTTTGCTGCTAACCTATCAAGACCTTCGCGGAGAGCAATTCGAATCGGAGTACTTATCAAGATAAGAAAGATAGACACCGGGTGAACAGCGAACATGGTTATTATTATGCGAACAACTATTGACTATTGAACCGTTTTTCAACAGGTGTCCAAGCAAAAAAAGGCCATCACTATTTTCGAGGTCAAACCATGACAAAAAAGAAAGAAAAATATTACCATATCGCTTCCCTTGAGAAGGGTATGAGGGTCCTTGAGCTTTTGGCTCAAAAATCAGCCTTGACGGTCTCGGACACCGCACGTTACCTCGGTTTGAATCGAGCATCGAGCCACCGTTTTTTGGCCCACCTGAAGGATCTGGGATATGTGGAGAAGGATGAAAGCAATCGCTATCAGTTGACCTTGAAAATGCTTACCCTGGGCAACAAAGCCGCCCAGCGCTTTAAAATTCGTGGCGTGGCCTCAAGGTATATGCAGGGGCTTTTTGACACTTTCAGGGAATCGATCAATCTGGGATATCTGAACGGACTGGAAATTTTGCATTTGGATAAAATTAACAGCGTTGAAATATTGCGAATAGACACGCCGATGGGGGACAGCGCGCCGGCCTATTGCACGGCTTTGGGCAAGGCCATCCTCTCCCAAATGTCGGATGAAGAACTTAACAACTACTTTAGCCACGTTCAATTAAAGCCCTATGGTCCAAATACCATCCTGACGAAAAAACAGCTCCGACAGGATTTGAAAGATACCAGAATTCGCGGCTACGCCTTAGACAACGAGGAACTTTCGCCCGGTCTAAGCTGCGTGGGTACACCGATTTTCGACCACACCAGCCGGGCACGCTATGCAATCAGCATCTCGGGTCCGACCAGCCGAATGACCCTGGATAGAATCGATGAGATGCAAGAAGAATTGCGTCGGATCTGTGCCAAACTCTCCAGCATTATGGGATTGGAGCTCAACTAGGGGCAAGGAATAGTAAAGAATCCAGGCCCATATTAGATCTCGTGTTAGTTTGCGGGAAAGGACCTGGCTTTCAACAATGAAATTAAACCCAAACCTATACTGAACGTTGAACCGCTTAACCCAGGCCGGACCAATAGTTAATGCCCGCGGCTCCTGTTTGGCCGACACTTCCTCCGATAAATTCACCCTTTGACAAACAACTGGCGTGGAAAGTCGGCAAACGTCTCACAACCGTTTGGGGTGACCCGGAACGATTCACTGCACTCAAACCCCCAGTTGTCCAGCCACATTCCCAGAATCATGTGAAACGTCATGTTGGGCGCAAGCACCGTCTTATCTCCCGGACGTAAGCTGGCAGTATGTTCGCCCCAGTCGGGCGGATAATTCAAGCCCATCGCATATCCGATGCGTGACTCTTTTTCCAGGCCGGCTTTGGCGATGTGGCGACGCCAGATCAGTTCGACTTCTTCACAGGTGATACCGGGTTTAATTCCATTCAGGGTCGTGTTCAGGCCCTCGACAACCACCTCGGCCGTACTGACCAGCTTTTCCGGGGGCTTTTGGCCCAGATATACTGTTCGGGCCATGGGACAGTGATAACGATGGCGGCAAGCCGCAAGTTCTAAATTAACCGCCAACTCATTCCCATAGGGCTCATCGGTCCAGGTCAGATGAGGTGTCGAAGTCTTTTCGCCCGAGGGCATCATCGGTACGATGGCAGTATAATCCCCACCGAATTCAGCGGTTCCCGCAATCTGGGCCTGATAGATGCTGGCTACCGCATCACACTCTCTTACTCCGGGGGCGACAACATCGATTGCCGTTTGCATCACTTTCTCCATAATTTTGCCGGCCTGTTTCATGTACTCGATTTCCTGTTCTGATTTGACCAGACGCACCCAGCTAACGAGCAGATTGCCATCGGTAAATTTGCTTTTGGAAAGGCTCTTGGTAAGTTCCTGCTGACATCGAGCGGTGAAGTAGTAGGCATCAAGTTCCGTCCCAATCACTTTTCCGTCCCAGCCCTTTTGAATGAGATAGTCGGCCACAAAGTTCATGGGATGTTTGAGCAGATTTTGTACATAATCGTCCGGATAACCGATAATGTGATCCGGGGAAAGAAAGGTTGTATGCTTGGCGCCATTGGCGTCCATACCTCGTCCGATCCAGACCGGCTCATTATCGTCCAGGGCTACAATGACCACCTGGGGTACGTAAAACGACCAGCCGTCGTAGCCCGTTAAATAGTTCATGTTGGCCGGGTCGGCGACGATTAATACCTCAATGCCGGCATCCAGCATGCGTTGTTTGGTCTTTGCTATTCGGGAAAAATACTCTTCGTTGGAAAAAATCGCCATGGAAAACTCCTTTGTCGAAGGAAAATCACAAATTCTGACACGATGTCACAGGGCCAAATATTTTAGAGCCGAACGAACATGCAGTTCAACTCCAGTGATGAGCACATCTTCATCGATGTTAAAGCGCGGATGATGATGCGGAAATTCGGTACCTTTGGTCGAATTGGCTGTCCCGAGAAAATAAAAGACCGCGGGCGCCCGCGCGGCAAATTCAGAGAAATCTTCTCCGGCCAAGGAAACCGAAGTTACGATCTCCAACTCGGTACCCATATCGCTGGATGCCACGCTTTTAACCAACTCGGTCATTTCGGGGTGGTTGACTAAGGAGGGGTGACCAAACTCAAAAATAAGATCATAATCGGCGCGGTGGGCAGCGCAAATATTCCCAACGATACATTCAAACCGCTTTTTAGGATGGTCTGGGCTGCCCATTTCGCCTTCGAAAAGATAGCGCATGGTTCCCGCCAGGGTGACTGAATCCGGAATTATATTCGATGCGGTGCCACCCTGGATCTGGCCGAACATAATAACCGTGGGTTCTTTAAGGGCATCGATCTCCCGGGTCTGGATCATTTGTACGCCTTGGATAATATGGGCAGCTGTAAGAATCGGATCGATGGCGTCCTGTGGTGTTGCTGTGTGACCGCCCCGTCCTTTAATAACTAACTTGAAATGTTCCATTCCTGCCATTACCGGCCCGGCTGCGATTCCCAGCTGCCCACTCCGTAATGGGGTCCAGATATGCAGACCCATGCAGGCATCCACATGGGGGTCTTCCATAATACCTTCTTCGATCATTGCCAAGGCCCCAACATTTTCCTCGTTGGGTTGAAAAACAAACTTGATGTTGCCTTTCAGCTGATTTTTAAATCCGGAAAGGATCTTGGCCGCCACCAGCAGCATAGCCGTATGGGCATCATGACCACAGGCGTGCATGACCCCGGTATTTTCAGACTTGTACGGGATATCGTTTTCCTCTGATATCGGCAGGGCATCCATATCTGCCCGCAGGAGCAAGGTTGATCCTGGCTGCCCACACCTCAAAAGTCCGACAACGCCGGTCTTGTTTGAGTGGAACACCTCCAATCCACAGTTCTCAAGGTAGGCGGTGACCTTTTCGGAAGTACGGTATTCTTCAAGCCCCAGTTCCGGATGCTGATGAAAATCGCGTCTTAAGCCGATGATCTCTTTTTCTAATGACTTTAAAAGTGTGATCAAATCCATCACATGTACCCTTCGTATTTTTGTTTAACAACCGCCGAGAACACGAAGTTTATCATAGTGATGTAGTCAAAAACAGGCACGCCAACGGCCTTCTGAATGGCAGCACCATAGGGGGGCAGGCAGCTGCACTCAAGCAAAACCGTCTTAATTAAAACATCATCTGCTATCAATTGCTTGGCGGCCTTGACAACTTCTTTCTCGAGTTTTTCCGTATCCAGAACGCCGACTTCGTCGAGAATCCCCTTTTTAAAATTAGCTTCATCCTGCAAACCGATAATCTTCAGCTGGTCAGAGAGTGGAATGCCCATCGCTTCAAGCAAGATATTATCCAGACTGCGTGAGTCGGCAGTTATAATACCTATTTTCGCGTCCGGCTCCATGATCGACAAAATAAATGGAATTTGCAACAAACTGGACAAAAAAACCGGTACGGTTAGTTGGCCGGCCAATTCTCGTTGATGCAGCCCCATAAATCCACAATCACCGGTAATGGCTCTGACGCCCTGGCTTTCCAATTCTTTGGCTGCCGCGAGCAAGCTCTTAAAAATAGTTGGATCTTTGCCTATGGCCCGTTCGACCGAAAAACCCTTTACCTTTTGAAAGCGCACCGGGAAATCGTAAGTCGTGGCGTTGGCGACATCTCCAGGAATAAAGGGATTCGATGCATCCAGCAAAAGGATGCCGATGGCTTGACCATAACTGGCCTGTCCAACTTTGGCTTTATAAATCACGCATCTATCTCCTAAAAAAGGGTGATTGCACTAGACTTGATAAAAATACCGGCATCTCAAGGTTTTTCGCGTTGATTTTGCAGGCGGACTTTGGTGGCACCGATGTAGTGTAGGATTAAGGCAACCCCCATAATTGAGGTTACCCCGCCACAGTCTAAACTGGGCGCAATCTCGACAATGTCCATCCCCTGAGACAATGGATGCTGCCCAATTTGCCAGGACATCTCTAAGGCCTCATAAGCTGTCAAACCGCCTGGATTTGGTGAACAGGTTCCGGGTGCAACACTCATATCCAGCCCGTCGATGTCGATACTGAAAAAAATGGCCTCCGTCCCATCACTTGCAAGCTCAAGCGCCTGGGTGATGACATCATCAATTCCTTGGCGATGCACCTGCCGGGCCGGAATGACGGTAACCCCCATTTCTCGGCAGTAATCCATGTAATAGCGTGAGTTGAGCCACCCATTGATTCCTACCTCGACGAGGTTTTTCGGTAAGACTGGATTTTTTGGCTCCTCCATGATGCGTCGAAAAGGAGTCCCGCTGGATACTTCACCATGGTGGGAGTGACGCACATCCAGATGACCGTCGATCATGATTACGCCGACATTCCCATTGGTATTATTAATCAGCGATTTAATATTCGGATAGGAAATCGAATGGTCCCCCCCGATGATTACGGGTGTCACTCCGAGTTGATAAATGGAAGTCATCACCTGTTCAATACGGTCATGGGTGCCCAGAACATCGGTCTGCAATACATCAATATTGCCAAAGTCGGTCAGGCTAAGTCCAGTGGAAAGATCCACGTCCACACTCGGATCGTATACATTAGAAAACGTTAGTGAACTCCGGACGCTTTCGGGTCCAAATCGGCAGCCGCGGCGTCCCATTACCGCCGTGTCAAAGGGGACGCCGACAATGCCCACATCGGCCTGATCAGCCTCATGCCAATCGACCATAATATCCCTCAGTCCGACATCATATTCATCCGGCACCCAGTTTGACGGTTTAGGCACATCAATCAACAGTTTTTCCGCACTTTCTGATAGTTTCATAGTTATTGCTTTTTTTCCCACAGTTTAGATTATGGATGGTAGATTTTTTCAACACCCCTTTTGATGCGACTCAGCCCCTCGGTCAACTGCTCTGAGCCGGCGGCAAAAGATAACCGCAGATAGCCTTCTCCGTTCCGGCCAAATATGCTGCCCGGGACCAAAGCGACTTGGTGTTCTTTGACCAGGAATTTAGCCAAATCCCATGAACTCATGCCTATACTTTTTATGTTGGGGAAGGCATAGAAAGTCGATTCCGGCATCAGACAGGAAATGCCGTCAATGGCGTTAAGACCCTCGTAAACGATTCGACGCCGCCTGTCGTAGGCCTTGAGCATTTCCTCGACGCATGTTTGCGGTCCGGTAATAGCTGCTAAGGCCGCCCGCTGGGCCATGGCGGTAACACCCGATACCATGTGCTCCATGAGCTTTTCCATTTCGTCGATCACACTTTTAGGTGCCACCGCATAACCGACACGCCATCCGGTCATGGCATAGGTTTTCGAGAGTGTGAAAGCCGAGATGGTTAAATCCTGCATCCCATCGATTGCCCCGATGCTATAATGTTTATTTCCGTCGAAGACGATGTCCTCATATGGCTCGTCTGCCAAAACCAACACACCGTGGTGTTGGGCAATTTCAGCCAGTGCATCGAGGATTCCTTCATCCAGCAGTGCCCCTGTCGGGTTTGCGGGCGTATTTATAATCATCATTTTAGTCTTGGGCGTAACGGCTTTTTTTACATCAGCCGGATCAACTTTAAAACCGTTTTCCTCGTGCGCTGGAATTCTTACGGGTAGGCCCCCAAATAGACCGATCTGCGAATAATAGTCATAACCCGGATCGATGACCATAACTTCTTCGCCGGGTTCAATCAGGTGTAGAATAGAATTAAAAATTACCTGCATGGCGCCCACGGCCACAAAAATATTTGTATCAGGATCCGCATGAATATTATTCTTTAATCGCAATTTTTCTGCAATGGCCTGGCGTAGATCCAGAAATCCCTTTGCCGGCGGATAACGGGTGTAGCCTTCATCCAGTGCTATCTTCGCGGCTTCGCGAATATGCTGAGGGGTATCAAAATCGGGTTGACCGATGCCAAGATTAACAACCCCTTCAATTTCGTCCGCCAGGGCGAACATCACGCGTATTCCGGACCACTCCACGGCATGCGACCGTTGTGCAAGTTGTTTTTGAATATCCATTGACGTCCCCCCTTCTCTATACAATAACCGGCAAAACGAGATCAGTTGCGCCCTGAGGGGAGGTTTTTAGCTCCGGAGCATGGCGATCCATTATTTCCTGGACGATTTGAGCAATTTTCACTTTTTCCCGGATAAGATTGGCATGGAAGTCTTCGGTTATCCATGGTTTGTAAATGTCGCTTTCAGATGTGCCCGGTTCGAATTTAAAATAGCAAGGAGAAGCAATGCGGGCTATTTCAGGTCCCTCATAAGCCCTAAACATTCCGCCGAAAGCATCGACAATAATCATGTAAACATCTAGCGGGATATCTACTGCTTTGCGAATGCTGCCTAAAATAGGCAATGACACATCCGATGACGGGTTTAAAGAATTGACCCCCATGGACGCAACCAATTTGGCACCGGCGGCACTGCAATAGCCGCCGAAAACCGAACATTTAAATATCGTCTCGGGAGGAATTAGTCCTTCCGCGCGCATTTTGGTTAATAGGTACATTACTCCTTCATCATACACCAGGAAGCCGCGGAACCCGGCTTCAATACTGCGCATGATATCGGCAATATGGTAGGAAATGTGATCTGATCCGCGCAGCCGAAATCCCTGCATGCAACCCTCCGGGGTGCTAATCTCTTTGGATCCGACATCCCAGCCCTTGCGGTGACCGACAGTCATGATTACCTCGATTTTGGCTTCATGAGCCATGGCCGCCATGGCTTTGAGTTCTTCAAATTCGCAATAGGTCGATCCACCGACAGCAGCAATGGCTCGGTGGACAACGATACCACGACGATTGGCCTCGGCAATCATTGCCTCCATTGTCGATGCCCGCTCCACCCCGGCAATTTCTATCCGATAGTTGGCCCCATCGGGAAATGCTTTTTCACTGGTGGGAAGATCATGGGCATCCCTCCCGGGGATTCCTTCTTTTTCCATAAAATCGCGTATTTTTTTTAGTACCTCCGACATATGTCTCTCCCTATTTTATGATCCAAATCGATCGTTAATCATTTTTGGCTTTTCCAAGCAAGGTCTGCAATTTTGATAGTTCTCCCTCGACCATTCCATATGCGTGTTCTTCAGCGGGAAACGCTCCCGACCGGGCTTCTTCGGCGTATTGTTTAAATGCTTCGAGGGTTTTAGCACCCAGGTTCGCATATTTTTTAACAAACTTCGGAGTAAAGGCTTGAAAAATACCCAGAACGTCACTGCAAATCATCAATTGGCCATCAGCTTCCCATCCGGCACCGATGCTGTATACGGGGATCTGCAATTTTTCGCGTATAATGCCGCATACCTCCGGGGGAACGGCTTCGACCAGCAGCGCATAGGCTCCCGCCTTTTCAATGGCGAGAGCATCATCGATGACCTCCTTGGCGGCCCCGGCCGTTCGACCCTGGGCTTTAAAACCGCCCTGTTGTCCCGAACTTTGAGGTGTCAGGCCGATATGGCCCATAACCAGCATACCGCCATCTGCGATGGCTCTAATCTGGGGGCAGACTCGCACGCCACCTTCCAATTTGACCGCATCGACACTGGCCTCTTTGTGAAAACGACCGGCATTAAGAACGGCGTTTTCAACGCTGACCTGATAGGACAAAAACGGCATATCGCCGATCACAAAGGTATTCGGTGCACCTCTGCGAACAGCTTCACTGTGGTAAATGCACTGCTCCATGGTGACCGGCACGGTGCCCTCATAACCGTAGATACACATGCCCAATGAATCGCCGACGAGAAGCATATCCATTCCGGATTGCTCGGCGAAATGGGCGGTCCAATAATCGTAGGCGGTAATCCAGACGGCCCTCTGGCCGGCGGCTTTCATCTTTAAAAAATCGAAACGGGTTAATTTTTTTTTGCTCATAATTTTTTCCTTTGTATAATTTTTATTTTTCGGGATTTTGATTAGCCATCAGCAAAACGTTCACAATGTGTGACGTACATTCATAATTTATGACTAACGGAAAAATTATGCTCTGTCAAGAACTTTTTGTAAAACATCATCTGAAGGATCTATTCCAGCCATCAAAGTAAATAACGGGTAACTCTGCTGAAAGAATCGAAATGAGTATCACCGAAGTTTAAATTCTAATTTATTGACATCGTCAACCCAAATCGATTAGACATGTCAATATTCGTTACGATGGAAAACGGATAGGAATACTCATCGATTTTATTAGACGAAAATTGACCAGATTGG
>Ga0316192_10003063_pt1 | contig 12170 bp, 16 predicted proteins | sample MerIslwburrow_MG_FD_204931 | JGI IMG/M metagenome (GOLD analysis project Ga0316192, IMG submission 204931) | Coastal sediment microbial communities from Maine, United States - Merrow Island worm burrow | ecosystem: Environmental > Aquatic > Marine > Coastal > Sediment | place: USA: Maine...
CACGGAAGGAAGGATGGCTTCGTTCATGGGCCTGCTTACCTCGTCCTTGATCTCGTGGAAGACGGCCCGCGCTTCGTCCTGTCCGACCCTCTCCTCCATCGCAGAAAACAGGGCGGCATTCCGGATCATTTCCCGGATGAAACCCTCGGAGACGAGGCCCCTTTGCCTCACGGGCGTGAGGTCCACTGCCTGAAATTGCCTCTCTCTTCTTCGCGCGACAACCACCAGCCGAAGGCTTCCCCAGATGCCCAGACGTCTCCGGATCTTCCGGGAGGCCGCCCTCTTGATTCGGTTCCGGACCGCCAGTGGAAGACGGGGCAACATCTCCAGGTAGGACTTGCCGTAGTTCTTCAGCTCCCGGGTTTCCATGACATCCTCCTAGATGGGTCCTTCATGGTGGAAGGAGATGTACGTTAATGCGGAACACCGCTGCACCAGACGAACGCTTTTGACGGGGCTACGGCTCTCGGTTCACGGCAAAGAAGGTGAGGTCCTCGAGATTGTCGTATCCGACGGGCAGGGCCTCAACAGCGATGAACTGTTTGTCGGGCGACATGATCGCGACCACGCTGGTCCCGCTTATGTTTGCTGTTCCTCCCCAGTAGGCAAAGAGGTTGGCGAAATTGGGCAGCACGCCCGTGATGGTGCCGCTCGGCATGGTGACCGAGAACTGGATGGGCGTACCTGAAGTAGCCTCGACCGTCACCGGTGAAAAGGGAGCAAAGTCGAGGGCGTCCTGGTCGTAGGCATACCCGTATCCCTTCCATGATCCGACGACGTCGGACTCGAAGAAGTTGGTGGTCGCCGAACCGGCCCGTTCGACGGCTCCGATGAGAGCTACCGGACCGAAGAACGGAGCAATCGCCGCGTGAGCGTGCCCTACGTCCGTGAGAAACGGAAAGGCAATGGGCCCCAGGGAATCGGTGACCCAGGTCATCGTGAACAGGTCCGGCCCGTCATCGACTTCCCCGCCGAGTATCTCCGTCGAAGTGGAACCGTCGATGAGGACCTCCGTGATCTCGCCGGATCCGTCGATGCTCAGAGTGAGCCGGCCTCCCAGCCTACCTGCAGGGAACAGATGGCCCTCCCAAGTACCTGCCAAGGCGTGAACGCCACCCGAACCTCCGACGCCCCCGGCGCCGCCGGTACCTGCGCCACCGCTCCCCTCACTGCCGCAACCGGCAGCGATGGCGAGTGGGAAGGCGAGCACTGCGCAGTAGCACACCCATCGAACCAGAAGACCAGCCATGACGAACTCCTTTGGAAACATCCGCACCAACTCAAATGCAAAGCGCGTGCCGTGATGACCGTGATGATGAAATCCGCTCAAACTGAGAGCGAGCGGCGCACCGATGCGAGTAGACCTTGCAGCGCTGCAGTGGTGCACCGCGCAGCCCGTGCGTATTGAGGCGAGCATCCGCACATTTTGCGCGGTTCTACGGTCTTGCCACCTCAACAGGGCTGCGATTCGCCTAGCGCCCAACGGTCCTGGCGACGGCGCGAATCTTGCTCTCGTTCAATGGCGCGAAGGGAGCGTCCTTCAATGAAGACTGATTGTTTAAAGGGCTTGGTAGCGATTGGGTGTGCGTTTTCCCTTGCGGGGATCGGGTGCAGTTCGACAGATGCCGGAATGCAAGTTCAGGATGTGGGCAACGGAGTCCTCGTGACGATCGAGAGTGGCAGCCTCATCGCGGCGCTTCCGGTCGATGAACAGGGGCGCCTGGGCGGGCTTGTCGACTATCTCCGAGGCGAGCGAGAGCTCTTCGGCGCGGGCGACGTCGAACCAAGCGCGTTGACCTTCGTCGATGCGGCGGGTCAGGAACGGATGAGCAACGCGGCAGCCGAGACCTATGCCTTGATCGCGCTTCATCAGACGCACATGGGCGTTCCGGTCGTCGATGAAATCCAGATGGGGGCCTTCCTCGAGGCCGCGAACGGGGATCAGCTACGCCGCGTCAAAGGGCACGTTCGCGATCCTTCTGCCCTACCGATGCCTCCTCACGCGTCGATTAGGGACCAGGTGGAACCCGTCGCAGCCCAGCTCATCGAGCAATTCGGGTTGTCGGCCGACTTGACGAGGATCAGCGACACTCCGGTGATCGCCGCTGAGGAAGATATCTCGGGCTATCTCGTCTCCCAGTTCAGACCAGGCGACCGCGGCGGGTTTCATCAGTTCGAAGCGGTGGTGGATCCGCGCGATGGGCGGGTCGCTGTGCTCACGAACCGACTTCCGTGTGAGCTCACGCCCCTACCGCCCGGAACGCTCGTCGAGGAAGGTCCGTCGATACCATTCGACCCTCCAAGCTTGATCGACAGGCGGTCCGTTCCTCTCCATGCCGTGCAGTTGTCGGACGCCAACGGTTCGAATCTTGCGCCCATCACGCGGCAACAGGTGCGTAGGTGGGTGGATTTCGCCAACGCCGTGTGGTGGCCGGAGGCGAGCGTGTTCTTCGATTTCGACGACTCGGCTGGATCAGCCGATTTCGAAACGTGGAACGCTACGATTCTGAATACCCTGCCGACCGACGAGGACGGTCATTTTTCTTACAAGTCAGCAGCAAACGTCTGGGCGTTGCTCTTTCACCACGACAAGTTGGTTGTGTTCTTCCGCGCGAACGGCGGGTACGGTTTCAGTTGGGGGCCGACGAGCACCTTCTTCGTCTCCATGCCGAGCTACACGGATACGGCGGTGTTCAAACCTGACGACGGGGGATGGCTTGGCAACGACACCCTGCTCTCGCACGAGCTTGGCCATTATTTCGGATTGGCGCATCCCTTTGGAGGCACCGCCTGCGCGGACGCGAGGCCAAGCAATAGCGACGGCGACGTTGGCGGCCAGAACCCAGACACCACAGAAGACGACGTACGCGATACAAATCCGGATCTCAACGATGCCTGTGTGGCAACGGACTCCCTCACGTGCGCGGGCGGAACCCTCGGGTACAACGACGAGCTGTGGGATCCACCCTGGGCCAACGTCATGAGCTACCACGACTGCCTTCCGGAAGACCTCACCGACGATCAGGTCGGGGTGATCAACCGGACGCTGCAACATCCGGTTCGGGCAAATCTGATTCAGTGACAGGCCCAAGACGGAGTGAATGGGTGTCGGCTCGATGACGTCGCGGGCTTCGGCTTTGTAGAGGTAGCGAAGATCGCTTGTTGTGACGCCCATTACAGGGCGAATTGGACCTCGACGCGTCGGTGGGTAGGATCATCAAAGGGGGGCCGATGACGAAGCGTAAGATCGCAGGCTGTGTCCTGCTGCCGCTTCTGGCGGCATGCTGGAGCGACGCGCCTCCTTTGGTGGCTGCACCACCGGAACGACCTGCTCCTTCGACACGCCTGCAGGAGGTTGTCGAGGCGGAGCCGGTGGCGTTTAGGCTCGACTTCGAGTGCGGGGGTTTTCCGTGGCGGGTCTACTCGACGGTGCCGCTGCTGTACCAGCCGCCGTGCGGCTTTGGGCAGATGGTTCGTGTGGCCAGGTCGGAGAAGACACTCACCGAGGAGCTCGAGCAGGCGCGCGCCGAGAACACGGCGCTCCACGAGCGGCTCAGGGAGATGGCGGAGTATGAAGCGCGTATGGGCGTCCAATGACTGCGCGGTTGGTAGGATGGTTGGGGGTGCTTGTGATGTTGGGTGCGTGCACGGAGGCAGGGGGCGAGCGGCCTGTGTCTTTGTGTGAGCGCTATGCTGAGGCGGCGGAGCGGGTCGTCGGGGGGTGGTATGAGGAGCTCGAGCTCACCGTTGAGCAAGCCGAGGAAAACGCCCGAGGCCATCTTCCGGCGATCGGGGGTCCGAACGCCTTTCTGCACTATCCGGGGGCGAAATGGTCACGGCGATTTGATGCTCCCGAGGTCGAGTCGCGTTGCTCGAGGCGCGAGCTGAATCTTGGGTTTGAGTTTCCCGAGGGCGGAGGGTACTCCGACCCGGAGATCTTGCTCGGGAGTGTTCTCAAGGACTTGCGGCGCGAGGAAGGGCTGGATGCGTACGCGGACCGGATGAAGATCGTGGTGGAGGATGTGGATAGTGGGTTTTATGCGGCGTTTGATCCGGGGGACTAGGGGGATGTCGGTTGCTATTCTGGAGTGGGGGTTGAGTGGGTAGGCAAGAGTTACGACCGGCGACCGTTGGCTTCGTCGTGAGCGTGGCGGTGGTTGTCTTGGCGTCAGTCGGGGGTGACGGGGGGCCAGGCGGTGACGAGGCGGTGCCTGAGTGGCTCACTGGTTCTGATGAGGACGCGGTGTACGACGAAGAGGCTGGGCTTCCCGAATGGCTCTTCGATTACAATCTGCACGCGCCTGTGATCGGAGTCATCTACTCCCCTCCCGACCGTAGGCCGACTCTCGTCGGGCTCTCCGAATCGAAAAGGTTGATGGACTCGCTCTCGCCTGGGGTGCGGGCGAGTTACGAAGGGGCGCTGCTCGAGCGGGAAGAGGCGGAGTACGCGGCGTTCGTTGAAACGCGGATGCGGCGCTTGAGTGAAGAGCGGGCGTCGGGGGAGTAGCGAGAGTACTTCCGCTTGCCGGTGCGGAAAAGAGCTGGCGATTAGGCGACCAGCTGCCATGCGTCGTTCGCGCACTCGAAGCGCATCGGGACGTGTTCGGTAGTTTCGGAGAGGTCGGTTGCTAGGTGGTCGAGCGAGTAGTCTTGCGCGGGTGTTCCGACGGATACCGCGAGCCGCAGTAAGCGCTCCGCGGAGGCGCCCATTCGTTGGCCTGCTTCCCACCGAGAGACGGTTGCGGCGTCGACGCCCATGTGCCGAGCGAAGTCTACGCCCGACCAGCCGAGGGCTTTTCTGAGAAAGCGGATTTCTGCGCCCGTGAGCCGGCTGGGCTGTCGGATGAGCGCGTCCGCGAGGGCCTGGTTGAGCTGCACGATGAGAGGAATCTCGACTTCGAAATCGCCGCATGCGGTGCAGCGATGCACCGGGACGTTGACTAGGGTCGCTCGGATCCCGCCGCGGTCATACAGGTACGTCTCGCTTTTGGTCTTTGTTGCGGAACCGCATTGCATGCATTTCATGTTCAGAACCTCCAAGCTGTGACGACAACGAGCGACGCCTCTGATCGAAAGGCGACGACCACCGCGATGCGTTGAGCCTTCACGCAGTATCGCCAACTGCCGTTCTCGAACTCGCCGGGGCCCGGGAAGCCCCCGCGCAGCACGTTCACGATGTCTATCTCTGCCAAGTCGTCTTTCGCGATTTCCTCCAGGGCGTGCTTGCTAAAACGAACGGAGCCCTCAGACAGGATTCGCCGGATCAACCGCCGACAGTTCGGCGGGTCGAGCGGCTCTTCCATATCTTGATATATTATCATGAATTGATTAAATGTCAATCCCGGGCAAATTATGAAAACCACAGCCTAAATGGGCTTGGCTTGCGATTTGTCCTGCCTTTGCGAAGCGGACACTAGAACCGCTCATCGGACAGAGTGGTGACACCGTGTGCGCGAGTTACGAAGGGGCGCTGCGCGCGCGGGAAGAGGCCGCAACGAGAGCTTTGCTTGTCCGATAGAGCGGTGTGCCAAGGGTTTGCAGCGACCTCCCCTCGACTCCCAATACCAAATTTGATATAGACTGAATTGAGTATGTGGCGAGTTGTCGAGGCTGTTGGCGTCGGGAGGCAACTCAAGCGGGCACCTCGGAATGTGCAGGACAAGTACGAGTTTTGGAGAAGCGTTGCCGAACTGGACGGGCCGATGGGGCTGCGGAGGCTTTCGGGGTTCAAGGACCATGCGCTCAAAGGAGAGTGGCAAGGTGCCCGGTCTTCGGCGCTGTCTCGACAGTGGCGCGTCATCTACGCTGTTCGCGGCGATGACCTCACCGTGTGCGTGTTGGAGGTGAATCCTCATGACTACCGGAAGAAAAACTAGAGCTGCGCTGAAGGGCGACTTCGTTCCCGCAAGGGCTCGGCGACGGCTCTCGGTTGGGCAGTCGGTGCGCATCGCGCGCGAGCTCAATGAGATGAGTCAGAACGAGCTCGCCGAACGAACCGGCATTGCTCAGTCGACGATCTCGGCAATCGAAACCAACCGTATCAAGCTGGGTGCCGAGCGGGCCAAGACGCTTGCGCGCTCGCTCAACGTGCATCCGGCGGTGTTGTTGTTTCCTGGGTGGCGGACCGAGGACGAGAGCGCGGCGCAGTAGGTCGCGGCCGGGGTGGTGACGCGAATGACCTCGGGACGCGCTGGCGGGGATTGAGCGGAAGATGAAGTGAGGATGGGTGGCCGCGCGGCCACCTGTTCTTGTCGTGTTTTGGGCAACTTCGGCTGCTGAGGGCCGATGACGGGGCATGCGCTCTGCCCGACTCCACAACTTCGATATGACTAGCTCACTAGTCGTTGACTGACTAGCTGAGTAGTCTACTATGAGGTCGAAGGACATCATCAAGCGGATTGAACGGCTGGGCGGCCGCGTAGTAGCGAGGTCGGGCAAGGGCTCGCACACGAAGATGGCCTGTGGATGCGGCACCTATAAGACAACTGTTCCCAAGGACGACAACGTGCACCCGAAGACCTGCAAGAGCATTGAGATTGCGCTGGCGCCCTGCTTTGGTGACGGCTGGCTGAAGGGGGGCCGGTGATGGACGATGACGACCTGCTGCCCGGCAAGGGGAGCTACACGGCGGTTTACTCGCGCGAACCGGACGGCGCTTGGATTGTGTACGTGCGTGGGCACCGGCACGAGATTCATACGTTTGCGCGGTCGCTGCGGCGTGCGCGTGAGAACATCCGGGACTCTCTTTCGCTTTGGTACGACGATGCCGATACGGCAACGATTGTCGACCGCATTGAGCTTGCACCGGCGCTCAAGGAGGAGCTTGCGACGACTGAGGAGCTCGCGCGGGTCCATTCCAAGATGTCGCGGGAACTGGCGGCTAAACGGCGGCGGGCGGTTCGGGCACTTCAGAAGAGCGGCATGGGGACCAGGGACATCGCGGAGCTGCTAGAGCTGTCGCAGCAGCGGGTGAGTCAGATTGCGCGCGGGACGCGGTAGGGGCGACTAGGCGACCAGCCGCCATGCGTCGTTCGCGCACTCGAAGCGCATCGGGACGTGTTCGGTGGTTTCGGAGAGGTGGGTTGCTAGGTGGTCGAGCGAGTAGTCTTGCGCGGGTGTTCCGACGGATACCGCGAGCTTATCGGACAGATTGGTGACACCGTGTGCGATCTGCGATGGCGAGCAGGGTCTTTCCGGCGCCGCCGTCGAGGACGATGCGTTGCTCGTGGCGGGAGCTGAGTGGGCGGTTGGTCTAATCCTCAGCGGGCGGCGGCACGGAGTTTCTCTTGAAAAGCACTGAGTGCCTCTGCCCTCGCTTGCAGATCTGCCGATTGCTGAGCCAGCGCGGAGAGCGACTCCATGTTTCGAGTCGTGATCGCGACCTTCATGCTCTCCAACATTCCGCGCGACTCTTCGAGCATTTCTAGATTCGCCTGGTGGTACTGCGCGCATGAGGGAGGAGGAGTCATGCTCTCGAGCTCTCGCTTCATCCGGTCGCTGTCGGCGATGAGCTGATCGAACCCGGACGTGGCGCCACCCATGCCGGCTTTGATCATGTCCATTGCAAACGCGTTCGGGTCGCCTGCCCCGGCATGGGATTGAATCAGATCCACCTGTTGGAAGTACTCGGCGACCGCCGCACGCTCATCGCGTTGCGCTGGTTCCTTCGTTGCGGAGGGGGGGTCCACCGGATCGCGCTTGGCCGTATCGTCGGCTCTCGCGTTGGACAGCGCGATGCTTGCGTCAGGTCTTTGGTCGATGCCGCGGAGCTCGTCCCAGTGGGTGTCCGCGTAGCGGTAGTCTTCGTCCCGCTCTTGCCAGGGGTCGCGTGCATCGCTCGCCTGGCTCGGAGCCTCGCGCTCGGTCTCGAGTTGAGGAACGGGTGGAAGGATGTGCCCGAGGGAGCCCGCGTCGGGCGTCGAACTTCGTGCTGACTCGCGGCCGACTAGAAACGCGATGACCAAGAGCGACACAACGAGCGCTGTGGCTAGCGCGAAGAGCAGCTTGGAGCTTGAGTTGCGGTCGGCCATCGCCTGAGAGGATAGCGCAGGATCGCGTGCTGCGGTGCTGCGGCGAGACGGGTTCCGGGTCTTCTTCTTCAGCGACCAAGGATGGGAACCGCCTCACGTGCACGTGGAACGCGGCGGGGGCGTAGTGAAGTATTGGTTGAAACCCGTCGCGATGGCGTATTGCGATCATGATTACTTTGGCACCTGAACAACCTCTCGCGAAATCGGTTGAGTTTGCTGGGGGTGTGATGCGGGTTGCGCTCCAAGATGGACGGAAGCTGGAGGTGCCGCTGGCGTGGTTTCCACGGCTGCGAGAAGCGACGCCAGAGCAGCGGGAGGGCCTGCGGCTCATCGGCGAAGGCATCGGCATTCATTGGCCTCAGCTTGACGAAGATCTGTCGGTCCGCGGGCTGCTCTTTCCGCATCCGGAAGATGCGCAGCGGGTGGGTGCCTGAGCCTGGTCCGAGGCGGGCGCCCGCTCAATCATTCGGTAGCGGAGCCCGAAACAGATCACCCCGACTCGCCAGCTTTCCATGTGGTATACCCGCCTGCGCAGATTGAGCGAATGCGAGGGGTGAATCGTGGATAGAGCAAGGGCACAGAGGTTCGTTTGGAGTGGTGCAGTGATGTGTGGCTGCGCCTTGATCATCGGGTGCGGTAGCGACGCGGGCGGCGAGACTTCGATCCAAGAGGGCGTCGAAATCACACTCTCGGACGGAATCGTCATGGGCGAGGTCGACGGCGCAACGCGTCGTTTTCTCGGCATCCCTTTTGCCGCGCCACCAACGGGTGAGCGGCGATGGCTTCCTCCCGAGCCTCCGGAGCCATGGGACACCCCGCTCGAAGCGTCCGAGTTCTCCGCGGCATGTCCCCAGCTCGGCTCGACGGAGAGCCCCGAGCCCAGCGAGAACGAGGACTGCCTTTATCTCAACGTGTGGGCTCCGGAGCCCGCCCCGTCGGGATCGCTTCCCGTGATGATCTGGTTTCACGGCGGGTCGAACACCACCGGCTCGACCGGTGACGACATTCCATTCCTGCAACCGCCGACGCTCTTTTACAACGGGCGCGGCTTGGTCGAGGAAGCCAACGTGGTGGTCGTCACCGCGAACTACCGCCTGGGCGTGATGGGGTTCTTTGCCCACGAAGCCGTTAGCGCCGAAAGCGCCGACGGGGTGTCGGGCAACCAAGGCATCCTCGACCAGCGCATGGTCATGCAGTGGGTGCAGAGCAACATCGCGCCGTTTGGAGGCGACCCCAACAACGTCATGATCTTCGGGGAGTCGGCCGGAGCCTTTGACGTGTGCTTCCACATGGTGTCGGAGGGCTCACGGGGCCTGTTCCACCGCGCGCTCGGGGAAAGCGGCGGTTGCACGACCTCGCTGCGGACGCGATCGGAAGCCGAAGCCGAAGCTAATGTGTTCGCGGAGGCGATGGGATGCGGGGACGCCTCGGACGTCGCGGCCTGCCTTCGCGCCGTTCCGGTTGCCGATCTCTTGATGGAAGCGCCGGTCGACGGGGCGATCGAGGACCCCCCGGGCGGCGACTTCTACTCAGGTGGGACACCGAGGTGGCAGTTCCAAGCCGTGGTCGACGGCGTCGTGATCGCGGACCAGCCTCGAACGCTCTTCGATGACGGTAACGTGGCAGACGTTCCCTATGTGCTCGGCAGCAACAGCGACGAGGGCACCTTGTTCCACGTTCTTCAGCCAGAGGTCGAGACCGAAGCCGAATATCTGGAGGCTCTCGAGCGCCGGTATGGCGAGACGGTTGCAGCGCAGGTCGCGGAGGCCTACCCGGTGACGGACTTCGATTCCCCGCAAGATGCGCTCGAACGCGTGACCGGCGATGGGGGCCTCGTCTGCTCCGTCCGCGATACCGCAAAGCGCGCGGCGGCTGCAGGTCTCGATGTCTTTCTCTACAACTTCGACCGACCTATCCCCATCCCAGCCTTGCAAGCCTTGGGCCTGGGCGCGACACATGGCGCCGAAATCGCCTACGTGTTCGGATCCATTGGGCCTGACGTAATCGGAGAAGATGACCTCGCCCTGAGCGCGACGATGCAACGGTACTGGGGAAGGTTTGCGGCGACCGGTGATCCCAATGGCGGCAACGATTTCGCGTGGCCGATGTTCTCGGCGGACGACGACATGCGACTCAACTTCAACGTGACCCTGAGCACCGTGCAAGACTTTCGAAGCGACGTCTGCGCACTTTGGGAGTCCATCTACGACAGCGAGTTCTAGGTCGGCGTAGGCGACGCTGTATCGAACACCCTTTTCACGTCAACGTAGGCCCCTAGGCCGATGGCACGGCGTGGTGAGGAAAGCTCTGAGTCGCCGCCGCAAGGTCGGCGATCCGGGTCGAGGCGAGACTCCCTGGCATTTTTGAATGGCGTTCGATATGGAGCGACCATGAGTATGTGAGCGACCGTCTCGAGGGCCATCTGATGGGCAGAGATATTCAACAGAGCGTCGAACTGCCGGCTTCTCCCGAAGCGCTCTTCGAGATGTATGTTGATGCGAAGCAGCACTCGGCATTGACCGGGAGCGCGGTGACGGTCTCGCGCGAGCCTGGGTCCGCGTTTTCTGCGTTTGGGGGGGCTGAGCGGACGAATGGTCGCGACTGTGCCGGGCCGCCTCACGGGTGAGTCAGATTGCGCGGGGGACGCGCTAAGTGGGTTGGAGCGCAGGGCCGGAGCCATCTTTGTGCTGGTGCAAGGATTTCGCAGTCGCCTCATTCGGCGCAGCCATTTCGCGTTGGGTTTCCCGATTCCTCAGTAAGACGGGGGATGTCGACTGGTACGCCTTATGCACCTAGGTTCCGGCATCGACTGCACGGTCCGCCCCGAAAAGGAGGTGTACGATGAGTGACTCTCGTGCCGTTCGATTTCGCCGTTTTGTTTATGTAGTGGCGGCGGTCTCCCTTACAGTTTTGTCGCTCCCTGCATCGGCCGACGAAATCGACGACAAAGTCATCGATCGCGGTTTTCGTCCGCACAGCCGATACGCTTCTACTTTTCTGAATTCGTTGGATACGGCAACGATTGCGGTCCATCTCACCGTGGTTCGCAAGGCCGATAAAACATCGCACTCTTCTGCATCACAGAAACAGATCATTGCCTTGATCCGCGAGAACAAAATTGCGGCCGCAGCAGCAGGATCCGGCCGTGTCGATTTGGGAAGACTGGAAGCGACATCTCAGTGGGATCTGTTCCTCAACGACATGCAGCGTATTGCAGAAACACTCAAGGGCCAGGTGTCTGCTGCCGATTACCACCTCTTTATGGAGCTCGTTTGGCCCGTCGACGGTCAACCCATATTTGGCATTCATTGCTACGTCTTTGACCGACAGGGTCGGAACGCGTTTTCGTTTCTGCTGAACTCCCATCATCAGTTGTTTGCCGATGCGAAGCTGATCACCAGGGGTACATCCGAAGCAGCGCGCGACAGATTAGTGAAAAGAGCCACGGCTGTCGGCATGACCGCTTTCGAGGCGCAAGTTGATCAGGCACGAAAAAGTCCCCCGCGTGCAGCGGATGCCGGCTCGAAAAGAGGCGAAGCGGGCGTCTTCGATGATTTTGAGTCCGGCTTGCGGTCTGGGAAAGACGAGTTTGGAATTCCAATTGGTTTCGTTACGTTTACCGATGGAAGTAGCGCCATAAGCATCTCTACGACAACGACCCACCCGCCACTCTCTGACAAAGCAGCCGGCAAGAACGTACTGAAGTTGGATTTCGATGTCACGGGCTGGGCTGGCTTTCTGCACATATTCGAAAACGATACGGTCGATCAATGGACGTCGTATGACTGGACTGACTTCAACCAGTTCAGCTTCTGGTTGTATGGTAGGAACAGCGGCAACTCGCTGTTTGTCCATATACTCGACAACCGTAAGCCCTCGTCGACGGTAGACGACGCAGAACGTTACGGTTACGACTTTATCACCGATGACTTCTCCGGATGGAAGCAAGTGATCATCCGCTTCGCCGATTTGCGCCGCAAGGAAGTCGGCAACGGCGCACCGGTAGACGGTCTGGGCTTGTCCGAGGTTCATGGATGGGCCTTCGGTACAACAAATACCGGCGGCCCAATCACCTACTACCTAGACAACTTCGAGTTGCGCAACGCGCCCGCCTCCAGTGCCGACTATACAATCAACGAG
>Ga0316192_10003064_pt1 | contig 12170 bp, 10 predicted proteins | sample MerIslwburrow_MG_FD_204931 | JGI IMG/M metagenome (GOLD analysis project Ga0316192, IMG submission 204931) | Coastal sediment microbial communities from Maine, United States - Merrow Island worm burrow | ecosystem: Environmental > Aquatic > Marine > Coastal > Sediment | place: USA: Maine...
GCCCCCTTGGGCAGCAGATTTACTGGTAAATATTTGGGTGTCTGTATTGCATTGCCATCTCCAAATTTTACCAACAAATCCATATGGGGTGATATGTTCGATTTTGGAAATGTAAGTTTCATTGCAATGTTAGCGCGTGCATCTTCATTGCTTGCCAAAACATCGGTTGTTTCAACAATGAGTGCAGACTTATTCTGTTGCCAGCCAATTAGTCCCTTTATTTTTTTAAAGTCCAATTGAGTTCTAAACATATAGGGAATATCCATTGTTGCATTAGAGCTATCCAGAGATATCACTCCAGAAGACTCACTTGTAACAAGTTGGCCACTCAAACCGCTTAAAGCGGGTATTTTTTCCCAAGAATTAATCGAAAGATTATTAAATTTGGAGCTAAGATTAAAATGAAAGGACTCGCCATCTTCAATGTGCAAGGAAACATCACGAACATCACCCTGTGGATTTAATTTAAGTAAGGAGTCGGAAATTTTTTCGGAGCCCAAATCAAGAACTGCTAAAAGCCCAGACACCTGCCCTAGTTTTAGAGTGTTGATATTGACATCGACCACGGGATTTACGTCACTTCTGATATAGTCTACTGCAGCTTGTGATTCCGGTTGTCGTGCCCCATTTTTCTCCGTATTAATACGGTCCATTACAAGACTCCAGCCATTTGCATTTGATTGCCAATGTAATAATGCCGAAGCCTTATCCAGGCTGTATTTTCTGGGTGTTAATATGGTAGATGTGGCTTTTGAGGTGGCGTGATTTGTACCTGAAAACACGATATTTTGCGTGTCAATTTTACCAACCACATCTTTCAATTTCGCGTTATTCCAGTTTCCCCAAAATTCAAAACTAGTACGACCCAGGGCCACTGTGGTTTTCAGTAAATTGATATCGTCGCTAAAGTTGGTCAAATCAACATTATCGCCACTTAGGTAGAATTCCCCGGACCATGAATCTGCTAAGAATACATCCCCAGTAATATCCGAGGAAAATACCAATTTTTCATTTGCAGAACTCGACATCACCAGGACACAATCTATAATATGTCTATCACCCTGATTGCGCAATAAAACACTCAAGTCAGAAAAATGAGAACGCCGTCCCCCATGCAATTTATCTTCAATTATGAGGTTATTCACCTCTAGTAAAACTCGCCGATGTCCTAGCAACCACCTTGGTAACACCTGTGCTGAATCATCGACATCGTCTTCATCAGTACTAAAACTAAAATCAGTTAAGGTTACAGCTCCAGTCTCGTGACGTATTATTGAAAGGTTTGCCCCCTTCAAGACAAGACTATTAAAACTAATTTGCCATTTAGCCAGTGATTCAAGTATATCCAAGCCGAGATTCGCTTTCGAAAACTGAGCAATGGTTGCAACGCCAGAGCCATCTAGTAACCTAACATTGTTAAACACCAATGAAGGTCCTAAACCATGCCACTCAGCGTCAAGGGATTGAATTTTAACCGGCTGCCCAACAATATTTGATACGTAACTTTCTACTTTGACACTGTATTGATTAATTAAAGGTAAAAATAGCCTAAGTAAACTAAATGTTACTGCAATTAATACAGTAACTACGGCGAAGGTGTACCAGAGAGTTGCCCAAGTTGAAGCAATTATTTTTACAATTATCTTCATATTAAGTCAATGCGAAATTTGGTGTAGTGTCCTGAATTGCATGCATATTAAAACACTACACTAGGTATCTTGCAGGCATTGAATAAACAAGAACCTGTCAAAAATTGGCTGGGAAATTTAATATTATTACGAAGCATGCGCTTATTTTGACTTTATCTAAAATCGGATCACTACATTAAGATAAGATCGTATTGCTCCTGCGTATACATGGTTTCAACTTGAAATTTTATAGGTCTGTCAATAAACTCTTCAAGCTCCGCGACTGTATTTGATTCTTCATCGACCATTAAATCTATCACTTCTTGAGAAGCCAAAACTAAAAATTTCTGTGAGTCAAACTGTCGAGCCTCACGGATTATTTCCCGAAAGATCTCATAACATATTGTCTCCGCCGTTTTTAATGATCCCCTACCAGTGCAAGTGGGACATGCTTCACACATTAGATGCTCTAGACTCTCTCTGGTGCGTTTTCGTGTCATAGCGACCAAACCTAACTGGGGTACTTCACTTATAATAGATTTTGAATTGTCTTGAATTAAACTTTTGTCAAGACTTGCAAGCACTTGTTGTCTGTGTTCTAGATCAGCCATGTCAATAAAATCGATTATGATTATACCGCCCAGATTTCTTAACCGGAGCTGGTGTACAATGGCTTGCGTCGCTTCCAGATTTGTTTTAAATATGGTTTCTTCCAGGTTACGATGCCCTACGAAGGCACCTGTATTGACATCAATTGTTGTCATTGCTTCTGTTTGATCGAAGATTAAATAGCCGCCGGATTTTAATTCTACCTTGCGTTCTAAGGCATGTTGAATATCTTCTTCAACCCCATACAAATCAAATATGGGTCGTTTGCCTGGATAATATTCAATCTTGCGGGCAACTTCTGGTATAAATTTTTTGGCGAAATTAAGCACTTTTTCGTAGTTTTCTCGAGAATCAATCCGAACTTTTTCTATTTCGACACCGCTACCAATTTGATCCCTCATAATTCGCATTACGAGCCGTAAGTCTTCATGTACTAGAGCACCTTCCTTTGCTGTTTTTGCCCTTTTTTTCACTTCACCCCACAATTTGTGTAAAAACTGTATATCCGCCAACAATTCTGAGTCAGTCGCCCCTTCGGCTACTGTTCGAATAATATAACCCGCTTGTTCAAAGTCACTTGATAGTTTTTTCGTTAACTCTTTTAAGCGTAGTCTTTCTTCATCATTTTCTATTTTTTGAGATACTCCGATGTGATCTGCATCGGGCATAAACACCAAGAAACGCGCCGCAATCGACAATTGCGTCCCCAGCCTAGCCCCTTTCGTTCCGAGAGGATCCTTTATAACCTGCACCAACAATTTTTGCCCTTGATACAACAATTTTGTTATGTCTTGATGACACTTGCCATTACCTTCTCCCTTCTTATCATCAGGTACATAAATGTCCGAAGCATGTAGAAAAGCTGTGCGTGATAAACCCAGGTCAATAAACGCCGCTTGCATGCCCGGTAATACTCGAGATACCTTTCCTTTATAAATATTTCCAACCAAACCAAGTCTGCTTGCTCGCTCTATAAAGGTTTCATTCAACACCCCATTTTCGATCATAGCCACTCGGGTCTCTCTTGGCGTAACATTTATTAATATTTCTTCACTCATGATCTGTCGCCATAGTTAGAAAACACATCCACTGCATGATTACGCAACAACTCAGATGTTTCAAATAAGGGCAATCCGACGACACCTGAATAACTTCCCTCGATAAGCTTAATAAACATTGCCCCTTTGCCCTGGATTGCATAACCGCCAGCTTTTCCTTTAGGTTCACCTGTCTCCCAATAATCTCTGTAATCTGATGGTAATAGATCCCGAAAGGTAACCTTAGTCATGCTTAAACGCACATTTTTATGTTTAAAATCTTCATGTAAGGAATGAGAGAACTTGTTAGTCGAATCTTTTACTTTCTCCCACTCATCGGAATCAATAACAGCAACCGCTGTTAATACTTCGTGTCTTTTCCCCGAAAGCAATTGCATCATACCGTTATATTCAACGAAATCATTGGGTTTCCCAAGAAAACACCCGTCTATAACAACACAAGTATCTGCGCCCAAAATCGGTTTCTTGGGTTCTTTCTTTACTAGCATCGCACCGACCACAGCTTTATCAAAGGCTAAACGCCTAACATATTCTGAGCCCGTTTCATTTGGCATTTTTTTCTCGTCAATCTCTGGATGAATAATGTGATAACGCACTCCTAATTGGTCCAGCAGTTCTTGCCTTCTTGGTGAACTTGAGGATAAATAAATTTGCGCTTGTCTCATAAAACCTTTTTATTTTCGGTGGTAAGGGTGATTCTGATAAATTGACCATGCACGATATAATTGTTCGGCCAACACAATTCTTACCAGCTGATGTGGAAACGTCAAATGTGACAGCGACCATATTACGTCAGCTTTCGAGAGACAGCTTGAATCCAATCCATCAGGTCCACCTATCACAAAACAAATATCCTGTCCGCTTTGTAACCATTCTGAAAACTGATCCGCCATAGTTTGTGAATCAATATGTTTACCCTTTACATCAAGTGCAATCAATCTGCAAGCTTTAGGAACATTCGACAATATCCTTTCTGCTTCCTTTTTTATTATTTGGCTAATGGATACATTCTTCCCTCGTTTTTCCATGGGAAGTTCAACGAGTCGTAACTGGCAGGTCGATGTCATACGCTTGGCAAACTCATCGTAACCATTATTGACCCATGTTGGCATGCGATGACCAATCGTTATAATATGTATTATCACTACAGTAGCTTAAGCCCGTTCAACGGCTTGCGTACTCCATAACTTTTCTAAATGATAAAATTCTCGAGTACCAGGCTGCATTACATGCACTACGACATCACCTAAATCCACCAACACCCATTCTGCTTGCCTTTCACCTTCAACACCAATAGGTGGAAGTGCATTTTCTTTGGCTTTTTCAATAACACTATTGGCCAGCGACTTCACATGCCGAGACGAAGTTCCACTTACGATTACCATTATATCTGTAACACTTGTCTTATCGCGAACATCTAATGCAATTATGTCTTTGCCCTTTTTATCTTCCAGAGCATCGACTACCAATTTGCACAAATCATTTGTTTTCATCAATACCTCGTGAATTTACCTATATAAATTTAACTGACTAATTTTTTGCTTAACTGACTCTGGCAATAAAAAGCTGATGTTCTTGCCTTGTCTTACCAATTCTCTGATATGAGTAGACGATATATTTAGTTGAGTTACCGTCTGAAAGTTAATATAACCTGCCACGTTTTCATACAATGTGTTTAGAGACTTTGTCTCTCTAGCTTGCATAAGCGAGAATAATGCAGGAGAAATCAATTCAGTATCGCCATGAATATCATACCCTGGTCTGTGCATTACAACCAAATGCGCCAATTGAAGTAATTCTTGCCAGTTATGCCAGGTATACAGTTCCAAAAATGCGTCTTTACCAATAATCAAACAAATGGATTCTTTACCACGCTCTTGCCGATACGCTCTTAGTGTATCGACTGTATACGAAATTCCTTTTCGGTGTATTTCCCGGTCATCAACCTTTAATTTTGGCTCATTGTGAATTGCTGCCTGGATTAGCTCAAACCGAATTTCCGGCGTGACCTCTGGCATATTCCTGTGCGGAGGCACTCCACAAGGTATAAAAATCAACTCACTTAAATTCAGATTATCAACAACGTCAATTGCCGGCCTCAAATGCCCGAAATGAATTGGATTAAACGTACCACCAAACAAGCCAATCATCTTATTACTGCTTCAAGAAGTGACGTATGAGGACTTAGTGTACAATCGTTCACTGTCTGATATGACCGTCTCCAATCACGATGTACTTTTGTGACGTAAGTCCTTCTAAACCAACGGGCCCTCTAGCATGAATTTTATCGGTACTAATTCCGATTTCGGCCCCTAAGCCATACTCAAAACCATCTGCAAATCGGGTCGATGCGTTTACCATAACGGAACTGGAATCAACTTCAGTAAGAAATTTTCTGGCAACGCTAAAATCTTCGGTTACGATAGATTCAGTATGTCCCGAACTATGTAAATTGATATGCATAAAAGCATCGGTATAATCTTCGACAAGCCTAATAGATAATATAGGCGCCAAATATTCTGTATCCCAGTCTTCTTCCGTGGCAGCCTTTATTCCAGTGAGAATTTTCCTTGTTTCTTCACAACCGCGTAACTCCACGCCCTTTTCAACATACATATCACCCAATATGGGTAATATGGAATCTGCAACAGACTTGTCCATTAGTAAGGTTTCCATAGCATTACATACACCATATCGATGGGTTTTCGCATTAAAGGCAATATCAATTGCCTTTTTCTGATCGGCCTTTTCATGCACATATACGTGACATATACCGTGCAAATGTTTAATCACGGGCACCTTGGCTTCACTGCTTATACGTTCAATCAGACCTTTACCACCACGAGGCACAATGACATCCACATATTCCTGCATTGTAACAAGCTCACCAACGGCGGCTCGATCGGTTGGCTCTATCACCTGAACGGCGGTTTCTGGCAACCCAGCGCTGCTAAGCCCAGCTCGTATGCAGGCGGCAATAGCCAGATTAGAATGGCTCGCTTCGGAACCACCGCGTAAAATTGCCGCGTTTCCTGCTTTTAAACATAGGGCAGCGGCGTCAGCTGTCACATTTGGTCTTGACTCGTATATGATACCGATGACTCCCAAGGCTACGCGCATCCGTCCTACTTGTATACCTGAGGGTCGGTATTTCATATCGGTAATCTCACCAATAGGATCAGGTAGTGCGGCTATCTCCCTTAGACCATCTGCCATCGCTTTAATTCTTTCGTCATTTAGGGCCAGTCGATCTAATAAGGCGTCATCTAGACCATTCTCACGACCGGCATGTAAATCTTTGTCATTTTCGATTTTTATAGTCGCGATTGAATTTAATAACGCGTCTGCAATAGCATGTAATGCATTGTTTTTGGTGTTGGTGTCCGCCGTTGCCAACTGCCGTGACACTTCTTTAGCACGCTTACCCATTTCTAACATGTATTGTTTAACGTTCATTGCCTTACTCTCTGTAATAATCTCATGTATTGACTGTCTGCAGTATTGAGACATAATTGTAACAATTCATCCCATATATTACCTGCTTCCATCCCTTTTACTATCTTGTCAATGTGACTAATCATTTTCAGTATAACTAGAAATTCTGAGTATTTATGGCGTTGTAGACAGGCCGATACCGCCGCCTTGCGTTTAGGCCAGACTCTGGCTTGTGCTAATGCCTGGTTTGATGACATTTTATTATATTGCATATGCCAAGCCATTGTTACTAAACTGCGAATTTCCCTGGCAAGCGCCCAAAGTATAATAACAGTCTCTACGCCTTCGGCACGAAGTTCACTGATAATTCTATTGACTTGTTTGGTATCGCCTAATAGCGCCATATCAACTAATTGAAATACATCAAATCGCGTATTTTCAAATACTGAGGCGGCCACGTCGTCTGCATTTATTTCCGCGTTGCCATAAATTAAGTACAATTTTTCCACTTCTTGTGCAGCAGCGAGGAGATTTCCCTCAGTTCGATACGCTATTAAGGACACGACATCTTGATTAGGCTTGATACCCCTGGCCCTCATTCTTTGTACTATCCAAGCTGGCAAACTTTTTTGATTAATCGGCCATATTTGAACCACCACACCAGTTTTATCTAACAATGAAAACCATTTAGTCTTTTTAATCTTCTGGTCAAGTTTGTCTACAATGAGCAATAACAAGGTATCATCTGGAATATTTTGCAAATAACTAAGCAATGCCTTGTTTCCTTGGTCACCGATTTTTCCGGAATTAATACGCAGTTCAATAATTTTCTGTTGAGAAAACAAAGAATAATTATTTGCCTCCATTAACAGCGTCGTCCAGTCAAATCCTGGCTCGACATGAAACACCTTGCGTTCTTCACAACCTGCAGCTAAGGCCGCTTTGCGTACTAGGTCGCATGCCTCGTCCCTAAGCAAGGGTTCATCACCACCGACCAAGTAGACACTCTTTAAACCACCCTTTAAGTGATTATTTAGTTCTTCAAATTTAATGTTCATATCATTTTTGGGTGGTTTGGATATATTCCATCTGTCTTAAAATCTGTCTGCTTGCATCTTGTAACATATTTTTTTGCAATGATCCTGCCTCAGCAGCTTTAGCGGACAACTCCGCTTCGTCAAAACGTAATACACGCTCTACATATACTGATGATTTTTTTAACAGCTCAGTTTCATCGTTACTATTTACAAAAAAATCAACACTGTACGTTAAAGTATATTCCTGAACTTGCCCGGCACTGCTAACGGTTAGTACTTTACGGTCAAACCTCTCTGCCATTAGATTAACGATTGCATTGGCCTGACTCGATTCATGAACTACGGCGATCCCCTGATTCAATATGGCATCCCGAAGCACTGGAGCAATCTGATTGACACCGCCTAGGTCCTTAATTTGAACAGGAGTCAAATTTGGATTAATTGCAACACTGCCTCGAAGTTTAAATCCACATGCCTGAACCAATAGACTGGAAACAAGCAAAGCCAAAACAATAGCGATAGCTTTTTCTGGTCGGCGCATATAACTACTTAACAACGATATTGACCAAGCGCTTTGGCACCACAATTACTTTCACAATTTGTTTATCGTTGGTAAATCGTTGAACATTTTCATCGGACAAGGCTAGTGCTTCTACTTCATCTTTAGAGCTATCAACATCGACTTCGATTTTACTGCGTAATTTACCATTCACCTGAACGATAAGCTGTACTGTAGCAGTTTGTAAAGCACGACTGTCGGATTGCGGCCATTGCATATTTATTATTTCACCTTCACGCCCCAAAGCGGTCCACAATTCATGAGTAATGTGTGGCACTATGGGTGCTAACAAGCGCAGCAATATATCGACACTTTCGGCCAGAACAGCTACCGCGTTAGTGCGATTCGCATTATCCGACTCGATCATTGCCACCGCAAGTTGAATGCTATTTATCATTTTCATGGCGGCAGCAATAACCGTATTAAACTGGTACTTTGCAACATCCCGATTAGCCTGTGCTAATAACAAATGAATCTCATTTCTTATTTGACCAAGCTCTTTGGATAAACCTTCCCACTTATAATCCTCTAAGCCATGATCCGTATACCAGGAACTGATCGCTTGGAACTGAGGTTTTGAACTTACCAAACGCCATAGTTTTTTTAGAAATCGGTACGCACCTTCCACACCGTCGTCGTTCCACTCTAAGCTATGTTCGGGTGGTGCCGCAAACATGGTAAACAATCGAACAGTATCGGCACCATACTTATCGATTAGCGGCTGAGGATCAATAGTATTACCTTTTGATTTAGACATTTTAGTGCCGTCTTTTAATACCATGCCTTGCGTCAATAAATTCGACATGGGCTCATCGATATTAATCAAACCGACATCGCGTAATAATTTGTTATAAAATCGTGCATACAATAAATGCAATATGGCATGTTCAATCCCACCAACGTATTGATCAACTGGCAACCAATAATTGGCACGTTTATCTAACATGGCATTATCGCAATCATACGCTGCAAAACGGGCAAAATACCAAGACGATTCCATAAAGGTATCAAAGGTATCGGTTTCTCTTCGAGCTTTACCGCCACATTTTGGGCAGTTTGTCTCATAGAACGAAGCCAAGTTATTCAAAGGAGAACCAGAGCCATCAATTTCCACGTCTTCAGGCAAGACTACCGGTAAATCCTGTTCTGGAACGGATACACTGCCACAAGCATCGCAATTTATAATGGGTATGGGTGCACCCCAATAGCGTTGTCGTGAAATACCCCAATCGCGAAGACGGTAATGAACTTTTACTTCGCCTCTGTTCATTTTTGTAAGATAGTCGGCAATAGCATCAAAGGCTTGCTGTGAGCTTAATGCGTCAAACTCACCTGATGAAACTAACACCCCCTTTTCTACGAAAGCGGATTGACTTAAATCTATTTCAGATCCATCTTCCGGGGCAATAACTTGCTGAATAGGTAAATGATATTTATGTGCAAACTCCCAATCCCGTTGATCATGGGCAGGTACCGACATTACGGCGCCTTCACCATATTCCAGTAATACAAAATTTGCCGCGAATATGGGAACTTGCTTACCATTTATGGGATGAATGGCCTTGATACCAAGATCGATACCTGTTTTTTCCATTGTCTCCATATCTGCTTCTGCCGTCGAAATTTGGCGACATTCCTCAACAAAATCCCTGACCTTCTGATTCGACTGTGCCACTTTTTTAGTCAGCGAGTGATCGGGTGCAACGGCAACATAAGTTACACCCATTAAGGTATCAGGTCGGGTCGTAAAAACCTTAAGTACAGTATCACTACCCTCTACGGCAAATGATAGCTCCACGCCTTTAGATCGGCCGATCCAGTTTTTTTGCATTGTTACAACTTTATCTGGCCAACCTTCTAACTTGTCTAAATCACTTAAAAGCTCTTCAGCATATTGTGTGATTTTCATAAACCACTGGGATATATCCTTCTTTACAACCAAGGTATCACACCGCCAGCAACGGCCATCGACCACTTGTTCATTGGCTAGGACGGTTTTATCTTCAGGACACCAATTAACCGGCGCCGTTTTTTTATAAACCAAGCCTTTTTCTAACAACTTGGTGAATAACCACTGCTCCCAGCGGTAATATTTGGGATCACATGTCGCAATCTCACGCTTCCAGTCATAGGCAAAACCTAAGCGTTTCAACTGATCGCGCATATACGCGATGTTTTCGTAGGTCCATTTTGCAGGTGCTACCTGGTGTTTTATCGCCGCATTTTCTGCGGGCATACCAAATGCGTCCCAGCCCATGGGTTGCAATACATTTTTTCCGCGCATTCGCTGGTAACGTGCGATCACATCGCCAATGGTATAGTTTCGCACATGCCCCATATGCAGCTGTCCGCTAGGGTAGGGAAACATCGCCAGGCAATAGAATTTATCTTTACTAGCATCTTCCACCGCGCTGAATAGCTCATTATCATCCCAGTGTTTTTGAGTTTGTACCTCTATTTTCTCAGGATGATAGTGTTCTTCTATACTCATATTTAATTATCAATTCCAGGTTGAGTTTTTTACTTATTAAAACAGTCAGTTACAGATATTTTCTCATACACTGCCGCGTAAGGCGCTATACTAATAGTAACAGTAAAATATTATACATATTAACCAATTAAACAGCCTTTATAAATATCATGGATAAAAACAACCGCAATCAATCTCACGCCACTGCCTATGAACGAATGTTGTCTAGAGTGCGGGAATTTACCAACGAAGCAAGTGAAGAACTGGGTCCAAAGGTGCATTATGCCATTGATTCTGCCAAGGAGAAAGCCTACGAGCTTGGCGAACTGACACGAGAAGAAGCCGATAAAATCGGCGAATACGTCAAACGGGATATTATGGATGCCGCCCATCATTTGTCCGACCAAAGTAAAGAATTGGCCGATTGGCTAAAGTTTGACGTGACCCTGGTGGAAGATCGCCTACTTGAATTGATCGATCACGTCGTCAATGATACCCGGGCCGAACTACAGAATCTGGCTGATCGGGCAAAAACGGAAAATATTTGGTTAACCGATGAAATCGTCGGCCCAGGTACTTTGGAGTGCATTTCCTGTGGCCATTTAATTCAATTCCACCAAACCTCTAAAATCCCCAAATGTGAAAAATGCGGAGGCACGCAATTTCATCGGGGTTCCACGGATATTGATAAAAACTAGACGCCCTGAGCTTCGTAAGCAATTAATCTAAAAGAACAATCTAATCTGTCAAATCGATTTCTAGTTTAATCCACCCTATTTGGCAGTAAAATCGCCAGATAAACGTTAAGTTAGGCCGGATCATACCTAATTTTTGTAATATTCTTAGTAGTTTGTGTTGCTTAGAGCCTATGGATGAACCTCCCCTATAAATAAATAGAAACCACAATATTTACAGTGATTTATTAAATTCCCCGCCTATGATATGCTCAAATACGAGCGTAAGTTGAGCTTTTAATTAAGGATTCTGCTAAGTAGCTTAAAGGAAATAATTATGGTTTTTTCTGGGAGTACCTTTAAGCGATTTTTCACACACTGTTTTTTAATTTGCCTTTTATTAAGTAGCCACACCTTAAACGCAGCAGATCTTTCCGCTCAAGCAGTTGCTCCCAATCAACTTCTGATTAAATTCAAACCTGGTATCAGCGCAGCAGCCAAAGCCAGCATTTTTCAACAATTGGGAGCCATCAAAAGTAACAAACTACTTAGGATCCTTACCACCAGATTAACGACCAATTCTGTGGCCTCTCAAGCTTTGGCAACATTAAGAGCTTGGGAAAAAGTAACGTTTAGTCCAGGTTCGGATCTTTTCCAGCTAATTTCTTTGCTATCACAAAATCCCGCGGTAGAAGTCGTG
>Ga0316192_10003066_pt1 | contig 12168 bp, 13 predicted proteins | sample MerIslwburrow_MG_FD_204931 | JGI IMG/M metagenome (GOLD analysis project Ga0316192, IMG submission 204931) | Coastal sediment microbial communities from Maine, United States - Merrow Island worm burrow | ecosystem: Environmental > Aquatic > Marine > Coastal > Sediment | place: USA: Maine...
TTTCTGCTCAAGCCATGATGAGTAGTTGCCTTCATACGGAATGCCACGGCCTCGGTCCAGTTCAAGAATCCAACCAGCCACATTATCCAGGAAATAACGGTCATGAGTTACAGCTACCACTGTTCCCTCATAGTCATGCAGGAAACGCTCAAGCCATGCTACCGACTCAGCATCCAGATGGTTGGTAGGCTCATCAAGCAGGATCATGTCTGGCTTAGAGAGTAACAATCGACATAGAGCCACACGGCGGCGCTCACCGCCGGATAGTGTCGTCACATCCGCATCCCAGTCCGGCAGACGAAGCGCATCAGCCGCAACTTCTAGCCTGCGATCTAGATCGTGGCCATCGGCTGCATTGATAACATCTTCCAGCTTGGCCTGTTTTTTTGCGATTTCATCAAAATCCGCGTCGGGTTCTGCATAAGCTGCATACACTGCGTCAAGCTCAGTCATTGCATCTTTGATCTCTTTGACAGCCTCTTCAACATTACCACGCACATCTTTAGTGGGATCAAGTTCCGGCTCTTGTGCCAGATAACCGATTTTAATACCGGGTGCAGGATGAGCCTCACCCAGGATTTCGGTATCCAGACCGGCCATAATCTTCAACAGTGTCGATTTACCTGAACCATTCAGCCCAAGCACACCAATTTTGGCACCGGGAAAAAATGAGAGGTAGATATCTTTCAATATCTCTTTTTTGTTGCCAACAACTTTGCCAACGCCCTGCATGGAATAGATATACTGATAATCGGCCATCATTCACCTCGAATATTGAAATCTGGTGAAGCATAACATTAGCGCACTCAAAACCTAGTCCATCCAGATAATAAAAAAATCTATGCCCTCTGTGCCCTCTGTGGTTAACATCCCGGGCTCAGGGAGTAACCAGCATGTCCAAACGTTTCGAGAACAAGATCATCATGGTAACCGGCGCCTCCTCTGGCCTGGGCCGTGCCATTGCCCAACAGTTGGGAGCCGAAGGCGCTAATGTGATTGCACTTGCCCGTGTTACTGAGGCACTGGAGGTAACCCAGAGCCGCATTGAAGAGGCCGGTGGCCGCTGCCTCTGCATCCCCTTTGATCTCACCGATTTTGACAACTATGGAAAATTGTTTTTAACGCTAAAAGATCAAATCCCACATCTGGATGGTCTTGTTCACTGTGCCGGTAGTCTGAAACGGTGTGCGCCGATGCAGCATGTGAAACCTGACATATTCAGAGGCGCACTCGATATTCACCTTACCGCTCCCAACCTGTTCACTCAGATCATGTTTCCGCTTCTGAAACGTGCCGACTCCGCATCGGTAATTTTCACCACCTGCGACATGATCAGCGAAGATCATGCCAACTGGCACGGCTACGGCCTGGCCAAGCGTGCGCTGGGTTATGCTGCTGCCATGTGGCAGGCCGAGCATCCGTCCAAAGCGATGCGGTTTAACACGATTAATCCCGGACGTATGCGCACGCGCAGTTTCGAGCGTGCTTTTCCGGGCCTGAACCCTGCCACCGTTCCTGTTGCCGCAGAGATTGCACCTGCATTTCTGGAGATTCTTTCAGATTCAGCTCGTGATATTCGTGGCCAGCTGTTAATAGCCGCCGATCTCCTTAAAAAAACGGTTAATTAGAGGCCGATAACATATTCAGCCAAGCAGCTTCTGAATCTCCAAGCTGATCTTTTTGGCTCTGTAAGGTTTGCTGAGCACTGAGATGCTGGCCCAATCGTTGACCCCCTCCAAAACGCTTCCCTGATCATAGCCTGTGGCAAACATGATCGGCATATCCGATGAAATGGCCCTGATCCTCTCTGCAGCCTGTACACCACCCATGCGCGGCATCACCACATCCAGAATCACCAGCCTGATATTTGCCTGATTGGCCTTAAACACTTCCACTGCCGAAACACCATCACTGGCTTCCAATACAGAATAATTGAGGCTCTTCAACAAATCTCTTGCCACGGATCGTACCATATCCTCATCATCTACCACGAGAACGGTCTCTCCATTACCCATCACCACGTCTTCCAGGCTCTTTTCTGCAATGCTTTCACTCTTTTTGCATGCTCGCGACGGAAGATAAACGCAGAACCTGCTGCCTCTTCCAATCTGGCTGTCCACATCAATCATTCCATCGTGATTCTGAACTGAGCCAAAAATCATCGAGAGCCCAAGTCCCGTTCCTTTTCCTACCTCTTTGGTCGTATAAAATGGCTCAAAAACATGCTGAAGGGCATGCTGGGAAATACCACAACCATTATCTAAAACTTCGAGGCATGCATACAACTCTGCGGAAGCATTTGGATACTTCTCTCTGAAAGCCTGGTCCGGTTCAAACTCTGTTAGGCTGACACTGATTTCAGGCCTCTCAACTCCGTCGACTGCATCCCGAGCATTATTCACCAGATTTAAAAGAATCTGTTTCAACTGGTTTTCATCACCATCTATACATAAATCAGAGGTGCACGGATTCCAGTTCAGTTTAATATCTTCCCGAATAGCAACCCGCACAAGATTGTGAGTCGATCTGTAAAGATCTGAGAGAGAAACATTCACCATCTGTATCAGATCTTTACGTGCAAAGGTTAAAAGCTGAGCAATCATTTCCGCAGCACGGAAGCTCTCACTTTCAACTCTGATGATTTTTTCTTTAATCTCAGGCCTGTCCTCCAGCTCTTTTTTCACCAGATAGAGGTTTCCTGTAATGGCAGCAAGAATGTTATTAAAATCATGGGCAATACCACCCACCAGAATGCCAATCGCTTCCATTTTCTGGGCTTGTCTTAACTTTCCTTCCAGTTCAAGTTGCTCTGAAATATCCGAGAAGACTGCTGTATAATTCACCACCTTGCCCTGCTGGTTAACAATGGCTTTGATATGGATCTGTTCAGGGAAAGTATCACCGCTTTTACGTCTGTTCCAGACGACTCCCTTCCAGAAGCCTTTGCTCCTAAGGTCATCCCAAAGCCTCTGATAAAACTCCTGTCCGTGGCGGCCTGACGAAAGAATGTTGGGATTTTTGCCGATGACCTCTTCAAGGGTGTAACCTGTAATTTCAGTGAATGCGCTATTCACATACAGAATATTATTCGACTTGTCAGTAATCAGCACTGCCTCGACAGCCTGCTCAAGCGCCTCAGAGAGCATCGTAAGTTTGGCCTCTCTGTTCCTCTTTCCTGTGACATCCTGAACCACACCAACCAACCGTTTACTGTTATTCTCTTCCTCCACAACCCGGGCAGTCTCATGCAGATAGCGAAGCTCTCCATCGGGACGAATGATTCGGTAATCCTCTGAAACCTCCTCTTCACCTTGAAGAGCTCTGTCAACGCATTTCCGGAAAAGCTCACGATCATCTTTATGCAGGTGTTTGAGCAAGGAGCCCATCGTGCCATCAAACTCCTCTTCGCCGATGCCGAGCAGGTCCAAAAGGCCTTGCGAAGCCCAGAGTCGCTGACTGTCTGTATCAAGAACCCAGTTGCCGACACGCCCGACCTTCTGGGCCGCTGCCAGACTCCTTTCAGTTTTCTCCAGCTTTACAATTTTCCCTTTCACCTCTCTTTCAAGCCCCAGAATTGAACTATGGGATATAACATTGGCTATATAGAGGGCGACAACGAGGAGGATGAGTAAAAAACCCACGAGGATATATCCGGCGCCCATTTTACCATGAAGCATCTGATGCTGGGCAGTTAAAGGTACGGAAATCGTCAACACCCCGGCCACGTCCCCCACCTTCCAGTCACGCTTAGGGCTATCAGGCGAGCTGTTATGACAGCCGATACAGGAGCTGTGCATCAGATCAGCTTTGGCAAAGCGAAGTATGCGATCATCATCAACGCCCTCAACCAGTGTGAATGGTTTGTCAGGGTTTTTAGTCAACGCAGCAAGCGCATCACTCTCAAACTGATCTTTGACACCTCCATCTCTGTTCCATGGATACGGGTATTCACTGAAAATCCGGGTTACCGTGCCGAAGTGCTCTTTGCCGATCTGTTTGGAAAGCTCGTTATGCAATGTAAATGGAAGCGGCAACGAATCTTTGCTGTCACGGAAGTCATGCCTGATCTCCATGCCGGCTTCGAGGGCTCTGGAAATCACATTGTCTGAGTAGTATTTTCGGAAAGTTTCGAGCGACTTCGCCAACAGAGAGGCATCCTCAATGGCATCCTGAACCAGCAGCTCTTCACTCTGTTTTGAAATCTGTAAATAAGAGAAGCCGATACCAACCAGAAGGAGGAGGAGAATCAGAAGCGAAGATTTATGACGAGCATAAATGAAGCTGGTCTGATTTTCTTGTGCCATCATCTCTCCCAATTAAACGCTTTAACATCCAGGTAGATGTCGGATATCTAATAAACTATGCAAACTTTAATCATGACGAGGCTAATCCATACCGTTATGGTTCGCTCATGTCCAAGCCTGCCCTTTCAGCCCCCAGCCTGTCTGCTCAATTCGCAGGTCTGACTCTGCAAACACCGATCGTACTGCTTTCAGGCTGTGTCGGCTTTGGTCAAGAGTACACACACATTGAGGGGTTTTCCAACAGGGATATTGGCGCAGTCATCCTCAAAGGCACAACGCTTGAACCACGTATGGGCAACACCCCCCATCGGGTCTATGAAACGCCATCGGGCATGCTTAATGCCATCGGCCTGCAAAATCCCGGTGCCAGACATGTGATCGACAATATTCTGCCAAACCTTCCGCACCACGAAACCCAGTTCTGGGCCAATGCCAACGGCACCTCGCTTGCAGAATACGCTGAAATTGCAGCTCTGTTCGATAACTCACCCGTCACCGCTATCGAGATCAATATCTCCTGTCCAAATGTCAAAGAGGGTGGTGTTCATTTTGGCAATGACCCGGAGATGGCCGCAAAGGTTGTGGAAGCCATGCGTCCGATGACATCAAAACCTCTGATTACCAAGCTCTCTCCAAACAATGCAGACATTGCTGAGACCGCCCGTATGGTGATCGAGGCTGGATCTGATGGACTCTCCGTGATCAATACTCTGGTAGGCATGGCGGTTGATATCGAATCGAGAAAACCTGTCATCGGAAACATCTCAGGTGGCCTTTCAGGCCCTGCCATCAAGCCTGTAGCGTTATGGAAAATTCACCAGACCCGCACTGTTGCAGCCAGGCACAACATTCCAATTCTTGGGCAAGGTGGTATCACATCCGGAAAAGATGCAATTGAATTTGCCATTACAGGATCAGATGCGGTTGGAATTGGAACCGGCCTCTTTTACGACCCCCTGCTCTGCAACAAGGTTCTGGATGAGCTTCGCGACTATCTGATGCGACATAACATGAACAGCTACAAGGAGCTTGTTGGCACGCTAGGCAGCTAGCCCCCGACTCATGCTACTTATCCGGCCGCTTCTACTGATTACGCTTCTGCTTGCCAGCCATACCTGCTGGGCAGGAACGTTTTCACAAATTGGCAGCAGCCGCTGGGTCACAATCAGCAGAGTCTACGATGGAGACACCTTCATAACCAAAAAAGGTGAAAAAGTTCGTCTTCTCGGCATCAACACCCCCGAAACCGCTCATGGCGGCACTCCCGGCCAACCTCTTGCCCAAAAAGCCAAACGGGAGCTGAAAACATCCATTCAAGGTGAAACGGTGCGCCTGGAGTTCGACAATGAGAAACATGACAAATATGGCCGCCTGCTAGCCCATGTACATCTTCGCGATGGTCGATGGATCAATGCGCATATGATTGAATCCGGGCTGGCACACACATACACCTTTGCTCCCAATTTCCTACATTCCGCTGAACTGCTAGCCAAAGAGCGGCTGGCGCGGAATGAAAAAAGGGGCATCTGGAATACCTCTCGCTTCAGACTGCTCGACTCAGGAGAGGCAGACGAAAGATATATTGGCCAATTCAGGGTTATTACCGGCTCCGTAATCTCGATCAAAAAAAATAGCTGGAGATTCAAGCTTGGCAGGCTCTCGATCACCATTCCGAGGGCCTACCGGCAGTGGTTCAAAACTTTCCCAAATCTAAAAGAGGGTGACTCTGTTGCCGTGCATGGGAAAATACGCATCTCAAATCTGGGCAATTTATATCTTGCTTTGCATTCGCCTTTTGATCTGGAGATAATTGAGCCATGAAACGCTGTATTCCTCTTCTGCTTATCATCCTGTCGGTTTCGGGTTGCGCTACCAATCCTGCCAATAAGAGCTCCGATTTTGTGCTTATGTCAGAGGCTCAGGAACTCAAACTCGGACAGCAGATGGCGGCCATGGTTGAACAACAGCTCTCCCTGCTTCCCAAAGATGACCCGCTCGCACGCTATGTGGACAGAATCGGACAACGGGTTGCAGCCACCTCTGATCGCCCCGAGCTCTTCTACCGCTTTCATGTGGTTGATGATGGCACTATCAATGCATTTGCACTGCCTGGCGGATATATCTATGTGCATCGAGGGTTGCTGGCCCATTTCAATAGTGAAGCGGAGCTGGCAGCTGTGCTTGGCCATGAAATAGGCCATGTAACAGCACGCCATGCCGTTCAACGTTATACTCAGGCTGAAGCTTACCGTATCGGTATGTCTGTCGCTTCAGTATTTGTTCCTATCCCTCAGGCTGCCGGGCAGCTGACCAACATTCTGGCGACAGCCATGATTTTGGGGTACGGACGTGAGCAGGAGCTGGAGTCTGATGAGCTTTCACTCAGATACCTGACAAATGCCGGTTATGATGCCAATGCGACCATTCACCTTCTGGAAACGCTTGAACGACTCGATGAGATTGCAAAAAAAGAGAAGCAGGATGCCTCGGGCAAAAAACCGGAACCGGCCTATCACGGCGCATTTTCAAGTCACCCTGAGACAAAAAAACGTATTAAACAGGCGATTGCACAGGCATCTTCACTACAGAAAAATGGCATGAACCATGTTGGCCGTGAAGCCATGCTAGCAGCTCTGGACGGCTATCCCATTAAAGACAGCACAGACGATGGCGCAGTCATTGGACGCCGATTTATCCACCCAGATCTGGGTATTCAGCTGAAGTTCCCCGAAGAGTGGGTGATCCAGAATACAAAACAGGCCCTGACAGCTCGAATCCGCCAGAAAAAGGTCTACTTTTACCTGGCACTGAAAGAGCTTCAGAAACGGGAGTCAGCCTCAGCTATTCTGGAAAGGTTTTTTCCAAGACGACGTATGGGTGAGATCAGAAGTGGAAGCCACAATGGTTACTCTTACGCAAGAAGCCTCGTGATGGCATCGGCACCTCATGTCAGTCAGGCAGCCATTGATGCAACCGTATTCCTTGACGGCCCCAGAGCATTTATTGTCCTGCTTTATACGCCTCGTAAAGAGATCCAAACTTATCAGAACCAGCTTGACCGGATTTGGAACAGCTTCCGCAGCTATGATATCGCCAAAGACGGGGATGTTCCGAAAATTCATAACTATCTTTGGAAACGCGGTGATAGCTGGCAGAAGCTTGCATCCAGAAGCAGAAACATCCTCGGCCGTTTTACAGCAGACAGACTGGCTGCACTCAACGGTATGGAGCCATCAAAACTCCCTCGCCCGGGCACCATTATCAAAACGGTTCGCTAACCCAACCGGAAAACTTTTTGCATTAGAGATATGAAGGGAGTGTTGAGCCGACGCTCTCTACATATTGCATATTCATCTGCCTGAGAACCTCTCCGGAATGGTTCAACATGTAGGTAAACAGGCTTAGTAGCAGCTGCTGATTAATGGTAAGTAGTTTAATATAACCATCGTGGTTGAGACTGTAGGTCAGGCATTCGCTATGGGCGGTAACGGTCGCACTGGAGGAGTTGCCGCTTAGAAAGCTCATCGAACCAAACAGAGACCCCTCACCGGCATGGCCAAGAAAAATGCACTTTTTTCCATCCTTTCGAGTAATCGCGGCTGCTCCGGAACGGAGAATGTGGAGCCCTCCACCGGCATTGCCTTGGGATATGATTTCATCACCAGTACGGTGACTGCTGATTTCAAAAACCTCTTCCAACAGGGTACAATCCTGCTCATTTAATTTATGCAGAAGAATGTTCTCTTCAAGCCACTCTGCATCAATACCCATTTAAATTTCCCCCTTCCCAAGAGTAACCATGGTTTAGTACACTATATAAACCATTTTATCGCTTGTATATCGCATGAACATGCTATGAAAATACATGTTTTAATGAACGCATTTAGCCAAAACAGACGTTCGTACCAAGTAAAAAAGTCAACCGCATATTTCAATATCTTGAGTAAATTCCAGGCCACCTTTAGAGTTGACCCATCCTGAAAGACGGTACTGCAGATGCAGACTGAAGCGGAAAGGAAAAGATGAATAGAAGAATCACAGCAGCCACGCTTGCAAAAGCCAAGGCTGCCAACCAAAAATCCGTATGGCTGACAGCCTACGACACCACCTCGGCACAACTGGCCGAAGCTTCTGGCGTGGATGTGCTGCTTGTCGGTGACTCCCTCGGCATGGTGTCACTGGGCTTTGATTCCACTATCCCCGTTACCCTTGATCAGATGATTCACCATACTGCTGCTGTCGTTCGCGGCACGGGTTGCTCTGAGCAGCAGAGAGCATGGGTTGTCTGCGACCTCCCCTTTGGCACCTATCAGCAGTCGCCTGAACAGGCGTTCGAAACCTCTGTCCGTGTACTGCAGCAGACCGGTTGCGATGCTGTAAAACTGGAGGGTGGCGTGCCAATGGCCGAAACCATTCGCTTTCTCTCCGAGCGCGGCATTGCTGTAGTGGCACATATCGGCCTCACCCCTCAATCGGTGAAAAAATTCGGCAGCTACAAAACTCGAGGGAACAATCCTCAGGAGTATCAAGCCATTCTGGATGATGCAAAGGCTGTGAGCGAAGCGGGCGCAGTTGCGCTGGTGCTGGAGTGTGTACCTTCTGAACTTGCAAAAACCATTACTGAATCAGTAGCTATTCCTACAGTAGGCATCGGAGCAGGCTCCGACTGTGATGCTCAGGTACTGGTCTGGCATGACCTGCTCGGCATCTCCGAAAAAAAACCGCCTTTTGCTCCGGCATACACAAACCTGCGTGAACAGATTACCACCGCGATCAGTTCGTGGAGTAGTGATGTGCGCAAGGGAAAGTTCCCTAAACCGTGAACACTGCAACAACCACCATAGAGCTTCGGCGCCAGCTTGCTCCCATGCGCGGACAAGAGCGGATCGCCTTTGTACCAACAATGGGCTGCCTGCATCAGGGGCATCTGAGCCTGATTCGAAAAGCTAAAAAAATGGCCGATATCGTGGTGGTAAGCATCTACGTAAACCCTTTGCAGTTCGCTCCTAATGAGGATTTTGATGCCTATCCACGCATTTTTGAAGAGGATGCCAAACTGTGTGAAAAAGAGGGTGTGGATATCATTTTCCACCCCGACACTCTCTATCCGGATGATGGCATCAAGATCTCTTTGAAAGTTGCCGAACTGGACAGCTGTCTCTGCGGTTCTACCCGGCCCGGCCACTTTGACGGTGTCGTCACCGTGGTAAACATGCTCTTCAATATCGTGCAGCCTGATATCGCCATCTTCGGAGAAAAGGATTATCAACAACTCGCCATCATCAGCCGTATGGCAAATGACCTGCAGATGGACGTAGAAATCATCGGCAGCGAAACTTTGAGAGAGAGTGATGGCCTGGCAATGAGTAGCCGCAACCGTTATCTCGACAAGAATCAGCGAAGTCAGGCAGCCGGCATCTATGCCGCCCTATCTGCTGTACAGCTGGCATTCAGGGATGGCGAACAGCGTTCCGAACCGCTTCTCTCCATAGGCATGGAGAGACTCAGAGAGTCGGGCATAGATCCGGAATATCTTGAGATTCGTGATGCTGTCACCCTCCAGCCTGCTGACAGACTCGACCAGAGGCCATTTCGCATCTTTATTGCTGCAAAAATTGGCAAGACCCGACTAATTGATAATATTTCACTCGACCGTGCGACCAACACTGACCAAAACCATGCTATGGAGACCTTGCAATGAAGCTGACCATGCTAAAATCCAAACTACACCGTGCCACGGTTACCCATGCCGAACTGGAGTACGAAGGCTCCTGCGCTATTGATCAGGAACTTCTTGATGCAGCCAATATTCTTCCGTTCGAGCAGCTGCATATCTACAACGTAGCCAATGGTGAGCGTTTCACCACCTATGCTATTACAGCCCCACGTGGATCGGGCAGCATCGGAGTCAATGGTGCGGCAGCACATAAAGCCAACCCCGGCGATCTGTTAATCATCTGTACGTATGCGGAACTTGAAGCCAAAGAGGCTGAACATTTTCAGCCCGCACTGGTCTACCTGAATGAGAACAACGGCATCACCCATACCAGTCACGGACGGTTGGCTGCAGTTTAGAGTTCAGGCCAAAGCAGAGTTTCGAAACAGCCTGAACCTGTCAGAACGGCTACAAATTAGTCGAAAGATGCAAAAAACGTGAAAAATATGATCGCTACTAAAAACAGAAGTTTCCAAAACAGCGTCTCCCTCTTTGAAATCCTGCCACCTTGCCAAACCTTTCTTGGCTTCAGCAATCTTTTCCTGGGCCGTCTGGGGCGTCTGGAGCGCCGGGATGATTGCTTTGATGAGTCAGAAATAAGAAGTCACTCCGCTAAGGGTTTATGATTGAAAGCCAACATTATCACCTCTCACAAACCGTGGGTACTGCATATTCATGTGATGTTCGTCATCTCTGATAACATTGAGAGATGACCGTTTCAGATCATCATAATGCAACAGGATTTAATTTTGTTGCCCGGCCAGATGCTCAGATCCTGATTTTAGGGTCGATGCCCGGTGTCGAATCGATTCGTCAGCAACAGTATTATGCCCACCCCCGCAACAGCTTCTGGGATCTGATGGGAGAGATGTTTGCTGCCGGAAGAGAAGCCCACTATCCGAATCGGCTACTGAGCCTTCAACAGCAGCATATCGCACTGTGGGATGTCGCCAGCCAGTGTGAACGCAGCGGCAGTCTGGACAGCAATATCAGATCAGGTTCAATTGTTCCAAATGATTTCACTCTGTTTTTTGCCAACCACCCCGATATCAAGGCGATTTTCTTTAACGGCCAGAAAGCGGCCCAAATCTATCGAAGGCTGGTATTGCCAACCCTTCCTCCTGAAGTTCAATCACTGCCACTGCATACGCTTCCCTCTACCAGCCCTGCCCATGCAAGCCTGAGTCGCGAGATGAAACTGAAACAGTGGCTGAAAGTTCGGGACGTAGCCGCTACGCTCTCCGGATGAAAAAAACCATCACCCTAATCCGTCACGCCAAATCTGCCTGGAATCAGCCCACCCTTTCGGATTTCGATCGGCCTCTGAACAAACGTGGCAAAAGTGATGCGCCATTGATGGGCGAAATCCTGAAGAGACAGAACATTGAATTTGATCTTGTTCTCTCCAGTCCTGCACAGCGCGCCATCACAACTGCAAAAGCCATCTGTCATGCTACCGGCTACGCAGAGGAGAGAATTGAGCAAAATCGCGACCTCTATCTTGCCTCTGCAGCAGAGATCATCGAGATCGTTCACAGTGTGGATGACAGCTTCAACCGAATCGCGGTTGTTTGTCACAATCCGGGACTTACCGTTCTGGGCAATGTATTAAGTGACCTGAGGATCGACAACATGCCAACCTGCTCCATCGCCATATTTGAAGCCGACATCGATTCATGGAAATCGCTTAAACCCGCCTCGTGCCGAACGATCGATTTCCTCTTCCCCAAGCGTTTTAAAACATAGCTCCGGGCCACAAAGAGGCCAGACAGGAGGATTATATTTGCAGTTGTGATGCTCCCCCCTCTTGAAATCGGAAAGCTGCACCCCCATATAGTCTGAAACACATTTAAAAACAGAGAGGAACCGATGAGTGAAACAACCAAGGAGACGTTAAGTTTCCAGACCGAAGTAAAACAGCTGCTGGATCTGATGATCCACTCACTCTACTCCAACAAAGAGATATTTCTTCGTGAACTGATCTCCAACGCATCCGACGCGGCCGATAAACTTCGCTTTGAGGCCACCACAGATGATGCCCTTTTTGAAGGCAACTCTGATCTTCACGTCTATATCGAGACAGACAAGGATGCCCGCACCATCACCATCCGTGATAACGGCATCGGCATGAACCGTGATGAGGTGATT
>Ga0316192_10003071_pt1 | contig 12153 bp, 1 predicted proteins | sample MerIslwburrow_MG_FD_204931 | JGI IMG/M metagenome (GOLD analysis project Ga0316192, IMG submission 204931) | Coastal sediment microbial communities from Maine, United States - Merrow Island worm burrow | ecosystem: Environmental > Aquatic > Marine > Coastal > Sediment | place: USA: Maine...
TATATCATCAGCTGCAAAGGCTCCATCAATTCTGAAGGTCGGCATATTGGTGGTGTCATGACACCAGCTACAGTAGATACCTGGGCCACGCAGATCATCATCACCTGCACCTGCAGGTTTGGTGGTCTCCCAATCTGCACCATTGGTATGCCAACTTTCAGTATGTGTGGTATGTGGAATAACCGAGCCAAAGCCGCGGCTGGTTAGGGTGCTGCCATTGGGAAAGTAGGGATAGGTACCATCAGGATCATAGATGGTGCCCTCTTCATGCCCATGGCACTCAATACAGAGTGTTACATCGGTATTGCCTTTACCATGACCAAAACCACCAATGTGCAGGTGGCATTTCTCAGTGCATTTCTCTCCTGCCGTGCCTGTTATATCACCCCTGTCTGCATTGGTGTGCATCTGATCTGCACCCGTGCCATCATTCTTAAAATGCCCCGTCTTTGTATGACAGACCTGACAGACACCATCCAACGTAGCATCATCATCAGCAAAGGAGTTGGCTCCGGTTGCCCCAAAGAATTTGACCTGCTTCCAGCTGCTGTCTGCGGGGGCTTGAATTTCACTACGGATGATCTTGCCGTAGACAATGCCATAGGTATCACCTGCTGCAATATAGGCGGTGTTGATAACACCATCCAGAGTCAGGGTAGTCGCTGTATTACTCTCTATTCGGTAGCTAAGATCACCAATCGGTATGCCACGGCGATCACGAACACTGGCATCAGGAAAAACAACCCGACCAGCATGTTCATCAACCGTCCAAGCAGCACTGGTATCCGTTAGCGTACTGTTAGCACTTTGAGTCACTGATGTCAGCGTACCTGTAGCCAGAAAAGCTTCAGTGCCAAAGGTCTGTATTTGAGGTTGATTATGTGGGTTGTGGCAATCTTTGCACTCAATATTCCAAGTGCCGTACTGATCACTGATTTGGTCACTCGAATGCGGCACCCGATAAGGTGCTAATCCGGGACCGGTATGACAACTCCAACAGAGATTATTGGCCTCGGTATCATCACCGGCCATATCAGGATTGGGGGCTGCGGCCTTAAGCAAAGTACCCGCTGAGCCATGCAGATCATGGCAGCTTAGACAGCTGATGTCAGGAAGTATGGCATTGGAGGGTACATGCGGGAAATCGAGGGCAAGCAAATCCCCGGCCATAAAAGCCAAAAATGCCGAAAATAACGAACCTTTAATGGTCGTTAATATTCTTTTTGCCATATACAACACCGCATCCGCATTAGTTATAAGGCCAGCAATCCATCTACAAAATGCTCTTTTACTCTATATTTCCGAGTAATTTCTCTGTATTAGCAATTGCTTGTAAACACCATACTTATAAATTGAACACCACTGTCATTCGATAGAGGCGCACTGTTGTTGTTTTTTTCACCCTCGGCTGCGTCAAATTGTTTAGGTTTAGGGATACTCCTTCTTATACAAATTGAATAATCAATATTCACGCCTAAAAAACCAATAACCCACTCAATTGGATCATTTAATAGTCTAAAAACAATCAGGCGCACACTAGCTCTCTGCACCTTCACTTTTCAGCCAAATTACCAGACATATATTTAGGTATATATCAAGTTATCGGACACATACCAATACTCTTTAGTGTTGCAGTACTTAAATTCACAAAAAATCTACTCTCCTCCTAGATCCAACACTCAGAGAGGGGAATCATCATTCAGAGCCCAGCACATGCAAAACAAGCAAATCAACGGATGCCAGTTGGTGGTGTACGCTGTAGTGAAAGCCCACTACAGGCCATGCAGTGTCAGGTCAGGTTGAACCTCAGCATTCTCGGTAACATACTGGCCATCATCAAAGTTGAGGAAGTCGTGATTGATCACCTGCCCGTAAACAGCCAGCATGCTGGCCACAAGAAGAAGGCAGACAACCATATTTGGCCAAAAGGCATTGGAGCCAGTTGACTTTACTTCAAGAAGATCTAAAGCTGATTGCAGGTTTTATTTTTTTATTACGAGATTTTTTACCCATCGAGTGGCGATCTAACTGGCTAACTGATTAAAGTCCAACGCTATCTGAGCTTATCTAAAATTTCCAGCCAGAAAGTCAATACACAAAGCGCAGTAGCTCATACATTATTTAGGGGAAGCCTTGTTCCCACAGAATGTTGTGGGAACAAGGAGAGACCATAATAATGATTATGGATTGTGCTCGTAAGCCCCTCGATCATAATCATTAACACCATCATCAAGCGCATGACGGGAACCACTGACATCGTAGTAGTGTGGGTTGCCAGCAATATCTTTACCATCTGCAGGCAAATTAACATCATCATTGATGCCTGTATCAACACTCTCTGAAGCCAGCGCACAGCCAACAGGCTGGCCATTAGCATTACAGAGACGGAAATCACCACCTGCTGTTGGGCTACCCAAGGTGGCAGTCCCTGAGGCCAAATCAACAAAGAATGGATCACTGGTGAGGTTGCCCGTACCAGCATGCGTAGTTGAGATGGTGGTATATTCAACCGTGTCACCTGACCCATTAAGATCATTCACACCATTGTCAGCAGTATTACCAGAGATGATGCTATTTCTTATGGTCTCAATGCCAGAAGCTTGCAACCCACCACCTGTTCGGAATACATGGTTACCTGCAATGGTAGAAAAATAGAGGTTTAGTGTAGAGCTGCCATTGTAAATGCCACCACCATATCTCCAGTCACCCGAAATGGTATTACCCGTTATCAAGCTATTGATAATAGTAGCCGTTGCACCAGCATTATTTATTGAAATACCACCACCGTTACCACTACCTGCACTATTACCCTGCACCTTAGTTTGTGTAAGGTTCAGCACAGTAGTAGCACCCCCCATATAGATACCAGCACCACCACCTCCTGACGTGTTGTTGCTGATTGTTCCACCTGTGATATCAGTTGTCGCAGCACCATTTAGATAGAGCCCTGCACCAACACCATAGCTCTGGTTAAGTACGTTGTAGTCAATGTTCGTGTTTGTAATGGTCAAATCTGCTGCCGCATTATAGATACCACCCGCATAGTTGGCATTACTGGTGTTATATGAGATAGATGAATTGGTAATATTCGCCGTCCCATTATAGTAATTGGTGCCGCCTATAATGTAGATAGCGCCACCATTAGAAGTACTACTGTTATAACTTACAGTACTATTACTAATGGTAATGGCATAGGGGCCAGAGCCTAATAGTGTCTGAGCATATATACCTGCACCAGCACTGCCTGTATTCCCAAGCCCTGACCCACCAATAAGGGTATCCTGGATAGTGATACCACCCTTGGTTATATAGATACCAGCCCCATAAGAGCTGCCTGCCGTATTGCCTTGGATCTTGGAGTTCTCGAATGTTGGTGTAGAGCCATCATTGATATACACACCTCTCATATTATTACCAGTGTTGGTCTGATCAATGGTAAATCCATCAAAGGTAATGTTTGCTGTGCCATCACCACCATTAAAGTAGATAACAGGAGTGCTACCACCACTACCTTTCAGGAAGGTAGAATCCACACCACTTGCAGATCTCACTGTAATGGTCTTGCCATTAGTAGCAGAGCCAACAGTGATGTATTCATTATAGGTGCCAGCACAAACCTGTAAGATAGCACCATCTGCAGCCGCACCAATCGCGCCATTAACTGTATTATTTGGCGCTATCTCAGTACTACAAACAATAGTTGGCGCTACATCTGTAGTAAACGATGTGCCGGTAGAGTAGCTAGACCAAACCGCATTATCATCCTTGTAGCGCACACGCCAGTAGTAGGTTGTGAGGCCTGCCAACGGTGTTGTAATCGTATGGCTCACAAGATCTACCACCTCAGCTGAATCATAGGTGATAGAGCTGAAATCAGCGTTATCATCTATCTGCCACTGGCTAGCTGCATGACTAGCACCCTGATCTGGATCAGAGAAAGCCGAACTCGTGAGCGTTGCCGTTACATCAATACCAGTCGCTGCATTAGCTGGCGTACTATTGGTTGGTGTATCCGGCGGATTATCCGTAGTGGTAAACCAGGTGCCACTTGAATAGCTCGACCAGCCACCATTATTATCTTTGTAACGCACGCGCCAGTAGTAGGTGGTAAGACCTGCCAGTGGTGTTGCAACCACATGGCTCTCTACAGCACCCAGCTCATTGGAGTCATAAGTAATGGAGCTGAAATCAGAATTATCATCCACCTGGAACTGGCTACCTGCATGGGCATCACTGTCCGGATCAGAGTAGGTATTCCCAGTTAATGTTGGGGTGATACTGATACCAGTAGCCGTATCCGCAGGCGTACTGTTGGTTGGCACATTTGGCATCCTGTTAGTGGTGAACGAGGTGCCACTTGAGTAGCTTGACCAGGCGCCTTTATCATCCTGATAACGAACACGCCAATTGTAGACAACACCCTCACCCAAAGCTGAGCCGACAGTATGACTCAGCAGATCACTCACCGTACCAGAGTCATAGGTGATGGAACTAAAGTCAGCATTATCATCCACCTGCCATTGACTGTTCTGATGACCATCACTATTGGGGTCAGAGAAAGCTGATCCTGTCAGTGTTGGGGTAATGCTGACACCGGTAGCCGTATCTGCAGGCGTGCTATTACTTGGTGTATTTGGTAGCGTAGTGGTTGTAAATACAGTACCCGTAGAATAGCTTGACCAAGCACTCAAGTTATCCTGGTAACGCACACGCCAGTAATAGTTGGTTGAGGTATTCAGAACAGCAGCAACGGTATGGCTAACCAAATCGCCCACTGTGCCAGAATCATCAACAATAGTAGTGAAGCCTGAATCACTGGCTACCTGCCAATGACTGGCGAGATGGCTGGAGCCAGGATCCGTGTCATTGAAGGCTGAACCTGTAAGTGCTGGGCTAACTGCAATATTAGTTGCACTGCCAGCTGGCGTACTATTGGTTGGTGTGACCGGTACGGTATTGCTTACCTGCACCGTTCTAATTGAAGCTGGCGCACCCGTGGCATCCAACCAACCATCTGATGCTGCAAAGTAGTAATCGAGATTGCCAATAGTGGTCAGCGTCAATGCAGGTGAAGTCTCATAGAGTTCGCCATTTGCATAGTTGCCATCCTCGCCACCTACTACCGTCAAAGCAGTTCGCTCAGCTGGATCTTCAAAGGTGCCGCTATCATCTGCATCTACCCAGACATAGATTGTACCTGGCACATGGTTATCCAGATCAGTGTACTTGACCTTGAAGGTAAAGCCGCTGCCACTGGATGCACTTTCTGGGTCTACGCCATCACTGACATAGTTAGCACTACCTTCCCAATCCAGCGTTGGTGCCTGGTTCCCTATGGTCATCTCATCTGCACCCATATCTGTGGTTGCAGTGCTATCACCATCACCATCATAAGGCCTGGCTTCACCCTCAATATCATCAACAGGGAGAAAGCTGCCGTCACCAACATCTACAGAGGGAGATGCACTCTGCAGTCGATAATCACCGGTCTCTTTTGGTGTTGCAAGGGCTGCAAGATCAGGCGTGATATAGAGTGGATCAGCATCAATATTGCCAGTACCACCACCAACCCAACCTCCAATGTTGGAGTAGTTCACCGTAATAGTAGGTGGGTAAAGACTAGCATAAGCGTAGTTAGAGCCGGATCCACCACCTGCTACGTTACTCCAGATAATGCTGTTCTCTACATCAATCGTGCCGCCATTACCGTATAAACCACCGCCGTATCCACGTGCATAGTTGCCTGCAATGGTACAACTACGAATATTAAGTGTAGCCAGGCTGTAGATACCACCACCATGTTCATAAGACTGATCACCTGTTGAGTTACCCGAGATAATGGTATTAGTCAGCGTGGCTGTTCCCGTTGAGGGTATAAGCGTGTTGTTATTCATATAGAGCCCACCACCAGCACTCAAAGCCGAATTACCCTTCAGGTAGGATCGGACCATAGTGAGCGTTCCACCATAGTTTCTAATGCCACCACCATTTGAACTGACTGAGTTTCCAGCAATGGTGCTATCCGTTATATTCAGCGTTGTCTCGCCAGCCATATAGGCGCCGCCACCTTCTGAACTAGTAACGACATTGCTATTAATAAAGCTATCCGTCATATCAACAACGGTGGCAGCACCCGTCAGATATAAACCTCCACCAAAATACTTGGATGTATTACTTGAGAGCGTGCTGTTTGTAATAGTCAGTGGCGAAGTAGTGACATACATAGCGCCACCATAAGAGTTGGATGTTGAGTTGCTGCTAATCTCAACATTCGTCAATTTAGAAGTATTACCACTATAACCCAGATATATGCCACCACCATTACCAGTCACAATGTTACCACTGATAGTACTGTTACTAATATCCATTGGCGTAGTGGCCGTTGAGCCTGACAGATAGATACCGCCACCAGAGCTACCTATAGTGTGATTGGTTACCAGGCTATTGCTCATCGTCAATGATGCCGCTGCACTCGTTAAATAGATACCACCACCAGACCTGCTTGTTGGCAAATCATTTGCTGTGATCGTTGTGCCCGTAACAGTCAATGGTACTCTACCGTATATACCACCACCATTACCGTTTGAGGTTGAGTTATTGTTAATCGTGCTGTTCGCAATATCAACACCGGTCAAGTTTGCCCCCGTGAGGTAGAGACCAACACCACTATTCGCTGTTGAGTTATTGGCAAAGACTGAATCATCAATGTCTATCGTGCCATTGAATGAAGTTGTTATATCAGCATGCAGACCCGCACCATTTGTATTTGCGGTGTTGTAGCGAATGGTACTGTTACTGATGGTCAGCGTATAAGGCCCACCCGCTGTGGTTTTCGCATAGATACCACCACCATACTCACCACTGTTACCACCACCTGTTGTAGTTGAACCCACAAGACTACCTTGCAACGTTAGACCACCCTGGAAGATGGAGATACCACCTGCCTCATTAGAATTAGTGGCATGAACCGTATTGCCCGCAATGATTGAGTTCTTAATTATAGGTGATGCACCACCTTCAATACGGACACCAACAGAATCATTTAAGAGCTGTGTTTGGTTATCAATAGTGAAACCATCCAGCACTGGAGGCGTTGCAAGATCTGCATTAAACGTGACTACAGGTAGATCTGTCGCGGCAGTTGCGCCCCGGATGGTGATAGAGCCAAAGCCTGAATCTGATTTTACTGTTACCCCATCATCTCCCGCATCGAAGACAATATTTTCATCATAGGGTGAGCCATCTTCAATAACCATCACAGTTTCACCTGAGGCTGAGGCATCAATACCCTGCTGAATGCTATTGGCATTACAGGTTGGGTAACCAGCATGGCAAACTGTATAGACATAAGGCAGCTCTACCGCTGATACCACTTGTGTTGCACCACCACCATCAGCATCGGTGTAGGTCATCTGCACATCATATGTCTCACTGTATGCAAGCCCAGTAATCGTATGCGCGAATGGACTTGGCGCATTTGCTTTTGGATTTGTTCCAGAATCCACCCATGCACCTTGCGGTGAATTCACGCGATATTTAACGGTATAGGTGCTGTTATTGTTGCCATCACCCGTGTAAGGCATACTAACAGCAATGGATGTCTCATCCGCTACTACCGCTGTAGCCGTGCCTGGGATAATGGCATAAACCGGCATTACAAATGTATCAGTGGCGGATACCGTTCCCAGCACACCATCTGCATCTGTGAAGGTCATCTTCACATCGTAGCTTTCGCCACTCGTTAAGCCTGTAATGGTTGGGCTATAAGGACTTGTAGGGTGAGTAGCCGTAGAGAATGTAGTCCAACCATTGGTATCCGCTGGCGTGACACCATACTCAACCTTTAGGCTGTTATCATTATTTTCATCGCCAGTGTATACCATGGCCACATCAACGCTTGATTCGCTGACCGGTGTAGCATCTGCCGAGACTCCTGTTGTCTTAAATTCATTAACTGTAAATATACGGGAGTAGCGCTCACTTGCCAGTGCTTGTGAAGATGGATCACCCGTTGCATCATCAACACCATCTGAGAAGGCAAAGCGGTAATAGAGTCGACCATCACCCGCTTTAGCTACGGCTTTGGTAAAGGTAAAGTATTCACCATTGGTATAATCACCATCACGGTACTGAGATGCATCTGGTGTCTCAACTGCCATATCAAAGTACTCACCTGAGTCATAGAACATGGAGTCATTTTCATCAATCCAAGCCTGCGAAATAATCGGCGCTGTATTATCAGCATCGGTATACGTGACACGGAAGGTAAAGTTATCACCAGAGTCGGCTATGTCTGGATGCACACCATCTGATTCATAGTTAGTATCACCCGGCCAGGCTACTGTAGGCACTCTGTTGCCTACTGTTACAGTATTAATATTTGCAGGCGCACCAATAGCTTCCTCATATCCATCTGAGGCTATGATGCGATAGTTCTTATCACCACCACCGGGATTGGTTAGAACCAATGTTTTGGTGTAGCGTTCACCATTTGCATAGTCACCATCACCATATTGGCCACCACCACCAACAGCTGCCATAGCATACTTCTCTGTTGGTTCTATGGTGCCGTCACTATCTTCATCAACCCACAGTTCAATTGATGCCGGTGCTGCTCCTTCTGCATCTGTATAGTCGACCCGAAATTCAAAGTTGCTACCACCTATTGCACTGTCTGGGTTTACACCATCTGCAGTAAAGTCTGCCTCTCCTGTCCAAGCCAAAGTTGGTACTTCAGCCCCTGCACCATCTGCTACATATTCATAAGCACCAAGATCAGGATCTGTACGGGTAATGCCATCACGGTCTGTAGCTGTTGCACCTGCACCAGCATTATTTATGGCTTTGGAGTAACCTTTAACCTTGAAATCATTATTGGCTGCATCAATAAAGATAGGATCCTCATCTGAGGCATAACCCGAAAATGCAAAAGTTATATTTGAACTGTAAAAATAAGGCTCATCGGTATAGTCATCATCCCAATCATTTTGGACAATGACATCTGTTAGGCTTGCCGATCCACCATTGGAGTAGATCGCAAGCCCATATCCCGCACTGGCAGAATTACCCCAAATGATGCTATTGGAAATAGTGATTGACCCACTCTGGCTATATATCAAACCACCACTGCCTCCACTGGCGACATTATCAGCCAACGTGCTGTTATTGATGGTTACTGATCCACTATTCGGATAAAAGCCACCTCCAATAGTTGTAGCTGTATTATTGGCAACAACACAGTTGGTTAGGTTAACGGTGCCAGAACCCACATACCAGGCACCTGCATATGTCCCACTGGAATTGCCTGTAATGGTACAGCCTGTAACATTTACCGTACTACCATTGTTACTCATGCCACCACCAGAACTTGTTGTCGTGTTATCTTTAATGGTGACATTGGTCAGTGTGGCGGGGCCCGTCAGGTTCTGCCAGTAAATACCGGCACCACTCGACGTCGACGTATTATTGCGGACCGTCAGATTAGTAAAGGTATGGGTACCACCATTGGTAGTAATACCCGTAGCTGAGTTGTTATAAACTTCAACATCTGTAAAGGTGGCATCACCTGAAAGATAAGCACCATTACTTGTGTTGCCATGCATTTTACTGTTCTTAACAGTAAGGCTGCCTCCACTCGTTGATATGCCATCAACACTACCTGTAAATGAAAACCCATCAAACATCGTGTTAAGGCCATCCGCAGTGTTTACACCATTACTGGTACCGCCAACAATAGAGGTTAGATCAGCGCCACAGGTCGAAATAATTGTCCAGTTATGATCTGCTCCATAGGAAAAGCCAACCGTGCCATAGGCGCCTGGATCAACCAATAGTGTAGTATTACCAGCCAGCGCAGTAATTGCTGCTTGAATTGAGGTGTAATCACCACCTGATGCTTTAACTGTTAATGCACTATATACATCAACAGTACCTCCAGTGGTTACTGGAGTACCCACAGCATTATCTGCTGCTACGCCATCAGTGGCATGAAATTCAAAAGGGATATCCTGATTAGCAGCCAGCGTCAGGCCGGTTATATTGTAGAGCTTACCACCACCTGATGTGGTGCAATCTGCATCACCATCAACGGGTGATAGATTATGCTTTTCACCTGCACTATAGGTGCTACTTTTATCTTCATCAATCCAGACCTGGATATCTGCACTACCACCACCTGTCGGGCATTGATTATCCTCATCGGTGTACTTAATTTTAAATTCAAACGAAGTACCATTAGCACCATTTGCACCATTGGGTGGGTTTACGCCATCGATAAGGCAACTTTCAGTTGCCCAAGAGAGCACAGGCACTGTATTGCCATCTGCTGCTACAGTGACAGCACTATCGGTAGTTACTGGTGTGCCAGTGGCAGTATCACTGCCATCAGAGGCATAGAATCTATAGTTATGTGTTCCGGTAGCCGTTAGTACAGCATCATAATAATAGAGTTTGCCATCAGTACAATCTGCATCACCATCAACTTGCAGCATGTTAAATTTTTCACCAGCTTCATAACCGTCATCATCAGCATCAATCCAAACCTGAATATCAGCTGAAGCACTGGCAGGACAGGTATCACCCGTATCTGAATCACTGTATTTGATGCGGAATTGGTAAGTAGCACCATTGGCGCCATTATCAGAGTGGACACCATCACTGGTATATCTTTCATCTTCCTGCGTCCAATCAAGACTTGGCTTGGCATTTAGAATCCTAAGACTACTATCGGCTGTTGGCTCACCTGTTGCTGTGCCATCTGCATCAGTAGCAGTAAACTTATATTTGATGACATTATCACCCGCCTTATTCAAGGTGACTGCTGTTGTGTAATGAACACCTCCACCATAGATCGGTGAAGCCTCAGTAGTTGTTAATGTATATTTTTCACTGGCAATATCTTCATAGGTGCCATCATCATCAGCATCAACCCACAAAAATATGCTCGCTGGCCCATCGTTGTCGTAATCAAGATACTTCACTATGAACTCAAATGTAGTTCCAGCTTCAGCAACATCTGGCTCTACACCATCAGCCGTAAACCCTGCTTTCTCACCCCAGGTAAGAATGGGCGCCATATCTGTATTCTGGAACGGAGGGCGGTCAATAAGGTTATAACCACCAGAGTTGTTATGACAATGGCTAGCACAGTAGTCATTAACACTATTACCCTGAAGAATTGACTGATTACTTGCACCCAAGGTTATATTGTCAGGATTAGGCGGAGGATATATCCCTACGTACCCATATGCCGTATTCCAATACCAGATATTAATAGAGCTTCTATCTGTCAACTCACCCGTTCGAATCATGGTGTGATTTTTAGTGCCGTGTGGATTATGACAGACGATACAAGTCAGTCGATTATTGTAGTCTCCTGATGTCGCCCAGTCAGCACGCGTAATGTTCGCGAAATAAATGTTAAGGTGACGCCAATGCAGGTTATCATCAACATCTGGATCAGCTGTCGTTCTACGAAAATTACTATTTTTATTAGTTGAAACTATAAATGAATCTTGTGCATCTCCATGACAACCAGAACGTAGGCAGAGATCAAAGTCTGTAGGGTTTATTCCGGTATATACAGCACGCGGCATTGCCAGCGGCTCTGCTCCTGAAAATGTGCGCATCCGATAGCCATTTCGATACTCAACAGAATCACAACCATCACTGCAATCATAGGTTCTATGATCACCATCGATATGTGTTCTGATACTTTGATGGCAATAGGTACAGCTCTTATCTGGCCCAGCTTTAATACCACCTGAGGCAGGAAGGGTGGTACTGCTTGGTGTACCGTGGCCCGTCTTATAAAAACCCCAGCCGGTGCCATATTTAAATTCTTCTGTCTCATCACCAATCACTTTAGGTGCGGTGATATCAATACCTCTCTCTGGTATTACAATATGGGAGGGAACTTTATCGTGGCAGCCTGCACACCACTTCTCTTTACCGGGCTTGAAGTTGTAGTCAGCATCATAAATGCCTTCTGAGTGCCAGTTATCTTTCGCACCCACTGAGCCATCTACTGACCTAACACCGTTGTAGTCGCCATCAACACTGTGGCAATCATTACAGACGCTCGTCTCATCCAGACTGACCACACCATCAGCATTTATATCATCAGCTGCAAAGGCTCCATCAATTCTGAAGGTC
>Ga0316192_10003072_pt1 | contig 12147 bp, 9 predicted proteins | sample MerIslwburrow_MG_FD_204931 | JGI IMG/M metagenome (GOLD analysis project Ga0316192, IMG submission 204931) | Coastal sediment microbial communities from Maine, United States - Merrow Island worm burrow | ecosystem: Environmental > Aquatic > Marine > Coastal > Sediment | place: USA: Maine...
TAACGCCCGCGTGCTGGTCAAGCGGGCCGCTGGTCGCAACATCTCCATCACCGCCGTGACCAAGGCCATGCTCGGCGCCCCCGAGCTTGGCCGGGCCCTTGAGGAGGCCGGTGCCAGCGGCCTCGGCGACTCCCGCATCGAGAACATCGAACGGATGCGCGCCGCAGGCATCGACACCCCCATGCTGCTGATCCGGTCACCCATGCCGAGCCAGGTGGACCGGGTCGTGCGGGCCGGAGTGATGAGCGTCAACACCGAAACCCAGGTATTGACCGCTCTGGCCGACGCCGCCCGAAGGTCCGGTCGGGTGCACGAGGTCATGCTCATGGTTGAGCTCGGCGACCTCCGGGAGGGTGTGATGCCCGCACGGCTGAACCACACCGTGCGCCATGTCCTCAGCCTGACCCGCCTGCACCTTGGTGGAATCGGGGCCAACCTGGCCTGCCGTAGCGGAATCGAGCCCAGTGCAGAAAACATGGATGAACTTTCGAACCTCGTCGAATCGGTGGAGACCGAGTTCGGTATTGAGATCCAGAACGTGTCGGGCGGGAACTCCGCCAACCTGGATTGGGCATTGGGGCCGAATCCGGTTGGGCGGATCAACAACCTCCGCCTGGGGGAGGCGCTACTGCTGGGGCGCGAGCCTCTGCACCGTCGGGCTATCAGTGGTCTCCACACCGACGCCGTCATCCTGGCCGCCGAGGTGATCGAGTCACAGCGCAAGCCGAGCAAGCCATGGGGTCGGCCCGGCCAGAATTCCTTCGGCGAGACCCTCGAGGTCGAGGACCGGGGCGAGATCTGGCAGACGATCCTCGCCATCGGCCGCCAGGACACCGACACCACGGACCTGCAGGCCCCCGATGGAGTCGACATCCTGGGTGCGAGCAGCGACCACCTGATCACCGAGACCCGGGATCGCATGAACCCGGGTGAAGAACTGAGGTTTGAACCCGGCTACTCGGCCCTGCTCCGATCCATGACGTCACCATTTGTGACCAAGGACTTCCAGCCGCCGAGGTCTGCCGACCGCGCTCCTCTCCCACTCGCCGCCTGATGGAGCCGTGCTGGCCGCTAAGTCCCTGAGCCGCCGGGTTTGCCGACTCACCGGGTTGGGTGCGGCGCAGGCGATCAGGTCTGGCGGGTGGCGCCGGCGGTCAGTTCAGCGTCTCGCAGCACCCGTAGCACATTGCCGACGGCGACTTTGTCGAGGTCGGCCGGTGACCAACCTCGTAGGCGGAGGGCTTCGAACAGTCGCGGATAGCCGGAGACGTCGTCGAGGCCTTCAGGCATGAGGGGTGCGCCGTCGAAGTCGCCGCCGATGCCAACGTGATCGATGCCAGCCACCTCCCGAACGTGCTCGAAGTGAGCGACGACATCATCGATTGTGGCCCTTGGAATGGCCTCTGATACCGCCCGTTCTCGAATGGCGGTGGCCAGGGCACCGAGGTTTCGCTTATCGCCGCCGTGTTCGGTCACGATCTCTCGACACTCCTCGACCCATGATGCGACGGCGGGCGACACGAAGTTGGCCACCAAGGTGACCATGCACAGGCCCCCGTTTCCTGCCAACACGGTGAGGACGTCGTCGGGAACGTTCCGGGTCACGTCGCAAACCGAACGGGCCGACGAATGGCTGAACATGACGGGGGCCGTGCTGACCTCCATGGCCTGGTGCATCACGTCGTCGGAGACATGGGACAGGTCGACCACCATTCCCAGCCGGTTCATCTCCCTGACCACATCCTCGCCGAAGGGACTCAAACCGCCGAGCCGGCGCTCGTCGGTGGCTGAATCGGCCCACTCGATGTTGTCGTTGTGGGTGAGGGTCAGGTAGCGAACCCCAAGATCGAACATCATCCGCAACACGGCCAGGGAGTTGTCGATCGAATGGCCGCCCTCCATGCCGAGCAGGGAGGCAATGCGACCATTGGCGCGTGCGTGTTCGACCTCTTTCGCCGTGCGGGCGAAGCCGAAGGTGCCGGGATGCCGCTCGACCATGCGGCGGATGAAATCGATCTGTTCGAGGGTGCCGGTGACGGCGTCGGCTCCGGCCAGTTTCGTCGACACGTACACCGACCAGAACTGTCCGGTGACCCCTCCGGCGTGCAGGCGGGGGATGTCGGTGTGGAGCTGCGGTACGGGGCCGGCTAGATCGATCTCGTCAAGGTCGTAACGGCACGCCATGCGCATGGCCCAAGCGAGGTCGTTGTGCCCGTCGATCACCCCTTTCATGCTACGCCCGACGGGTGGGCACAGGAGGCATCAGGCGGGTGGATTCCTCCCGGCCGCTCGGGCCACCCCCGCCCCATCTCCCACCTGCGAAGTTGTTCCAGCACCGTTTGCATGTACCGACGCGAAACGCTGCGACGGCGTATCGTCGATCGCTCACCCTCAGGTGCACTGTCAACAAGGAGTTGAGATGTCGATCCCGGATTTCGGTCCCCGTACTCAGGAGACGCTCCCTCAGCTGACCATGGAGGACAAGGCGGCCATCACCGCCGGCTCCGGGTCGTTCAACATGACCGGTGTCGACCGCCTCGGGATCCCGAACTGGCTGACGACCGACGGTCCAAACGGGGCGCGGGGCTCGTCATTGCTCGGTGCCGGAGATTCCAAGGCGACCTGCATCCCGTGTGGTTCGGCGTTGGGCGCCACCTGGAACTCCGAGTTGATCGAGGAGTTGGGGGCGATGCTGGGCGACGAAGCCCGCTCAAAGGCGTGCCGGGTGTTGCTGGCACCAACGGTCAACCTCCACCGCTCACCCCTGGCCGGCCGCAACTTCGAGTGCTTCTCCGAAGACCCCCTGCTGTCGGGCCGCCTCGCCGCCGCCTACGTTCGCGGGGTCCAGTCGCAGGGTGTCATCACCACGGTGAAGCACCTGGTGGGCAACGAGACCGAAACCGAGCGGTGGACCAGCAACTCCATCATCGACGACCGTGCCCTGCGTGAGCTGTACCTGGTGCCGTTCGAACTGGCGGTCACCGAGGGCGGAACACTCGGCATCATGACGTCGTACAACCGGCTCAACGGCAGTTACTGCACCGAACAGCACTGGCTGCTCACCGACCTGTTGCGCCACGAGTGGGGATTTGAGGGTTTCATCACCACCGACTGGATGTCGGGTGCCGACACCGTCGTGTCGGCCGAAGCCGGGCTCACGATCGAAATGCCCTCGGGCAACCGTGCCTTTGGCCCCCCTCTGAGCGAAGCAGTTGGCGACGGCCGGGTGTCGGAGTCGACGCTTGACCTCATGGCGGGCCGAATGCTGTCGACCTTCGAGCGTGTTGGCGCCTGGGACGACGAATCGGCGCCCGAGCTTTCGATCGATCGCCCGGAGCACCGTGCCCTGGCCCGCCGAGCGGCGGCCGAGGCCATGGTGCTGCTCCGCAACCAGCCCGTCGACGGCACACCGGTGTTGCCGCTGGCAGTCGACCCCGCCGACCCCAGCGGGTCGGCCGGCCGGGGTGGCTCGGCTGGTTCGATCGGTTCCATTGCCGTCGTCGGCCCCAACGCCGGGCGGGCACAGATCATGGGTGGAGGTTCGGCCAATCTGAGGCCGTTCCACCGCACCAGCCCCCTCGACGCCCTGCAAACCCGGCTCGGGGATTCGGTGGAGATCACGTTCGCCGAGGGCTGCACCATTGACAAGGAGCCACCGTTGCTGTCGGGCGGTGCCATCGTCACTCCCAACGGGGAGCAGGGGTTTGTGGTCGAGGTCTTCGACAACCTCAGCTTTGAGGGTGAACCCATTGGGAGTGCCTCGCGCGATACCAGCCGACTGTTGTTCGGCGATGAGGCCCTGCCGGGGGTGCGGCTCAGGCGATTCTCCGTGCGGGCAACGACGATGTTCACCCCGTCGGTCGCCGGTGAGCACTCCTTCGAGCTGATCCAGGTGAGTCCGAGCCGGGTTCTGGTCGATGGGGAGCTGGTCGCCGACGGGATCAGCGAGCGGCCACCCAAGGGCCTGGCCTTCTTTGGCTTTGGTGCCGCCGTGCCGCCGGGAACGATGGTGCTTGAGGCCGCTCGTGCCTATGAGATCACGGTCGAACTCGTTTTTGAGGGGGGCACGCCGTTTAGCGGTGGCGATCTGCGGGTGGGTGCACCGTTCCAGGCCGACGGGTTGGAGCAGGCCGTCGCCGCGGCCGCAGCCGCCGACATCGCCGTCGTGGTCGTTGGCACCAACGACGACTGGGAAACCGAGGGTGAGGATCGCACCAGCCTCCATCTGCCCGGTGGGCAGGACGAGTTGGTGAGCGCCGTGCTCGCCGCCAACGAGCGGACGATCGTGGTCGTGAACACCGGTTCACCCGTGGCGATGCCGTGGGCCGAGGATGTCCCGGCGATCGTCCAGTCCTGGCTTGGTGGCCAGGAGATGGGTGATGCCCTCGTCGACGTGCTGGCCGGGCTGGCAGAGCCGGGTGGTCGGCTCCCGACCACCTTCCCCCGGCGAATTGAACACAACCCGTCGTACGGGAACTTCCCCGGCGACAACGGCGAGGTCCTCTACGCCGAAGGTGTCTTCATTGGGTACCGCTGGTATGAATCCCGGGATCTGCCGGTGCTGTTCCCGTTCGGGCACGGGTTGTCGTACACCACCTTCGAGGTTGGCGCCCCGGTGCTGTCGACCGCATCGCTCGTTGCCGGTTCATCACTCACGGTTGAGGTGCCGGTGACCAACACCGGGGACCGTAGCGGCAGCCACGTGGTGCAGTGTTACGTGCACCCGCACCAGTCCCGCCTGGTCCGCCCGGAGAAGGAGTTGAAGGCGTTCGCCAAGGTCACCCTGGCGCCGGGGGATTCCGAGACGGTAACGCTCACCCTCGATGAGCGGGCCTTCGCCTACTGGGACCCGGCCCGTCCCGGCTGGCCCGAGCTGCGTGATCGGCAACGCTCAACGCTGCCCAAGCACCTCCTGGTCCAGGAGCACCGGACCGAACCGGGCTGGACCATCGACCCGGGCCGTTACGACATCGTGATCGGCAACAGCGCGGCCGACGACGCGGCGTTGATCGTGACGGTTCAGATCGAGTCGTAGGTCTGACGGTTCCGGGGTCTTGGTGCTAAACGGGGCCTTGGGTTCAACCGGTCGACTACTGCAGGAGATCGACCGATGTTGGCTTGGTCTAGCGCCATCTGTCGTCACGACGGAGGAGCCCCGCCTTCACTTCGATGTCCCGCACGAACTCGGTTTTTGCGCCTGTGTACTGCTCCGGTTGACGGGCGTAGCGCTGGATCAGCGAGCGCTTTGACGACGCATGGGCTGCAGCATCATCGCTGTTGGAACGCAGGTGATCACGGAAGGCAATGATCCTCTTCCGGTAGGAGCTCCCAACTGTGGTGACGTGCACGTGGTGAGTGCGAAGCCGCGTCTGGTCTGCGTAGCTCGCTGATGTGACGCCCATCGCGGCGAGCCTCGCTCCACGGTTGAGCGCTCGACACACGAAACCTCGCGATTTCGTCCCGGCTTCTACGCCCACCCCAGCAGCCCGATCTTGGCCGTCTGCTGCGCCCATGCCGTTTCCCCTGGCGTGCCCCAGGGTGGGGTCTTGGCTCAGCCGTGCCGGCAGGCCAGGGCCTCCAGGGAATCGGCCAGCAGTTCGGCGAGGGCTTCGAGGTCACCCCCGCCCTCGGCCTGGGCGGCCACAAAGATGCCGTCGGAGGTGGCCATCGTGAATCGGGCCAGCCGACCCGGGAGCTCCGGATTCTGACGCTGGCTGGGCGGAGGTAAAGCAGCACGCCAGAAGTCGGCGAGGCGCTCGAGCACGACGCGGCGGATCTCCAGAAACCGTCGGCGGGCGGTTGGCTCGACCGCCTGACACTCCAGAGCCAGCATCAGGCCGAGGCGCCAGAACTCTGGACTGGAGGAGATGCTGGCGACGAGGTGGCGGCAGTTCTGGCGGAGGATGTCCGGCTGCTCCCGTTGGTCGGCCGGGGGGACCGGGTCGGCGAAGCTGGCGTTCCACTCGTCGAAGCTGTGCTGGATGACCTCGGCGAACAACTCGTCCTTGTTGGCGAAGTGCCAGTACACCGAACTGGCCGGGAGGCCGGAGCGCTCCGACACCTTGCCGATCGAGGTGCCGGCGTAACCGAGTTCGGCCGCGATCTCGAACGTGGCCTCGATGATGCGCAGGCGCGACTCGAGCCCCTGGCGGCTTCTGCGTCCGGTCTTTGGGCTCATCGGTCCAACTTTCCCATCCGCAGGTGTTTGACGCTTGCCGTAGCGATCACTATAGTCAGCCATCACTGTAGTGGTCACTACGGTAATGGCATCGGTACAGCAATATCGGGACGGCAATATCGGCACGGCAGTATCGGCACGGCAGTATCGGCACGGCAGTATCGGCACAGCAATATCGGCACGGCAACCGAGGAGGCGCCATGGGCGCTCGCACTGGTGAAGAGTTTCTTAAGGGACTGCGGGCCACCGGTCGGGCCATCTGGGTCGACGGCGAGAAGATCGAGGATGTGACCAACCACCCCAAGCTGACCGGGGCGGCGCACACCCTCGCCTCGGTGTTCGACCAGCAGCACACCTACGCCGACGAATGCCTGATTCCCGACCCCGGGACGGGCGAGCCAATCAATATCAGCCACATGTTGCCCCGGTCGCTCGATGACCTTCGTCGGCGCCAGGCGGGCCTGACCCGGCTCTCGGAGGTCTCGGTGGGCATCATGGGTCGCACCCCGGACTACATGAACATGAAGTTCTCAGGTTTCGCCTCGGCCCCCTGGGTCTGGGCAGGCAAGGACGGCTCGAACGAGCAGGGGGCCGCCAACCTGGTGGCGTTCCAGAAGTACCTTGCCCGCCAGGACAAGGCGCTGACCCACACGATCATCCAGCCCACCGTCGACAAGCGCACCGACGCCAAGATCCTCGAAAACAAAGTGACCATTCGCAAGGTGGGGGAGACCGCCGAAGGGATCGTGGTCCGGGGAGCCCGGGTGTTGGCCACCCTGGCCCCGTTCGCCGACGAACAGACCGTCTACCCCGCCCTGCCGATCCCGCCCGGCGCCACCGACTACGCCCTCTCCTTCGCCGTGCCGCTCGACACCCCGGGCCTCAAGTTCCTGTGCCGCGACTCGGAGTCCGCCCCTGGCGCCGACCCGTTCGACAAACCCCTCTCCACCCGCTTCGACGAGCAGGACGCCTTCTGCATCTTCGATGATGTCGTCGTGCCCTGGGACCGAATCTTCATCGACGGCGATGTTGGAATCTACAACTCGATGCACGAGACCGGCTACGCCATCAACATGACGAGCCAGTCAACCACCAGGGCGCTCACCAAGCTTGAGTTCGCCTACGGCCTCGCCACCCGGATGGCGGAGATGATTGGTGATTGCAGTCCAGCCACGATTGACATGCTCGGCGAGATCGCCACCTACGTGCAGGCGACCCGCAACGCCGTTGAACTCTCGATTGAGCACGGCTGGGAGCGCGAGCGCGACGGCCATTGGTTCCCCGACGGTCGGCCCCTGGAGCCCATGAAGGCGCTACTGGCGGGCTGGATGCCCCGAGTGGCCGAGATCATGACCCTGATCGGTAGCCACAACCTCTTGACCACCCCAACCCGCAGCCAACTCGACGACCCCGAGCTCCGGCCACTCATCGACGAGATGCTCTACGGGGCCGACGAAACCCCGGCCGATGAGCGGGCCGCCGTGTTTCGCCTGGCCTGGGACTTCATCGGCACCGGACTGGCAGGCCGGGGCTTCCTCTACGAGCGCTTCTACCTGACCTCGGCCACCCGCAACCGCCAAGGGCTGCACCAGCGCGGGTTCGACCGCACCCGGGCCAACCAGCTGGTTGACAGCATGCTGGACTTCGGTCGCCGCTGACAGGTCGGTGGCCCGTGGCGCCAGTGACGTGGGCCCGGATGGAGGTGGTCGGCACCGGGGTGGATGTCGGCTACGGCTCAGCGGGGGGTCAGCGGGAACGTGGCTTGACGGTTTCGCTGATCACGCGGCTTTGCGCTGACCGGTTCAGCTGCCGTTGAACTGGGGGTCGCGCTTTTCGAGGAAGGCGGCGCGGGCCTCCTGGCCGTCGTTGCTGGCAAAGGCCCGGCGGATGTGGGTGAGCTCGTAGCGAAGCTGGCCCTCGAGGTCACGATGGGCGGTGGCCTCGCGCACGACCCGCTTGGTCGAGCGGCCGGTGATGGGGGAGAGGGCCGTCAAGCTCTGGCAGTACTGGGTGAAGCGCTGGTCGAAGGCCTCGTCGTCGACCACCTCGCCGACCAGGCCGAGCTCGCGGGCTTCGTCGCCCAATACGGTGCGGTTTTCCAGCAGGAAACGCATGGCCTGCTCGTAGCCGACCAGTTGGGACAGGGTGTAGGACATGCCACCGTCGGGCGATCCACCGATACGGGGGTACCCGGCCATGAGGCGGGCGCTGCGGGCCATGAGGCGGATGTCGGCGGCGAGGGCCAGCGATAGCCCGGCCCCGACGGCCACCCCGTTGATCCCGGCCACGATGGGCTTGTCGCAGCCGTATCGCAGTTCGGAGCAGAAGCGGCTGACCCAGCCGAGGTCGTCGAGCAGGGCGTTCTGTTCGGTCATGCCCGAATGGTCGACGCTACGGTCGCCGGTGAGGTCGAGGCCGGCGCAGAAGGCCTTGCCTGTGCCGGTGAGCCCGATGATCCAGGTGTTGTCGTCGGCTGCAGCATCCTCGATGGCCCCGAGTACGGCCCAGGCCAGCTCCTCGGAAATGGCGTTCATCTTCGCCGGCCGATTCAACCGGATGGTGCGAACATGGCCGTCCTGGGTGACCTCAACCACGTTGGACTCTGATTCCTGCTCGCTCATGACGTGACTCCTTGGTGGTTCGGTGCTTCGGGCGCCGGGGGGCGGTGGTTCTCGAATCGGCCAACCTACACGTCACCCCCGTCTTCGTCCCAAGCCATCTGTTCGTGGGGGACCGGGTTGGGGCCCGGGGCTGGGTGGGTGGAGAGCCGGTTGGGTGCGCGGGCGGCTGGGCCCAAGCGGGGCCGGTCGCTCCAACCTGCGCAGCGCCCCGCCGTCGGCCAGAATCACCCCATGGTGTCACCACCCGCCGCCGAGTCCAATCCCGACGCCGTGCTCGGAGCCACCGGGGTCAGCACGGTTGACGGTGTGGACTTTGCCCGTCGGGTGGAGGCGGGCCGGGTGGTCTGGTCGCTGACGGCCACCGATGATCTGAGCGGAATCGGCCGTGGTCCGTTCGCCGAGCCCACCAACTACGTCTCGTTCTCACCGGCGACGTTTCTCGATCCGGCCGCAACCCTGCAGGGATTCTCCTTCACCCAGTTCGCCCACCCGGTGCTGGGGGCGGCCGATCGGCCCTTCACCTTCGACCCTGCCCCGAACCTGCAGTCGCCGGCGGCCGTGGTCCCCCTGCTGATCGATTCGACCCACCATGGGGTCACCCTGTTGGCCCCCCTCGGAGCTTGGCACGAGCAGGCCGGGGTGGTGGGCATCGGCGACGGCATCGGCCGCACCGATACCGGCCTGGTGGCGCGTTTGTGCCGCCCCGATGGGGTATTGATCAAACTCGACCATCGTGGCTGGGCACTACACGTCTGCTGCCCTATCACCAACGGCGGAGGCGACGGCCAGCGGAGGGCCCTGATCGGGGATCCCAGGGTCTACGTCACGATGGGTCGCACCCGGGTCGGGTCCAACGGCAGCGCCATCCTGGCTGACGGTGAGGCGCCGGTGGCGTTGCGCCACTGGTTGAGGGCACCGGGATCGTCGACCACCCCTGACTGCCTCGGCCGAACCGTACCCAGTAGGTCGAGCTATTGCCGGTCAAGACGGCAATACCGTAGGTTGTGACCCATGCCCAGCCCTGGAACGCCTACTGGAACCTACATCCTCTATGGCGCTCCGGCGTCGCTGTACGCAGGCAAGGCCCGTTCGTACCTGCGCAAGCAGGGCATCGAGTTCGTGGAACTGTCGCCGAGCAGTGACCGCTACCTGAACCACATCGTGCCGACGGTGGGCCGCTGGATCATCCCCTGTCTGGAGGCGCCGGACGGCACCATCATCCAGGACGGTGCCGACATCATCGACCATTTCGATCAAGGCCCCGGCCGGCCGCTGCGCCGGTTCTCCGTGTACCCGGAATCGCCGGTGCTGCTGGCCATCAGCCACCTGTTCGAGCTGTTCGGCGGCGAGGGACTGCTGCGACCGGCCATGCACTACCGTTGGAACTTCGACGAGGAGAACCTGGCCTTTTTGACCTCCGAGTTCGCCCTGATGACGCCCGGATCATCTACCTCCGACGAGTCTGAGCAGACCTTTCTCCGCAACAGCGGACGGATGCGCAAGGCCGCTGTCAACTTCGGGGTGACACCGGAGACGGGGCCGATGATCGAGGCGTCGTTCCAGCAGTGGCTCGAGCTCTTTGACGCCCACCTGGTCGACCATCCCCATCTGCTGGGGGAGCGGCCAACCATTGGCGACTTCGGCCTGATGGCGGCGATGTGGGCCCACCTGTTCCGCGACCCGGCACCCCAGGCACTGATCAAACGACGGGCTCCAAGGGTCGGGCGCTGGGTTGAACGCCTGGCCACGAGCGAGCCGTACCTCCACGAATACCATGACCTCGCCGGCGGGTTGGACCTCGACCCTTCCAGGACCGCGCTGCTGGCCGATGATGCCGTGCCGGAGACCCTGTTGGCCATGATGCGATTTGTGGCCGAGGAGTACCTGGCCGAGATTGTGGCCCACGTCGAAGCCGCCAACCAGTGGTTGGCCGAGCGTCCCGATCTGGAGGCAGGCACCAACGGGCTTGACAACCCGGCGGCCCGGGGGTTGACCGGAGGTGGGGGGCTCACTGGGGGTGGCGCGGCAACGTTTGAGTGGCGGGGACAACAGATCACCACCACCGTCCTGCCCTACCGGTTCTGGCTGCTGCAACACCTGCACGATGATCTGGCCGCCGCCGACCCCAACGCCCAGACCCGGGTGCGGGACGTGTTCCGAGATGGTGGCGTCGAAGCGATCCTCGATCTGCGAACCCTGCGCCGGGTCGAACGGGTGAACAACCTTGAGGTCTGGGGTCCGGTCGTCTGAGCGGCCTGGCTACGGTTCGTACGATGTCTGACATCAACGACGTGTCCGTTGATGGCCGAGTGGCCCGGCGGGAACGCAACATCGACAACGTGCTTGACGTTGTACTCGAACTTTTCGCCGAGGAGTCGTTGTTTCCCACCATCGAGCAGGCGGCGACGCGCTCGGGGCTGTCGTTGCGGTCGCTCTACCGCTACTTCGCCGATCCGGGTGAGCTGCTGGAAGCCACCGTCAGACGGAGCCGCGAGCGGGGCGTCGAGGTGGCACATCTGCGTGGCATCGGGCAGGGCCCGTTGGGCTCACGCATCGATGACTTTGTGGCCATGCGCCTGCGCCTGCATGATGTCATGGGCTCGGTGTTTCGGGCCACGGTGGCCAACGCGGCCCGTCGGCCCCGATTGGGTGACGAACTCGCCGCTACCCGCAACGAGCTTCGTCGTCAGTTCGAGCTCCAGTTCGCTCCCGAACTCGGCGCCGGTGAACCAGGGCGTGAAGCCAGGCTTGTGGCGGGCGACCTTCTCACCCAGATCGACTCGATCGACCTGCTGCGCCGCCACCATCAACTGTCGATGGTCGAGGCTGAGGCAGTGCTCGGTGACGCGTTGTTGGCCCTGCTGGAGAACTGACCGTTGATCAGTGCTGGGCGTAGCCTCGACACCATGAATCGCAAGGTGGAGCCATGGTGACATCGATGGGCCGGGCGGCGGTGGTCACCGGCGCCGGCGGCGGCCTGGGCCGGGCCATCGCGTTGCGGTTGGCCGGCGACGGACACTCGGTGGCCGTGGTTGATATTGACACCGCCGACGCTGAACGGACCTGCTCCCTCATCGCTGATGCCGATGGCATCGCTCAGTCCTATCTCGTCGATCTTCGCCATCAGGAGGTGGTGGAGATGATGATGGCCAATGTCGAGGCCGACCTCGGCCCGGTACAGGTACTGGTGAACAATGCCGCCATCTTCCCCGCAGGCTCGTTCTTCGACGTCTCGGCCGAGGCCTACGACGATGTCATCGCCGTCAATCAGCGGGCCTACTTCTTCACCGCCCAGGCGGCGGCACGACTGATGCAGCGGGCCGGGCGGGGTGGGGCCATTGTCAATAT
>Ga0316192_10003073_pt1 | contig 12146 bp, 11 predicted proteins | sample MerIslwburrow_MG_FD_204931 | JGI IMG/M metagenome (GOLD analysis project Ga0316192, IMG submission 204931) | Coastal sediment microbial communities from Maine, United States - Merrow Island worm burrow | ecosystem: Environmental > Aquatic > Marine > Coastal > Sediment | place: USA: Maine...
GCAGACAGCGACCGTACTCGGGAGGTTGTATGAAACGCTTTGCCATCGCGTCCATCGTCGTTCTCGCCCTGATCGCCACCGCCGTTCCGGCGTCGGCCCACTGTCAGATCCCCTGTGGGATCTATGATGACGAGCTCCGTGTCCAGCTCATCGAGGAGCACATCGGGACCGTCGAGAAGTCCATGAAGAAGATCGTCGAGCTCTCGGCCGAGGACGATGAGGACTACAACCAGATCGTCCGTTGGGTCAACAACAAGGAAGCCCACGCCCAGGAGATCCAGGACATCGTCACCGCGTATTTCATGGCCCAGCGGATCAAGCCGCCCAAGGACCACGGCGACGAGAAGGTAGTCAATGAGTACATGCACAAGTTGGCCCTGCTCCACGCCATCCAGATCCACGCCATGAAGGCGAAGCAGAGCACGAATCTCGACGAGATCGAGACCCTGCGCGAGCTCACCGGCAAGTTCCGTGGTGCGTACTTCGGTGAAGAAGGGGCCCACAAGCACTAGCCGGATCAGCGCGATGGGAGGGGATGCCAGGCACGCCCTTGCGCTTCGCGCAAGGACACGGAGCCAGACACCCTTCCCGTGTTCTCAAGTGGGCCGAATTTCCTACCGGTGTTGGGCGATTCTCGCCGCCGCCTTTCGGCATGCCTCGGTCAGAAAGACCACGTCGTCATCGGTGTGCGCCGTCGAGGCGGCGCCGTGGGCCAGGATGAGGTGGACATCCTCCACCAGAAGCGCGAGCCCGAGCACCTTCTCCCGTAACTCGATGTCGCACCGATCTGGATCGAAGACCGCCTCGGGGGTGTCGAGCTTGATGGACTCGTCGTGCGGAAAGTGCACGGTCACTATGGAGCTGCCGCAGTCGAGTTCGTCCACCGCGCCGGTGCACCGGGCGAGGATTCCGGCTTCGGCGAACGCCGCCTCGCAGCTGGTGCGCATGGCTTCGCCGAGGGTGCCGAGCTTGGGGTAGACTTCGGATTCGTGCCCGGCGAGGTGTTCGAGGAAAACTTTCGCCGCCAACATGGATGACGGGTGGGCGGAGTAGGTGCCGCCGGAAAAGGCGACCCTCGGTCCGGTTGCGCGACCCGCTTCGGCCATGATCTCGGCCCGACCCGCGACCGCCGCCACCGGCATGCCGCCCCCGAACGCCTTGCCGTAGATGGCGAGATCGGGGGCTACTCCATGGAGCGCCCCGAGCCCACCGGCGTGAAAACGAAACCCGGTGATCATTTCATCGAGGATGAGGAGAGCGCCGTGCTTGGTGCACAGTTCGCGGGCGAGGCTCAGGTATTCGGTGGTGGCGGCGATGGTGCCGCCCGCACCGAGCATGGGCTCGAGGATGAGGCAGGCCAGATCATCGCCGGCGCGATTGAAATCGTCGACCAGACGCTGCGGATCGTTGTAGCTGGTGACCACGATACGGTCGGTGAGGGCCGAGGGCAGCCCTTTGGAATCGACGCCCTCGAAACCGACCCCGTCGTCGCGGTAGGCGACCCCCTTGAGCAGCATGGGCTGGGCGCCGTGCCAGCCGCCGCCGGCCTTCATCACCGTGGAACGGCCGGTGAAGGAGCGGGCCATGAGCACCGCGTACATGGTCGAGAGGCTGCCGCTGGTGGTGAATCGGATGCGCTCGGAAGACGTCAGCCGGCAGACGAGGGCGGCGAGCTCGGCTTGGAGCGTGTCGACCATCCCGCTCTGGGTGCCGAACCCGTCCGCAAAGGCTCGGCTCAGGGCCGTTGTGACGACGTCGGGGTTGTGGCCGAGGATATTGGCCATGTGCCCCTGCCACAGGTCGAGGATCCGGTGGCCGTCTTCATCCTGGACCCAGCCGCCGCGGGCTTCGGTGATCCGAGGTGGAAAGGGTTGGACCAGCCGAATGCTGTGGCTGCCGCCGTCGATGAGGTGGCGGCAAGCCTCGTCGTGGATCGCCGCCGAACGCCGTGAACGTCGGCGGTGATCGTCGGCGAGCTCGGTCAGAAGCGGGGTGTAGTCGTTTGTCGTCATCGGGCGGTGATTTTAGCGTACTCGTTTCTCGTCACTGGTTTCGGGTAGGGATACGGGTGCGGCCTCGGTCACGGATCCCTCATCCCCGGCCTTCTGGTCCGCCTTCGGCGACCCAGCGTCGCCCGAGCAGAGTGGTCATTCGGGGAGGCCGGAAGGTCGTCCCGGCACAATGGCGTGCCCGGCACGCCCCGGTGAGCGGTGTTTCCGTGTGCTTTCACCTTGAGCCCTTCGGGTGGAGGAGGCGCCAGATGATGGCTCGGACGTCGTCGAAGAGATGGATGGCGTTCTCGGCGCTCGAGTCGGTGAAGGGGCCGGCGCCGATGAGGAGACAAAGGTGGATGTCGACCACTTTGGCCGAGCCGTAGGCGATGCGGTAGTGGTGGAGCCGGTCGCGTCCGGACCGTTTGGCGCCTTCTGCGATGTTCGCTGGAACCGACGACGCTGATCGGATCACCTAATCGGCGATCGGTTTGAGTGGAGCGGGAACCCGCATCACGAGGGAGATCGCGATTCCGGTCGCGGCTATCGCTTTGTCGAGGGCATCGAAGCCGGTTGATTGCTGTGTTTCGTGCATGGTCACCTCCGGGTTGTTCATGCCCTCCCCCCAGCCGGTGAGATGACCCATGTCCAGGGTCGCCTCCGAGGCGACTCGTCTTGCCCTTGACATGGGTCATCTCACCGGCTACCCGTGGCTTCAAGAACAACCCGGAGTGACCATGCCGGGACAGCTGCCACGGTTCCGGTTCCGGTTGCTAGTGCGCTTCGCGCACCGCGACCCACCCTCGCCTGGCTGCGGTCAGAGCCGATCTCGCCCTGCGATCTCGGCCTGACTCGCTCGCTAGCCGAGCGCGGGTTCCGGTCACGGTCACGGTCACGGCCACGGCCACGGCCACGGTCACTGCCACTGCCACGGTCCAGAACGCTGATCAGAGTCCTTTGGCTCGCTCCGCGAGCGCGCGGGCAATCACGAGCCGCTGGACCTCTGATGTGCCTTCGTAGATGGTCACCACGCGCGCATCGCGAAAGAAGCGCTCCACCGGGTACTCGGACGAGAAGCCGTAGCCGCCGTGAATCTGGATCGCCTGGCTCACCACCCGGTTGCACATCTCCGAGGCATAGAGCTTGGCGGCCGCCGACTCGCGCGAGTGGCGCCCCGGCTGACCGGCGGCCCAGACCGCGCGCATCATCAGACAACGCGCGGCGTCGATTTCGGTGTCCATGTCGGCGAGCTGGAAGGCGATGGCCTGATGCTCCATGATGGCCTTGCCGAACTGCTTGCGATCACGGGCGTAGCGCAGGGATTCCTCGAGGGCCGCGGTGGCGATGCCGACCGATTGAGCGGCGATCCCGAGCCGGCTGTGGTCGAGGGTTGCCAACGCAATGGCGAAGCCCCTGCCCTCGTCGCCGAGCATGGCGGTCTTGGGTACCCGGGCGCCGTCGAGGGTGACCATGCACGTCTTGGACGAACGCAGTCCCATTTTGGCTTCGGGCGGGTCGAAGATGACGCCATCCTGGTCGGCATCGAGGATGAAGGTCGAGATCCCCTTGGTGCCGAGTGCGGGATCGCTGGTCGCGAGGCAGATGAAGAATCGACCGACCTCGCCGTTGGTGATCCACGCTTTGGCGCCGTCGAGCCGCCAGTGGTCGCCCTCATCGCGATAGCGGGTCGTCAGACTCGCCGCGTCGGAACCCGCGTTGGGTTCGGTCAGCATGAAACCGCCGACGGTTTCACCCGACGCCAACTGCGGAAGGAACTTCGTCTTCTGCTCTTCGGTACCGAAGGTCATAATGGGCCAGCAGCACACCGAGTTGGTGACGGTCATCCCCACCGCGACGGCGGCGTCGACCCTGGCCAGTTCCTCGACCGCGATCAGATAGGACAGCAGATCCATCCCGGCGCCGCCGTAGGCTTCGGGGACCATCATCCCGAGCAGTCCGAGCTCGCCCATCTCGGCAAAGATCTCATGCGGGAACTCACCCGTGTGGTCGCGCTCGGCAGCCCCCGGTCGAACCCGATCCTCGGCGAAGGAGCACACCATTTCCTGAACCATCCGCTGCTGTTCGTCGAGAGAGAAATCCATGGCTTCCTCCGTTGGGGATATCGCCAGGGTACCCTAGCCCGCCGGCGCGACCGTACCCGAATCCGTGACAGTGACAGCGGCCGTATCCGAGGATCCGTGGCGGCAACCGCGGCAGCGGCCGTGGCCACGGAATCGGCTACGGCCATGGAAACGGAAACGGCCACGGATGCGGATACGGATACGGAGATGGTCGTACCCAAAACGCCTGTAGTGCAGTTGAAAGCAAGCCGCGCCGGGCCCGGCGCTTCAGATCATGAGACACTTCACCTCATCAGGACTCCTGGGAGACGGGCCATGAGCAAGGAGAATGAAATTACGCACGAAGGCGCGTGCACCTGCGGCCATGTTCGGTACCGCATGACGAGCCAACCGCTTTTTGTTCACTGCTGCCACTGCCGGTGGTGCCAGCGAGAGACCGGAAAGACAGTCCTTCATACTTTTTGATTTCTCTCAGCATTGACAGCGCCCACTGCAGAACATAGCTTGATTTGAAAAGTCATTGTTGTGATCCGGTGTTGAATTTTCGTTTGGACCCGCTGCGGTCTTGCAGGGAGGCGGTGATGGCAATGAGGGCTTCGAAATGTCGGATGTCGGGACTAATCACAGGATTACAGGTGCTTCTGGCCGGCTTCGGTTGGACAACCGCATCAGCTCAGAGCTTTCTCGATCCGGTGGGGCGGTATCCTTACGGGCCCACTCGGGCGGTCGCGGTTGAGGGTGACTGTGTCTGCCTCGGCAACGGTACGGTCCTCCAGGTTGTAGCCGTGTCTGATCCGACCGCGCCGGAGGTGGTGGGAGAGGTCGAGCTTCCCGGTGTCATTCAGGACATCGAAGTGCAGGGTAGCCTGGCCTATGTCGCCAATGACGGAGCAGGTCTTCGGGTCGTTGACCTCGCTGTCCCGTCGGCGCCGGTCGAGTTGGGGGCGTACGATTCGCCCGGCAGGGCGCTTGGGGTCACGGTGCTGGACGGTGTGGCCTACCTCGCCGACGGATCCGAGGGGCTTCGGATCATCGATGTTTCCACTCCCGATTGCCCGATCGGTGTCGGCGTCCTTGACACGCCCGGCATCGCAACCGGTGTTGCGGTTTCGGGTGGTCATGCCTATGTGGCCGACCAGTACACCGGTCTGCGAGTGATTGATGTGGGCTCGCCCGTCAATCCGGTGGAGGTGGGTTCGGACGATGGACTGGGAGAGACTCGTGACATCGCGATTTCGGGTGATTTCGCCTTTCTGGCGGATAGCCAGGGGTTCCGGGTGATGGACATCTCCACGCCGTCGAATCCCGTCCAGGTAGGAGTTGTGGCTTCCTTCTATGGAACCCTCTTCAGCCTGACTCTTTCTGAGACCTATGCCTTTGCGGTGAACTCAATCGGGGTCAGTGTGGTCGATCTGAGCTTGCCTGAGTGGCCGAGAGAGGTTGGCGGCTGCAACACTCCGGGGTCGGCCGTCAAGATTGCGTCATCGGGACAATATGCCTTTGTGGCGGATGGCCACGCGGGGATGCGGGTCATTGATATGGGTATGCCGTCAATGCCCGTCGAGGTCGGTTCGCACCACATGTCCGGATGGGCTGTGGACCTCGAAGTGTCTGGTGAGCATTTGTTTTTGGCGGATATGTCTGGTCTGCGTGTTCTCGACCTGAGTTCGCCCGGGGATCCTGTGGAGATCGGTTTCTTCGACTCGCCCGACCAAACCATGGGTGTTGCGATCTCGGGTGGAGTCGCCTATTTGGCAGCGAGTTACGGTGGCCTCCGCCTCGTCGACGTGAGCTCTCCGGAGAATCCCTTCGGTCTGAGTGTGGTCACCACCCCGGAGGTCGCCTGGAGTGTCGATGTCGCGGACGGTTACGCCTTTGTGACGGGTCTGTTCGGGGATCTCTGGATATTCGATGTGAGCGACCCCGCGGATCCTGTCGAGGTCGGGTTCTTTGACACACCGGGGATGGTGGCACGGGTGTCGGTCTCTGGAGACTTTGTCTACATCGCCCAAAGGAGCCTCGGTCTGAGTATCGTCGATGTGAGCAACCCTTCGGTTCCCGTCGAGGTCGCCTGTGTGGACACCCCGGGCACTGCCGAAGATGTCGTCGTCTCGGGTGACTTTGCCTATGTGGCGGATGGATGGGCCGGTCTGAGAATCATTGACGTGTCGTCGCCGTGGGCGTCGGTCGAGGTCGGGAACATCGACACGCCCATGTCGGCAACCGGGGTTGCTTTCTTGGGCGGCTATGTCTTTGTGGCTGACGGATACGCGGCGGATCTCCGATTGATCGACGTGAGCACTCCATCGGCGCCGGTCGAGGTTGACTTCGTGGAGACGCCGGGATCTCCCGGGAAGGTCGCCCTGTCGGGTGGCTTGGCGTATGTCGCCGATGCCCCTGGCGGGATCGAAGTCATCCGGTTCAAGAGGATCCCGAGGGGTCGAGCAGAGTGATTTCCGACGGCGTGCTCGGGTCCGGTGAATCTCTCTGTGTCGAACCGCGTGATGTGCGGTGTCTCTACCGCGATGCCATTGCGTCTCTTTGCGTGCGTCAGACGGTTCGCTTCGGCGTGTTAGCCTCGTAGTGAATACAGCACCGGGAAATCCGAACTCCGGAACCGGCCAGGGAGAGCCCATCATGATGAGGCGGTCTTGCAGTTGGTTCGTTGTACCTCTCGCCGCAGCGATCGTTTGCGGCGTCGTCCCGCCGACGGGCGTCTCGGCCGCGGGATGTCCCGAGCTTCTCGGCCGGTGGGGGCGCGGACCGGCCTATGCCGTTTCGATCTCCGGTGAACACGTCCTCATCGGCAGCGGAGCCGCCCTACTCGTCACCATCGTCACCGCTGCCGGCGAGCTCGAGGTGGTGGGTGAGGTGGCTCTGCCGGATCGGGTGATTGGTGTCGCGGTCTCGGGCGACTATGCCTATGTCGCCAACGCGGGGTCCGGGCTCCGAGTCGTCGACCTGCGCGACCCCTCGGCGCCGGTGGAAGTTGGGTCTATCCAAACCCCGGGTTACGCCGGTCATGTGGCGGTGGCGGACGGCTATGCCTACGTTCCCGCCGGGATGTGGGGACTTCGGATCATCGACGTCAGAAACCCGGCGGCACCGGTCGAGGTGGGCGTTTTCGAATCTCCGGGAGGAGGGGTGCTTGGAGTCGCGCTGTCGGGTTTCTTGGCTTTTGTGGTGGGTGACTCTCAAGGGCTGAGAGTGGTTGACGTCAGAACACCGTCCGCCCCAGCCGAGATCGGAAACATCGAGGGTATCGGTCGTGCGACCGATATTGTCGTATCCGGGGTGACGGCGTATCTGATCACCAGCCCCATGGATCTCCGGGTCATCGATGTGAGCACGCCGACGGAACCGGTGGAGCGAGGGTTTCTGAACACACCCGGATCGGCTGACGGTATCGCGGTTGCCGGATCCCAGGTCTACCTGGTGGCCCAGTACACCGGGTTGCACGTGGTCGATGTGGGCACGCCGTCTGCACCATCGCTGCTCGGTTCCATCGACACACCGGGGCGGCCCTACGGCGTGGCGGCGGAAAACGGCACCGCCTACGTCGCGGATGACCGGGCCGGGGTGCGAATTGTCGATGTCACGATCCCGTCTCAGTTGGTCGAGGTGGGTTTCTTCGCCACGCCCGCACCCGCGTTGAACATCGCAGTCGTCGGTGATCTCGCCTATCTCGCTTCCGGGAACGACGGCGTCCGGGTGATGAACGTCGAGGCGCCCTCGTCGCCCGTCGAGGTTGCCTCGATCGACACGCCGGGGAAGGCTTGGGGCGTCACCGTTGTGGGCGGGTACGCCTACATCGCCGACGGCGACGAGGGCTTGCGGGTGGTTGACGTGAATGCATCGCCTCCGGTGGAGGTGGGTTGGGTCGACACGCCGGGACAGGCCTTGCGGGTGACGGTTTCGGATGGACTCGCCTGTGTTGCCGACTACCTGGGCGGCCTTCGCGTCATCGACGTGAGCAGCGTGTCGTCGCCCTTCGAACTCGGTTCGATCGAGTTCCCTCTCGGAGCCGCGCGTGACGTGGCTCTGTCCGGCGACCAAGCCTACGTGGCGGCCGATGGATGGGGGCTGCGAGTGGTCGATGTGAGCGAGCCGTCGGCCCCGGTCGAGGTTGGGTCGGCCTCCCCCATGGACGACGCCGGCGCAGTCGAGGTTGCTGACGGCTACGCCTATGTTGCGAACGGGTATGCAGGTCTGTGGGTGATCGATGTCAACGTGCCCTCGTCACCGGAGGTCGTCTACATCTCACACCTCGAGGCGGCCCGCGAGGTCGCCATGGGAGAGAATTATCTTTACGTGGTGGATTGGGACGATGGCCTGAGAGTCCTGGGCGTTGGCGATCCGTCGGCCCCGGTGATCTTGGGTGTGTCGGAAACCACGGGCAACGCGGCGGATGTCGAGGTCTCCGATGGGATCGTCTACGTGGCCGACGACTGGGCGGGGTTGGCGGTGTTCCGCGAGTGCCCAACCCCCACCCGGCAGCCGACCACGAACAGGCGGCTTCGGCCTGACGCGCCATAGGCGATCCGGCCCGTTTTTCTCCGCGCCCCCCCCGGGTGACGGGAGAAACCGTCAATAGCGATCGGGATTGGGGCTATCCGCGTTCGGTCAGGGAGACTCCGGCGATCACAAGGGTGGTGCCCACGATCAGCCCCAAAGTGATGGGTTCTCCGAGCACCATCGCGGCGGCGACGGCGGTCATGGGCGGGATGCTGTAGAGATAAACCCCGACCTTCTGCGACTCGGTCCTTTGCAGCGCGGTGAAGTAGAGCAGGACGGCGAGGAAGTTGCACGCCGCTCCGAGGTAGGTGACGGCGGCCCACGCGGTGGGGGTGATTTCGGCGAGGCTGAATCCGGTGCGTTGCATCTCGAGCACGCCGACCGGTGTCATCCAGGCGGCGCCGATGAGGGTTACCGCTGCGGTGACGGTTAGGGCGCCGAGTTGGTCCGTGACCTTCTTGCCGAAGACGGTGAAACAGCCCCACATGACGATGGAGGCGAAGACCAGGAGATCGCCCACGAGATTGCCGTCGAGCTCGAAGCCGGTGATGGTGTCCATCCCCATGACCACCAGCACTCCGGCCACAGCGATGACGATGCCGAGGATCTTTCGGACGTTGAGCTTCTCACCGAGGAAGACCACCGCCAGGAGCAGGATGGTGATGGGTCCGGTGGCGACATAGACCGAGGCGTTGGAGGCGTTGGTGGTCTGGAGGCCCACGGTCTGGAAGCCGTAGTGGAGACCGGCGCCGAAGAGGCTCAGGCCGAGGAGCTTGAGCAGGGTGGGGCCATTGGCAGCGGTCTTCCACCGCCCGCCGGTCATGAGCACCGGGAGGAAGCACCCGGCGGCGATGAGAAGTCGCAGCGATACCACGGTGAGAGGCGGCACCACCTCCAGGGCGATCTTGGTCGCGACAAAAGACACCGCCCACAGGAAACAGGCCCCAAGCAGAGCCAGACGGGTAGATGGGCTCATGAGGCGATGTTCCGGTGGCGGTCGATGGCGGCCCGGATGGCGCGGATGTGATCCGGGCCGGTGCCGCAGCAGCCACCGATGATCGCGACCCCCAGCTCCATGAGCTCGCCGACCCGCTCGGCCATGAACTCGGGCGACTCGGGGTAGTGAAGCTCGCCGCCCCGGTTCTCGGGCAACCCGGCGTTGGACTGGATGACGATGGGCACTCTGGTGTGAGCGGCGAACTCGCGGGCGAGCTCGATCATGGCTTCGATCCCGTTGCCGCAATTGGAACCGATGAGATCGGCGCCGGCATCGGTGAGCGCCGAACACGCCTGCTCGACGGTGTTGCCCATGGTGGTGAAAAAGCCGCGTGGGGTGGCGTTGAAGGTCATGGTGGCGACGACGGGAATGGTGGCGGAGCACGAGCGAGCCGCCGCAACGGCAAGCCTCGCCTCCTCGAGATCCATCATGGTCTCGATGCAGATCAGATCAGCCCCGGCCTCGATCAGGGCGCCGATCTGGCGGCTGAATCCATCGGCCATGGCAGCGGGCTCGGTGTCGCCATAGGGTGTGAGGATCTTGCCCGTCGGTCCCACCGAAGCCGAGATCAGCGCGCGCGCCTCGACCTCGGATCGAATGGCCCGGACGGCGGCGCGATTGATCTCCTCGGTTTTCTCGGCGAGGCCATGGGTGGCGAGGTTGAGCGGCGAAGCGCCGAAGGTGTTGGTGGTGATGAGCTCGGCGCCGGCCTCGATATAGAGTGCGGCGATTTCGGCCAGGACTTCGGGTTTCGAGAGGTTGATCTCCTCGAAGCTGTCACCGGGCTTGAGCCCGTGGGCCATGAGCTGGGTGCCCCAGGCACCATCGCCGCACAGCGTCTCGCCGGCCGTGATGCGTTCGAGGAGCCCCGGCATCATGCCGTTCCCATGAGCTTCTTGACGAGCTCGACCGCGCCTGCGGCGTCGAATCTGTTGCCGTTGTCGCCGCGCTGTAAACTCTCGCTGATCTGTGTCAGAAGCTCCATCACGATCCTCCCAACGAATCATTGCATCGTCACTCGCGTGCGTGGGTCGAGGCCGCGAAACCTCAACTCATCCGCACTCCAGGATCAGAAAATACAACGATTTGCTGGAAAGAGGGGCAAATCTCTTCGGAAACCCGTTGCGAAAGCAAGTTCGGGTACCCTTGGGTGCCGGAACATCCGGACACAAGAGCGATCGGGGAGTTTTGCCATGGCAGACGAAGACAAAAAGAACTGGATGAGTTGTCTGGGATGGGGCTGCCTGGTTGTGGCAGTGGTGTCGGTTCTCGGGATCGGCGGCTGCTTGGCCTATGTCTACAAGGGAGGCTCGGCCGCCCACTCGATCGCCAACGCCTATCTGGAATCGGTGGATGCTGGCCGTTACGAGGAGGCGTTCGGAACCCTTGGACCCCTCTACACCGAAGACCGCGGTCTCGCCGAGTTCGTCGCCTTCGAGCAGGCGGCCCGGGCTCAGATGGGGGCCTGCGGCGACTGGCGGATGAGCGGCACCAGCATCAACCGGGAGTCCGGCCAGTCGGTGGCCTTGCTGACCTACCAGGGATCCTGTGACGGCGGGTCCATCGAGGCGACCTTCAACCTCGAGCAGGTCGATCGTCAGTGGGTGATCCAGGACATTCGTTACAACGAACCCGGGCTGTCGGCGATCCCGGTCTGCAGCTACTGCGGGAGTGTGGTGCCTCCGGGTGCCAGGTTCTGCCCCGATTGCGGATCGGAGATCGGCGGCGGTGACGAGGCGCCCGAAGAACCGGCTGCGTCCGAAGGACCGGAAGAGTGACAACAGAATCCGCCGCCGTCTCCGCCGATGAGCGTGTCGACGTTCACGTCATCGCCCTCGAAGAACCGCCCGCAACGCCGGCCCCTGCGAACCCACACCCGGCGTCGCGAGGCTCTTCTTGAGCCTCTCGGAAGTCGCGGTTACACTCGTCCCTCGTGCCTCCGCCCGTGGGGCGGAGACCGCGTTGAAGCAAAGAGGAGCGGTGACATGGAGAACCCTGACTGGTATACGGGATCGGACCCATCGGGTCGGGTGGCCGCCGGCATCGAGTCGGTCATCGAGCGGATGGACGCCCGCACCGCCGACCACACCGACACCGGACTCTTGCAGACCTTGCTCGCCCTCGAGGATGAGCCCAACTGGCGTTGTTTCCTCCTCGGGCTGATCGGGACCATCCACTACGATCTCGAAGAGGTCGAGAGCGCGCGCAAGCATCTGGTCGAGGCCGTGTCCGGCTACAAGGCCTATCTCATCACCTTTGACGAGGTCCTCAGCGTCTACTGCCAGTCCTGTTATACCCTGGGGGTCATTCTCTTCGACGATGGGAACTACGATGAAGCGGTGCCGTGTTTTCTCCGTTGCCTGCCCTACATGAACGAAGTCTACGACGAAACCTACATCGGCCACATCCACACCTTCCTCGCCCTGTGTCTGAGCTGGACCAACCAGGTGAGCGCGAGCGTGGTCTTCTCGGAGGCGGCCGCGTTTGTCCGCCGGTGTGACTGCGAATCGTTGGAACAGCTGATGGTCGCGTTCGGCAATGCCGGTGAGAATGACAAGGCCG
>Ga0316192_10003074_pt1 | contig 12145 bp, 12 predicted proteins | sample MerIslwburrow_MG_FD_204931 | JGI IMG/M metagenome (GOLD analysis project Ga0316192, IMG submission 204931) | Coastal sediment microbial communities from Maine, United States - Merrow Island worm burrow | ecosystem: Environmental > Aquatic > Marine > Coastal > Sediment | place: USA: Maine...
AATATCCTCTGCTGACTCTTTTACCAATTCAAGTGCTACCGCACCATTTTCAGCCTCAAGGACATCATAGCCAAGTGAAACCAGATGCAGCGAATGCATCGCCAGCAAATCAGCATCATCTTCAACTACCAATACACGATGAGTTTTATCTTCCATATTCAAACAACCAGCTCTTGCGTTAACAAACCTAAATATTTATCGGCCTTTTACTCGATTACATAAGTAAATAAAACACGGCATAAATCAATGTTTTTGCCAAATATAAGCAAATAGATCTTTATTTTCAAAGAGTTACAAATACATACAAATTTTGCGTCAAATGTTAAAGTTGCCAATCTAATTTATTTGCTAATAGAGCAACATATATGAACAGATTCATCTTCAGCGCCTTAAGCCTCTTCTTTTGTTTAAGCATAATCAATCACAGTCAGGCAGAGACTGTCTGGGATAAGATTCAGGAGAATTACGCCGGCGCGCTAGATATTACTGTCTATCACAGCCCCAGCTGTGGCTGCTGCAAAGACTGGATATCGCATCTGGAAAAACATGATTTCAGCATCACCAATATTGAAATTGATGACATGAGCAGCATAAAACGGAAATACAATCTGCCTACTCAGGTGGCCTCATGTCATACCGCCATCATTGACGATTATATTATTGAGGGCCATGTCCCGGCAGATGACATCAAGCGGCTGTTGAAACAACGCCCAGAAATCCGTGGTCTGTCTGTGCCACAAATGCCGATAGGCACTCCCGGCATGGAAATGGGTTCACAAAAAGACCCATTCGTGGTGGTTTCATTCGATGACGAGGGTAATGTCCTACCCTTTAATCAATACTGGGACTATTGATCAGCGCTGCTGGTTTATTTGGCTGCTGCTGACTTCCAGCTATGTACCTTTTTAAAGATGAACTTTACAAATGGGCCGTCAAGCTTGCGCTCACTGTAATACCAAAACTCCATACTGCCCTTTTTGATAGTTAACGGTTCCCCCAGAAGCTCACGGACCTCATTGTAGTTATAACCAACACTGAGTCGACTCCAGTTTGATTGATCCAGACTATCACCTGGGTTTGTCGGCTCGGAATTCTGCTCTATCATTTGCATCATTTCAGGTGATTCAAGAGCATCCAGGCGACGCTCAAGCTCTATCACACGCGTGGTCAAGTCGACAATTTTCTGCTCTAAGGCAATATCAGACGAGGCGTAACTCAAGCTGGAACAAACAAGCCCAAGCAGTAAAAAGCATTTAATCTGGGTTCCTAATTGCATCTCTATTCCCTGCTATAAATATGATCAAAGCAATACTATCTTGGCCACTACCGGCATGTCGACTCAGTCTTGGGGCAAGCATTCAAAAAACCAGCCTCCATGTTTAACAGCACTGTTTACTTGCGACCTTTCTGTTTTGATTTGGAGGTTTGTTTGGAATCTGTTTTTTTGTACTTCTGACTCTGACGCTGAGCCGGTGTCTTTGCCTGCACCGCATAAGGATTATCGCCTGACTTAAATTCAACCCTAACCGGCGTGCCCTTAAGTTTGTATACCTTACGAAAAATATTAACCAAATAGCGTTTGTAGGCCCCCGGCATTGATTCGGTTTGGTTGCCATGCACAACAATTAATGGTGGATTTCTGCCACCCTGATGGGCATAACGCAGTTTAATTCGACGACCTTTTACCATCGGCGGTTGATGCTGACTTACGGCATCTTCCAGGGTGCGAGTTAGATCCGGTGTCGGCAGTTTCTTGGTCGCGGCAGCAAAGGCGGCATCAACAGATTCAAATAAATGTCCTACGCCTGTGCCGTGTAAGGCAGAGATAAAATGCATCTCGGCAAAGTCGAGAAATGGCAGTCGTCGATCCAACTCCGTCTTCATTCTTTCGCGGGCATTTTTTTCCAGCCCATCCCATTTGTTAACAGCAATCACCATTGCCCGGCCGGCATCAAGGGCAAAGCCTGCCAGGGTGGCGTCCTGATCAGACAGACCATCATGGGCATCAAGCACCAGGATCACCACATTGGCCTCTTCTATGGCTTGCAGCGCCTTGATGACACTAAATTTTTCTACCGTCTCATTTACCCGACCACGGCGACGCACCCCGGCGGTATCGATCAAAGTGTATTCTTTTCCTTCGCGCTCGAAGGGAATAAAAATACTATCGCGGGTTGTACCGGGCATATCAAAGGCAACCACCCGCTCCTCACCCATGATGCGATTAACCAGGGTAGACTTGCCAACATTAGGTCGACCGATGATGGCAACCTTAACGCCACCATCCTCTTCTTCTTCATCTCCCTCTTCGGCTTCAGGCAAATCCGCTAATACCGTCTGCATCATCCGCGTTACATTTCGACCATGAGTTGCCGCAATCGCCAGCGGTTCGCCCATGCCTAGTCCCTGAAAATCAATGATGCCTATGGTTTCATCGGTGCCATCTATTTTATTCACGACAACAAAAATCGGCTTATTTATACGGCGCAACTGCTGCACGATTTGCTCATCACCAGCCATCAGACCGGCGCGGGCATCAACCAAAAACAGAACAATATCGGCCTCACCAATGGCCTGATGCACCTGGTCAACCATCTGTACCTCAACACCTTCGGCATCACCACTTAGACCACCGGTATCAACTACGATGTAGGGTTTATCACCGACACGACCGGTACCGTATTGACGATCACGGGTAAGGCCTGGGTAATCTGCTACCAGTGCGTTACGACTTTTAGTGAGTTGATTAAACAGCGTCGATTTACCGACATTGGGACGTCCAACCAGTGCTATGACAGGTTTCATTGTGTAGGCTACCTATTTGAGTCTCAGGGCTTCAAGGTGGCCTGACTTACTGCGGCTGTATAAGACGCCATCTCGCACCAGCGGTGCAACACGTACACCACTATTATCGACTTGATGACGCGCAGTCATTGCACCATCATCTTTTGAAATCCAGTGCAGCTGGCCCTCAAAATCACCAACGACAATGCTATCAGCGAAGCTAACCGGTGCACCGAGATCACGATATTTTAATTTTTCGAGTTTCCAAAGTGTGGCGCCATTGCGTCGATCAAGCGCCCAGACCAGACCCTCGTCATCAACAATGTATATATTTTCATTATCAACCGTCATGCCTACCGATGTTCCCAGCTCACGGCTCCACAATGTTGCCCCGGTCAATTTTGACAGCGCCAACACCCGGCCTTGATGTGCCGCCACATAGATCACATCTTCAACAACCAACGGCATGGCATCAACATCAACCATTCGTTCGAGATCGGTACGACCCTGGGGTACAACAACAGCGGTCTCCCACTGCAATACGCCATCAAAAATGGACAGCGCCGAAAGGCGACCATTAGCCTGCCCCAGCAACACCAACTCACCGGCAACTACGGGTGTCGCATCACCACGTAAACTCAGCGCTGGCACTTGGCTGCTAAAACTCCACAATAATTCACCACTTTCAAGGCTAAGCGCCTGGGTAACACCATCGGCACTACGAACAATAACAAAATTGCCACTAACCACTGGTGGTGCCAGAACTTCGCTGGACACTGAACTGCGCCAGCGGATCTCACCACCATCCTTCGCCACGGCAATCACTTCAGCCTCTGACGTCGCCAGTAACAACAAATCATTAGCAATAGCTAAGCCTGCGGAAACAACTGTATCCAGCTCCTGTTGCCACAAACGCGCAGCCTTGCCTATATCATTTGCCTGAACTAAGCCGCTAGCCGAAACACTATATATAACCCCATCTTGCAAGACAGGCTGCAGATGTTCATAGACCTTATCCTGAGAAGAGGATAAGTTTGAAACTGACCATAACCGCTCAACCTTTTCAGCCGTAGCCAGCGGTTCAAGTGGAGTCGGTTCATTAATGGGGGCTGAGCTGCAAGCAACCAACGAAACAGCAAGCAACAGCGGCAAAAAATGACGCATTAACTGTCTGCCTCCGGTCCACCTACATCATCAAGCTTCATCTGCAACAGCGATGTATCACCCCCGGTTTCGATAGTATCCAGCGCCCGCTGATAAGCAGCCCTGGCCATATCCCTGTTGCCAAGCGCGACCTGGATGTCACCTTCAAGCTCATTTACAACAGCACCGAAGCCACCCACCTTGACGGCCTTTAATTGACTCAAGGCTTGAGCCGCATCACCATCGGCCAACAACAACCGAGCCAGACGCAGCTGCGCCACCTGTTTCAATTGTGGTTGTTTGTCCTGATCAATAACCACCTGTAGATAAGTCCTGGCAGCAGAAAAATCGCCCTCTTCAACATAGATTTTGGCCAGGCTCATGGCGCTCAAAGCGGCATAAGAGGTGCTCTGATAAGCATTCAGTATGTGTGCGCCGCGATCCTTAACTTCCTGAAAGTTTTTATTTTCAAGATCAGCCAGCATCACATCGTATTCCATCGATGCAGACTCACGCTGCATCTGGACATTGGCCTGCCACTGTTGCCAGCCAATCAGGGAACCAAAACCAAGCACCGCACCGATGATTACCGCCTTACCGTTTTCCTTCCACCATTTCTTGATGGCATCTATCTGTTCCTGTTCTGATGCGTAAACTTCCACAGGGCAACTCCTTTATTCCGTTATTTAATTCGAATTTAAATCTAGATGTGACTGTAGAAAAACACCCAGCTCATTCCAGTCAACACTCTGCTGCTCAATATCCTGGCGCAAGTCCTTGACTGCAACGACTTCATTGCTAACTTCATCTTCACCCAGAATCAAGGCCAACTTGGCGCCACTCTTGTCTGCCCGTTTAAACTGCGCTTTAAAACTGCCGCCACCACAATTACTACGTATACGCAGGCGTGAATCAACATCACGCAGGCGCTCGGCCAGTAACAGGCCCGCCTGGGACGTACCCTCACCAGCCACGATGAGATAGACATGAGGGGCATCATCAATTGCCACATCAACCTGTGCCTGCAGCAGCAATACCAAACGTTCTATGCCCATGGCAAAACCCAGGGCCTGGGTATCACGACCACCCAGCTGCGCAACCAGGCCGTCAAAGCGACCCCCGGCACAGACGGTTCCCTGGGCGCCAAGCTCATTGGTTACCCACTCAAACACGGTCTTGTTGTAATAATCCAGACCACGCACCAGACGAGGGTTAATAACATAGTCGATGCCAGCGGCATTAAGATATGCACACAACTGCTCAAAGTGCTGTTTTGATTCCTCATCAAGATGATCAAGCAGATTCGGTGCGTCGGCAATCAACTGCTGCATCTCTGGATTTTTGCTATCGAGAATGCGCAACGGATTGCTATGCAAACGACGCTTACTATCTTCATCGAGCTGATCTAAATGTAATTCCATATAGGCGACCAGCTTGTCACGATATGCAACACGCGCATCAGCTGAACCCAAAGTATTAATCTGTAACTGCAAGTCATTAAGCCCCAGCTCACGCCATAGCCGCGCAGTCATCATGATTAGTTCAGCATCGACATCAGGCCCAGCCAGACCAAAACATTCCACCCCAATCTGATGAAACTGGCGATAACGACCCTTCTGTGGCCGTTCATGCCTGAACATCGGCCCCTTATACCAGAGACGTTGAATCTGATTGTGGGTCAGGCCATTTTCAATACAGCCACGCACACAACCGGCAGTCCCTTCAGGGCGCAGGGTCAGGCTGTCACCATTGCGGTCTTCGAAGGTATACATCTCCTTCTCAACGATATCGGTCACTTCCCCAATGGTGCGTTTGAACAGCTCGGTTTTTTCAACAATCGGCAGGCGAATCTCTTCAAGGCTATAGGCCTCGAACACACGTCGAGCGGTATCCTCCAGCAGACGCCAGTAAGGCGTATCCTGGGGCAGGATATCGTTCATGCCACGAACGGCTTGGATATTTTTTGACATAAGATTAGGTTTTGTTCCGTTTCAATTCCGGCTTTTCACTACGAGCAGGCTGTGCGCACCATCGTTTACCTACTCAGCATCCGGTGCGCACGGCGCACCCTACTCCTCTATTTTTCCGCTACAGCGGATGGACACGCCTCACATGCTGCGCTGTCGCTTTCCTGTTTGATGGCAATTTTTTTGCGAATGATAGTTTCCAGCACATCAACCATCTCTTCGTTATTGACCTTGCGATCTGGCACTCCATCAACATAAAGTAGATTCGGCTCGCCACCCGTCAGGCCAACATCGACCTCACGTGCCTCACCCGGGCCATTCACCACACAACCAATCACAGCCACATCCATCGGCTCAGTAATATCTTCCAGCCGCTGTTCAAGATCATTCACCGCCGCAATGACATTAAAACGTTGTCGCGAACATGAAGGGCAGGCGATCAGGTTAATGCCCTTGCTGCGCAGATGCAGGCTCTTGAGAATATCAAAGCCAACCTTGATCTCTTCCACCGGATCAGCCGCCAGAGAGACGCGCAAGGTGTCACCGATGCCATCTGCCAATAACATGCCCAGACCAACAGCCGACTTGACCGTGCCTGAACGCAGGCCACCAGCCTCGGTAATTCCGAGATGCAGCGGCTGCTCAATCTGATCGGCCAGCAGGCGATAGGCAGCGACTGTCATGAAAACATCCGAGGCTTTGAGACTGATTTTGAATTCCTGAAAATTGAGTTTGTCGAGAATATCAATATGACGCAGCGCTGACTCAACCAATGCCTCAGGCGTCGGCTCGCCATATTTCTTTTGCAGATCTTTTTCCAGTGAGCCGGCATTGACACCAATGCGTATCGGAATATTTTTGTCCCGCGCCGCATCAACCACGGCACGAACACGAGCATCAGAACCGATATTGCCCGGATTGATACGCAGACAATCGACGCCAAGTTCAGCCACGCGCAGGGCGATTTTGTAATCAAAATGGATGTCTGCCACCAACGGCACATTGACCAGCTTTTTGATCTTACCGAAGGCCTCAGCAGCCTCCATGCTCGGCACCGAAACACGAACGATGTCGGCACCCACCGCCTCAAGCGCCTGGATCTGGCCTACGGTAGCCGCCACGTCACAGGTCTCGGTATTGGTCATGCTCTGAACAGTGATAGGCGCATCACCACCGACCGGTACATTACCGACCATGATCTGGCGCGATTTACGCCGCTTAATAGGAGATTGATGTTCCATAGTCTTAATTATTCACCCAGAGTAAAACGGGCAACACCCTTACTGTTGTGCTTGGAGTGATCATAGATCTCACCGTTATATTCCAGCATTACCGCAGTCGCATTGCCAAACAACAGCTTGAATGGCGGCTCGCCCGTTACTGTTTTAGTTTGCCCGGCCTTGGCCATATCCATATACAGGCGTGTGTCCTGAGCATCATTGATCTCTATCCAGGAATCGTCCGTAAATGTCAGCACCAGAGTTGAAAGCTCAGGCACAGGCTCTGGTAAAACCACCTCAGTGTCTAATGCCGTTTCTAACATCGCGTTAACCGACTCTTCTGACTTCATCCCTGAAATAACATCCGGCACGAAGGAATCAACAAACTCAGTTTCAATCACAGTTTCTGTTGTTTTGTCTTTAACAGCCGAAGGCAACAGCACTTCTACCCACCACCAGATCACCACTGAAATCGCCAGCACAGCCACGACCAACCAGGTAGCATAACGTGGACCAGCATCTTTTGATGACACCTCTTTAACCTGAACCACCTGAGTAATAACTGAGGGATCAGCGCCACAAACAAGACTATAGGCCTGCACTATCGGTTCAGCATCAACCTCCAACAACTTTGAATAACTACGCAAATAGCCCCTGACAAAAGATGCTGACGGCAGTTGCTCCAGATTTTCTGCCTCAATCGCTTCGATCAATTTTGTTTCGAAATACAAGGCACTTGCAATAGCCTCAACACTCAGTCCTTGTTTGATTCGCGCTTCACGCAGGAGAGCACCCCAACGTTTTTCAAGGTCCTGACTCTCTTCTTCTGCGTTTAACTCAATCTGCTGCTTATTTGACATATTTCAGAACGCCTTAATCCATTACTCCCGACCCGCGCCGGAAAATTTGTTCGACAGGGCTTTTTCATACCTGTCAACGGCCGCCTCATCCCCCAGCGCCTGTTCAATCTTCATGCCCAGCTTAAGACTCTGCTCGGATTGGCCAATGGCATGAAAACGTTCGATGAAAGCTCGTGCCTTCATATAAGCACCTTCGTCATAACTGAGCTGGGCCATTTGATAAAGTGACTTGTGCAACACAGGGTTCACCGACAGCGCGATACGGAAATATTTTTCTGCCTTGACCTTATTACCATTTTGCAAAGAACACAGGGCCAGGTTTTCATAAGCCAGCTCAGGAGTACGATAATGCGGCAACTTGGCAGCACGAAGGAAATACTTTTCTGATTCCTCTATACGCGCCTGTTGACACAAAAAGGCACCAAAATTATTCAGCAACATGGCATTATCGCCATCATAACGAACGGCACTGAGATAGTGCTCTTCAGCGGACTCCATATCACCCAGTTGTTTTAGCAATTCAGCAAGATAGTTATGAGCCTGTGGCTGCTTCTTGTTCAATTCCAGGCTACGATCCAGCTTCATTTTCGCTAATTCAAGTTTACCTTGACGCAGATATTCTAAACCCAGCTCGGCATAAAGCTGCGCCGCCTTTTCCGGATTTTCTTTGCGTTTGTCGGTAGAGACACAACCTTGCGCCAATGACAAAACCAATATTGCAACGGCGAGTCGCGTTAACGCGTTCATGCTGTTCCACCTTGCGGCATAATCTTTCGCTCCTGGCGTTTGGTTTTGTCCATGACTTTACCTACCAGCTGTCCACAGGCGGCATCGATATCATCACCGCGGGTGCGACGAGTGACCGTAGTCACACCAGCCTCCATCAAAATATCCCAAAAGCGGGTAATGGCCTTTTGGCTGGAGCGTTTGTATTTAGATTCAGGAAACGGGTTGAACGGAATCAGGTTAACCTTACAGGGAACCCCTTTAAGCAGTTTAACCAATTGTCGCGCTTGTGCAGGTGAATCATTAACGCCGTCGAGCATTACGTATTCAAAGGTAATCTTGCGCTTGCTATTACCGGCATTGGCATAACGCAAACATGCCGCCATCAGCTCACTGATGGGATATTTCTTATTTAGGGGCACCAACTCATCACGCAACTCATCGTTGGGCGCATGCAGTGACACGGCCAGACTGACATCACTGGCTTCGCAGAGCCTATCCATTGCCGGCACCACACCCGAGGTACTCAGGGTAACGCGGCGCTTGGACAAACCGTAGGCGTCATCATCGGTCATCAGATTCATAGCAGCGATGACGTTATCGAAATTAAGCAGTGGTTCACCCATACCCATCAAGACCACGTTGGTGATCTTGCGCTCATCACGGTGAGTGACGCCAAAATACTGATAGGCTGCGCGCAGCTGACCAATAATTTCGGCCGCCGTTAGATTACGATTAAAACCTTGCTGCGCAGTGGAACAAAACGAACACTCCAGGGCACAACCCACCTGGGACGAAACACAAAGTGTGCCGCGATCTTCCACAGGAATAAATACTGTCTCGATGCAGTTACCACTATCGAGACGCAAAACCCACTTATGCGTACCATCAGTCGAGGCTTGATCAAGCACCACTTCAGGCGCCTTAATCTCGGCGATCTCGGCCAGTTTGACACGCAGGGCCTTGCTCATGTTGGTCATCAGCTCGAAATCATCAACACCAAACTGGTGTATCCACTTCAATACCTGAGAGGCACGAAAGGCCTTCTCCCCCATATCGGTGAAGAAGGCCTCCAGTCCCTGCCGATCAAGACCGAGCAGATTTACCTTAGCTGTTTCCAATCGGAATTAGCTCCGTGGACACAGATCATCGCCGAAGAAGTAAGCGATTTCTTCAGCAGCCGTTTCAGGCGCATCTGAACCGTGTACAGCATTGGCGTCGATTGAATCAGCAAAATCAGCACGGATAGTACCGGCTTCTGCTTCTTTAGGATTAGTCGCCCCCATCAGCTGACGATTCAGGGCAATGGCATTTTCACCTTCCAGACACTGAACCATTACTGGACCAGAGATCATGAAGCTAACCAGATCATTAAAGAAAGGGCGCTCTTTGTGTACGGCATAGAAACCTTCAGCCTGCTCACGCGTCATATGAATCATCTTGGCAGCAATAATTTGCAGACCCGCTTTTTCAAAACGGCTATAGATTTCACCAATAACATTCTTGGCAACTGCATCAGGTTTTACAATAGAAAAAGTACGTTCAACGGCCATTACAATAGTTCTCCATTTACATAGGCTTAGATAGAACAAACCCGCGTGAATCGCGGGTTGGTGCTAGTTCAAAAACTGCCGTATTTTAACCGTTTAGCGACCAACAAACAATCATCCCAGGGATATCAACACTATTATTCCCTCTCTTCAATCCAGGCCATCTGTATCCCCTCAAGGATCTTCTCGCCACAATGTTCAGGATCATCATCAAATTCATCCAGCGCCAGCACCCACTCCATCAAATCGGTAAAGCGAATAGTGCCTGGATCAATCTCTGGATGAGCCTCATCCAGAGCAATCGCAATCTCTAACGACTCAGTCCACTTCAACCCCATATTGCTATACCCCTTTAAAATCAATCAGTTCAGAATAAACTTAAGCACCAGGCTGGTCAGCCATAGCAGCGCATTAATACCAGATATATTTAGTCAACTATACTGGCTAACCTTCTTTTTTTCCAACTCAACAGTGTCCACAGCCAGCAACACCTCCGACACTAACCTGGCAATAGGGACTTTATTTCCTTTAGCAGATGTTTGGTATTTATGGGTTTATGGAAAAACGCGCTGATCCCGAGCACATGAGACTTCTCGGAATCAACAATATTACTAAATCCAGTGGCCAAAATAATTGGCAAATCATTGCGTAGTTTTAACATAGCCAGAGCCATGTCAACACCTGTCAGGTTTGGCATGGTCTGGTCGGTGATCACCAAATCAATCTCAGCCTGATGCTCATTAAAATAGCTCAACGCCAGCTGACTGTCCGTAAACTGGACAACGTCGTATGCATGGCTCGATAACATTTCACGCATAAACAGGCCAATCATCTCCTCGTCGTCCACAACCAATATAGTTTCACCGTTTCCGGAAACATCGACTTCATCATCAAACTCAGCCGCAACCCCCTCGGCTTGCTGTGGCTCAGCAACAGGAAATAGCAAACGAAATTTAACCCCCGACCCCGGCGTACTTTCAACCAGAATATGGCCAGCACAGTTATGCATAATGCCATGCACCATGGAAAGCCCCATGCCAGTGCCCTTGCCTATATCCTTGGTCGTATAGAATGGTTCAAACACCCGCCTTAATTTTTCAGCATCGATGCCGGGGCCATTATCTGTCACAGAGACTTCAACGAACTTACCTTGAACAGCTTGGTAACATGAGCTACAAGTATCTGCATCCAACTCAACATTTCTGACACCAATTTCAATCAACCCACTTTCGTCCATTGCATCACGCGCATTAATACACAGGTTCATGACAAGTTGATTGATTTGAGTCGGATCAGCCTTAACAAAAGCAGGCTCCTTATTGATATCAAATTTAAAATCAATTGTGCTCGGCAGCACCGGCCGTAACATTTTCATCGCCTCTGTCAACAACGGGGCCAGGTCAATTACCTGCTGTTCTTTACCGCCACCCCCGCGACTAAACAACAACATCTGAGCCACCAGATCACGGGCACGTACACCAGCACGTAAAATTTCAGCCAAGCATTTTTTTAATTTTTCTGCCGCGATCTTGCCATCCGCTGCAAGCTCAGCATAAGCAATAATAATGCAGAGAATGTTATTAAAGTCATGGGCAATTCCGCCAGTCAGCTGCCCCAAAGATTCCATCTTTTGTGCCTGATTTAATTGTTGCTCAAGCCTGAGCCTGTCAGTTATATCTCTGACATCTGCAATCATCATCCTGCCATGTTCGTTAGCGACTGGGTTCAGACTGATATCAATCGGAAACTCCGTTCCATCTTTTTTCAAACCATAGAGTGAGTAACGCGAAACTCCATTTTGTTTATTGTCTACACCTAAATATCGGTGGTTAGGGCTTTTCATAAATTCAGAACGTTGCGCCTCATGGCCATGAAAGCGTTGCGGCACCAAACAA
>Ga0316192_10003079_pt1 | contig 12136 bp, 10 predicted proteins | sample MerIslwburrow_MG_FD_204931 | JGI IMG/M metagenome (GOLD analysis project Ga0316192, IMG submission 204931) | Coastal sediment microbial communities from Maine, United States - Merrow Island worm burrow | ecosystem: Environmental > Aquatic > Marine > Coastal > Sediment | place: USA: Maine...
GCCCAACCCCGCATCGACGTTAAAGGGAAATTACGTGTTCATCCCGCTTACAAAGGCGTCAAAAAACTTTCCACCGGTCCTCATCATCATCTGGTTCAATTTATCGGTCCGATTAAAGAAGAATGGCTAAAAGAAATTGGAAAAGTCGGTGGGGAGCTGCGGGCTCCACACGGGGCGTTTACCTATGTTGTGCGTGCGGATGCCAAAACCCTTGCAAAAATCAGCACGCTGTCCTTTGTGCGCTGGATAGGACATCTATCCCACAGGGATCGGATCGAGCCTTCCGTCCTGGCCGGGAGTGGATCTAAATCAGGCGAGGCTCCGGAATCATTGCCGCGAACCAAACTCCTGCCGGCTTTATATACCGTTGAATTCTTTTCTGCCAAAGAACTCAAGAGCGCGCTTGCGGATGTTAAAAAGATCGGGTTTGAAGTCAAGGATCAGGATAAAAACGCTGCCATCGCCGTGATTGAAGATCCCAAAGGCGGAGTGGCCGCAGCCAAACGATTGCGTGACTTGTCGGCGATTCATGGTGTGCGCTTTATCAGAAAACGTGCTTTCAAACGAACTTCAAACGATGTGGCAGAGAGAATTATGGGAACTCTCACCGCCTTAAGCCCGGCTGATTTAGGCTTAAGCGGCAAGGGAGAGGTGATTGCGGTGTGTGATACGGGGCTGGATAATGCCGACACGCAGACGATCCACAAAGATTTTGCAGGCCGCGTCAAAGCGCTAATAAGTTATCCCATTACCCGGGATTTTGCCTCCTATGTGAACAATCCCGGCGGCGACGACGGCGCTGCTGACCTCGACAGCGGACACGGCACCCACGTGACCGGATCCGTGCTGGGCAATGGATCGGCCAGTCTTGATCTCCCCGGCCACACAACGCCTATCCGGGGGCTGGCCTACAAAGCCCAATTGGTATTTCAGGCCATCGAACAGGAAATGAAGTGGAAAGATGCCGCCAATTATCAGCGCTACGGAAGGTATCTTTTAAGCGGCATACCACTGGATCTTACCCGCCTATTTTCCGATGCTTATCAGCAAAAGGCGCGCATTCATTCTAATTCCTGGGGTGGCGGCCAGCCCGGTGAATACGACAGTCAAAGCGAGCAGCTGGATCGCTTCGTCTGGGAACATAAGGATTTTTGTGTCCTGGTGGCCTGCGGCAATGACGGCACGGATCAGGACGGAGACGGAAAGATTAATCCCATGAGTGTCACTTCGCCCGCTACCGCTAAAAATTGTATCACCGTGGGTGCCTGTGAAAATGAACGCACGGCCTTCAACACAGACACCTATGGTGCCTGGTGGCCTTCGGACTATCCTGTGGCACCTTACCGCAGCGATCCGATGGCCAATAACGCTGATCAGGTTGCCGCCTTTAGCAGCCGGGGACCGACGCGCGATGGTCGCATAAAGCCCGAGGTTGTCGCCCCCGGCACCTTTATTCTTTCGACCCGCTCAACGATGATCGCACCCAACAATACGGCCTGGTCCGCTTATCCGCCGAGCAAACAATATTACTATATGGGCGGCACGAGCATGGCCACGCCTTTAACCGCCGGAGCCATGGGTGTGATTCGCGAATATTTGCGAACCCATATAGCCATTAAAAACCCATCGGCCGCGTTATTGAAAGCAACCCTGATTGCCGGAGCTAAAAGACTGAACAGCTATGGTGCACCCGGAGCGGTGACGGATAATGATCAAGGTTATGGTCGCGTAAATCTGGATGCCATCCTGGCGCCTCCGGTTACAATTGAACGCGCGTTTATGGAAATCACACCGGGGCTGCGCACCGGAGAAGTTTACACAACGAATATCGATATTAAATCCGCCGATAAACCGTTTCGCGTGGTGATGGCTTACAGCGACTATCCCGGATCGTCGCTGGTAAATAATCTCAATCTGATTCTGGTTGCGCCCGACGGCAAACGCTTTGTGGGTAACCAGACGGCCGGTGCCTCCCTGACCATGGATGTGAATAACAACGTCGAAGTCATCCAGATACCCAATCCCGAGCCGGGCAAATGGACGCTCCAGGTGGTGGGCTCTAACATCCCCCATGGGCCCCAGGAATTTGCCCTGGTTTACCTGGCCCATTTAAGCGGGGCATCAGAAAAAGAAGTCGTATCCGAAGAGATCGCCCCTGATCTGCCTATTCCCGATAACAATGCCAAAGGGGTGACCAGCATCATTTCGGTATCCCAGCCGGGAATCATCGGCAATGTAAAGGTCGGCATCAATATCGCCCATACCTACATTGGCGATCTTCGTATCGTTTTAGCTGCGCCGGATAATACGCAAATCGTGCTCCACAATCGCACCGGGGCCAGCACCAATGATCTGGTCAAAACCTATGATGTCCACACGACACCGGATCTGGCCCAATTAAACGGCCAATCGGTAAGCGGGGACTGGAAACTCACGGTATCCGATCATGCCGGCATTGACGTTGGAAAACTGCGGCGCTGGGATCTGGCAATCCAACTCGCATCCACCCGGCACATCGAACCGGAAAGCAGCCCCGCGGTGGCGATACCGGACAATGACCCCGCGGGTATCTCCGACAGTATTGATATTATAACGACCGGGAATATTAGGGACGTCAAAGTATGGGTGGATATTACCCACACCTGGGTAGGCGACTTGCTTGTGAAGCTGGCAACGCCTGCCGGTAGTGAAATTATTCTGCACGATCGCAGCGGCGGCAGCCAGGACAATTTGATCAAAACATACTCGGAGGAAAATCTTGCTGCAATTAAAACCCTGCTGGGCCAATCAGCGCCAGGGACCTGGACACTTCGCGTCATCGATTTGGCCGGTCGCGATCTAGGCAAACTCAATCGCTGGGGCTTGAAACTGACCTTTTAAAAATTAGACTCTTCACATAAAGGAGTGCAGTCAACTTATCCCAGGAGCCGAATTTTATTTTTCCGTTTGAATGCCTAAAGTGCCTAAAATTAAGGAATGTTGTCTATTACGTGTTTAGGGCAGACAGCAAAGTTAACTCGGTATATGAACTGATCAATATTCAGGTACAAAACTGATAATTAGCGCCAAAACTAGGCTATTGCCGACTATAACTCAAATCGATCGTGCTGAAAGCACGTTCCACAAATTTAGGCATTTTAGGCATTTTAGGCATCCGCAAAACGAAGCTTTGCGCTCAATAACTTACTTGGCTTGACTTTTTAGCGTGTTAATGCTTAAAATTCTAAACGTCTATGGCTAATCTAAAATTATACATCGTTCTGTTAACATTGCTGGTGGTCGGCTGTGCATCTGTAACCGACATGACGAAAAAGGATAAGTTCGAGCAGATCACAGCTGCGTATGAGATTGCGATTCGTTGGTCGGACTTTGACATGGCCAGCTCCTTTTTAAAAGACCAGCAAGACCCGGAGCTTGCCTCCCAAATAGAACATCTCAAGCAATTCAAAGTTACGGCTTACTCTGTTTTGCGTTATATTCCTTCCGCGGACAAATCCCAGGTTCTTATCAATGCCGATGTGCAATATTTCAAAAAAGATGGTTTGATCATTAAAAATTATGGCCACCGGCAGGTGTGGCAATATGACAAAGACAAAGATATCTGGTATCTCACCAGCGGTCTGCCGAAATTAAAGTAGAACCTCTATTGAATTTTATGAATCCTATTTGACAACATCTGCCTTCATAAACATCTTTAATAACAACGAAATCTTAGGTCGCTGAACATCACACGCATCCGTGCCAGCGGCCATTGATATCAAACTGCGTACAGTCTATAATTCGACTTGAGTTTCAAACGCTTCGACTATTTCCATCCAACTGCTGCCTATGATTTCTACAGTCTCCCTCAGTACCTTGGCTCACTATTTCAGATAAGGATAACCGAATGGCGCAACGGCGGTCACGGACGGTCCTCACCTCCGGTGGACTTGAGCCGGTGCTGGATACCGGCAGCGGTGGGCATTCTGTTTTTGCGCAGGCTTTTCTGAGAGTGTTGGCGAAACCCCAAAAAATCAGGAGGCTCTTTGCTGGTTTTGACATACCAGCCTCATTCGGATATGCTTTCCGGGCTATTTTTTTGCTGAAATATTTTTAGGTCCGTTTGAGTAATGAATATGGAAAATATAGATGTATTGGTGATCGGACGAAGTTGTCTGGATTATATTACCCTTATCAATCAGTTCCCGGAAGAGAACCAAAAGGTGCCCCTGGAATTTCGATTGACCGAAGGCGGCGGTCAAGGAGGGACGGCATCCTGCTGTATTTCCCGACTGGGCGGAAAGGTAGCTTATACCGGCAAACTCGGCGATGACGATGAGGGCCGGTTTTGCCTGCAACGGCTGGCAGATTTCGGAGTGACGACTGATTTTATCGATGTGGTCAGTGGCGGGAAAACCCCCGTGGCCTATGTTTTCGTAACCACTGACAGCGGACATCGGACGATCATATACGACCGCAACTCATTACCCAGAATTACCATAGATGAACAACTAATTAATCTGGCCGCACGCTCGCAAATTGTGCTGCTGGACCCGGAAGTCACTTATCTGGGGGGGCCACTAAAAGCCGCCACGGACAGTGACATTAAAATTGTCTATGATTGCGAAAGATGGCGGGAGGGCATTGAAGATATCATGGATACCGCCGATTATTTTATACCCTCGGCGGAATTTCTGGGATCTGACAGGTTGAATTTCGGTGATATTCCGTTTAATCTGAAAATTAAAAAGCTAAATGGGATGGTCACCGGCCAATTAATCATTACCTGCGGTGAGAAGGGCGCCTACTACCCTATCGGTGATACACTCTATCGGGTGGCCGCGCCCGCGGTGAAAGCGGTCGATACCATCGGTGCCGGTGACAATTTTCACGCAGCCTTCGCGCTGGCCCTGAAAAAAGGGTTAGATCTGCACCAGGCAGTCAAATTGTCGGTGGCCGTAGCATCATTGTCCTGCAGAGAATACGGAGGCAGAAACGGCGTTCCGGAAATGGAAGAAGCCATGCATGTCGCAGAAAAACTAAAAGAGAGAGTGCTTGAACCGTAAATGAGACTATAAAAATGAGAAGTGTCAATTATGTTGAAAAAGGTGCCAGCCGCTATGTCGTCGGCGATGTGGCGCCATATGACCAGAAGAGCGAAATGTTTAAGCGTCCGTTCTGGGATCCGGCTACGATGGATCTGGGGAAAAAATTCTATTCCACACCGATCATTCCCAGGGAAAATTCCGGCTACCGATTATCCGATATGGCAGCGACCAATGCAGCCTGGCGGCTGGAAAGGGAATTCGCCCTGGGGGTTCGCGGGGGCCGCATGGGATTTTATGCCTGGGACTGGGATGGTAAATTTGGGTATCCCCGGGCCCAATCCGGCTTGAAAATTAAAATCGATGAACCCGAAACCAATACCCGGAGAGTCAAAAAAGCCGCTGCCGTGTTCGGGGCCTCCCTGGCGGGCGTCTGTAACCTGGACCGAAGATGGATATACTCGCCGGCTTATTTGCTGACCCCGGAAGGCGGCAAGACCGACGCCAATATTATTCCAGATGAATTCAAATATGCCATCGCTATTGCCGTGGAGATGGACTACGATGGCATGCGATGTTCACCTGCCGGTCCGGCATCCATCGCCACCGGCCTGGGTTATTCGAAAATGGCGTTCAGCGCCGGATTGCTGGCCCAGTATATCCGGGGCTTGGGCTATCAGGCCATCCCTTGCGGCAATGATACGGCCTGCAGCATTCCGATTGCCATCGATGCCGGACTCGGAGAAATAGCCCGCAACGGCTTGCTGATCACACCCGAATACGGACCCAGGGTGCGCCTGGCAAAAGTCCTGACGGATTTACCGTTAATTCCCGACCGACCGATTGAATTCGGTGTACGGGATTTTTGCCTGATCTGTGAAAAATGCGCCCAAAAATGTCCTAGCAAAAGTATCATGTTTGGCGAGCCGACGGACGCACCCCACAATATCTGCAACCGCAAGGGGGTCATGACCTGGCACATCAATGCCGAAACCTGTCTCGGTTTCTGGGCCGATAACAATACCGATTGCTCAAATTGCATTCGGACCTGTCCCTTTAACAAGCCCCCCGGTCTGCTCCACGACGGGATCCGCTGGGGAATCAATAAAGCGCGCTGGTTGAACAAGCTGTTTCTCTGGGGCGATGATCTCTTGGGCTATGGCAGGAAGGGTGATGTGGATGAATTCTGGCAGATTTGAACTCCACGCCCTATAATTGCCGCTGGCGGCTGGTCACAAAAAGTTTCAGGTGTCGGGTGTCAGGTGTCAGGAATTCTGAACCGCAGCAACTGACACCTGACACCTGAAACCTTGCATCGATCCTCGATAAATGGCATGAGATCAGCGGCCAGCGCCAATGGCGAGAGATCTGGCAGGAAGCAGCATAAAATGCAGAAATTTTCCCTGACAATAACCGTCGGCATCGATGACCCCGGAACGGTCTGTGATTTTCTGGCAAAACATACCGGACTTTCTAAAAGCCGGATCAAAGATGCCATGAACAAAGGTGCGGTCTGGGTTAGAAAGGAAAAAGGGAAACAATATCGAATCCGGCGGGCCACTGCCACCCTTAAAACCGATGATTACCCGTCTATATATTACGATGCTAAATTGCTGGCCTTAGCGCCTCTCCGGCCTGAATGCCTGGGCGATCAAGGCCGCTACAGCGTCTGGTTCAAGCCTGCCGGATTGATGACCCAGGGCACCAAATACGGGGATCACTGCTCACTGTTGCGGCAGGCCGAGCTATTTTTCAAATCCAAACGGAAAGTGTTCCCGGTTCACCGCCTTGACCGCGAAGCATCCGGCATTGTGCTGATTGCCCACGATAAAACGGCTGCCGCTAAGCTCTCCCGTCTGTTTCTGTCGCAACAAATTATTAAACGCTATCGCGCATGGGTGCTCGGAAACCTGGCCGCGCAACGGCCCCGGGGAAAAATTGACCAATCATTGGAAGATAAACCCGCCGCCACTGAATTTGCAGTAACGGACTATGACCCGGCTTCGAATATTTCGTCAGTGGATATCGTTCTGCACACAGGTCGCCTACACCAGATCCGCCGCCACTTTGAAGCCATCGGCTTCCCGGTTATGGGCGATCCCCGGTACGGAAAGGGGAATAAAAATAAATCCGGCTTAAAACTTATGGCCTCCGCCCTGGAATATCACTGCCCCTTCAAAAAAAAAGACCTGGTTTTTGAAAGCCCGTGCACCGACTTTGACGCCGGCACTTATTAAACATCATCGCTTTGGTTAAAATGGACTCAAGGTCTCAATGGACATATAAAGGTGTATCAACACCCTGGCCGGCCCGGCTGCTGAACGCCGCCGCCGGAAAATCGACGCTATTTTCCCACAGGGCCGCTTCTCTGGCGATCAACGATCTCCTTGAAACGGCATGCGGCAAAACGCGTTTAGACGACCTGGGAGACCGGAGGGCTTTAGAAGCCTTTAATGCCTTGCTGGATTCTGTTCACAGCGAAGGTGGCCTCAGCTTTTTCGGCCGGCTCACCCTGCGGAAGTTTCTAATCGCCAAGCTTTGCAACCGCCTGCGTATTGTCGAGGCGCTCAAGCTTTTTCCGGAAATAAGGCGGCAGGAAATCCACCGACCGATATTTATCACCGGCTGGTATCGCTGTGGAACCACCTATCTGCACAATCTGCTGGCAGCTCATCCGCAATCACGGACACCCCGGTACTGGGAACTGATGCATCCCTGCCCGGCGGTTGACCCCCGTACAATCAAACCCCAAGAATTAATTCGCAAAACCAAATTGGCCAATCGCATCCACCGTTACCTGGCACCGGGTTTCAACCGGGCCCATTCCATGCCGGCCGAAAAACCGGAAGAATGCCTGCATCTATTTGAAAATGCCGGTATGGGCACCACGGCATTTTTTATCACCGAAGCCAAATCTTTTGCCTGGTGGCTGCTGGATCATGACATTGGTCCGGGCTACCGATTCTATAAATATCAACTCAAACTGTTGAACTGGCTGAGACCCGGACGGCGCTGGATTCTGAAATGGCCCTATCACCTCTGGCATCTGGATGCGCTGCTGGAAGTATTTCCGGACGCCACCGTCATTCACATCCACCGAGATCCGCGCGAGGCCATTCCATCGGTGTGCAGCCTGGCGGCTTTGGCCCGGGAGCCTTTCTGCGAACGCATCGATAATGCGGCCCTGGGGCAGTTCTGGACCTACTACAATGCAGCCGGTTTGGAGCGTGGGCTGGCGTCGCGGGCAAAAGCAGGACCGGGTCAGATCATCGATGTCGGTTATGCGGATTTGAAAACCGACCCTTCAGCAGTGATCCAGCGAATACGCGCTGCGATCGACTTAGAACCTGATGACGCCTGGCTGAGCGCCTTGCCGACCGGTCGCCCAAAAGCACAGGCGAAAAACCGTGGGCGCCATCAATATACCCTGTCGCAATTCGGGCTCGATGCGCACAATATCCGCCGGCGCTTTGCTGACTATATCAAAACATATGATTTAGGCGTTAAATCTTAATTAGGGAAACTTTGCTTATGGAACCGCTAAATCCGATCCCACAGTGTATTGACTGCCTGCTGTCTATGGCCAAAAACACGGCCCTGCTGGCAGCTGACGCCAATCCCGGCCTGGTGGAAAAATCAGAAAGAGCCGCCCGCAAAATATTGGCAGATGCTGAAATCAATACAACCAGTTCGCCCCAGATTGCCAACCGAATCCTGCGGGAGATCAGGCGGCTCTCAGGTGTGGACGATCCTTTCGCTGAATTCAAAGCCCGGGAAATGAAACAGGCCCGCCAACTTTTCTCGCAACTCAAAGGGAAGGTGGGGCAAACGCTGCATTCACGGGTGCGCCTGGCCGCCCTGGGTAACAATCTCGATTTCTTTATAAGCCCGGAGCAGGCCCTGGCCGAGATCCCGCAGCAATTTTTCAACGAGATCTCCTTTTTCCGCGATGACATCGATCAACTCGAGGCCTGTTTGCGGAAAACACCAGGCACGGTTTTATATTTCACAGACAATGCCGGCGAGATCTACTTTGATGGGCCGCTGTATGAATACATTCGCGACAGGTCCCGTAAAACCATACTGGTCGTAAAAGGCGGCCCCTCTCTCAATGACCTGACACAAGCGGAACTGAAGGCAGCCGGATTAGAAAAGATGTTTGACCCTGTGATGGACACGGGCACCGACGGTGCCGGAATCGACTGGGAGAATGTTTCCAGGGACTTTTTGGATCTGATCGCTTCAGCCGACCTTGTCATTTCAAAAGGCATGGCCAATTTTGAAACCCTCTATCCCCGTGATATGGTTGCGCCGGTTTTTTTCCTGTTCAAAGTGAAATGCGAGCCGATCCAGAACTATATTCAAGCGCCGGCCAACAGTTTTCTGGCATTATATAAAAAAGGATCTTAAATGAAACTTTATGATGCAACGCTTGCAATCCACGAAAAAATGGTGATCTTCCCGGGGGATCCGCCTTTCAAAAAAGAGCCTGTTTCCCAAATCCAAACCGGTGACGACGTTAACCTGACCCGCATCACCATGGGTACCCATCTGGGCACCCATGTGGATCCGCCGGCCCATTTTATTGAGAACGGCGCCACGGTTGATCAGCTATCCCTGGAAACCCTGGTGGGACCGGGTGTGGTTGCGGATCTCAGGGGCTGCTCTCAAATTGACCGGCGGGCATTGGAGAAAGCCTCGATTGCAGACACCAAACGTGTTTTGATGAAAACAGATAATGGACCGCTGCTTTTGGAACCACCCTTTCATCAGGACTACGTCCATCTCACTGAAGACGGCGCGCGTTATCTGGTGGAATGCAAGGTGTGTTTGGTGGGAATTGATTATCTTTCAATTGAACACCATGAGAATCCGGGCTCACCCGTCCACCACCTTTTACTGGAAGCCGGTGTCCTGGTGGTGGAAGGTGTCCACCTGCTGGAAATCCCCCCCGGTGAATATGAGGTTCTCTGTCTGCCCCTCAAAATTAAAGGCGCAGACGGTGCACCGGCACGGGTTTTGTTGCGGGGTTAACTATAAGCTATTTCAACGCAGCATATCTGAGATTTTGTGTTCCTATATCTTTTCGAGTTTATATTTCCGGCTGCCCAGCCCGATTTTTTCCCCGTACTCGAGTTGAATGGGCCAATCGATATCGGGGTACAGGGCTTTGAATTTGTCCTTGCCGGGCAGTTTATTTTTTGTGAGGCAGCAATCCGGCAGCGCCCGCTCCTGGTTGACCAGATCCACCGAAGCCTGGTCGATGGCGATGGGATCGGTGGAGGCCACCACCCCGATGTTGCGCACGATGGGGGCATCGTTAAATGGCGGGCAGTCGCAGGCCGGAGAGACATCCGTGATAAAGTTGACAAACAAGGCCCGGCCTTTTTTGCCCTTTAATACCCCCAGGGTATATTCAACCATTTTTTCTAAAAATACCGGCACGGTCTCATTCCACTGGATGGCAATGGCCTGGTTGGGGCAGATCAAAATGCACTCGCCGCAGCCGATGCACTTTTTGACGCTGATCCTGGCCTTGGTTTCCACCATGGCGATGGCGTTCTGGGAGCAGCGCAGGATACAGTCGCCGCAGCCCACGCACTTTTTTGCTTTAACTTTGGGGGCCACCACCGAGTGCTGGGCCAGTTTGCCTTTGCGCGACGCGCAGCCCATACCGGTGTTTTTAAGGGCGCCGCCGAAACCGGACAGCTCGTGGCCCTTGAAATGGGCAACGGATACAAAGGAATTGGCCTCGACGATTTCCGTCCCGATATAAACTTTCTTGAACCGTTTCTGATTGATGGTCACCGCCGTCTCGCTTTTGCCCCGCAAGCCGTCGGCAATAATGATGGGGGCATCCACCACCGGATAAGCAAATCCGTTGCGAATGGCGGTGGCAATATGATGGGGGGAGTCACTGCGGGTACCCACATAAAGGGTATTGGCATCGGTTAAAAAGGGAACGGCCCCTGCTTCCTTGATGCAGTCAACTATTTTTCTTATAAAAACCGGCCGGATAAAGGCGGTATTGCCCAGTTCACCGAAGTGCAGCTTGACGGCCGTAAGATCTCTTTTTTTAACGACCCGGGACAGGGCGGCAGCCTCCAGCAATTTTCCCAGTTTGTCGACGAAGCTTTCTTTGTATGTGGCTCTCAAATCGATAAAATAAACAGTGCTTGGCATAAAAATCCTCCGATGGTAAAAAACAATTAAATTCCTCGCCGCAAGCGGACGGGGTATTGAAAAAATTTCAATAAATAAGAATCATAAATCTAAATACGGGATAAATTAAAAATTAGAAAGAGGAAATGCAGTGGCTCTTGCAAAAAAATTGGAAGCCTTGAACCGGGTTTTTAAGATTTACGATGGGTTTTGTTCAACCCTGGATCTGGCCTGCAAGGCAAAATGCGCCCATTGCTGCACCACCAACGTAACGATGACCACCCTTGAAGGCTACAAAATTGTTGATGATCTTCTCGCAACCGGCAAGCTGGATGTCATCGACAGACTTAAAGAAATGGAAGAGGTGCCACGGTTTCAGCCCCTGCTCACCACCAACCGGATGGCCGAGCTGTGTGCTGCGGACGCCAAAGTCCCGCAAGAGGAAACCACCGACGAAGGGCAAGACTGCTCCCTACTTGCCGACCGCCTTTGCACCATTTACGACCTGCGGCCATTTGGCTGCCGGTGTTTTGTCTCGCGCCAAAATTGCGGTCAAACCGGATATGCGGATATCAGCGATTTCACCGCATCGGTGAACACCGTATTTTTGCAGGTCATTGAACACCTGGATGCCGAGGGCTGCACGGGCAATTTAATCGACGTGCTGCAATTCATGGCCTCCGAGGACAGCCGGCGGGCCTACGGGCAAGGTGAAGCAAACTGCGAAACTAGCGGATTGATCGTAAACTGGGAACTGAAGGTGTTGATGATTCCCCCCGAGCACCGCGAGAGAATTGAGCCGATTCTGCAACAGCTCCGCAAAATAAATCTATAAATAATTAACTTGACAGCCATTCCAACTACCTGTACGATCGATAAAAATTAACAGTGTTCCTGGTTGTAATTTAAAATCACGTAAGCCCCGGAATAATCCGGGGCTTTTTTTATGG
>Ga0316192_10003082_pt1 | contig 12134 bp, 12 predicted proteins | sample MerIslwburrow_MG_FD_204931 | JGI IMG/M metagenome (GOLD analysis project Ga0316192, IMG submission 204931) | Coastal sediment microbial communities from Maine, United States - Merrow Island worm burrow | ecosystem: Environmental > Aquatic > Marine > Coastal > Sediment | place: USA: Maine...
ATGGCTGCCTGTAACGCTTCGTAAGCCGCCAACGAGGCCACGGCCAAACCCTCGTCGCCACCGTCAACCAGATCGGCGTTGCACATCACGCCAAAGTGGCCCGGGTTCTCGAGAGCCGTCCGCACATAGGCCTTACCCAGGGCACAGAGTCGATCCACCGGATCGTGCACGCCATCCAGCGCGGTGGCGAAGGCATCGGAAAGCCGGGTAAAACCTTCGGTCGCCACCGAGGTGAGCAGGCCTCGGGAGTCACCGAAGTGGTGGGCAGGCGCCGCGTGGGAAACACCGGCGCGCCGGGCGACCTCTCGCAGACTGAAACCGCTGGCACCACGTTCGGCCACCAGCTCAGCCGTTGCCGCCCGCAACGCCGATGGGAGGTCGCCGTGGTGGTAGTTCCGGTTCATGTCGCCCGCAGTATAGCGACCACGACCCCACCCTTGACAATGTCAAGACCTCGCCGTACGGTGTCGACAACCACAAACTTACCAATGTCCAAATCAAGCTCGAATCTCCCAATCGAGCGTCAACGAGCATCGTGATCCCGCCATGAGCAACCGCCTTGCCGCCCTCTATCGCACCCTCCAGCTCCGTCCAGGATTGGTCATCGCCACTGTCGGGGCCATCACCGCCCTGCTGGTAGTGCCCATGCTGCTGATGGCCCCGGAACAATCGGCTTCGACCGAACCCCAAGGCGATGTCTTCACCGCCCGGGACCGGATCGACGACACCTTCACCTCAACGGCCCATCCGACGCTGATCATCATCGAGCCCGACGATGGTGACTTCCTGCGGGCCGAACCACTCGGCCTGCTGCTGTCGGCCGAGCAGGCGTTGCGGGCCGACCCTGAGCTGGGTCCGACGCTGTTGCCGTACTTTGAGTCCGATTCGGGAACCGACGTGATCGGGGTTTTGAGCTTGGCCGACCTGGTCGACGCCGAGCTACGCAGCACCGAAATCGACGGCATCACCGCCGCCACCGACGAGCAGGTGAAGCAGGCCGGATCGGTGGTGATCGAACGCTTCGGGGCCCGCTCCGGGCTGTTGGGGCTGTCGGCCCAGTCCAGCGAAGGGCCGACGGGTTGGGCCGTGCCCGCGCTGGCCATCACCGTAGTGTCCGATGACACCGTGCTTGGGTTTGGCGCCCTCTCGGTGAGCCTCGGTGGTGACACCGCCGTCGAGGAGTTCGACCGTGCCACCCAGGAGGTGTTCCGGGTCGATGGCCTGAGCGCCCATGGTGTGGCAATCGACGTGAACCTCACGTCCCAGGAGCAGGGCCAGGTGGCCGGGCCCTTCATAGGGCTCACGGTGCTGGCCGCCCTGGTCCTGGTTGGTTTGACGTTTCGCAGCTACTGGGTGTTGGCCACCGTCAGTGTCGCCTTCCTTGGCCTCATCATCTGGCTGAAGGGCATCACCCACCTGATCGGGTTGAAGGACGATCTCATCCTCTCCCTTATCGTCCCGGTGGCCATGATCAGTTTCGGGGTTGACTTCGCCTTCCACGCCCTCGGCCGCTATCGGGAGGAACGAGCCGAAGGACGCTCATCAGGCCCCGCCTTTGTTGTCGGTATGACTGCGGTGTCTGGTGCGTTGCTGTTGGCGCTGACCTCCGATGCGGTGGCCTTCCTGGCCAATCTGACCTCGGGCATCGAGTCGATCAACCAGTTCGGTGTCGGGGCCGCCATCGCCCTGGCTTCGGCCTACCTACTGCTCGGGGTGTTGACCCCGCTGGTCGTGTCCCAGATCGAGGGCGCCGTTCCCGTCCCGTTACCGGGCCAGCGTTCAACCTCGCTCCGAGTGGCGGCCAGCGTCGGTGCCGCCGCCTTGACGATGACCTCGGTGTTGTTCCTGGTCTTCATCCTCCCCTGGCTGGGCGTGGTCCTGGCCGTGGTGACAACACTAGTGGTCCTGGTTCTGCCCCTCATCGTTCAGCGACGACGCCCAGGACCGCGGATGGGTGACGAGGCCCTCGACACGCAAGCTAGCGGCCTGGCCGTGCAGGTTGGACGGCTGGTGGCGGGCCTGACCACCAAACGGCGCCTGGTGCTCCCGCTGGCGGTGGTGGCCACCATTGCTGCCGGCATGTTCGCGTTGCGGGTGCCGGCCGAATTCGACGTCGAGGACTTCTTTGCCTCCGATACCGACTTTGTTGTCGCCCTCAACCAACTCGACACCCATGTCGGTGAGCGGGGCGGAGAACCGGCCCTGCTCTACATCGAGGGTAACCTGAGCGATCCTGAGGCTCTAGCCGCGGTCCAGGGCCGGGTGGAGGAGATCCGGGCCCTCGACACCGATCTGCTGGCCCGTGACGCTGACGGGGTGGGGGTCGAGGGCGGCATCTTCGAGATCTTTGACGCCGTCTGGGACTCCGAACCAATGGCGACCATCGTCGATCAGGAGACCGGCGTGCCGCTCACCGACACCAACGGCGACCGGATCCCCGACACCTCCGATCAGGTCGAGGCGGTGGTGGCCGTGGCCGGCGCACGCGGTGTGCCCTTCGATGCCACCCGATTGCTCCTGACCCCGGACCAGGTTAATACGCTGGTCGATCTCAACGGCAGCGAGTCACGGACCGTGTTCCGCATGGGGGTCGTCAACAGTCGGTCCCAGGAGTCCGTGGCCGCCATCAAGGCCGAGTTGGATCCGATCACCGCCGCCCTGGCTAGTGACCTGGGCGGAACGTTTGTCCAGATCACCGGCAGTCCCTTTGTACGGGAGGCGTCGCTGCAAGCCACGAACCGGGCCCTGCTGATCTCCCTGCCGGTGGCCCTGATTCTGTGCCTCATCATCAGTGCGGTGTTTCTGCGCTCACTGCGGTACGGATTGGCCAGCATCGCGCCCATCGTCATGGTCGTGGCCTGGCTCTATGGGTTCATGTATCTCGCCGGATTTGCCATCAACCTGGTGACGGCCACCATCGGCGCCGTCTCCATCGGGATCGGGATCGACTTCGCCATCCACTTCATCGTCCGCTACCGCCAGGAGCTCCAACGCCTGGGGAGCCGACACGCTGCGGCGGTGGTGACAGGAGAAGGAACCGGGTTGGCCCTGGTGGCCTCCGCCGCCAGTTCGGCGGTCGGGTTCGCCATTCTCGCCCTGGCCCCCATGCCCCTCTTCGCCGCCTACGGCCTGCTCACGGCGTTGATGATCACCATGGCCCTGGTGGCAACGCTGGCCGTCCTGCCGTCGATCCTGGTCACCATCACCTGCGATGGACCCGGACGGCCAAGCGAAGATACCTACCCGCTGAAAGCGCAGGAGTCGGCGACCCTCGGGCGCTGACTACGCCGCCCCGTCCCGGTCGGCCAAGCGGTTGTCGACGAGCGAAACCCCGCTGCTGGTGGCAAAGGGCCCATGGCGATCGAACAAGGTCGGCCCCGCCACCGACATACCGGCGGCGGTGATCTGCGCGGCCGCTTCAAGACCGATCCAGTCGCCGATCGGATCTCGCCCCAGGGCGAGGGTGTAATCGGTGTTGATGTAGTGCAGGCCCTCGTCACTGCTGTTGGCCAGCGGAACGGCCACGTCGGATGACACCGCGGCCCGCACAAAAGGGCTGGACACCTCGTCATCGACCAGGGATCACGTTGAGGTCACCACACCTCACCCGGAGGGTCCTCCGAGCAGCGCAGGGCCACGACGGTGGCCTGGGCCACCTCACGGTCCCCGGACATGAGCTTGGCGTTGGCCACCCGGATGCGGCGCCCCCTGGGGGACCACCTTGGTGACCACCACGATCGGGGCCATGGGCGCAGGCCGACAAAGGTCGATGGTCAGCCGGGCAGCTCGCCAGCCCGGCTCGGCGATCTCGGACTCGAGCGATCGCGCCGCCAGGCCACCCATCATCCGGCCATGAATCATGTCATCCGACCATGGGCCGGCCGCCGCTGGCCCGGGGGTCAGTCCCTGTAGTGTCGAAGTAAAGTAGGACGTGCTCACCCTGGCATACCCATCCCGGCCGACCCGAAGACCGCAACCCGGCCGGTCACCGTCGAGCACGCATGCTCACGACGTCAGCGGTGCCGTTGTCAGCGACACGCCGGTACTGGTGGCGAAGGGTCCAGTGCGGTCGACCAGGGTCGATGACGCCATCGACACCCCATCGGCGGCGATCTGCTGAGCCACTTCCAGGCCTATCCACTCCCCGACCGGGTAACGGCCGAGGGCCAGGGTGTAGTCGGCGTTGATGTAGTGCAGCCCGTCATCGCTCGAGTTGGCCAATGGGCAAGCCAGATCCCCCGAAACAGCGGTACGGACGAAGGGGCTGAGTACCTCGTCGTCAACCAAGGCAACGGTGTCGTTGGTCCATACCCGGCTCCGTATTCCCGTTCCGAACCCCCCGGAGACGGTACGAAGCAGCCACCCGCTGTCGGCCTCGGCCGGCTCGGACTCGGCCGGGGGCGGCACATCATCAGGATCGGGCCACGGCTCGGCCGTCGGCCGCCAGATAACGCCGGGAGGTTCGTCGCCGGTGGCGAAGGCCACCACCGTTACCCGCGCCACCTCATGGCCCTCGCTTACGGCCAAGGCGTCGGCCACCCGGATGCGACGGCCCTGGCGGATCATCTGGGTCGTGATCTCCACGGGGGCCATCGACGCCGGTCGGAACAGATCAACGGTGAGCCTGGCTGCCCGCCAACCCGATTCGAGAACCTCGGCTTCAAGGGCACGAGCGGCCAACCCACCCAGGAGCCGACCGTGCAACATGTCGTTCGACCAGGGGGCGAAGGCCGTCAGCCCAGGCGTGAGCCCGTCGGCGGTGGTTGAAAAATAGGGAGCAGTCACAGCCGAGCGAAACTAGCGCCGCGACCAGACGATCGACAACCTCACACTGGTGGCGGCCGCCAAGCTGAGGGCCAACAATGGGCTGAGCAACGACGACGAACAGGACATCGTGGCCATGATGGCCTACAGCACCGAGTTGGCGGTGGGCACCGTCAACCATCTGTTCTCCTTCGCCGGAGCGGCCGCCATCTTCAACACCAACATCCTGCAACGCCTGTTCCGCGACGCCAACGGCTCAGCCCAGCACCACGTGGCGTCCAAGGTGGTCTACGACCGATTCGGGCAACGCCTCCTGGCCTCAGCCGACCAACGCCCTTGCGCTTCCAACCCCTGAGCTTCCGATTGCGGAGCTTCCGTCCGCTTGGTCCCTACGGCCGATCCATGGGGTGTATTCCATGAGCCAAGCCGCAGCGGACTAGAACGGTTGGGTGACCACGGCCGCCGAAATCAACTACGACGGCAAATGGCGAGCGTTCGCTGCCATCGGGGTGGCCTTCGTCACCAACGTGTTGGCCATGTCGATGGTGTTCGTTGCCCTGCCCTCGATCGCCGACGATTTCGGGGTGACGCTGCGGTTGGTGTCGTGGGTGGTGATCGCCCAGTCGCTGACCATCAGCTCGCTGATGCTGCCCATGGGCCGGGTGGCCGACATGATCGGTCGTCGCCGCATGCACCTGATGGGGCTGTCCCTGTTCGGCCTGGGCTCGGTGGCGGTGGCGTTCGCCCCCTCGTTCGGGTTACTGATCGCGGCCCGGGTGGTCATGTCGGTCGGCAACGCCATGGGTCAATCGGTCGGTACCGCCATGGTCGTTGCGGTCTTCCCCGAGCACGAGCGGGGAACCGCCATCGGCAGCCAGACCACGGCGGTGGCCATTGGCGCCGCCTCCGGCCCGATCATGGGCGGGTTGATCCTCCAGGTGTTGCCGTGGGAAGCCATGTTCCTGCTGCTGTTGATCCCCATCACCATCGCCATGATCGCCGGCTACGTCGTGCTCGACGAAGCCCGGGTAAGCCCGGCCCTCGATGGGCCGAAGCCGAGCTTCGATTGGCCGGGCGCCATGCTGTCGGGCGTGATGGTCATGGCCCTGGTGCTGACGATCAACAACCCGTTCGGCGTGGCCTGGGTCTCGCCCCAGATCCTGGCCGGAGCTCTGGTCACCATTGCTCTGTTCGCCGCCTTCGTGGTCTGGGAGCTGCACAGTCCCGACCCCATGCTCGAACTCCGCCTGTTCCGCAACCGGGTATTCAGTACTGCGGTGGCGGCCCGCCTGGCCGGGTTCATGGGTTCGACGGTCACCAACTTCCTGGCCCCCATCTACCTGATCAGTCTGCGTCAGATGTCGGAGGCCTCGGCCGGGGCCATTCTCTTTCTCAACTCGCTGGGGATGGGGCTGGCGGCCCAGGCGTCGGGTCGGTTGTCGGACCGCTACGGGTCCCGTCGTTTCTCCACCCTGGGCTACTCGATCCTGATCTTCACCGCCCTGTCATTCTCAACCATGACCCGCTCAACCCCGCTGCTGGTCATGATGCCGGTCATGTTCCTACACGGTCTGTCGCTGGGGCTGTGGAACGTGCCGAACAACAGCACGATCATGGGCTCGGTCGGGCCCGAACGTCACGGTGTGGTCGGGGCCTTCACCAACCTGACCCGCAACATGGGCAACGTGGTCGGCCAGGCGGTGGCTTCGGCGGTGGTAGTGGGGGTCATGGTCGGCCGAGGCTTCGACATACCGCTGAGCGAGATCGGCGAACGTCTCGGGGCCGACAGCGCCTTCTCCGCCGGTTGGCGGGTGTCGTTCCTCATCGTCGCCGTGCTGGGCGTCGTCGGGGTTGCCCTCACCTTGTCCGGCTCCCGTAGCGACCGTGACCAGGAGGTAGCCCCCGATCGACTCAGGTCCGGCCGCTGAACCACCCCTGGCCCGGTCGCGGTGGTCGCACGGCTTGACGCGATCGTGGACATCCGAGCGTCCAGCGAAGCTATCGTCGTCGACCTATGGCTATCGAGTTGGTGCAAACCGAAGGTGTCTTCGCTCTCGACGGTGGTGAGTGGGAGGTCACGAACAACATCTGGATGCTGGGCGACGACAACGAGGTGCTGATCTTCGACGCGGCCCATGATCACGAACCGATCGTGGCGGCGGTGAACGGCCGCCGAACGGTGGGGATCGTGCTGACCCATGGCCACAACGACCACATCAACGCCGCCGTCGCCCTGCGCGACGCCGTTGACGCCCCAATCCTGCTCCACCCATCAGACCGCATGTTGTGGGATCAGGTCTACGCCGAGTCCACGCCCGACCAGGCCCTGGAGCCCGGTGCCGTCTTGCGCGGTGGCGGTCACTCGTTGACCGTGGTCCACACCCCAGGCCATTCGCCGGGCTCGTGCTCGTTCCACGAACCCGACGCCGCTCGGGTGTTGTCGGGCGACACCCTGTTCTGCGGCGGTCCTGGCGCCACCGGTCGGAGCTTCAGCGACGAGCCGACCATCCTGCGCTCGATCCGCGACAACCTGCTCGCCCTGCCGACCGAGACCATCGTCCACACCGGCCACGGTGACACCACCACCATCGGCGCCGAACGCGAGGGTGTCCTGACCCGCTTGGCCGAGGTGGAAGGGTCGTGAACCAGGTCCGTTGACGCTCAGTCCGAGGAATCGGTGAGCGGCTCAAGAGAGGCGGCGACCTCATCGTGGGAGCACCTCGTGATGCCCGCCTTGGGCCGCGATCCGAACCGGGGGGGCCGGACCGGCCGACCAGTCGCTCCAGGTCGAGTCGGGGCTCGGCATCAGGACTGAGGAGGAAGGCCATTCGCTTTGGGCGCCCGGCGGCGGCGGCCGCCAGCTCGTTGTAGAGCAGATCCTCCGGCGAATGAAGCTTGTTGCCAAGCCTCCGATACCACGGTCCGTTGCGATCCCGACCGAGGCCGAACTCAACCAGTAGTTCGAGATGGCGAGGGTCATCGTTCGCGGGGCCACCCATCTGGTTGTTGTAGAGACCTTGGCCGTCGTTGGGGTCGGCGCCACGGTCGAGCAGCAACTTGGCCGTCGCCAGCGTCGACCACCCCGGCCGCTGGGGCTCGATCCGGGAGTAGGCGGCGTAAAGCAACAGCGGCCAGCGATTCGGCCCACAATCGGCCTTCACCACTTGGGGGTTCTCATCGACGATGGCCGCAACGCCTGATGGTCACCAACGGTGGCCAGCGCCGCGATCGACGACGATGCGACGTCCGGACTGGCGTTCAGCAGTTGGTGGGCCTGCTCGATCCGCTCTTGCGGGTTGTCTGTCCCGTAGTCGACCGAGCCCAACGAGACGAACCGATCACCAAGGACGTCAGGGGCCAGGGTCGGAGCCCGGTTCTCAGTCGCCGTCGAGAATGGCGCCAACCAGGGCCGCCAGGTCGGCCTCGACAATGTCAGGTGTCGGCTCGACCGGCAGATCGGCGGCGCTCACCACCCCGGTGAGGACCAGGCCGAAGCGGTAGCCGACGGCATGGGCGAACAGACCGTCGGTTTCGGGCCGATCGCCGACCATGATGCCCTCGGGTCCGAGTCGCTCCCGGACCAGGGCCGAGATTGTCTCGTGCGGCTTGCCCGCCACCACGGGATCGACCCCGGCGGCGGTGGCCACGGCGGCGACAATGGCCCCGTTGCCCGGCAACAGTTGGTCGGCGTCGGGGAAGGTCGAGTCGTCGTTGGTGGCGATGAAGCGGGCGCCGCCCCTGATGGCGTGCATGGCCCGGGTCATGTCGTCGTAGTTGAAGCTGTGGGTCAACCCCACAATGGCCACATCGGCAGGCCCCGTCTCCACCACCTCACCTTGGCGGGCCTCAACCGCGGCCCGCAACCCGTCGGAGCCGACGATGACCACCCGTTCCCCCGGCTCGACGAAGGTGGCGGCAGCCATGGCCGAGGTGACGACCAGTCCCGCGGCGTCGGGTACCCCGTGACGGGCCAGCTTCTCCCCCACCTGTTCGGGGGTTCGCAACGCTGAGTTGGTGACGAAGGCCAGCGGGGCCCCAGCGGCCCGGATCCGGGCGATGGCCCCAGGAGCGCCGGGCACCGTCTCACTCCCCCGCCACACCACTCCGTCAAGATCAATCGCCCAGGCCAGCACGCCGAAAGGCTACCGGTCGAATTCGCCGACCGCGAGGACCAACAGGGAGCAGCGGCGCCGGATCGACAGGCCGATCAGCCCTCGACCTGGTCGAGCATGGCCCGCAGGGCCCCAATCTCCTTGGCCAGGGCCTGACGGCCGGCAGGGGTCATGGAAATCCAGGTTCGGCGCGGCCGGTCGGTTGTCTCGCCGCAAACCAGGCCAGCCTCGGTCAAGGCCTTGAGGTGACGGGAAAGGTTCCCGTCAGTGGTACCCAGATCATCGCGGATACGGGTGAACTCCAGCCTGCGAACCTTACTGAGCAGGGCCAACACCCCGAGTCGGATCCGCTGATGAGCGAGATCGTCGAGATCATTGACCCATTCGGCACTCATCGCCAGCCCCTGATTGCACCGGCGGCGGCAACCATGAAGCCTCCGACGGCCAGCCCGAACACGAAGTTCGACACCTCGCCGACACCGCCGATGATGCCCATGAGCGCCAGCCCCGTTCCGACGATGGCCATCACCGACGAGCGGTCAACAAGGCCAAGGGCCACGTTGGCCACCCCGACGACCACCATCACCAGTGGGTAGGTCCACGGCGCATCGACCAGGGCCCCCACCGCGCCGCTACCCAGCGTGGTTGCGGTTCCAATCGCCGCATACACCGCCGGATTGTGGGGCTCGATGCCGAGGCGGCCGCCACGCACGGCGAACCAGGCGCCGGTGGCGAGCCCACCCAACGGTCCGAGCACGGCCCCGTAAATCCAACTGACGGTCGTCGCCGGATCCCATTGTCGGAACACAAAGGCGGAACCAACCGACAACAACCCGAACAGAGCCAGGGGAAACCAGTACTCCTGATTGAGCAGGGTCGCAGGTCGGTCGGCCAGGCGATCGAGTTCGTGTTGCAGATGGCGTCCGTCGTCGGGGCCGGTGCCACTGGTGTACGTCGACATGATTCGTTGCCTTTCAAGACTAACTTTGCACTGCAAAGCTTCATTACTTTGTACGGCAAAGTAGTCCGGCTGTCAACCATCCCCCGATCGTCATCCGCAGCCCTCGTCTGGACGACCCCCACCAGTTCCGTTCTAGGCTTGGGCCACCACCAGAACACGCAGGGGGCTTCACGGTGTACGACCTCATCATTCGCAACGGCTCGATTATTGACGGCACAGGTGCTGCTCGCTATCAGGGCGACGTCGCCATTAAGGACGGCAAGGTGGCCACGATCGGTCGCGTCGACGGGGAGGCGCCGCAGACGATCGATGCCACCGGCAAGCTCGTCACCCCCGGTTTCATCGACATCCACACCCACTACGACGCCCAGGCCCATTGGGACACCACCCTCAGCCCCTCCCCCCTGCACGGCATCACCACCGTCATAGCGGGCAACTGCGGCTTCACCATCGCCCCCCTCCAGGCCGAACACGGCGACTACCTGATGCGCATGCTGGCCCGGGTCGAGGGCATGCCACTCGAGTCGCTGCAACACGGGGTGCCGTGGAACTGGAACAGCTTCGGTGAGTGGCTGGGCAAGCTGGAGGGCACGCTGTCGATCAACACTGGGTTCATGGTGGGCCACAGCGCCATCCGCCGCCTCGTCATGGGTGAGCGCTCGGTTGGCCACGAGGCCAGTCCCGAGGAACTGAAGGCCATGCAGGAGCTCCTTCGGCAATCGATCGCCGAAGGGGGGCTCGGTTTCTCGTCGTCGTGGGCCACCACCCACAACGACCCCAACGGCCAACCCGTGCCGTCGCGCCACGCCTCGGAGCACGAGATGGTCGAGCTGTCGCGGATCTGCTCTGAGACCGACGGCACCTCGCTTGAGTTCATCCCCGCCGTCGGACGCTTCTCCCCCGAGGCCATCGATCTGATCGCCCGCATGTCGGCGGCCGCCAACCGGCCCCTGAACTGGAACCTGATCGCACCCTCCACCTCGCCCAAGCAGATGAAGGTGATGGAGAACAACCTGGGCGCCAGCGACTATGCCGCCGAACACGGCGGCAAGGTCATCGCCCTGACCGTACCCACCACCATCCAGACCCGCCTGTCGTTCCAGAGCGGCTTCGTGCTCGACGCCCTCAACGGCTGGCGCGAACCGATGGCCCTACCCGACGATGAGAAGATGGCGTTACTGGCCGATCCCGCCGCCCGGGCCGAACTGAACGAACTGGCTCAGGGTCCGAGCCCCCTTCGGGGCATCGCCAAATGGCACCTGCTCACCGTCGGCGAGGTGTTCTCCGAGGAGAACGCCCAGTACGAGGGGCGCACCATTGCCGAGATCGCCGAGGATGAGGGGCGCGACACCTTCGACGTGGTGGCCGACATCGTCCTCAACGACGAACTCCGCACCGGTCTCTACACCCCCCTGCGGGGCGACGACGATGAGACCTGGGAGTTACGGCGCGACGTATGGCGCGACGAGCGCACCATGTTGGGTGGCACCGACGCCGGGGCCCACCTCGACCTGCTGGCGACGTTCAACGCCACCACATCCATGCTGGAAAGCGCCTGCCGCAAGCGTGACCTGCTCAACTGGGAGGAAGCGGTGCACATGATCAGCGACGCCCCGGCCCAGATGTACGGTATCACCAACCGGGGCCGACTCGAGGAGGGCTACTTCGCCGACGTCAACGTCATCGATCCCGAGCGCATCGCCCTGCGCCCCAACGAGATTCGCCATGACCTTCCCGGTGGGGCCTGGCGCCTCTACGGCACGGCCGACGGTTACGACCACGTGATCTGCAACGGGGCCGAGATCGTACGCGACGGCGAGTTCACCGATGCCCGCCCCGGGCACATGATCCGCAGTGGTTCGGAAACCACCGGTACTGGAATCTCCTAGCAGCGACGGCGGGAGCCAACGCTCGCCCGTCATTGCAGTCGGCCAACCACCCGAACCCGGACCCGCCTGGCGTCGCCGGCCAGGTAGGCCAGGGGCAGGTCCTCGACCTCGATCGTGGTCACGGTGGCAGCCGCAGCCCCGGCGGCCACCGCCCGATCGGTGGCCAACTCCTCGGCGCGGGCCAAGGCCTGGTCGCGCCCCATGCCGTGGAACACCTGGTCGACCTGTCCGCTGATCTCGGCCAGGGCCGCCCCAACGGCGTTGGCTGTACCGGCGTGCTCAGGTCGGATCACCTCGGCGATGCCGGATAGGCGCTCGGGCACGGCGAAGGCACCCCCGCCGACAGCCACCAGAGGGACGTCAGCCGCGGTGAGTTTCAACCGGTCGGCGCTCACGGCGATGAGGCGC
>Ga0316192_10003087_pt1 | contig 12119 bp, 16 predicted proteins | sample MerIslwburrow_MG_FD_204931 | JGI IMG/M metagenome (GOLD analysis project Ga0316192, IMG submission 204931) | Coastal sediment microbial communities from Maine, United States - Merrow Island worm burrow | ecosystem: Environmental > Aquatic > Marine > Coastal > Sediment | place: USA: Maine...
TTGTCGAACAGGATCCACACGACTTTGATCCCGTGCTCGTGGCACTTCGCGACGAAGCGCAACAGGTCGGGACCGTTGAACGAGATCGTGACCGGCGACACCACGTCGATGCCCACGTGCGAGAACGCCACGCCATCGGCGATGCCCTCGAGCACGCCCACCTCGTTCCCGCACGTCTTCAGCACCGGCTCATTGAACAGGTGCTCGTTCGTGATCGACGGCGACACGTACGTGCGCGTCGCGGAGTGCACCGACAGCTTGTGATACTTCGGCGGCGCGACAGGCACGCGCCCTTCGACGGGGATCTTCGGCGTCCACGGTGTCGCGCGTCCGATCAGGTAGACCGGGCGACCGTGCTCGAGATACGGGAACGTGATCCTGCCGGCGAAGCGCGTCGTGAACTTGCCGTCGTCGTACCAGCCGAGGCCCGCCGACCGATACCGCAGCTTGTTCTTCGCGGCGTCGGCTGCGATCTCGGGCAGCAGCGGGTCGGGCATGAAGCCGATCCGGTAGGCGATCACGGTGTCGAGGTCGAACCCCCACTTCTGCTCGATCCACTCCAGCACGTCGGCACGTTCGAGCAGGTACGTCGCGGCGGCCAGCACGAACGTCTCGAGCCCGATCAGCGCCTCGTCCTGATCGCTGTCTCGTCCTTCGTTGAACGGCTCGCCGAACTGGTCGCACAGCCAGCGCAGCGCCTCGGTGCGTTCGTGTCCGCCGCCTTCGCCCTTCGTCGGTGCGCGTCCGTTCGTCTGCACGTACTCGACCAGGTGGAACAGGTCGCCGCGCATCCCCGCCGACTGGCACGCCTTGCAGTTCCAGCTCCCCGTGTGCAAGTTCACTTGCAGCGACTCGCCGCTGTCCGACTCGTGGCAGAGCGGGTTCAGGTACGCCTCGCTCCCGAGCTTCCTCGTGATCTCAAGGCCGAGCCGTTGGATCAGGTCGAGGGGGTCGAGGTGGCGGCGAAGACGGTCGTAGATTGTTGGGGAATCGGGTACACTCATAGGGCGATCGCGAGGCCCGCCAGTCCTGCGGTCGCCCATTCGTCCCCCGGCGGGCCAAGCCAGGGACACAAGGGCGCGCGCTGCACCAACAGCGCGCGCCCCCTTTGTATCCGCTGCGTCAGGCGGAACCTAGCGCGGGCTTCGCGACCCGTCGCGATTGCAGCTCGCGCCTAGTGGTTCAACGGAAGTCGAGCACAACCCCTTGTGGTCCGAGCCCCTTCGGCTCCCATCCGTGAACCAGGAACGCGCCGAACGTCTGCCTGTTCTCGCTCTTCCGCTCCTGCGCGAAGTGCGCCAGCCCTTGCGAGTCGCCGAGGATCATCAGCGACTCAGCTGCCCGGCTCGCGCCGGTGTAGAGCAGGTTCCGGTCGTGCATGATCCAGTGCGCGCTCGACGCAACCAGCAGCACGAACGGCCACTCGCTGCCCTGCGACTTGTGGATCGTCATCGCGTACGCCACCTCGACGCGGTTCCGCTTCGCCGCCGGCACGATCACTTCCTCGCCGTCCTCGGTGAACAGCTGCATCGCTCCCTTCGGGAATCCGAGCACGATCGCTTGCGTGCCGTTGAACAGCTTCAGCTCGTAGTCGTTCTTCGTCCAGATCACGCGGTCGCCGGCGAGCGGGCGCGGCGGCTTGTTCGGCTCGGTCGCCTCGGGCGGCGGGTTGCCGAGCAGTCGCTGCCGCAGCTTCTGCAGGTGCACGTTCAGCGCGTACGTGCCGAGCGGTCCCTTGCGCATCGGCGCGAGCACCTGCACGTCCCAGTCGAGGTCGAGCGAACGACCGAACGGCTGCAGCGGCTCGGGCGCGGTCACGACCATGTCGACGATCACCGCAGCCATCGCGGCGGTGCCGTCCTCGTGTCCGCGCTCGGTGCGGTGCAGCTGCCACGCGACCGAGCCCTTCGCCGGCGGGGGCACGACACCCGACAGGATCGCCGTCGTGTTCCGAGCGAGCTCGCCCGCCTGCCGCACGATCTCGGTCAGCACGTGGATCGCGTTCGGGTAGTGCGACCGCGCCGCCAACAGGTCGCGCAGGATCGCGCCGGCACCGACGGGCGGGATCTGATTGTGATCGCCGACCAGCAGCAGGCGGCACCCGTCGGGCAGCGCGTGCAGCAGGGAGCGCATCAGCTTGACGTCGCACATCGACACCTCGTCGACCACGACCAGGTGCAGGTCCACCGGGTTGCCGGCGTCGCGCAGGAACCTGAACTGCCCCGTGCGCTCGTCGAACTTCGGATCGAGCAGCCGGTGAATCGTCGAGGCCGGTCGGCCCGTCGCGTGCTTCAGCTTGCGCGCGGCCTTGCCGGTCGGGGCGCACAGGCCCACGCGCAGACCGTTCTCCTCGGCCACGTCGCAGATCGCGCGCATCGTGAACGTCTTACCCGTACCGCCGGCACCGGAGACCACCGCGCAGCCGTACGACAGCACCGCCGACAGGCACTCGCGCTGCCCGACGTTCAGGGGTTCGATCGCGTGCAGGGAGCGGGGGCCGGTAGGGTCGAGGGGTTCGAGGGGGGAGGCTAGGCGGCCCAGCAGGCGCTCGAACACGTCGAACTCGATCATCGCGATGCGAGCGTCGGCGACGATCTCGTTCCCCGTGGGGCTCACGTCGGTGTAGACCAGGCCGAGGCCGATCAGCTCGTCGAGCGCGGCCAGGATCAGATCCTCGGCCTCGAGCGTGTCGGGGCGCAGCTCGCCCGTCGCCGTGTCGATCAGGCCCTCGCGCGTCGTCCACGTGTCGCCGTTGCTCGCGATCTGGTCGAGGCAATACGCGACACCGGCCTGCATCCGCCGGCGGTCGGTGGTCTTCACGCCGATCTTCAGCGCGACCGCGTCGACCGTGCGGAAGCCGAACCGTGGGATCTTGTCGATCAGGCCGTACGGGTCATCGGCCACGAAGCCCGGCGCACCCTCGCCGATGTGGAACACGATCGTGTTCGCCTGCCCGTTCGTCCAGCCTTGCGCGACGAGCTGGCCCAGCGTGTCGTAGTGCTCGCGCTCCTCGTGCCACACCGTTGCAGCTGCGCGCACGATCTCGACGCTGCAGCCGGTGGCGGCGGCGATCGTGTCGGGATCTTCGCGCAGGCCGGTCGCCATGTCGCCGTCGCTCGAGCACGCGATCGCTGCGTCGACCATGCGACGCGCGCGCACCTTGCCGAGCCCTTTGAACTCGGGCCGCTTCGCGATCAGGTCGGCGAGTGCGCCGGGGCTCTCGTCCATCTTCACGATGCCCGACTTCACGGTGAACTGTCGACCCCACTTCGGGTCGTCGGTCCAGAAGCCGGTCAGCTCCAGGTTCTCGCCGCGCCTCGCGAGCACTTCGCCCTTGAACGTGTGCTCTTCGCCGTCGACTTCAATCGTGCCAATCGTGAACCCGCTATCGGGATTCTGGAAGCGCGTACGGACGCACCTCCCCTTCAGGGTCTCGGTCATGCTTGCCTCTCCTGCCGGTACACTTTGCCCAAGGGGGCGACCGACGCGGTGGGGGTTTCGGGGACTTGGGATTTCGCCCAAGCGTACCACAGTGTCGCTAGTCGTGTCGCGACAGCTTGCTGCCGGCCATCTTCAGGAACGCGCCGGCGAGGATCTGCGACTCGGCACGCGTCCCGCCCAGGTAGACCGGGATCGACTGGCACACCGCGATCTCGGCGATGAACGCGAGCACGCTCGCCGGCTTCACCTGCGACTTGTATCGGCCAGCCATGATCTCGCGCACGCCGGCCTCGATGATCACGCAGCGGAACCGCACCGCGCGCATCCGGTCGAGCTCGCGGTAGAACCGACCACGCGACCGCATCACCGTGCCCACCCAGTCGTCGAGCGACTTCCGCTCGATCGCGACCGAGTGCTCGAGGCCGGGCAGCGAGTAGTCGCCCGTCGCAAGGGTCGCCGGCGACACCGTGATCCCCTGACCCTCGAAGGTCCACGGGACTTGTTCCCGCGTGTCGCGCAGCACCAGCATTGCAACACTTTACGAAGAGGCCCCCGCACGCCACAAGGACGAACGGGGGCCAGGGCTTCGACTCCCTTCCCAGGAGCCGAGATCCTAGAACGGCACCTCGTCGTCGGGAACCTCCAGCGGGCCAGCCGTCGGGGGCTGCTCGACAGGGGCCGGTGCCGCCGGTGCAGGAGACGCCGCAGGAGCCGCCGTAGCGGGCGGGCCGCCCCACGCGGGGGGTTGAGTGGATCCAGGGGCCGCAGGGGCAGAGGGCGCAGCAGGGGCCGCAGGAGCGGCAGGTGCGGCGGGGGCCGGGGGTGCCGGTGCAGCAGGGGCCGCCGGAGCCGCTTCAGGAGCTGCAGCGGGGGCCGCAGCCTGGGCGACGGGGTTCGCCGGCGGTGCAGGCGCAGCCGGGCCGGTGCCCGGTGCCGGAGCCGTCAGCGCCCGCGTCTTCGCGCCGTGCTTCGCGCGCAGCGTGTCGAGCAGGCCACGGTCGACCGGGGCGAACGAGCCGCGCGCCTTGGGCTCGTCGGCGTTCGGGTTCACCCAGTCGCACCGCCACTTCATCTTGCCCTCGTAGTCTTCGCCGCCGACGTCGCCGAGGACGAACACGGAGGGGGGCGGGCCGTCGATCGCGTCGAAGTCCCCGTTCCACAGCCCGCAGTCGTTCAGGCGCTTGACGGTCTTCTCGGACAGGACCGGCTCGGCCCCTTCGATCACGTTGCCCTTCTTGTCCTTCGCCTTGACGATGATCCAGGCGCGGTGCTCGGTGTACCAGCCGGGCGCGTACTCCTCGCTCCAGCCGGCCTCCTTCCCGTGCCACTTGCGGTTGACGCCGAAGCGGATCGCCAGGGCGACGCTTCCGCTGTCGTACTTCTCAAGGGTCCAGCTCAGGGGGAACAGGCGGAAGGTGCCTTCTTCTTCGACGAGCACCTGCGTGTAGTCTTCTAGGTTCATAGCGTTCTCGGTTCGGGGATCAGATGATGGAAAGCTCGGTCCACAGCGAACCGGGTGCTTCGAGGGTGAAAGGTTGGATCAGCTGCTTCGTGCGCGACTTCGCGATGTGCGTCGGCAGCTGTTGCGTGTAGGCCGTGCGCGTTCCCGCGCCGCTCGCCTTGCCTTCGGTCACGGCGATGTCGTACCCGATGAACACCAGATGCTCGAGCCAGTTCGTGACCAGCTTCGCGATGTTCGCCTTCCCGCGCTTGTCGCCGGCGTACAGCAGCGGACGCCACGCGAGGAAGTCCTCGCCGTCGGGGTTCGGCACCTCGCTCGCGATGTCGTGCATGATCAGCGCGACGTTGAAGCCTTGATCGGCCACGCGGTCGAGGTCGGCCAGCAGGGCGACGAACTCGTCGTACACGAACTGCCAGCCCTTGTTGTAGCCGAAGCCCTCGATCGAATCGACGCGCTTCCCCTTCTCGGTCAGCCGCCACTCGATCACGTGTTCCTTCGCGAGCTCTTCCGCGACCGTCGCGGTGTCGATCACCAGGGAGCGCGCGCCGTCGGGCGGGGCCTCGCTGAACGTGCGCACCTTGCCGCGCAGCTCCGACCACTCGTGCACCAGGTCGCGCGTCGCGGCGATCTTCTTCGTCGAGCGTTCGAGGTCGAGGAACACCGGGGCGGGCAGCCACGCGGCGGCGGTCGACTTGCCGACGCCCGACGGGCCATAGATCCCGATCCGGTCGCCGCCTTGGATCACGCCGCTCGTGAGCTGCAACGGCACAGCGTCGGGGATTGTCGCCTTCGGGCTGCGCAGCGGTGCGGCAGCCTTGGGCACGGGAGGGGCGGGGGGTGCCTTGGTCATTCGGTGAACTCCTGAAGCTCGGGGTGCAGGACGTCGCGGCGAGCGAAGCCCTCGGGGGTGGTCCCAGCCTGCGGGTACTCGCCGTTCGAGCACAGGCCGAAGAAGTCGCACGTGCCGAAGGTGGCACACGCGTCAGGGTTGCGCGGCCACGTGGGCAGCGTGCTCTTGAGGTGCGACCACTTCGCGACCGTCTCGATCATCGAGATCGTCAGCGCCGTGTCGTTCTCCGACAGGTCGAGGTCGAGCGTCGTGCGCGGGACCATCTTCCGGGCAAAGTACCAGTCGGGCCGGTCGCCGATGTCGGCGGTCAGGCGCGCGCCGTAGAACGACAGCGACTCGCGACCGTCAGCCAGCACGGCCTCGACTTCCTGCTCGTCGAACGTCTCGCCGAAGTACGTCGCACTCCCGCCGGTCGTCAGCTCGGCGCGCAGCCTGGTCATGTCCTTCTTCACGATCGACTTCACGCGGATCGTCGGCTTCCGCACGACGTCGTAGAGCGTGAACGCCGGCGCGGTTCCGGTCAGCGCCTTGAACGCGTTCGCGTAGATCGACACCTGCGAGCCCATGCGCTGCCGCTGCCAGAACGTCGAGCCGTCGTCGAGGTCTTCGCTCGACGTCTTGCGCTCGAGGTTGCCGACCGCGCCGTCGATCTCGACGATGCCGTCGATCTGTCCGCGCCGGCGCTTGCCGTACTCGTCGAGGTAGTCGAACTGGTGCTCGCTCTCGACGATCTTCAGGTCGTGGTTCGCCCACTTCCAACGGTACGCGGCGAACAGCCGGCGCAGCTTCTCGTTCCACTTCGCGCCGGGTGCGTGTTCGCGGATCACCTGGTACGCGGCGAGGTCGCACGCGGGATCGCCGCGCACCTGAAACGGGTCGGGCGGGTGGATCGCCTGCGCCTTCTTGCTCGCGGCGTCGTGTGCCTTGTGCCAAGTCGTGCCAACCTGCAGCACCTCGCGGTCGTCGCCTGCGCGTTCCAGCTGTTGCCGGTAGCGCAGATCGAACTCGCGAGGGCAGCGGCGGAAGCACGACAGACAGCTGTTCGTGTAGCTCTCGATCGTCATACCTTCGTCCTGCATTCGGGTCCTATCCCGAGTCGAATCGACTCCGGGTGTGTCAGCTTGCGGTTGCACCGGACGCACCGGCCTTCGAGCAGCAGCGTGTAGCCGTCGCCGATCCAGTAGCTCGACCCACGGCGCACGTCGTTGACGAACAGCCCCTCGTCGCGGTGCTCGATCTTCTGCTCGCCGCCGGTCTCCCACGTGGGCAGCAGCTCGAGACCGTCAGCGCCGAACGCGTAGCCGCGCAGCGCGAGGTCTGTCCAGATCGCGAGCTTCTGCTCGACGCGGCTCCACTTCTCGCCCCAGTGCGAACCGTCGATCGGGAACTCGCGGGGGTCGCGGTCCATCGAGCAGAACCGTTTCCACACAGCCGCATAGGGCCGGGGCTCTTCGTTCCAGAACGCAACGCCCTTCCAGTCGGTTTCGTTGCTCGGTCCCTGCAGCAGCGCGACGATGCGCTTCCCTGCGAGGTCGCCCTTCTTCGCGGTGTAGAGCTTCACCGTGAAGTGCCCGTGCGTCGGGTGGGCTATCGTGTACGCGCCATTGTGCAGGCGCGGTGCCTGGTCTTCGTTCATCATTCTGTCAGCCCCTGATCGTGTTTCGGGGTCGCGGCCAGTGCGGCCACGTCGGGGGGAAGCGTACCACCGATTCGCAGAAAAGCCAAGTACCTACGAAAGAAGCCCCCCAGGCACTACACCTGGGGGGCTTGGCGGTGGGGGGCCGCTAGGGGTTGGGGTCAGCCTGCGGCGAGGGCCAGCGCGGCGAAGCGCAGACCACCCAGGAGCAGGCCGCGCCATTCGATGCCGGCGGCGTCGGCCCCGTCACCGATCTCGAGCGCACCCTTCAGCGCGAGGTTGTCGCGCGCTGCGATCAGGAACTCGTCGAGCCCTGGTTCGTTGTTCTCCATGATGACCGCCGCGCGCTCGGCACGTTCGGCAGCATAGGCGGCCATCTCCTCGCGTGACTCTTCGGCCAGGTCGCCCAGTCGGGTGCCGGCCTCCTCGAGCATCGTCGCGAACTCTTCTTTGACGTTCATAGGTCTGTCCCCTGCAGCGACGTGATCGTCGCGGTGAAGTTGGCGACCCGTTCCAACAGTTCGGCGGCGACGGTCGGGCCGATGACTCCGTCGCCTAGCTTGGCCGTGACTCCACGCTCGGCCCAGGGCTTCATCACGGTGCCCCACGGGACAGCGCGAAGCGCAGCGGCGTCTTCAGCGGCGAGCGCGTCGCCGAGCTGGTCGGCTGCAGCGAACAGGCCGTCGGCTGCAGGCTGCATCAGGTCGCCCTCCGACAGCCCGTCGTTCACGCCGGCGTCGTAGTCGGTGCGCGTGCCGGGCCATGCGAGCACAGCCGCCGGCCATTGCGCGGTCTGCTTCACTTCGTCGACGGCGTCTTGCGACGGGCCGAGGCACGCGGGGGTCGTGAACATCAACGCGACAAGCGCGACGACTGTCGCGAGCGCGGCGAGGGGCTGCAGGTTCTTCATGCTTCCTTCGGGGGTTTCGGGTTAGCTGCGGCGGCCTCGGCCTTCGCGCGTTCTTTGCCGATGTCAGCCACGCCTTGCATCGTCACGAAGCCCATCAGCGGGCCGACGACGAGCGCGATCTGCTCGGTCGTGAACCCCTCACGGATCCCCAGGAAGGAGATCAGCGCGGCTAGGGCCGACGCGAGGAACTTCTTCGAGTGGAGAATCGGGGGAGTTTCCATCCCTTCTCTTTACCGACGCACACCGCCGTGATCAAGAGGGAAGTCGCAACCAGTCCCACGACCGGCCACATCCAGCCGAAAACCCACACGCACACCCAAAAGCCAACCGTCGGCACGATCGTGACCATGCACGCGCCGACCAGGTCCCCGTCGTCTGCAGAGCCGACGCGGACGGTGTTCTCTCGTTCAGGGGTGGGCCAGGGGTTCAAACCGTCGTCGGGCGGTGTCGGGTGCGCGATCATCGGGAGCTTTCGAGTAGAGCGAGGGTCGCCTCGCGGGTCAACGGTGCGCCGGCCATGCGCTTGCGGTCGGCCTTCCTGCGCTCCTGCTGGCGGTCAGCGGCTCGCAGACGTGGTGCCAGCTCGGAGCCAGGACCACGCGCACCGGCACCCCCAGCGATGAACACCGGGCACGACGGAGCGAGGTAGCGTACCCCGATGCGTGCCTCGATGCGGTCCCGAACCGCTTTTGCGTCATTCAACCCCGCGCCAGGTAGCAGCACGGCGAACTCGTCGCCGCCGGTGCGGTACACCTCGGCCTCGCCGGCGCGGACGGTGGCCGCGATCTCGACCAGCACCTCGTCGGCCCCCACGTGCCCCAGGAGGTCGTTCGCGGCCTTCAGGTTCGCGAGGTCGAGCAGGACGAACGCGAACCGCGTCTGCCGCAGCTCGTCGAGCCGTTCGAGCCACCGGCGCTTGTTCCAGCAGCCCGTCAGGGCGTCGGTGCGGGATTCGAGCCGTGAACGGGCCAGGGAGCGCCGTAGGCGGCGCAGTTCCACGAAGGCGATGCCCAGGGTGGGCAGGGCCACGGAGGCGAGTAGAGCGTACATGGGGCGCTCTTCGACAGATCGCCCTCGTGGGCTTGAGCCCTAGTCGGAGAATCCGGGGAACAGCTCGTGGGGGTCCTGGGGGTCCGCCGGCGGGTCGAGCGTCGCGTACGGCTTCGGGACGCGCGACAGCCGGCGCTCGTCGCCGTCGTGCATCGACGGCACCGGGATGCGGCGCGTCAGCTGCAGCTCGAACGCGACCGCCGGCATCTTCACCGGCGGCGAACCACCGGGCACCGGGCGCTCGTTCACTTCCACGACGTCGGTCGTGTGCGCGCCGCCGTGCAGCTCGCGGGCGATGATGTCGACCGGGCGGGGGAACTCGCCGGCGTCGTTCAGCCACAGCACCAGCTCGAGCGGGGCGAAGCTCACGTACCCCTCGGCGAACACGTGCAGCGGGTCGCGATACCACGCGCCGTCGCGTCCACGCACGTACAGGTTCACCGGCGGGCCTCGCACAGCATCGCGCGGAGCGCCAGGAGTCGACGCACCTCGGCGTTGTGCTTCGCTCGTCGCAGCGCCTCGTCGCGCGGCGTGTCGCAGAACACCGGCACCTCAGTCCCCTTCGGGTAGGTCGGTCTCGTCTTCCTCTTCGTGAACCACTTCAACATAGGGCAGGCTCGCTATCAGCAGGGCCGCGACAGGATGCCCCGGCACGGGTTGCCCGCCGAAGCGGTGCAGGTTGTCGAACGCGGCGCACTCGGGATGCGTTCCGCTGCACGTCGCGCCGGGCTCGTGCTGCGCCCCGCAGCCGGGGCCGCCGAGCAGGTGCGTGCAGGGCGTGTACCCGTGCTCGCGCTCGAAGTCAGTCAGCGGGCGCATCGTCGTCGCGCTCCAGCTTGCGGATCGTCGACTGCAGCGCGCCGAGGTCGGCGGCAGAGTCGAGGCGCGCGGTACGCGTTCCGACGTAGCCCAGCAGGATGTAGGCCCAGCCGGGCGCGTCGTACCACTTCAGGCCGAGCAGGCAGACCGCCATCACGGCGAGCTCGCCCGCCATGCGAAAGCGCCAGGGGAGAACCGGGGGCCGCCGCTCACTCATGCGAGCACCGCACCAGCTTTTGACTCGGGCCGGTTTGCTTTACGTGCCACGCGACGCCGTCGGCGTCGATGTACGCGGGAGCACCAGAGGCGCAGGGGATCGCTCGACCGATCGCGACGTCGGTCACGCCGTAGCCTTCATGGGCTTCGGGACCGACGCACGCGCACAGGAGCAGAACGGGCAGGAGGATCTTCATACGTGAAGCCTGCCCGACGTTCACCGAAAACGCAAGTCGCAACAGAAAAGGGCGGCCACCAGCTTGCGCCAGCGACCGCCCCTCGCTTCAGGAGAATCGTCTGAAGGCTACCGCATCGCGGGGAGGGCGGCGCGAATAACCGGGGAAGCCGTCGCCGTACCAGGTGCGCCGCCGAGCCGTTCCATGTCGTACGGCAGCGCCTTGCCGGGGTTCGCCGGATCCCACGTGCGGATGTCGAGCAGGCGCAGCGCGTCCTCGGTCTCCTGCCCGTAGATCGTCGTCGAGCCCAGCAGGATGCCGTTCGTCGCCATGTTCCACGCGGAGTCGATCGACACCTCGGCGTTCGTCGAGTCGATCTCGTTCCCAGGGTACAGGTGCAGAGCCTCGGATGCCGAGAACGACACCGCGCCGCGCTTCGACCGAACCGTCTGCCCGCCCACGACCGTGTCGCCGTTGCCGAACGTGTTCCGGTACACGTGCACGTTCCTGATCGGGTGGCCGGCTTCGTTCAGCCAGTTGCGCTCGGGGCCTTGGCCGGAGATCACGAGGCACGCGTATCGCGCGTGCTCGATCACGTTGCCGAAGACGTACACGTCGGACTCGGGTCCGACCCACGACGTCAGGCACCCGCCGCCGTCCTCGGTCGACGGGCTCGTGCCGTGCGTCCAGCCGTAGCCGTCGGCGAAGTTGTAGGCGATCACGATCGGCGAACGCGGGCGCGGGTTCGGGTAGCTGCCATCGGGCTGCGGGCGAATCTGGAAGCCCGTCCGGTTGCCGCCCAGCAGGTTGTTCTCGACGATCCACGTGCCGCCGCCGGCTGCAGGATCACCGACGCAGCTCTTCAGGTATGCGGAGTGCTCGCGCACGAGCGTGCCGGGGTCCGTGGGCTTCTCGCCCCTGAACTGGTGCCGACGCCACACGAGCCGGTGCCACTTGTCGATGTGCATCGCGCTCGCGTGGTTCTGCACCTGGCCGGTCTCCGCGTCCACGTACGGCAGCCACCAGCACCCGTCGATGAACACGTCGCCCGCTCCGCTGTTCGCGCGGATGATGAACGAATCGCTGCCGCCGCGCAGTCCGATGTTGAACGCGCCGACATACTCGGCATAGCCGTACGCGGTCGTCCAGCCGAGGTTCACCTCGCACTCGTCATCGAGCCCGACGAACTCGACCTTGAGGTCGCGCGCCCACTCGCCGTTCTCGTCGCGCACGGTGATCGAGTGACCGCTGTCACCGTTCCACAGGCCGCCGACGAACGCGCGCCCGAGCGTGTCCCACACGCCGATCGTCACGACGTCGTCGCCGGCTGCACGGCTGGCGCGGAACGCGTCCTTCGGCGTGCTCACCGTGCCGAGGCCACCCGTCGAGGTCCAGACGCCTTCGGCCACGGTCCAGTCGCAGTCGGCGATCGTCGGCACGCGGTACGTCGGGATCGGCGGCGCGTCGAACGGCAGGGCCTCGGGCCATGCGTCACCGACAGGGGGGTCGACCGGGGGATCGACAGGCGGGTCGACAGGCGGGTCGACGGGCGGGTCGAC
>Ga0316192_10003090_pt1 | contig 12115 bp, 8 predicted proteins | sample MerIslwburrow_MG_FD_204931 | JGI IMG/M metagenome (GOLD analysis project Ga0316192, IMG submission 204931) | Coastal sediment microbial communities from Maine, United States - Merrow Island worm burrow | ecosystem: Environmental > Aquatic > Marine > Coastal > Sediment | place: USA: Maine...
AAATTCGTCGAACGAATTTTGGTCGCTCTCGCTTCGCTCGCGCGAGTCATCACCCACAGCCTTCGTCTGACGTGAGATGGGCTGCGATGAATCGGCGCATCCGATGCGCCGCCGCAATTCGTCCGACGAATTGCTGGTACCATGGAGGGAGTTGAGATCCGCGGAGGAAAACAAGATGAAGACCATCCAGCAGGTTCTGGCGGACAAAGGTTGCGACGTTTACTCAATCTCACCGATGGCATTGGTGTTCGAGGCGCTCGGCAAAATGGCGGATCGGAACGTGGGAGCGCTCCTGGTGCTCGATGGTGACGAGCTCGTCGGCCTCATCTCGGAGCGTGACTACGCGCGCAAGGTGATCCTCAAAGACAAGGCCTCGAAGCACACCCCGGTGAGCGAGATCATGAGCCGACACGTCGTGTGCGTGAGTCCCGGTTTGAAGGTTGACGCCTGCATGGCGCTCATGACGGACAAACGAATCCGCCACCTGGCGGTGATGGAGGACAAGAGACTCGTCGGAGTCATTTCGATCGGGGACGTGGTGAAGGCGATCATCGACCACCAAGAGTTCACCATCCAGCAGCTCGAGCACTACATTACCGGCGGCCGCTAGCAATTCGTCGAACGAATTGCGGTCGCCCTCGTTTCACTCGTGCGAGTCATCTCATGGAACTCTCGCGCAACCTGCGATGGATTGAGATGCATCGGCGCGTCCGACGCGCCGCCGCAATTCGTCAGACGAATTGCTAGGATTTGAAGATCTGCTGCCGCCTCAGCTCCTTGATCCGGTCTCGTAACCTGGCGGCCTCTTCGAATTCGAGGGTCTTCGCCGCGGTCCGCATGCGTTTCTCGAGCTCGGTGATGAGCTTGGCCAGCGAGGCGGCGTCCTCGAACTCGCCCTCCACCGGTTCCGACACCCGCGGCTGGACGCCTCCGGGACCGTAGAAGTCGAGGTTCGACATGGCCAGCAGCGGGCTCGCCACATCCTTGATGATGGATCTCGGTTCGATCCCGTGCTCGGTGTTGAACTCGGCCTGGAGCTTCCGCCGGCGACTGGTTTCGGCCAGCGCCCGCTGCATGGATCCGGTCTCCTTGTCGGCGTAGAGGATGGCGCGGCCGTTGAGGTTGCGGGCCGCCCGGCCGACGGTCTGGACGAGCGAGGTCTCAGAGCGGAGAAAGCCCTCCTGGTCCGCGTCAAGCACCGCCACCAGCGAGACCTCGGGCAGATCGAGACCCTCGCGCAGCAGGTTGATCCCCACCAGGACATCGAATTCTCCGCGACGGAGGTCGGTGAGGATGGCGATGCGCTCCAGGGTGTCGATCTCCGAGTGTAGGTAGCGGACCCGGAGACCGACCTCGGCGAAATAGGTGGTCAGATCCTCGGACATCCGCTTGGTCAGGGTGGTCACCAGAACCCGCTCACCGCGCTCGACAACGGAGCGGATCTCGGCGAGGAGATCGTCCACCTGGTGTTGCGCCGGTCGGACCTCGACCTCCGGGTCGAGCAGCCCGGTGGGCCGGATCACCTGCTCCACGATCTCACCCTCGCTGTGCTTCAGTTCGTAGGGCCCCGGGGTCGCGGACACGAAGATCGCCTGGTGGACCCGCTCCTCGAACTCCTCGAACATCAGCGGCCGATTGTCGAGGGCCGACGGCAGCCGGAAGCCGAAGTTGACCAGATTCTGCTTGCGCGACCGGTCGCCGTGGAACATCCCGCCGACCTGCGGAATGGTGACGTGGGACTCGTCGGCGATGAGCAGATAGTCCTCCGGGAAGTAGTCGAGAAGGGTCGGCGGCGGCTCGCCCGGCTCGCGGCCGGTGAGGTGGCGCGAGTAGTTCTCGATCCCCTGGCAGTAACCGAGCTCGGTGAGCATTTCGAGATCGAAGAGGGTGCGTTGCGACAACCGCTGCGCCTCGAGGAGCTTCTCCTGGCGGTTGAGCTCGGCGAGACGGTGGTCGAGCTCCGTACGGATGCCGTCGATGGCGCGGAGCAGATTCTCCCGCGGGGTCACATAGTGCGTCCGCGGATAGATGGGCAGGCGGTCCAGGCTCTCGAGGACGCTCCCACGAACCGGATCGATCCGCTGGATGGTCTCCACCTCATCGCCCCAGAACGAGATCCGGGCCGCCATGTCGTCATAGGGCGGGTAGATCTCGAGGACATCGCCGCGCAACCGGAAGCTGCCAGGGGCGAGATCGAGATTGGTTCGTTCGTACTGCATCTTGGCGAGCTGACGAAGGACCTCTTCCATGGGCTGCTCGGCGCCGGTCTCGAAGAGCTGGAGCATGCCGAAGTAGGCCTCTGGCGAGCCGAGACCGTAGATGCAGCTCACCGAGGCGACGATGAGGACATCGCGGCGCTCGAAAAGTGAACGGGTGGCCGATAGCCGAAGCCGATCGATCTCCTCGTTGATCGAGGTCTCCTTCTCGATGTAGGTGTCTGACGACGGGACGTAGGCCTCGGGCTGGTAGTAGTCGTAGTACGAGACGAAGTACTCGACCGCGTTCGACGGGAAGAAGGCCTTGAACTCCTGGTAGAGCTGGGCCGCCAGGGTCTTGTTGTGGCACAGAACCAGGGTCGGCCGGTTGGTGGTCTCCACCACCTTGGCCATGGTGAACGTCTTGCCCGACCCGGTAACGCCGAGCAGGGTCTGAAACGCGAGGCCTCCTTCGACTCCTTCCACGAGCCGATCGATGGCCGCTCCCTGGTCGCCCGCCGCTTCGAACGGGGTTTCGAGCACGAAGCGTCTTCGATTCATGTGGGGATTGTAGCGGGTAAGGAGGTTAGAAGGTCAGCGCTCCCTCCGGTCGCTAGTTAGAAGGTCAGGCGGCTAGATTAGGGAGAGGGTGAGGAGGTTAGGATGTTAGAAGGTCAGCGCTCGCTTCGCTCGCTGTTAGAAGGTGAGGGCGCCCGCCGCCTTTGGCCGCATGCTGGTGAGAAGGTGCATCGCATCAGACCCGGCAGCGCGATGAGGTCGCCACTGACTTTCTGACAAGAGACCGGAGGGAGCGCTGACCTTCTAACCTCCTCATTCTCACGGCATCGAGTACGGCACCCCCGACGCGCCCTCACTCAGCTTCGACTCCAGGAAGAGATTCAGCTCCTCCACCTCTTCCTTGGTGATCTGCCGATCATCGAGCACCTTACGGACGAGCGCCTGATACTCGCCCATCAGCGGGAAGGGCTCGCTGTGCTTCTTGAGGTAGACGGTGAACTGACCGAGATTGTCCTTCAGCCGCATCCGCTCGCCCGGGGAGAGATCCGGCGGGAGGTTGCCCACCACCCGTTGGTGCGCGCCCGCATACCCGGCCCAGACGGTCTTGCGCATCAAGGTCGAACCGGCGAAGAGAGCAGCAATGAGCACCACGATTCCCAGCCCGCAGCCGATGGTGGCCCACCGCCCGGGGCCCTTGCCCGATTTCCAGGCCGCCTTGTCCGATCGGCCCGCCGCCATGAGCTCGGGCGACAGCATCGGCGGCGACGGCTTCGGCGCCGGCGCAGCGTCGTCATCCATCTCGACCGGGGTCACATCATCATTTTCCGTGTTCATGCCGTTATTGTAATGCGGCGTGGTGAGAAGGTGAGAAGGTGAGAAGGTGAGAAAGTTAGAAGGTGAGGTCGCACGCCGCCTTCGACCGTGTGCTGGTGAGAAGGTGCATCGCGGCAGACTCGGCAACGCGATTATGTTGCCACCGGCTTTCCGACCAGCGACCAAAGGGAGCGCTGACTTTCTAACCTTCTAACCAGCGAGCGAAGCGAGCGCTGACCTTCTAACCTTCTAACTTCCTCACCTTCTAACCAGCGAGCGAAGCGAGCGCTACAATCCCCCCATGAGCAACCTCCTTGAACGCAGCTCCGCCGTCCTACTGGTCATCGATGCCCAGGAACGCATCAACGCCGTCATGACCGATCAGAGCCACATCCCCCGTCTCGCGGTTCTCATCGAGGCCTGCCGAGCCCTCGATGTCCCGATCATCGGCAGCGAGCAGTACCCCAAGGGTCTCGGCGCCACCGTAGAGCCCCTCGCCGGACTCCTCGGCGAGACCCCCGCCGCAAAAGACACCTTCTCGTGTGCACGCGACCTCGGTCTGCGCGAAACCCTTGCCGCCACCGGACGGCCACAGGTGGTGGTCACCGGAATCGAGACCCATGTTTGCGTGCTCTCGACCGCCCTCGATCTCCTCGACGCCGGTTACCGGGTCCACGTCCCGCACGACGCCGTCAACTCACGCCGCCCGACCGACAAGAACTGGGCCCTCCAAAGGATGCAGCAGGCCGGCGCCCAGATCACGACGACCGAGTCGGCCCTCTTCGAGCTCCTAGAGCGCTGCGGCACCGACGACTTCAAAACCGTCGCCAAGTTGGTGAAGAAACTACCCGTCCCGTAGGGTGGGCCTTGGCCCACCTTCAGAGACCTCGACCGGCTCGCGGCGATCCACGGCAGCCGCACGACCCCGACGACAGCGACCCCGAGCTGACGTTCATCGCCACACCATCTCGAACAACTCTGAAGGTGGGGTCAACCCCACCCTACTTTGCTCGGTACTTTCGCGGCGACGCCTCGTGCACACCGTCCGGTCCCTCGACCCGAAACGGATCGACCGCCTGGACCGAACCATAACGCTGGCCGTGGTTCAGATCTTCGGTGAAAAGCGTTCGCGCCCCGAGGCACTCGGCCGCCGCAACAATGGCGCCGTCCCGGTACGAAATACCGTAACGAACGGCGTGTAACTGTGTTGCCAGGCAATCCCACACTCTCAGACCAATTTCGAACAAGACCCGTACTGTTTCCGGATGATTCCACCTCGATCCGGGTCGATATTGAGTACGTGCCTCCCACACTCTTCAATCCCATTCCCTTCACCAATTTGCCGTTGCTCAACAGTGCACGTATACTCTTGTCAAAGCACTCGATTGTAACGACATGGAAGGTCCGATCCGACGCCCATTCCACCTCGGCAGCTGGATGGTGGAGCCGACCCTCGACCGGATTTCGCACGACGGTCGGGAGGTTCGGTTGCGTCCGCGCGCCATGGATGTCCTCACGGTGCTCGCCTTCGCCGCCGGCAAGCTGGTATCCAAGCGCGACCTCATCGACGAGGTCTGGCGCACCGAGTTCGTCTCCGACCACGCCCTCACCCAGGTCATCGCCGAGCTCCGCGCCGCGCTCGGCGACGATGCCGGCAACCCGAGCTTCATCGAGAACATCCCCCGTCGCGGCTACCGCCTGGTGGCGCCCGTGATGCCCGTGGCCGTCTCGTCCGTCTCGCCCGACGGCGCGACCATGCCGTTCAAACTCATCACCGACGACGGCAACCACGCCCTGAAACAGGGGAGCACGGTCATCGGTCGCACCGGCGACGCCGACATCTGCATCGACAAGACCGAGGTCTCCCGCTGCCACGCCATGATCACCGTCCAGGGCACCACCGCCATCATCGAGGACCTGGGCTCCAAGAACGGCACCTTCGTCAACGGCCACCAGGTCGCCGGCCCCACCCCCCTGACCAACGGTGACGAGATCTGGATCGGACGCAGCGTCGCCCGGATGCGCTTTCTCATCGAGGGCGAACCCACCAAGACCGAGGCTTCCGTCACATGACCGACAACCGTGGCCCACCCGAGGATGGACCGCGACAACCGCCGCCTGAAGATCATCTCGACACTCGCACCGAGGCCGAAGGTGCGACCGTCGATCTGCCGGAGGGTCTCGGGTTCTTCACCACCGGGCAGGTGCTCGGCGACCGATACGAGATCCTCGAGATGCTCGGCCGTGGCGGGATGGGTGAGGTCTGGCGAGCCTTCGATCTCAAACTCCGGGTCGAGGTCGGACTCAAGGCGTTGCGGGAGGATCTCTTCCAATCCGAGCGACGGCTCGAGTTGCTTCGGCAGGAAGTACGCGCCGCCCGCGAAGTGCTCTCCCAAAACGTCTGTCGGATCTTCGACCTCATCGAGATCGACGGCCGCGAGCTGGTCTCCATGGAGTATGTCGATGGGGCGACGCTTCTAGGCGTTCTCCAGGAGCGCGGTCCTCTCGATCTCAAGGAAGCGCAGGACATCGCCTCGCAGTTCCTCGCCGGGCTTGAGGCCATCCATAAGGCCGGACTCGTCCACCGCGATGTCAAACCCGAGAACATCATGCTCACCCGCGCGGGACGCGTCGTGGTCATGGACTTCGGGCTCGCCCGCGGTCCCGAGAGCGGCGCCGGCTCGGTCTCCGGCACACCCGCGTACATGGCTCCGGAGCACGCAGCGGGGCTGGAGGTGGACGCGCGGGCCGATGTCTACTCCGCTGGGGTCGTCCTCGCGGAAATGGTGAGCCCCGAGGGCATCAAGAACTATCAGTCGCGCCAGAGCCTCTGGGAAGGTGTCCGATCCGAACCCGCCAAGGTGCCGGACTCGCCCTGGGCGCCGGTCATCAAACGCGCCGTTGCGCGCGACCGCGAGCACCGCCAGAGCTCGGCGCACACCCTCATCCGCGAGCTCGAGGACGTGACACTCCGCGTCGAGGGCTCCGACGACCTCCACCCCTACCCCGGCCTCGCCTCCTTCACCGAGGAGGACGCGGAGTACTTCTTCGGCCGCGAATCAGAGGTCGAGCAGATGTGGCGCAAGCTCGAGGGCTCTCCTCGGATGCTCGCCATCGCAGGCCCATCCGGAGCAGGGAAGACCTCCTTTCTCCAAGCCGGCCTGGTGCCACACGCACAGCCCGGCTGGGGGATCGTCCGGTGCACACCGGGGACCGCGCCGATCAACGCACTCGCCGGCGCGTTGGCCGGCGGCACCGCCGGCGATCCGGACGCCGTGCGCCGGCTGCTGCGATTCCACGAGCCGGACGTGGCCGTCGAGATCGTCAGCAACTGGCGTAGCGGGCACCAACGGGCGATGCTCATCGTCGACCAGTTCGAGGAGCTCTTCACCCTCAGTCCGCCAGAGGTGCAGCAACAGGTCGCGGAGCTCCTCAACCGACTCGTTCTCGATTCGGACATCTTGGTCCTTTTGAGTCTGCGGGACGACTTCCTCTTCCAGTGCCACCGCTTTGACGGGCTGCGCCCGGGTCTGACCGAACTGACCATGCTCGGGCCTCCCGAGGGCGGCGCCCTCCGCCGCGCCCTCGTTCAACCAGCGACGAAGTGCGGCTACCGCTTCGAGGACGATGCGCTGGTGGAGGAGATGCTCGCCGAGGTGGAGGGCGAACGCGGGGCGCTGCCGCTCCTCGCCTTCGCCGCCGCCCGGCTGTGGGAGAAACGCGATCGCGAGAGCGGTTTGCTGACCAGGCAGGCCTACCACGACATCGGCGGCGTCGGCGGCGCGCTCGCCCGCCACGCCGAAGGCACCATCGACCGCATCGGCGTCGAGCGCATCCCCATCGTTCGCGAGCTCTTCCGCAATCTCGTCACCGCCGAGGGCACGCGGGCGGTGCGTGAATGGGATGAGCTGCTGTCGGTGTTCGAGAGGTCAGCGCTCCCTTCGGTCGCTAGTGAGAAGGTGAGAAGGTCAGCGCTCCCTTCGGTCGCTAGTAAAACGTTAGGGGTTAGACGTCTTACGTCTCACAGCGAGCGAAGCGAGCGCTCACGTCTCACCCCTCACAGCGAGCCCTCACTTCCATACTCCTCACCCGCCCGTGCTGCGGCTTCCGAGGTCCTCCGTGAGCTCATCGACGCCCGCCTCCTCACCTCCTACGAGGTCCACGAGGACGAGCACGAGCCCACCCGTCGCGTCGAGATCATCCACGAGTCGCTGCTTGCCAACTGGCCCCGCCTGGTGCGCTGGCAGACCCAGGACGCCGACGCCGCCCAGCTCCGCGACCAGCTTCGCCAGGCGGCGCGGACCTGGGACGAGCACGACCGCTCCGACGACACCGTGTGGACCGGATCGGCCTACCGGGAGTTCGCCGTCTGGCGCGAGCGCTACCCGGGCGGGCTCACGGAACTCGAAGAGGCCTTCGCCGCCTCCATGACCGCACTCGCGACGCACCGCAGGCGGCGACGTCGATTCGCGGTGGTGGCTGCGCTCGCCCTGACGATGGTGATCGCGGCTGTGTTTGGCACCTTGTGGCGACGCAGTGTCCAGGAAACCCGCCGCGCCGAGGCCGCGAAACTTCTCGCGCTGGCCCAAGTCCAGCTCGACACGGATCCCACCGAGGCGCTGGCCTACACCACGGCCAGCCTCGAGGTGGCCGATAGCGAGGAGGCCCGCGTCTTCGCGCTGCGACTCCTCTGGGAAGGGCCGCATGCGCTCGAGTTGGTGCCCAAGGGATCAGGAGCCAACCCCCGGCTGCCGGTCTTCAGCCCCGACGGGAGTCGCCTGGCGGCTCCTGGACACTCGGAGGAAGTCAGAGTCTGGACGGCGGAGGGCGGAGACCCGCCTCTTGTCCTACCGGGGCACACGCAAAGCCCTCAAGGCCACAACAGCGCTGCCTGGGCTTCTGATGAGCTGCTCCTGACCGGTCACTGGACCGATGGCCGGGCCCGGGCGTGGGCGATTCCCGGCGGTCGGCTGGTGCGGACCATCGACCTCGAGGGCCCTGCAAATTGGTCGGTGCACGGCGAGACTCTCTTTGCGGAAGTCATCGAAAACGACGCCGAGACGGGCCACGAGATCTATCAACTGTGTTCCTGGCGGTTGCCCGACGGAGAGAGGGAAGCACTGGGATCGATCGATCGGACCGTGCTCGGAAGCAGCTTCAGCCGGTTCGATCCCGATGGGAGCGGCTGGTTCTACGGCAAGGGGAACAAGATCTTCTATCGGCCGCTGCCGGTAAAGGAAGGTGTTCCTGATCGGCTCGTCGGATCTCACAACAACGAGGCAGCATGGGGTCCACGCCCAACCGAGCCCGGTCGTCTTTGGACCCGAGATGGCGCCACGGGCGAGATGCGACAGTGGGATCTCACCCAGGGCGAGCCCGGCCTCACGGCGGTGATCCCGGCCCTGGAGAGCGCTCCTGAGGGGCGCCTTCCCGACCCCTCGGGAAGGTGGGTCAGAGATCGGGACCTCTTCTCCGGTCAGCAAGTCCGAGTCTGGGACCTCGAGGCCTGGTCGGAAGCTCGACCCCTCACCCTGCGGCGCAGCGGCTCCTGGTATGGAGCCCTGTCCCGGTTTCACCCAACTGGCGACTGGCTGGTCGTCTCGACGCATTCCTTTTTGGACTTGACCTTCTGGCCCCTGAGGGGCGCGTGGCCGCAAGTCGTCGACGGTTACTCCGGTTTTTTCCGACCTTTGGCCTTCAGCCCCGATGGCCATTGGCTGGCCACGAGCTGGCCGGACCAGTCCCTCCGTCTCTGGCCTCTTCCCGGCCGTGGCTCGAGCGAGGTGAAGGTGTTCAAGTTCTCGGAGGAGGTCTTCGCAGTTCCAGGTCTTTGGAAAAACCTGGCTTTTGACCCCGGCGGGCGATACCTCTTCGTCGTGGGAATCCAGGACAGCGCCTGGCTCGTGCCACTCGATGGCTCGTTGCCACGGAAGCTCGAGAGTTTTTCTGACGACACGGCGCTCTACGGTGCCGCGGTGTCCCCGAGCGGGCGGCAAGTTGCCACCGCGTTCTTTTTTGGTCAAGGGCCGAAGACGCTTCGGGTGTGGGATCTGGAGACGGGCGAGCTCCGACTCTTCGACCTACCGGATGGATCTTCATCGAAGACCGGATACGAGAGTGGAATCAATAGCCTCGGCTTTGCCGACGAGTCGACGCTCTACACGGCCGGCGATGGCGGTGTTCGCCGGTGGAATCTAGAGAACGGTGACCACGAGCTCGTGTTGGAGGTGGAGCCGGGACGCTGGGCCGGATTGGCGCTCGGAGCTGATGGAAGAAAAGCCTTGTTTCGAGAACAAGATATCGCGAGGTTTAGTGAAAGATCGCCCGCAAAGCTCCTCGATCTGGCCACCGCCGGGGCGCATGAGCTCCCAGCGTTCGGCCAAGGCCACCGTTTCGATTCCATTGCGCTCGACTCCACCGGGACGGTCGCGGTGACCGGCGATCAGGAGGGGATCATTCGAGTCGGACACGTGTCGGGTGGTGAGCCGCACCTGCTCGTGGGTCATGAAGGACCGATCGACTTTGTGGCGATATCCCCTGACCTGCGCTGGATTGCTTCGACGGGCGAGGACAACACGCTGCGGCTGTGGCCCATGCCGGACCTCTCCAAACCCCCGCTCCACACCCTGCCCCACGACGAGCTCATCGCCAAGCTGCACTCCCTTACCAACCTCCGCGCCGTACGCGACGAGGAATCCTCCACCGGCTGGTCACTCGAGGTCGGGCCGTTCCCGGGATGGAAGACGGTGCCGACGTGGTGATCGTCCGAACGGTGACTGTTGAGATATGATCAATGCGTACAGGGACGGCTTACGATGACAACGATCATTCAACAAAAACTGCAGGAGGTTCAAGACCTTTGCCGCAAGCATGGGGTTCTGCGGTTTGCCGTCTTCGGATCCAGAGTCAGGGACGACTTTGACGACGTGAAGAGTGACCTCGACTTTCTGGTCGAGTTCAAACCGATGAGTCCAAGCGAGCACAAGGACGCGTATTTCTCGCTGTTGGAGGACCTCGAGGAGCTCTTTCCTGTCAGCATCGATCTTGTCGAGCTTCAGGCGGTTCGAAACCCGTTCGTCCGACGCCGAATCGAGAGGGATCAGGAGACGCTGTATGACGCTGCGTGACCGCGAGGCATTCCTCTGGGACATGCTTCAGGCGGCACGCCACATTGAGTCGTTCCTGGAGGGAAAGACGCTCCAGGAGTACGAGGACGACGACCTTCTTCGGAGCGGTGTAGAACGCCAGTTCCTCACTATCGGCGAGGCCGCGGGCCAAGCCGCCAGTCGGTTTCCGGAGCTCGAAAACGATATCGGCTCACTCGCTCGCATCATCTCGTTCCGCAACCGGTTGATCCACGGCTACGCCGTGGTTTCCAATGATGTCGTCTGGGCCATCGCTCACGATGAACTGCCCGAGCTTCGCGGAATCCTCGAATCCCTGCTCGACGACGAACCTACGGACGATCCGATCTGACGCGCTGCAAGTTGAACATCCAACTTTCAGACTGCACGATCACCAACTCAAACCTGACTCTCCCACATCGTGATTCGCAATCCCTTTGGCGAGAACTCCAAATCCACTGAAGGCCTGAGGTCCTTGAAGCGCAGACGCCCCCGCCTGCGACTGCGGAATGGCCACAAGGCCCGGAACATCGCCCGCGGGAACGCGGGCGCTACAAGCCACCGTCAAGTCTTGCTGAGATCATCCCCTGGGGTACACTTGATCTGAACTCGAGACGAAATCATGGATAACAAGGTTCCTCCGGACCAGCCGTTGGCCACCCGCACCGAGGCGGAGGGTGCGACGATGGATCTGCCTGAGGGCGTCGGCTTCTTCAGCGTCGGCCAGGTCCTCGGCGAGCGTTACGAGATCCTGGAGATGCTCGGCCGCGGCGGGATGGGTGAGGTCTGGCGCGCCTTCGATCTCAAACTCCGGGTCGAGGTGGCCCTGAAGGCTCTTCGAGATGATCTCTTCCAGTCCGAAGATCGTCTCGACATGCTCCGTCAGGAGGTTCGTGCAGCCCGCGAGGTCGTCTCTCCCAACGTATGTCGGATCTTCGATCTGATCGAGATCGACGGTCGCGAACTGGTGTCGATGGAGTATGTGGATGGCGCCACTCTGCTCGGAGTGCTGCAGGAGCGTGGGCCCCTTGAGCTGAAAGAGGCCCAGGACATCGCCTCGCAGTTCCTCTCGGGGCTCGAGGCGATCCACAAGGCCGGCCTTGTTCACCGCGATGTCAAGCCCGAGAACATCATGCTCACCCGGGCCGGTCGCGTGGTCGTCATGGACTTCGGTCTCGCCCGAGGTCCCGAGAGCGGCGCTGGGTCGGTCTCGGGCACACCCGCCTACATGGCGCCGGAGCACGCCGCGGGTGGCGACGTCGACGCGCGCGCCGATGTCTACTCCGCGGGCGTGGTCCTCGCCGAAATGGTGAGCCCCGACGGGATCAAGAGCTATGCGTCGCGGCAGAGCGTTTGGGAGGGTGTGCGCTCGGAACCCGCCCAAGTCCCCGACTCGCCGTGGGCGCCGGTCATTAAACGGGCGGTCGCAAGGGACCGTGAGCGTCGCCAGAACTCTGCGCACAC